>Ga0138256_10007665_pt1 | contig 11369 bp, 9 predicted proteins | sample KNB2016incub_MG_FD_105486 | JGI IMG/M metagenome (GOLD analysis project Ga0138256, IMG submission 105486) | Active sludge microbial communities from wastewater in Klosterneuburg, Austria - KNB2014incub_MG | ecosystem: Engineered > WWTP > Activated sludge > Unclassified | place: Austria...
CATTTTCTGCATCGGACTTCTCTTTTAAAACCAGATCCATATTACAGATAGGACAAACACCCGGATGGTCACTCTGTATCTGCGGATGCATAGGACAGATATACAGTTCATCAGCTTTTGTAACCTGATTACTTTCAGTATCTTCGATAAATAATTTATACACGCCAAAAGAAGCTCCGGCCAGCACAATTATGACAGATATTCCAATAAGTATTTTTTTCATTTTAATTAACTGTTAAAATTTGCTTTCCTATTATTTTTTCCAGACTGCTGATCAGAATAAGATAATTTGTTTCTTCCTCCACAAGCATTTTGTTATTCTCTCTTAAAGTTCTGAAAGTATCGAGAAGATCTATGAATTGATTTGCAGCAGTTTCATATGAAATCAAAGATGACTTAAATGTCTGCTCGGTCTGCGGTATTAAAACTTCATTCAGATATTTGATCTTCTCCTGTGAAGAATTAATTTTCACAATTATATTTCTTAATTCATTCTTTAAGTTTACTTCAAGCGAGTTAACTTCTGAATTAATTCTCTTTTCAATGAGGATCCTCTCTGTGATCTGAGCATCAATTCTCTTCTCATTCCACGGCATAAAAGGAAGATCCATTTCAACTGAGAATAGTAAAAAACTTTCCTTCATTTCTGAAGCATACTTATATCCTGACATAATATTCAGATCAGGTTTTCTTTCGAGTTCAGTGACAGAAGTTTCAATCCTGTTTACTTCACTTTGCTGCTGAAGATATTTATACCCTGTATTTCCGGATCTTAATTCTGCAGCAAGACTTGCTGTATCCAGCACAGGCGGAGTGATCTTCAAAAGTATTTCGAGATTTTTTGTTGTAAAACCGTCCGGCAGATCAAGGTTTGTAAGTGTTCTGATATTATTGATGAATATTTTTTTATTATTCCTGAGTTCGATTTCTTCAAGCAGAAGCTTCTGATATTCATTATTGCTTTTTAGTATATCATACTGGCTGCCTTTTCCGACTGAATATTTTATTTCAAGCGAACCGGTTATTGAAAGTATGATCTCCTTAAACTCTTCATTAAAGGATAACAATCTTTCATTGACAGAAAGCATAAAATAATTTTCTTTCACTGACTTTATTAATTCATTCTGTAATTCTTCCCTTTGTATTTCAGGAAGTAATGAATTTAACCTTGCGAGTTTTCCGGCTTCTTCAAGTTTACCGAATAATTTCAGAGGCTGTGAATAATTCAGCGAATACATCCCGGCGCTGTTAAAATTTACAGGTATATCATCCACCATAAGCTGAAGCATAGGGGAAGACTGATAACTGACCTGCTCTATTTTTGAGGACAGTATCTTTTTTTCATATTCAATAGGCTCAAGCTGTACATTCGATTTCAAAGCTGAATTGATCAGATCATTTAACCCGTACCGGTAATTATTGCTTATATTTGAATCTGTTTGAGCAAATGCGGAATTGAAAAGTAAAAAAATATAGATGATTATTAATTTCATTTTGATCTTTATTAGTGTAAATAAAAAAATGATCAGACAAAGTAATTACTTTGCTGTTTAAACAACGAAAAATGAAATTAACTAAATAAGGATATGGGAGAAAAGAATAGGTATATCAGCAGGCGGTTTGAAGTGAATGATTTGCAGACTGAAATTCCGGGGTAAATCCGAAAGTAATTCTAAAGATAAAAATCTTTCAGTTATTTGGGAATACATGTCTTTAATAAATGACAATTTATTTATCTCAAGAATATTAGTATTGGAAATTTCACTGACTAATATTGAACAGCAGCCGGTTCCCTTAGAAGAATATTGGATTTCATTCTCACAAGAAACTCCGCATTCACAGGAAGTCCGGACTTCAGACATATTACATAACATATGATTCAATGCAAAGCTGAAATTAGACTGAATTAATACTGCTATTAAAAGTATGGAAAAATATTTTGTTATTGTTTTTATCACAATATTAAAGTATAGAAATTGAATTTTAAATGCAAAGCTATTATTAGTTCAATCAGGTTTAAAAAATCTCATCCGTCCAAAGTTTCGAAAATGTTTTGGCTAACATTGTTAAAAAATTGAAATTCATTATAACAAATCCTGACTAATACTTTAAAGCTTGTGCTTATATAGTTCAGCAATTATAATATTATACTCTTTTTCAAGTTCTAGAAATTTATCAAACGAAGTATATAAATATTGAGCTTCAAGAAAATAATTTATTGAAGTTATTTCTCCGGCAATTAGCGCTTTATTAAGGATATCAACATTGTCTGAAGATACAAGAGTTTCTCTGTAACCGGTCATTGCTTCCTTAAGTGTTTCATATTTTCCGTAAAGTTTTTTTATCTCGTATAAGTGATCATTCAGATGAGCTTCTATTTCAAGATTTGAATAAAGCGTCTTTGATCTGTGATAATCCGTTCTGTAATTATTTTCCCAAAGAGGTATCGATATTCCGAAATGAATTCCATTATACTTTGTGTCCCTCAATCCCAGATAATAATAACCGACTTCAAATTTTGGAAGACTAAGGGACTTGCTGAGTTCTACCTGACTCTGTGAGATCAATTTTTCCTGCTGTAATGATTTTATAGAAGGGTCGCTTATTTCAATCTCATTTTCTAAAATTTCGAACTGAGGAATTACCTGAGTTACAGGATATGAAGTATCAGCAAACACTATTATATTTCCCGCATTCAGTCCCGTCAGTTTTTCATTCAGCTCCTCAATTTCATTTTCAATAAGCACAAGGTCAGTTTTTAAATTAAGTAAATTTATTTTTGACTTATTCACATCGAGAATATTTCCTTCTCCTTTTTCCAGCTTAGTCTGATATAAATTTAAAAGTGATCCGGCTGTTTCAACTCTTTTCAGCATTTGAATCTTCTTTTTATTGAGACAGATCAGCTCAATGCATGTAAGTTTTGCCTCAAGTAATATTTCACGCCGCATTATCTGCTTTTCAAAATCCGTCTGCTGTATCTTCAGACCGGAAACTTTATTTCTCTTTGAATAAGATGTAGGGAAATCAAATGACTGAATAAGTTTAAATTCCAGCTGACTGCCGTTATCACCTGACTGACCGAATAAATTAGTAACTTCAACAAAAGGATTGTAAAGCGACTGTCCGGTTTGATATTCCAGTTTCCTTGATTCCTGCAGCTGCGTATTGGCAATAATGGATTTATTATTTTTTGAAATCTCTTTAAGGACATTATCAATATTGCTTTGTGAATATACGCCAGTCTGCAAAAGGGAAAGTATCAAAGCAAAAGCAGATAAAATATTTATGTTAATTTTCATAATGAATTTTCAGTTTTTTTTCTTCAGCATGTTTGCTGACGAGATAATATACAATTGGAATTATAAGTAAGTTAAGAAGAGTCGAGCTTAACAATCCGCCAAGAATAACTTTTGCCATCGGACTTTGAATTTCATTTCCGGGCATATCTCCTGCAATTGCCAGCGGGACCAGTGCAAGTCCGGCAGTAAGAGCAGTCATCAGTATCGGACTTAATCTGTCTCCCGAGCCATGTATGATTCTTTGGTAAAGCCCAATTCCCTGCTGCTGTAATGCAGTATATCTCGAAACTAAAAGTATTCCGTTCCTTGTGGCAATGCCGAACAAAGTAATGAATCCTATAATAGAAGGTATGCTTATAATTCCGGAAGTAAAGTAAATACTTAATACGCCCCCGATCAATGCTAAAGGAAGATTTAAAAGTATTATTGCGGAGAGTTTCAGGTTTTTGAATTCCTGAAATAATAACAGAAATATTATAAGCATTGACAGAACCGATGCAGCAATAAGTCTTTTTGAAGCTTCTTCCTCCGCTTCAAACTGTCCTCCGTATTCTATTCTGTATCCTTCAGGTAATTCAACCGACTCTGATACTTTTCTGCGGATCTCTTCGACTGCGCTTTTCTGATCCCTGCCGGTTACATTTACGGACACTACAGTTTTTCTCTGAAGATTTTCCCTGTTAACTGTGTTAGGACCGGAAGAAGAAATAATATCCGCAACATAACTGAGCGGTACTTTTTCTCCGTTACGCGTGTCAATCATTGCGCTCCGGATATTTTCTATGCTTCCTCTGTTATTGTTATCAAATTTTAATACAACATCAAACCTTTGCGAACCTTCAAATACCTCGGAAACTTTTTCACCGGCAAAACCTACGTCTATCATTTTTGTAAATTCTCCGATTGTAATTCCGTACTTTGCAAGTATTTCTCTCTTTGCTTTAATTTTGATCTGCGGGATTTCAATTTGCGGCTCCACGGAAATATCTACAAGACCTTCAATGTCTTCAATGGCTGATTTTATTTTATTGGAAATGGAAAACATATTATTCAGATCATGTCCGAAGATTTTAATAGCAATGTTTGATCTTGTACCGGACAGCATATGGTCTATTCTGTGTCCGATCGGCTGTCCAATAGTAATATTTGCTCCCGAAACCCCTGATAATTTTTCTCTCACATCCTTCATGAATTCATTTCTGCTTCTGTCTTTAAGTACAAACGGAGCTTCCACCTCCGAAGTGTTTACTCCCAGCGCATGTTCATCAAGTTCAGCACGCCCCGTCCTTCTTGTAGTAACGAATATTTCCGGAACCGTCAGGAGGGTTTTTTCAATTTCCGTTCCGATCTTACCGCTTTCCTCAAGTGATATACCCGGTAAACTGACTGCGCTGATCACTAAAGAACCTTCGTTGAATTCAGGCAGAAAATTTTTGCCGAGAGAAAAGAGAATAATAAGACTTATAAAAAACAACAATGAAGCAAGAACTAAAATAAGTTTTTTAAATTGAAAAATTTTCTCAAGAGTTAAAACATATTTCTTCTGAAGAAACCTAACTAATCTGCTTTCTTCAGAATGCTTTTTAAGCATCTCATCACCTGTAAGCAAATAACTGCAAAGTACCGGAGTCAATGTAATAGAGACGATAAGAGAAGCAAAGATTGAGACAATAAATGCAATTCCAAGCGGCGCGAGTAATCTTCCTTCCATTCCGGATAAAAAGAAAAGAGGAATGAAAGCAACAATAATTATCAGAGTTGCATTAATGATGGAAGTTCTTATTTCCACCGAAGCATTGAATATAACTTTTAACTTATTCTCACGCGCCTCTGCCGGTTTCAGTGAATTTTCCTTAAGCCGTTTGAAAACATTTTCCACATCAATTATAGCGTCATCGACCAGCGCGCCGATTGCTATTGCCATTCCGCCGAGACTCATTGTATTTATCGTCACTCCGAGCCATTTAAGCGTAAGTATAGCAAAGATCAGAGATACAGGAATTGCAATTAATGAAATAGAAGTTGCTCTCCAGTTCATAAGAAATATGAACAGTATGATAATTACGAATACAGAACCCTCTATCAGGGTTTTGTTAATATTACTTATAGAGGCATTTATAAAATCCGCCTGTCTGAAAATTTTTGTGTTTATCTGAACATCCTTTGGTAAAGTTTTTTTCAGCTCTGTAATCGCCTCATCTATTTTCCCGGTAAGTTCTAATGTATTTGTAGAAGGCTGTTTCGAAACTGTTAATATTATTGCCGGTTTCCCGTTCATTGAGCCGTCACCAATTTTAGGCGCTGACCCGATCTTTATTTCAGAAACGTCTTCTATCTTAACCGGATAATTGTCTGTATTTTTAATTACTGATTTTCCAATATCGTTTATATCCGTTGTTCTTCCGATTCCGGTAATTATATATTCATTCCCGTATTCATTCATAAAACCACCTGAAGAATTTTCATTTGATTCTTCTGCAGCTTTTATAATTTCATTTATCGAAACATTAAAATAATCCATCTTCTGCGGAGAAACTAAGATCTGATACTGTTTGTATTCTCCTCCCATGACCACTACCTGAGAAACTCCGCCTGTTGCAAGCAGACTAGGTCTGATGATCCAGTCAGCAATTGTTCTCAGATCAATTGATTTTGTTTCTTCAGACGTTACGCTTAGCAGCATTATTTCTCCCATTATAGAAGACTGGGGAGCAAGAGTCGGATCGCCGGATCCCTGAGGCAGTTTCTCTTTTACCGTTGACATTTTTTCAGCAACTATTTGTCTTGCTATATAAATATCAGTTCCCCATTCAAACTCAACCCAGACGATTGATATCCCTGCAGATGAAGAAGATCTGACGCGTCTTACATCGGTTGCGCCGTTGACAGCAGTTTCTATCTGAAAGGTCACCATTTTTTCCACTTCATCCGGAGCCATTCCGTGTGCTTCAGTCAGCACTACTACGGTAGGAGCTGTCAGATCGGGAAACACATCCACCTCCATATTTACAGCAATGTATGTCCCGAACAGTAACAGTAGAACTGTAAAAACGACAACCAGCAATCTGTTCTGAAGTGAAATTTCTATTATTCTGTTTAGCATTCGATTAAGATTAAAATATTTTAATGCTCGTGACCATGTTCGGGAATACTGCCGGACATGGCAGCTAATTTAATATTATAAGCGCCTTTAGTTACAACTCTTTCACCTTCATTTACTCCTGATAAAATTTCTATATTAATACCGTCCCCTGCTCCTGTTTTCACTTCCCTTTTCTGAAAGCTCTCTCCGCCGGTCTGTACAAATACATAAAACAAACCCTGCTCTTCTATCAATGAAGACAAAGGAATTATCAGAGCATCTTTTATATCCGACGAAATAAGATAGACCTGTACAAAAGAACCCGGTATCAGATTTCCCTTATTATCAATTTCAAAATTAACCGGAATGTAGTAACTGTTATTATCAACAGTTCTTCCGAAAGAAACCAGTGTCCCGTTTAAGTCTGAAGTTTGATAAACTTTATTATCATATTCAGTCCTGAAGTTCGCTGAAGTAAATGTCCCCAGTCTTGAAAAGTACTGCTGAGATACTTCAGCGGTCAGAAGAAGTCTCCGGTTTTTAGATACACTCCCCAACGGCTGACCTGCGTTAACATATTGCCCGTCGCTTACTAATATATTTTTTATAAAACCGCTCATCGGACTGTACACGTTTTCACCATCGCCTGAGTAATTTTGAGAAATGCTGTTGTAGATTATCTCAGCGTTTTTTAAGGCTATTTCTCTTTCAAGAAATTCTTTCAGAGATATTATATTATCCTTAACAAGCTCTTTACCTCTTTCATAATCAGCAAGAGTTTTCTCATAATTTAATTTTACTTCCTCAAATCTTACGTCAATATTTCCTCCGATCACATCGCTGCCTTTTACTGTGAACAATAGTTCGCCTGAGTTAACACGTGCGCCTGCAGTAGCATTGCCTTTGCCTATTTTCACAACTCCCTGTGATTTTGCAACGATCACAGATTCATCTCCCGGGGCTGAAGTTATCTGTCCTGATGTCTTTACTACTTCATTAAAAGATTGTCTTATTAACAGCTGATTTGCAAATTCAATCTTCCATGCCTGTTCCTTTAAAAATGTAATATCATCTCCTTCCGGTGTTTCTGTCTGTTCAAAAAAAGCAGCTTCTTCACTCGGATATACTGTAACATTTTCAATGATGATCTGATCGAGAAACAGTTCGGTTTGAATGTCAAATATCAGCTGACCTTTTCCCTGCATTTCAGGAGTCAGCTCCAGTCTGAATATCCCCGGTGAGGTAGGTGAATTTGAAATTACGCTTATTTCTTTATCTCCGGTTTTTAATCTGAGTGTTACGGTACCTTCTGTAAATGCTTTGAAAGAATCTCCCAGATGAGTAAAGTGCGCAGCAAATTTTGTTACTGTGCCGGAAATCAATGGTTTGAATTCCACAAACAATTCTGTTTTATCTGAATACAGAGTAAATACTACAGGATCAAGTTCACTATCATTATCACCGTCAGAAGTATCGTTTTGGCTGTCTCTGCTGCAGCCGGAAAATATTACACTGAAAATTATTGCAGCAATAAATAATATATTTTTCATTTTAAATATTAATTTGGAAAGATTACCGAAAATAGTTTACACATATAAAATACTTTACTTAGGTAATACATTTTTTATATCATTAAGAGTCATTTTGAATTTCGAGTATTCTTCTTTTAGTTCTGAGTTTTGATTTGCATGCTGATACTTATCCAGCATATCTCCGCTTTTTCTTAATTCATTAGTTTTTGATATAATTGTCTGGAGACTTGCAGGTTCAAGATTTCCTGCAGCTGCCGGGATTTTCTTTATAAGCGAAATAATTTCAGCGACGGGTTCTTCAAGATGTCCGGACTTTCCGCTGTTAATACCTTTGCCCATTGACTCATTGATCTTTTCAATCTGATTCCAGATTTTAGCAGTCTCTAAAGACGAGGTATTGCTTTGAGTCTGTGTATTGCTTTGAGTCTGTGTGTTGTTTTGACTTTGTGTTTCGGTTTTACTTTTAGATTCTTTTTGTTCTGTTTTTACTTCTTCTTCTTTTTTTCCGCATCCGGATAAAAATAGATTAACTGCAAAACAGATTACAATAAGAATTGATAATAATAATCTCATTCTATTATTGTTAAATAGTTTTTAAAAAATATAGTGATCTTAAAAAATCTGAAGTTTTACTTTTGAAATGTTAAGAAACAGGAGGAGCTCTCAAGGAGGAATATCTTAATAGAAATTTTTTGTAGTCTGAATTAGATTTAATGGGAGGTATTAATAAAACCGGAAGAGAATTACACAATTCGGAAATTTCATCCTTATAATGGTTAAACTGAATTTTAACTTTAGATGAATTTACTATTTTTGATAACTTATTAACGGTAAAAGTTTCTTTATCACTGTTATGAAAATATTTACAAAAAATATCAGATAAATGAAAATCATCAGTATGACAATGGTCATCAGCCGGATGAGATTCGTCATAATAAACTATCTGATCTTTATCATGATGGTGGTGAGGCACAATACTGTGCCCAAGCACTATTGAATAAGATAACAGAAGAAATAATAATGTAAGTTTTCTGATGGTCATAAATTAAGAAAGTCAATTTAATTATCCTTATTCAATAAGTAAAGGTAATACTGTAAAAACTTCAATTTTTTGTTATTAGTAATTCCGGTTTAGCAGAAGCAGAAAAATCTTATTTATACTTTACGGTTAATTAGTTATGTTAATCAAATTTCATAACAATGGAAAATAACAATCATCATTTATCCTATTTCATTTCAGGTGGACTGACTTTGAGTTTTATACTTAGTGTGATCGGGTCTTTATATCCTGTACAAAGTTTTACACAGACAGCTTTTTTCAAAGCCGATGCTTTATTTGCAATATCAGCATTTGCATGTCTTGCTGCAAAGGCAAGCGGGGAAAGATTTGATGTACCGGCTGCAGGCTTCAGCATACTGGCGATCGCACAGGGATTATTTCTGACAGAAATTAACGAAGTGAATAAGTGGGATATTGCGACATCGAGTCTCGGAGTATTGTTTATGATACCGGCTTTCATATTGATCTCATATTATACGCTGTTTCCAAAATGGCTGAGGATAGCGGGGATTATTTCAATAATACCGTTTCTTATTCTCCTGATAATCCGCATGTATACACAGGAAGAAAATTCGGTATTACTGGAAAACATTGTCTTTTTGATATATCAATTAGTGACGCTCTGCTGGGCATGGGAAATCTGGAAACTGTCGGAATTAAAAAAAAGCAGGCGATGATTCAGTAAAATATATTATGAGTTAATAATTTGAATGAATTTATAGGCAATAATTGTATCAGAGATCACGGCTTTAATACCGAAACAAAATTTAGAAGGTTATTATCAGAATAAGCCGCGTCAGCTGCATCAACTATCGAATCGCAATTGAGATCCGTCAGCGTATAACCCGCTACAAAATTAAAAGCGTCGTTATCTATTAATCCGTTATCCGTTGCATCCACTACTCCATCCTGATTAACATCACCGGTAAAAATTGACCACATGCCGCCGGAGTTTACCTGATTATTTCCGTATGACTGTGAAGCCGCTGAAGTAAAATTAAAATTCAAAACTCCGCCTGCAAAAACTTCACCGCCTGTCTTACTCCACGTTTCAATTGAATTTCTATGCTTAACTGTTATATAATAATTTATTCCATTTACAGCATTTGCAAAAAATACCTGTGAAGGCAATCCCAGTCCTCCGACACATGCGGATTTTTCAATTAATCCGTACGGTGATACAGCGCTTCTTAATTCCACACAGACAGAGTCAGTCTGCTGACAGGCTTCAAAGTTTATTGTAAGAGCTAATTTAAAAAATCCTGAATTATTAAATTCATACGGACCTATATCTACTGTTGAGTTGTATATCCTTGGATTAAATAAAATGTCAGTGATTGGCGTATCGGAATTATCTCCTGCATCAATGCAGGCGGAGCCGGATAAAAGAATAAATCCGTCATCAGCAGTCATCCAGCAGCTGTCTGCGCCTATAGGATCTGAAGCGTTGAGAAACATCGGGTCGCTGTCAATGTTTCCCGTTCCTGGTCCGGAAATGATATGCGGGGGATTTTGATTTGTCAGATCTATATTAGAATAGGAAGCAATAAAAGAAGCAGTACCATTAATGTAAAATTGCGGACCGCCGCCGGCTGCTGTATTTCCTCTGAAGATGGAGTTTCTGATTATGGGAATACTTGTACCCGAGCTGCCGATGCCGTTAAAGTTTAAATTGTCACAAATTATACCTCCGGCATTTCCTGTAAGAGCTCTGTTATTAATAAAGGCGCTGTTTAATATAACAGGATTTGAATTTCCGTTAGGATCACCGCCCCAGCAGTACATCCCGCCTGCGGTATTAGCAGTGTTATTATAGATTATACAATTTGTAATAACAGGACTTGCATTTCCGCCGACACCGAAATTATCAATACCTCCGCCTCCGTCATATGCAAGATTATCAGATATGATACAATTTAAGATTAAAGGATTTGAATTTCCGCCGGAGTGACCGCTGTTAAAAATACCACCACCGAACACTGCTCTGTTATCAGTTATGACACAATTTCTAATAGTCGGGCTGCAAAAACCCCCTGCATTTCCGCCGTTATTATATATTCCGCCGCCAAGACCGTTAGTAAATGAAACAGGTCTGTTATCATTTGCGCCTCTGATCTCAAAGCCGTCTATCACAGCAGATAAATTCAGACTGATGTTGCTGATGACATGATAACTGTTATCAAAATTACCCGGAGCGCCGATCTCACCGCTGAGAACGCTAGTAGGTCCGCAGGAAAAAACGCGCTGTAAAACCGAAGTTTCCGTTCCGTTAAAACTTCCGTATATAATAACACCATTTCTCATGCTGAATGAAATATTTCTGTTCAAAGTATTTGTAGTAAAGTAAATTCCTTCCGCCACCCATACTTCATCGCCTGTGAAAGAAGCGTTTA
>Ga0138256_10007666_pt1 | contig 11368 bp, 7 predicted proteins | sample KNB2016incub_MG_FD_105486 | JGI IMG/M metagenome (GOLD analysis project Ga0138256, IMG submission 105486) | Active sludge microbial communities from wastewater in Klosterneuburg, Austria - KNB2014incub_MG | ecosystem: Engineered > WWTP > Activated sludge > Unclassified | place: Austria...
CTGTGTCTGTGCCGGTTCCACTATTCCATGTCCGGACGATGGCAACCCTTGCACCTTGGAAGAGGTTGTCCTTGGTGTTTGTCAGCACACGCCGCTTCCTGATACCGATAGCGATGGCACTTGCGACCTGATCGACGGTTGCCCGAACGATCCGAACAAGATCGCTCCTGGACAGTGCGGCTGCGGCATCAGCGATGCCGATGGTGATGGCGATGGCACGGCGAACTGCAATGATGGTTGCCCGAGCGATCCCAACAAGATCGCCCCAGGGGTTTGCGGTTGCGGCGTGAGCGATGCAGATAGCGATGGCGATGGCACGGCGAACTGCAACGACGGCTGCCCGAACGATCCTAACAAGATCGCTCCTGGCATTTGCGGTTGTGGTGTGAGCGATGCCGACAGCGATGGTGATGGCACGGCGAACTGTAATGATGGCTGTCCCAACGATCCGAACAAGATCGCTCCTGGTCAATGCGGCTGTGGAGTAGCAGACACTGATGGTGACAGTGATGGTACGGCTGATTGCAATGACGGCTGCCCGAACGATCCCAACAAGACAAACCCCGGTACCTGCGGTTGCGGTAACCCGGAACCCGGAACCACTTGTAATGATGGCAACCCGAACACATCTGGTGATGTGATCGGAGCCAATTGCATTTGTGCCGGATCAACGGTACCCTGCCCAGATGATGGTAACCCATGTACCCTGGAGGAGGTTGTCCTTGGTGTTTGTCAGCACACCCCGCTTCCTGACACGGATAGCGATGGAACCTGCGATCTGATCGATGGCTGCCCGAACGATCCGAACAAGATCGCACCAGGTCAATGCGGTTGCGGGATCAGCGATGCGGATACCGACAATGATGGAACCGCCGATTGCAACGACCTCTGCCCGAACGACCCCAACAAGGTGGCACCAGGTATCTGTGGTTGTGGTGTTAGCGATGCCGACACCGATGGTGACGGTACTGCCGACTGCAACGATGGTTGCCCGAACGACCCGAACAAGACCGCTCCTGGTCAGTGTGGTTGCGGAGTCAGCGATGCTGACGGAGATGGTGATGGAACCGCCGATTGTATCGATGGTTGCCCTGCCGATCCGAACAAGATCGCCCCTGGTGCTTGCGGTTGCGGTGTGGCCGATACGGATACGGATGTTGATGGCACTGCCGATTGCAACGACGGTTGCCCGAACGACCCGAATAAGACCGCTCCAGGTGTATGCGGTTGCGGTGTGAGCGATGCCGATACCGACCTTGATGGCACGGCCGATTGCAATGATGGCTGCCCCAATGACCCGAACAAGACAGCTCCCGGCCAGTGCGGCTGTGGTGTTGTGGATACGGACACGGACAGCGATGGTGTAGCGGACTGCAACGACAATTGCCCGAACATTGCTGGACAGCAGGGATCACTTTGTGATGATGGTGACCCGGATACATCCGGCGATGCGATCAATGCGAATTGCATCTGCGAAGGTTCCACGACCCCATGCCCGGATGATGGCGACCCTTGCACTGCGGAAGTCGTGGTTCAGGGTGTATGCACCCATCCTGCCCTGCCTGATACGGACAGTGATGGCACCTGCGACCTCATCGATGGTTGCCCGAACGATCCGAACAAGATTGCTCCTGGTGTTTGCGGCTGCGGTGTTGCCGATATCGATACCGACGGTGACCTTACCCTTGACTGCAATGACGGCTGCCCCAACGATCCCAACAAGATCGCTCCTGGCGTATGCGGTTGTGGTGTTGCCGATACGGACACCGACGGCGACCTGACACTTGATTGCAACGATGGTTGCCCGAACGACCCGAACAAGATCGCCCCAGGCGTGTGCGGATGTGGCGTTGCGGACACGGACGCCGATAACGACGGTGTTGCCGATTGCAATGATCTCTGCCCGAACGGTCCGGAACCAGGCACACCATGCGATGATCTTGATGCGAACACCACAGGTGACGTCATCACCGCGAACTGTGTCTGCGCCGGGGTCAACGTGAATTGCACGGAGGATCTGGTGCTTGCCATCAGCTTGGATGCCTTTGGGTCGCACACCACATGGGAATTGTACGAGACCATTGGTAACACGTTGGTGGAATTCGGAGGCCCATACAGTGATGGTACACCGGGTGCTATCGTCACTACCAACCTCTGTGTACCTGCTGGATGTTATGAGTTGATCGTCAGCGATGATTTCGCCGATGGTATTGCAGCGGGAGGTTATACGCTCGCCGATGACCTCGGTCGCCGGATCATTGACGCCGATGGCGCTTTCTCAAGCACATCTTCCATCGTCAGCACAGACCCTGATTTCTGCGTGCCTTTGGGCCCAACATTCGTGAAGCCGAACTGGTGTGACCGGACAGACTTCGTACCGAGCAGTTGGATCTATTGCCAAGGTGTTGCGGGTGCAACGGGGTACCAGTTCTGGTTCTTCGACCCACATGGTAGCTATAGCCGTACGATCCTGAAGCCGACGACGGCTTGCCGCCTGAACAACCTACAGACCAACCCGCTACCGTTCGACCTTCCGTTGAACGTGCGTGTGCGTCCATTGGTGAACGGGAATTTCCTGGAGTATGGCAAGGCTTGCCGCATCATTGTGAACGAGCCTGTCGGTGTGGGCAACCTCAACACTGTGTATTTCGCCACGGATGAGGTTTCGTTCAACATGTACCCGAACCCGAACCGTGATGAGATCCTTTACCTCATGATCGAGGGGTTGAGCGACGCCGCCACTGGTGCCGATGTCGAGATCTTCGATGCGATGGGCAAGCTGGTCGCCAGCGAGCATGTGACGGTTGCCGGCGGAACGATGAACCATGCGCTCACCTTGGATAGTGAAGTGGGAGTGGGTATGTACATCGTGCAAGTGAAGGTTGACGGTCGGGTATTGACCCAACGCTTAATGCGCCAGTAATAGCAGGACATAGAGCGGAAAGCCCCCTGGCATTTGCCGGGGGGCTTTTTGCTTTTCAGAGGTTCCAGAGGACGGCTCCTTCATCCTTCGGATCAGGGCCCGGCCATCCCTGTCGCGGCTTTCCATCGGATAGTGCGCGCCACCGAGGCAAAAAATACCCATTTCCGGGTATTGTGAGCGCCGTTCGGGTCCGATACGTTTGGCCCATGAGAACGATGGATATGAGGACCAGTGGTGATGCCGATGCTGAGTCGCGCCGAAGTGAACGCCTATTAATGGTTTCCGTGGTACTCGCGCTCGGGCTCATGGTCATTCTGCTGGTGCTCTGCCTGAGCGATCACTTGAGTTGAATTAGGCGGGCGTCGCCATCAGGTTGGCGCAGATCCGGAGCAAGTCTGCCAGTTCACCCGCCGTTGAAGCGCCCCCCCGAACCATTGGGGGGCGTCTTCTTCTGCGCTCAAACGCGAACGCCCCCGGTCAAGCCGAGGGCGTTCCCTATGGATCGAGGGATCTCAGTAGTAGATCAAACGCTGCACCTTGGCCACGTGCTTGGCCAAGCGGATCACCTGTTTGGTGTATCCGAATTCGTTGTCATACCAAGTATACAGGACCACGTTACGGCCATCCGGGCTAACGATCGTGGCTTGGCTGTCGAAAACACTGCAGCAGGTGTCGCCGATGATGTCGCTACTCACCAGTTCGGGATCGATCTGGTAGTGGATCTGGTTGACCAAGTCACCCTCCAGCGCCGCTTTCCGGACCAACTCATTCACCTCGTCCCGGGTAACAGTGCGATTCAAGGATAGGTTCATGATGGCCAATGAACCATTCGGTGTAGGCACCCGGACAGCATTGGCGGTCAATTTGTCTTTGAGGCTGGGGATCGCCTTTGTCACTGCGGATCCTGCCCCAGTGCTGGTGATCACCATATTCACAGCCGCACTGCGCCCCCTGCGGGGCTTCTTGTGGTAGTTGTCCAGAAGGTTCTGGTCGTTCGTATAAGCGTGGACGGTTTCAATATGGCCCTTTTCGATGCCGACCATGTCTTCCATCACCTTCAAGATAGGGGAGATGGCATTGGTGGTACAACTGGCTGCACTGAACAGGGTCTCCTTCTCAATATCCAGATCCTTGTGGTTGATGCCATATACGATGTTAGGCATCTCCTTACCCGGAGCAGTAAGAATGACCTTGCCTACACCCTTGGCTTTCAAATGCCGACCCAGGTCGGCACGCTTGGTGAATGCCCCGGTATTGTCGATTATGAGCGCGTTACAGATACCATGGGAAGTGTAGTCAATATCCTCGGGGTTGGCGCTCGCGATCATTTGAACCCGCTGTCCGTTGATCACCAAGCACTTGTTCTCCAGGTCTTCGGTAACAGTGCCCTTAAAGCTCCCGTGCACGCTGTCATTCCGCAGTAGTGCAGCGCGCTTGATGATCTCTTCATCGCTGTTGGTGCGGGTAACGATGGCACGCAACCGAAGCTGCTGTCCCTTACCTGCTTGCTTCACCAATTCACGGGCGGCAATGCGGCCGATCCGTCCAAAGCCGTAGAGGACGACATCGCGGGGTTCGAACTTGTGTTTGTCCTGTCCAATGAAATTCGTCAAATGGACGCCCAACCATGCTTTTGCGTCCTTTTCCCCGGAAGCCTTGAATTCGAAGGAGAGCTTGCCAATGTCGAGCTTGCTCGGCGCCAGATCCAAGTTGAGCAGTTCGCGGGCTACTAATGCGGTGGTACGCGGATCCACCGGCTTCTTCACCACCTTAATGGAATAGTCAAAGAGGCTCAAGACCTGACTGATGTTGATGTCCAACAGCAGGTTGCGGAAGAAGACAAGTTCCACGCTATGCTCATACATGAGCTTGCCCACGGAATTCATCAAGTCAACGGCCGCCTTCTCGCGGTCAACGTACTCTTTCAAACCGGCTTCGTAACCGGTTTTGGCCTCAACGGTATTCATTTATGAAGGGTGGAGTTTGAACGAACGGGTGTGCGGGTCGGCTCAGCCGAGATACGCCTTCAACAGCTTGCTTCGGCTGGTATGGCGCAATCGGCGAATGGCCTTCTCCTTTATCTGGCGCACGCGCTCGCGGGTGAGGTCGAATTTGGCACCGATCTCTTCCAACGTAAGTCCGTGGTTGATGCCGATACCGAAGAACAATTTCACCACATCGCGCTCCCGCTCGGTGAGTGTGCTCAAGGCACGCTCGATCTCCTTCGCAAGGCTCTCGTTGATGAGCATGCGGTCAGCCGGTTGGCTGTCCAAGTTCGGGAGAACGTCCAGCAGGCTGTTGCTCTCACCTTCCACGAACGGCGCATCCATGCTGATGTGTCGTCCGCTCACCTTCATGGTATCGGCGACTTTCTCAGGTGGGAGATCCAGCAGCGTTGCCAACTCATCCGCGCTCGGCGGACGCTCATATTCCTGCTCCAACTTGGCGAAGGCCTTGTTGATCTTGTTCAGGGATCCCACTTGGTTCAACGGCAAACGCACGATACGGCTCTGTTCGGCCAAGGCCTGAAGGATGCTCTGGCGGATCCACCAAACCGCATAGCTGATGAATTTGAAACCGCGGGTTTCATCAAAACGCTGGGCCGCCTTGATCAGGCCGAGGTTCCCTTCGTTGATAAGGTCAGGTAAGCTCAACCCCTGGTTCTGGTATTGCTTGGCTACCGACACCACGAAGCGCAGGTTGGCCTTTACCAATTTCTCCAGTGCCGTCCCATCGCCCTGTTTGATGCGCCGAGCGAGTTCAACCTCCATTTCGGCGTTGATCAGGCCTTCCTTACCGATCTCCTGCAAGTACTTGTCCAGTGACTGGCTCTCGCGGTTGGTGATCGATTTCGTGATCTTGAGCTGGCGCATCCTTGTTGTCACGGGCGGCGGGGGTGTTAATGGTTCGTTTTTGGAACGCCAATTCTGCTTACTGCGAATCGGGCGCCGAATGTACGGCCCCTGTCCATAAGGGAACAAGCCGCATTTGCGCCGGCGCCGTTGCCGACGATGCCTGGATGGCTCAGATACCCAAGCCGTAGTACGCTTTTACGCCGTTAGGATAAACGCCTTCGATCAACACACCGCCTCTTTTTTGATCGAGGATCCTGGCGATGTCCTCCGGTGTCCTTACGGGTTGCTGGTCAATACGGGTAATGATGAAGCCTTCCCGGATGCCGCTGCTGCGTAAGCGACCACCGTTGATGGAAGTCACCTTCACTCCGTTTTCGATCTTCAGGGCCCTCAATTCATCAGCAGTGGCGGATTCGACCTCCGCACCGAGCATTGATCCCGCGGAGTTTTCCGGTGCGACGGCTTTCACGGCGGCGACCTTCGTGGTGCCATCCTTGCCACGGAGCTTGACCTCCAACGTACGTTCCGAACCGTCGCGCCAGATGGAAACTGCCACGCTGTTCCCCGGTCTGAATTTGCCTACTTGTTCTTGCAGAGCCGGGACATTATCCACCGTCATGCTACCGACCTTCAGTATCACATCGCCTTCTTGGATGCCGCTGGCGGCGGCGGCGCCGTCTTCCGTCAGGCCCTTCACATAGACCCCTCTTATGCGGTCAAGGCCTACTTCTTTCGCGATCGTTTGGTCCATATCGGATATGCTGACGCCGATGTATGCGCGCTGAACGCTGCCGAATTCCAGTAGGTCACCCGTCACTTTTTTCGCAATGTTCACCGGTACCGCGAAGCTGTAGCCCGCGTAAGTGCCCGTTTGGCTGGCGATGGCCGTGTTGATCCCGATCAGCTCACCAGCAGCATTCACCAGCGCGCCGCCGCTGTTACCCGGGTTCACAGCCGCGTCAGTTTGTATGAAACTCTCTATCGGGAAGATCTCGCGCGTATCGTCACGTTGCAGGAGATTGATGCTACGCGCCTTCGCACTTACGATCCCTGCGGTTACCGTACTGGTGAGGTTGAACGGATTGCCCACCGCCAACACCCACTCACCCACGCGCACGTCGTCGCTGTTGCCGTATGCCATGTAGGGGAGTTCGGTCGCATCAACTTTCAGCAAGGCGATATCGGTACTAGGGTCGCGACCGATGACCCGTGCCTCCAACATGCGCTTGTCGTTCAGGTGTATAGAGATCTTGTCGGCGCCCTCAACAACGTGATTGTTCGTCACGATGTAGCCATCGTCGCTGATGATCACACCACTACCTGCACCTTGCCGCGCGTGCTGCTGTTGGGGTGCGCGATAGCCCCAGAAGAACTCTTGAAGCGGATCGCGTTGGGTGATCATGGTTTCCGTGGTTACGTGCACGACGGCATTCACAGTACGTTCCGCGGCCTCAGTGAAGTCGGGAACCACGATGGACGCGCCGCCTGATCCCGGTAGGCTCACATAGTTCACCGGTGCGGTCCGGCCAAGGGTTTCCGATATGTGGGAAGTCCCCACGAACTGGCCATGTATCCACAAGGCGAGCAGCCCGCCGCCCAATGCCATACCAAAGTATCCGATCGCTCTTTTCATGGTGTTCATGTTGAAGTGGCGCCGAGCCGTCAAGTGCTGTGCCGACGTTGATCAAAACAACGTTCGTGTCATGTGTAGCGACTGTATGACGCTGTTAAGATCTGTGATCCATACCCAGTGCGGCTTTGGATGCCGGTGGGTGTATGCGCCGAAGCAACGGCGATATTTGCCGCAATGGACAAGCAGAACCTCGCGTTCAGCAAATGGGAGGGCACTGGCAATGACTTCATCCTCGTTGACGATCGTATGGAGGTATTTCCTGTGCATGACATTTCGTTCGTACGGCATCTGTGCGATCGTCATTTCGGCATTGGCAGTGACGGATTGATCCTGTTGCAGCAGCCGAAAGAGGTCGGGACACGGTACCACATGGAGTTCTTTAATCCCGACGGCAGCAAGAGCTTCTGCGGTAACGGAAGCCGTTGTGCGTTCGCTTTTCACAGTGCGCTTACCGCAAGTACGACTGACGCACGGTTCACAGCGATCGATGGTGTTCATTCAGCCGGATGGAAGGCGGATAACGTGGCCATCGGGATGCGCGCGGTGGATCGGGTGGAGCGCCTCAACGCGGACACTGACTTCATCCACACGGGATCACCCCATCTGCTGCGTTGGGTTGATGACCCCGAAGCGATCGACATTGTGCCGGCAGCGCATGCGCATCGTTACGGCGAACGTTTCAAAGCCGAGGGCGTGAACGTGAACTTTCTGCGATGGCAAAACGACCGCGTGGAAATGCGCACCTACGAACGCGGTGTGGAGGCTGAGACGTTGAGCTGTGGCACCGGTGTTACGGCAGCTGCCTTGAGTGCGATGGCGCGCGGACTTGTCAATGGTACTTGTCCGGTGCGAACACGCGGCGGCGATCTGCGTGTGGAGGCTGTAAAAGTGGGAGAGGGCTATACCGGCATTTCGTTGATCGGCCCGGTGCGTCACGTGTTCAACGGCGAAGTGCATTTGCCGTCATGAATCGTTGGAAGATCGTTCTGTTGGTTCTGGCCGTGATGCTCGTAGCTGGCGGTGTGGTCGGTTGGAAGTTCTGGAAACAGGTTTTCGGACCCGGTCCTTCGTTCGGTGTGCCGGACAAAGTGCTACTGATCCCAACCGGGGCAGGCCTTGATCAAGTGGTGGATAGTCTCCGTGCCCATGGAATGATCGCCGATGAATTGGTTTTCCGCAGGGTTGCTGAACGAAAGAAATACAGCCATCGTGTAAAGCCTGGCCGGTACGTCGTTCGGACAGGTACAAGCCTCAACGAACTGATCAACAAAATGCGCAGCGGTGAGCAGGACCCAGTGCGTATCACCTTCAATACCATCCACCGATTGCCCGAATTGGCCGGAAAGGTCGCCGGGTATTTGGAATGCGACTCAGTTGCGATGCTCAGGGTGCTCCTGGATCCCGCCGTTGCCCAGCAATACGGTTTTACACAGGAGGAGTTCATCGGCATGTTCATACCTGACACTTACGAGATGTGGTGGACGGAGACGCCGAACGACTTCGTGGCGCGTATGGCGCGCGAGTACAAGAGCTATTGGAACGACGAGCGAAAGGCAAAAGCAGGGGCTGTTAAGCTCGATCAGAGCGAGGTAAGTGTTCTGGCCAGCATCGTTCAGGCCGAAACCGGTGTGCGGACCGATGCTCCGACCATCGCCGGTGTCTACCTGAACCGCTTGCGCATTGGCATGCCTCTTCAAGCGGACCCTACGTTGAAGTACGCACTTGGTCTGGATACCGTTAGCCGCGTCCTCAATATCGACAAGCAAATAGAGTCGCCGTACAATACATACCTGCACGCGGGCTTGCCACCGGGCCCCATCAACCTTCCGGAAAAAACCTATTTGGATGCGGTGCTGAACGCTACGAAGCACGACTACTTGTACTTCTGCGCCAGCGAAACCCTCGACGGTCATAGCAACTTTGCCAAGACCTATGAGCAGCACTTGGTGAACGCGCGGCGCTATCACCGTGCGCTGAACGAGCGCCGGATCTATCGATAGTTCGGGTGAACCTTCGGGGGCACGCCTGCGTTGAGGGCGCTTCTATTTTCGCACGCTCCTTTTTGGGAGCATTGAAACCGACGACATGACCAAGATCAAATTCGGCACCGACGGATGGCGTGCCATCATCGCGGATGATTTCACCGTTGATAACGTGGCGCGCGTGAGCGTTGCGGTCGCACAATGGGTGAAGAAGAACTTCCCGGACAACCCCAGCATCGTCGTAGGGCACGACTGCCGTTTCGCCGGGGAACTCTTCGCCGACACGTGCACCAAAGTGTTCGTGAGCAACGGCATCAAGGTGCATCTGGCCAAAGGATTCGTCAGTACGCCAATGGTGTCTTTGGGCGCGGTACAGTTGAAGGCGAGCGTTGGCGTGATCCTCACCGCCAGTCATAACCCTCCGAGTTATAACGGCTACAAGTTGAAAGGGAGCTATGGAGGTCCGCTCATCCCGGAGCATGTGCAGGAGATCGAGGATGCCATACCATCAATGCACGGTATGAAACTCGCGGACATCGACTTGAAGAAAGCAGAGGCCGGGGGGCTCATCAGCGTTGTTGACCTGGAGGGTATGTATGTGCAGCACGTTGAGCAGAACTTCGACCTGGAAGCGATCCGCAAAAGCGGACTCAAGCTCGGCTACGATGCCATGTATGGCGCCGGGCAGAATGTGATCCCGCGCATACTGCCGCAAACCACATTGCTGCATTGCGTGAACGACCCTTCGTTCAAGGGGCAGGCGCCGGAACCGATCCACAAGAACCTGCTCGAGTTCAGCGAACTGATCAAGAAGACCGGTATCGATTGCGGCCTTGCCACGGACGGCGACGCGGACCGGATCGGACTATACAACAGCAAGGGTGAGTTCGTGGACAGTCACCACATCATCCTGTTGTTGATCCACTACTTGGTGAAGTACAAGAAGTTCACCGGCAAGGTGGTGGTGGCTGTGAGCACCACACCGAAAGTGGAGAAGATGTGCAAGCACTATGGCCTCGAATACCAAGTGGTCAAGATCGGCTTCAAGTGGATCTGCGGCATCATGATCACCGACGATGTGCTGTTGGGCGGGGAGGAGAGCGGTGGCATCGCGATCAAGGGCCATATCCCCGAGCGCGATGGTATCTGGATGGGCCTCACCATTTGGGAGTACATGGCGCGGAGCGGGAAGACCCTGGAGGAGTTGATCCAGGAAGTGTATGCGATCGTTGGTCCCTTCAGCTACGACCGCAGCGACCTGCACATCAGCGAAGCACTGAAGCAACAAGTGCTGAAGGCGTGCACCGAGAACAAGTACACCAAGTTCGGGGGGCTTGAAGTGCGCCGTTTGGAAACGATCGACGGCTGGAAGTACCACTTCGACAACGACCAGTGGTTGATGATCCGTGCCAGCGGCACTGAACCTGTTCTGCGCACCTATGCTGAGAGCAACAGCTTGGAAAATGCGCGGAAGATCCTTGCGGCCTGCAAGGAGACCATCGGCGCCTGAAGCGTCTATTGTTTCAGGAAAGGGGCCTTGTCGACAATGTTCCCGGAACCGTCCACGAGGCTCACGGTGTAGTGACCGCTGGGTAGGCCATCGATATCCAGGTTGGACGAAATGGTGTTACCCGCGACAACCGAGGTGCGCACAACGCGGCCCGTTGCATCCAATACATTGATAGTCGCTTCTTCACCGATGGATCCATATGCCAACGTGATCGATCCCTGCGCAGGATTCGGGAAGACGAGCATGCCGGAACCGGTGCGATCTATCGCGATGGCATCAGACAGTTCCATGGCACCGTTCAGGTCCACCATCCTCAATCGATAGTACGCTAGCCTTTGTGGCGGCTCCATATCGTCGAACGAATAGTTGATCGTTTCCTGGCTGTTGCCCGCAGCGTTCACACTTCCAATGCTCGTATAGATGGATCCGTCCGTACTGCGCTGCACATCGAAGTAGGCACTGCTC
>Ga0138256_10007667_pt1 | contig 11368 bp, 10 predicted proteins | sample KNB2016incub_MG_FD_105486 | JGI IMG/M metagenome (GOLD analysis project Ga0138256, IMG submission 105486) | Active sludge microbial communities from wastewater in Klosterneuburg, Austria - KNB2014incub_MG | ecosystem: Engineered > WWTP > Activated sludge > Unclassified | place: Austria...
GGCTCGGGTCCCGTACTATTTCCCCCCCCCCGCGGCGCTCGGCGCGCGCGGTCGCTCGTCCCGATTCGGTCTCGCTGCCCGCGCGCTGTCGCCTACCGGCGCCGCCGCGTTTCCTCGTGCAGCATTCAGCGTCGCTGGTGCTTCCGCTCCTGCTCCCGCTGACACTCGTCGCTACGCCCCGACGCCCCGACGAGGCACACCCGCACCGGAGTCGCTTGCGACATGGTCACCTATTACGAACTCGGGAAGCATCGCCAGCTCAACGAAATCGTCATCGCCGGAACGCACGACGCCGGCATTACCGGCGGTGGAAGCGGAGTGCAGACGCAAACGCTCAACATCATGGAGCAGGCGAAGGAGGGCGTGCGGTTCTTCGACATCCGCGTTGCGGCCGCGGTCACCAGTGCGAAGCACGCGTCGGGGCGTCCGGTGGCCGAGTTGCGCGCCTTCCATGCCGACGACAAGGTGGTGATGAAGCTGGATCGCAACGTCGTGCTGAAGGGGACCAACGACCCGGTGCGTGTCACCCAATCGAAACTTGCCGGCGGCGCCTTTGGCCTGGGGCTGACCGACATGCTGCAGCAGGCACGCAACTTCGTGCACTCGGAGATCGGGGGCTCGGAGTTCCTGATCCTCAAGTTCGACAAGTGCACCAACTGGGGGTTGATCGCCGACGCATGCGAGAAGGTGCTGGGCCTGGCGCTGTACACCGGCGGTGGCAACATCAACACCCGGACCCTCAAACAGCTCAAGGGCAAGGTCGTCGTGCTCTTCTCCACCAAGGGATTGGCCGAGGTGCAGCAGGCGGTACACGGCATCCTGACCTTCAAGAACCTGACCGCCGAGGGCGCTTCGTACACTGATCAGTACGAGGGACTCCAATACTACGGAAAGGGCGGCACGTCGCCCTTCAATCCGGTCAACAAGCTCAAGCAGAACACCAAGAAGCAGTCGAAGCTCATGCTGGGCGCCAGCGCGCTGCAGAATCCGGCCATCATCGGGATGATGTACTGGACGACCACGGGTCTCATCGAGAGCATCCAGAAGCGTGATGATGGGATGTGGGACGCGCCTAACGTGGCGAAGATGAAGCGGCTGTGGGGCCAAGGACTGGGCGACTTCGTGAACGCCCGCGTGTCGCTCCCGTCGACCAACCCGCTGGCGGCGGCGCAGCAGCGGCGCAGTTTCTTCCCCAACATCGTGATGATCGACTTCGCCGACCCCCGGAAGTGCCAGGAAATCCGCGCCCTGAACGACCTGTCGGCGGCGCACCTGACTGCGGTGGTGTAGGGGGAATCAAGGCGCTTGCTTGCGTCCCGAGCGGCGCGGGGTGCATCGTAGCGCCGTGCACTCCCCGCGATCGTGACCAGTCCGCCGCTGCCACCGCCCGCCCCGCTGCCGCTCGAGGTGCGGGCCATCGGGGTCCTGCTGGTCTTCGAGATCGCGGCGGGGCTCTGGTTCGCGCTCAACTGGCCGCCGGGCATGTCGGTCTTCCTGAGCCAGATTCCTGCGTTCGGCGCCGTGGGCATGGTGTGGGGCTTCCTGCCGAAGGACCCGAAGGAAGCCTTCGCGGTCTGGCTGGCCGCGCGACTCCGACGACCGATGGTGTGGATGTCGACCGCGTTCGTCTTTGCCACCGCCATGTGCACGAGTTGCTTCGTCAACACCGTGGCGGTGAAAGGGGCGCCTAGCGATGCCACGTGGATCCACCTGCACAAGGGCGACGTGGCCCGCGCCGCCGGCGATTCGCTCGCTCCGTCCGACTCGCTTCGACTGCGACGCGGGAGCGGGCCGCGCTATTTCTGGGTGTGGACGTGGCCGGCAGGACGCACCGTGTGGCTGCGTTCCGCGTCGCACTTGACCCCCGACGAGCGTCGCGTGCTGCCATGGCGCCCTACCTCACTCGAGTATCCCGATGACTTCGAACTGCCGAGTGTGCTCGCCGCGCTCCCCGGCAAGCAGGCACTGTTCGAGATGGCGAGTCCCCGGCCCATGCGTATCTTCGTGCTGGAGATGCTCACCGGCGACACGCTGGCGATCGACACGGTATCCACCCCGGGCGCCATCCTGTTCGGTTTCATGAACTCCGAGGTGCCCGCCGATGCCGCGACGCAGTGGCGCGGAGAGGCAGAACAGCTCGCCGGCGGCATTGATTCGTTAGTCCTGGGTGCCTGGGTCAACGGGGCGCATGCGCGGTTCACGCGTCGACCGTTGCGTGCGGAGCAACGACTGCGGCTGTTCGCGGTCGACGCGAATGACAGCACACTCTGGATGCGGGAGGTACTGCTGCATGACGGCGTCACCTCGAAGCTTGTCGCCCCGTAGGGCGCGGATCACGACCGCGCTCGCCTCGGTCACGCTGTTGCTCTCCGGCGGCATCATGCCCGTGGCGAACGGGTACGCGACGGCACGCCCCGCGATTCGTGCCCCATTCGGCGATCGTCTCGCCGCCGACAGCGCGCTCGGCGCCGTATTCGCGGCCGTCCGTCCGCGGGTGGCGCTGCGGGTGCAGATCGAGTCGGACCTCTACCGGCGCAAGCTGGACGGCTCGGGCGGGTCGTGCGGCTCCAACTGCGTGGCGTTGGAGCGTGCCCTGACGGATGCCGTGCGCGTGCTGTTCGACACGCGCTACCGCTTTGCCGAGTGGAGTAGCGGCGGGGCGCCGACGCAGGATACGGTGTCCATCACCCTCATGCAGCGCAGCACGGACGCGAGTGCGGTGAAGATGGTGGTCGCGCTGCAGGGGCGCGCACGGCAGTTCGGCGCCGCCCCCGAGGAAGTGGAGTTCGAGCAGTTTCTCTTCGTGGCGCTGCGTCCGGCGACCGACTGGACCCCCGATCGGATGCGCGTCGTGTGGGCAGATTCCCTTGCCCGCCGACTGGATACGTTCGGTCCGCGCATCCTCGCCAACGTGATCGGGCGGTTGCCGCTGACGGGCGTCGTGGTGCTCGATCCCACGCGTCCGTCGGCCGATGTGCGCTTGCCCGCCGACTCGCTGCGCGCGGCCGATGCGCCGGCGCCGAAGTTCCTCGTGCGTCTCGCGATGCCGTCGACGACCACGAGCGGTGACATCGTCTCCGACACGGGCGAGCTGGTGCTCGCACCGTGCCGACGCACCAATCGCGGCTTCTACGCCTGCGAGATGAGCGTCTTCCGCTGGCGCGATCGTTCCGGCTCCGACACGCTCTTCAGGCAGAAGGCGCGCGACGCCAGGGTCACCACGGCGAGCGTGCACCTGCAGGAGTACACGCCGCTGTCGTCGTCACTCGGCGCCGGCGGCCTGGCGGCGCCGAGGAATCCGTGATGCGCGCCATCACGGGCCTCGGGGTGGTCGGGCTGATGGTCGGCGCCGCCGGAAGCTCGCCCACGCTATCGGCCCAGTCATCGGGCGCAACCCGGCAGGTCACGGCGCGACTCGATACCATTCGCATGGCGCGCGTGGCGGCCCAGTCGCGCACTGCTGCCGGCGACCATCGCGCCGCGGCCACGCAGTACGGCCGCGTCATCGCGACCATCGGGTTGATCCCCGGCTCGTTCCGCGACGAAGGAATCCTCGCCGACGCCTATTTCGGACGCGCGAGCGCCTGGTTGCAGCTGCGGCGTGGATCGACGGACGGTGACTCGGCGGTCGTCGCGATCGCCAACGTCCTCCGGGACTACGACGCCGCCATCGCCATCGATTCTGCCCGCTTTCTCGGCGCGGCCCACAACAACGCCGGGCTGCTGCTGCGTGACGCCGGCAACCATCGCGAGGCGCTGAGTCGGTTCCTTGCAGCGGGTCGCACCGAACACCCGGCGCGCGGGGCCTTCCTCATGAACGCGGCGGGCGAATACGCGGCGCTCCGCCAACCGGACAGCGCGGCTGCGACGTACCGGGCCGCGCTGCGGGCCGACTCCACGCTGGCCGGCGCCCGCGAGGGGCTCTTGCGTGCATTTGCCGCCCGCCCGGCCGCCGATTCGCTGCTGCGACTCGCCTCGGCCTGGAGCTCCGACCCGCGACACTCTCCCCAGGTCGCCGACGCCATGTACGAGGCCCTCTCGTCGGCCCGATGGCGTCGCGGTGGGGCGGTGAACGCGACCGTGGCGGACAGCTGCCTCATCCTGCTGGCCCTCAACTTCGCCACGCAGCAACTCGGTCCGCCGGATATCGCGAGCAGTCACGTCTCGCGGCTACAAGGCATAGCCAAGGCCGAGCCGAGTACGGCCGCGGGCGTCGACGAGTTGCTCGCGGCGTACGCGACCAACCCCGCAGCGTCGGCGCGAGTGCTCGGCGCCGAGCTGCCAGCGCGAAGTTGGTGGAACGCCAGCGGCGCACGGCGCAGCGCCTGGAGCACCGTGTTGGGCAGCATCGGGAGGTGGTACGACACGCGCGACGACGACCAGACGGCGCTCAAGTACTACGAAGCGTCGCTTGGCATGCCTTGGTCAGGCAGCCAGCTGCCACGCTGGAGCGACATCGATTTCATCTTTCCACTCGCAGTCCTGTATGCCCAACCGGCCAACATGGCCGCCGATTCGCAGCGGCTCGATCGAATGATCGACGGCGTATTCGGTGGTAAGATGAACGCCTATGAGTTGCAGGACCTGCCACGCATTCGGCGCTTTCACACCGCGCTCGGGGCGTTCTTCGCCTCGCGCGGGGTGTGGCAGCGCGGCGCGCGCGGCGCGATCTTCCAGCTCGAGAACATGCGGGAGATGACGAGGCGCATCAACGCCGAGAATCGATCTGAGCCTCCCCTGCACGATGCCCCCGAGCTCCTGTCGCAGCTGCGCGAGGGCTACTGCCGCACCGGGGCGACCGCACGCGTCACCGCGCTCGAGCGGGAGATCGAGGCGGAGTATCGGCGCCTCGGCAGGCCGCAGCCGCCGGCCGCTCCGTGCGCGAGCGCGCCCGGGCGATAGCATGCGCGCGTCGGCCTGCCGTCGTGGTGTCGCCGCTCCGCTGCCCGCACGATCCACGAGCACCTTCCACACGCCCGATCCTTGTGTCCGTGCGGATCATGGTGGATGATAGGTCACGATCCCTTCCCGGAGCCCATACATGAAGCGAACCGCTGCACAGCAGGTGAGTCTTGTCGCTGCCGCCCTGCTTGGGGCGGCTCCCCTGTGCATTGGACTCGCGCGCCAGTGGTCATCCGATGGAGATGGCCGCGTGATGTGGATGGCCCTCGTCACGTCGTTGTTCACCGCCGGCGTCTTGGCGGCAGCAATCGGACGGCGTCGTACCCGTCGGGCCGTGGTCCGCCAGGCCGTCATCATCCTGATCGTCGCGACGCTGCTGGCAGTCGGCACGGCGTACCTGCTGGATGCGACTGCCGGCCCTGGCATCCTGGCCATGTCGCTCGTTATCGGCGGATGCCTGGCCGGAACGAGTGTGCTCGTCGCCTATTCGCGCCCCGGGACATCACCATAGCCGAGGGCGCTCCGGGCGCACGCCTTCTCCCGCAGCGATCCTTCACGGTCCATGGTTACCCCCCCTGATTCCCCGCCCGACCAGACGCGCAACCCGCTCCACGGAATCACCCTCGAACGCATGCTGAGCGAGCTGGTGGAGTCCATCGGATGGGAGAAGATGGCGCGGCGGGTGCGCATTGCCTGCTTCACGAGCGACCCGAGCGTCTCCTCGAGCCTCAAGTTCCTGCGACGCACGCCCTGGGCGCGCGAGAAGGTGGAGCGGATGTATCTCGACGTCATGCGTCGACGCCGGCACGGCACGACGACCGGGGGCTAGAACCGCTTGCTCCAGCTCACCCCCAGCGATGGCAGGATGGTGAACCACGACTCGGTGTCGCGCACCAGGTGCGCCACACCCTGGGCGTCGCGCACGGTGAACACGTCGTAGCCGAGCACGTTGTCGTGATTCGTGAGGTTGATGAGCTCGAAAAAGAAGCGGAACTCCCCGTTCGGCGTCACCTTGCGCCGGGTGGCGCGCACGTCGAGGCGCTGGTAGTTGGGCAGCCGCCCGCCGTACAGCGAATCCGGACGCACCGCGAGGTCCATCGTGCCGTTGCGCCGGAGCACGGGAACCCCGAGCTCGGCGGTGTACGGCCAGCCGGTGTGGAATGTGTACGCCGAGGTGATGGTCCACGCCCCGCGCGTGCGGTAGCTGAGGTCGAGATTCAGCGCGTGCCGCTGATCCTGCGGCCACGCATGCGTGGAGTCGAACACCAGGCGCAGCCGGTCGTTGACGTTGTCAATGCGTGACACGCGTTCCTCGACCTTGGCGAGCGAGTAGCCCGAACGCAGCGTCAGGCGTCGACCGAACGAGCGATCGAGGTACAACTCCAGCCCGCGCGACGTCGTCTCGTCCGTGTACACGAGGATGCGGTCCTCGGCTGACTCGGGAAAGACGTTGAGGCCGCCCTTCCAATTGCGCAGGATGGGGCGAAGGTTGTCGCCCGACTTGTGATACAGCTCGGCGCGGAACGACCCGTTCGCGCCGTCGCGGCGCTCGTACCCCAGCGTCCATTGCCTCGACCGCTCGGACGGAAAGTACCGATTCAGGCGGTCGAATGCGTTCTCGTCGTTGATCATCTGGCGCTGCCGGTACACTCCCCAACCGGCGCGCAGCGAACTGTTGTCCGAGAGCCGCACCAGCGTGTGCAGTCGGGGACTCCAGTTGCGATCGCCAGTGTAGTCAGCGCCGTCGTATCGCAGGCCGAGTTCAAGGGTGACCGGGCCGGCGACCTGGAGCCGATCGCTGACGTAGGCGCCGAGCGTCGTTCCCTTCGTCTTCTTGGCCCGAACGGTCGTGCGCGGGTAGTAGCCGAGCGTATCGGGGGTCGGGTCGTCGGGGTTCTGCGTCACCCGGTTGATCCAGTCGAAGTCGGCGCGGAGCGATCGGGCATCGAAGCCCCAGTCCAGCACCATGCGCTCGGAACGCTGGAAGCTGTAGTCCTGCTTGAGGCCGACGACGGTGAAGTCTCGCGTCCCCTTCACGCCGTAGTACTCGAGCGGTATCAACGCATGGTGCTCGTCGCCTTCGCGCCGTGCGGTGACCGTGCCGACCGACACGAGCGAGCGTGCGCTCAGGTATTGCCCGAACAGCGAACGCAGCGTGAGCCATGCGTAAGAGTTGCCGTAGCTGTTGTTCGCCGCCTCGACCGTGCGAATCGAGTCGGCGAATCCGGTCGTGCCCTTGATCGTGAACTTGTAGCGATCGCTCGCGTGCAGGGCATTGAGCGCCAGGGTGTGGTTGGGGCGCAGCTTGTACCGCACGGTCGCGAAGGCATCCTGATACGTCGGTGCCTTCGTCTCGTTCTTGCTGATGAGGCTGAGCAGCGCGTCGACGAATCCGCGTCGCCCTGACACGAGCCAGGCGCCTTTTCTATCGGCGAACGTCCCCTCGGCCAGCGCGTGGGCGTTCGTCAAGCTGGCGCCAAAGCTCAGGTGCGTGCCGTCCTCGCGCGGCGTGCGTGCCGAGATGTTCATGACGCCGCTGCGTCGGTCGCCGTAGTGCGCGGGAAAGCCGCCCGTGAGCAGTTCCACGCCGTCGATGGCCTCCACGTCGATGATGCTCAAGGCCCCCTCGTTGAAGTCCTTGAGATGGTACGGCTCGTAGATCTCAAGGCCGTCGAGCAGGATCAGCGTCTCGTCGTGGCGCCCGCCACGAATCGAGAAGTGCGCGCCATAGTCCCCCGATGAGAGTCCCGGGAGCCGGTTCATGGCGCGAAAGAGGTCCTCGCCGAAAGGCGCGGTCTCGATCTCGGCGCGCGAGATCGACTGCCGCGTCGACGGGCCGGCTTCCAGGAACGAGAACGACCCGGGCGCCACCGTCACCTCCGCCAGCCGGAACGGAGCGGCAACAAGGGCGAAGCGCACGTGCACGCTCGTACCGTCGTCGGAGACCACTACCGACCTGGTCGCGAACTGATAGCCCAGTCGACGCCCCTCGAGTTGGTGTCGCCCAGGTGACACACCGCGCAGTTGGAACTTGCCGCCGAGGTCTGAGACGGCCCGGCGAGTCGCGCCGAGCAATCGCACCTCCACTCCCGCGATCGGACGCTGCGTCGAGGAATCCACGATGGTGCCGACGATCGTTCCTTGCGGTCCCGAGTCGGTCGCGGCGGCTGCGCCGCGCACCTGAGCGAGCACGTTGGAGGTCGGCAGCGCGAAGAGGGCGCACAGTAGGGCGCACGCTCGGGCGCCAGCGCGGAGCGGGGTCAACGGCACGTCTGTTCTCCCGTGGGTTTGCGGGTAGAACACGCGAGCGGGTCGAGTTGTGACGGCCGGGTTGTGAGACGGGAGCAGGCGATCGAGCGTGCGCGTGCCGGCGGGACAGCCGTGCGCTCAGGCCATCGGGAGTCTTGCGCGCGACTGTCGGTTCGCTACCGACCGATTGCCTGGAACACCAGCTCCGTGAGGAAGGCGGTGGTCGAGCGGTCGAGCGAGGGCAGCTGCACCTCCGTCAGCGACGGCAGGTGCTCCGCGAAGTACTTCTGCCGGTGCGAACTCTCCACCACGGTCGAGACCAGCGCCACCGGATACGGATACGCCGGGTTGATCTCCACGATGATGTCGGCGACGCCGCGGCAGAGTCGCTTATAGCTCCGGAAAAAGCCCTCCCGGTTTTCTGCGTCCACCTCGCGCTGCAGGTACGTCTTGGACGACTCCGTCATCACCACGCGATAGAGGGCGGCCTCGTCGATGCGCGGTGTGGAATCGTCGTTGGTGATCGGCTGCGTCAGCTCCTGCAATGCCAGACGCAGCCGATCCTCGGCCGAGGCGATGTTTCGAGTGGCCAGGCCAATCCGGTACTCCAGCCAGCTCCAGTAGTAGGACGTGAGGTAGAGCAGGAGGAGGTGCTTGCTCCGGAAGTACCGGTAGACCGACGCTTCGGTCGTGCCGATCCGGTCGGCCAGCTTGCGAAAGGTGAACTCCTCGTACCCCATCTCGTCGAGCAGGCGGATCCCGTGGTCGACGATGTCTCGGCCCAGGCGTGACGACCTGGGGTCCTTGACGAAGAGCTTGTCGTCGAGCTGCAGCTCGATGTGCGCGCCGCCCGGCGCGATCGACGCCGGGACGGCCGCCCCGCCTTGGCTCACGCCGTTCCCATGAGCATTCGCGCGTCGTAGAAGTCCACCTCGCCCGAGTCGACGTCGTACATCCCGCCGAGCAGGGCGATGTCCGAGGTCTCGATCATCGCGGTCAGGAGCGGGCTGCGCTCCATGATCTGCCGCTTGACCAGCATCACATTGAGTTCGGCCACGCGCTCCACGAACGCGGCATTGTCGGCGTTGCGCTCGCCGACGGTCTCGGTCTCCAGCGCGATGGCGTCGTCGATCTTGCCGAGCAGGTGCGTGAGGTTGCCCATCTTCACGCCATCGCAGGCGCCCTTGATCGCGCCGCACTTGGTGTGCCCGAGCACCACGACCACCTTGGCGCCGGCCACCTTGCAGGCAAACTCCATGCTGCCGAGGATGTCGTCGTTCAGCACGTTGCCGGCGATCCGGCAGCTGAAGATGTCCCCGAGCCCCTGGTCGAAGATCAGCTCCGCCGACGTGCGCGAGTCGATGCAGCTGAGGATGATCGCCATCGGATGCTGGCCGTCGCTGGTCTCGTTGACTTGCTGCAGCAGGTTGCGGTTGGCCTTGAGATTGTTGACGAAGCGCTCGTTGCCCTTGCGCAGGACCTCGATGGCCTGGGGGGGCGTGAGGGAGTCACGCATTTCGCGAGTCAGGGTCTTCATGAAAGAGTCCTCTAGAGGGTGATGCCGCGGAATTCCGCCGTGATGCCGCGTGCGGGCGCGCCGATCCGGAAGTCCCGAAGGATCTCGCGCACGTCGAAGTCCACGACCTTGGTGCGGGAGCCATCGATGACGACGTGTGAATCGGCGGGGACGAGCTGGAGCTGCTCGAGGATGCGTCCCTTGTTCAGGAACGACACCTCTTCTGCCAGCGTGATGACGTACTCCGATGTCTCGGGACGGTGCTGCGAGACGGTGAAGGGGTTGCGAAGGTTGTGGTGCAGGACGATCGCGACACCCGTGGCCAGGCCGATGGCGATACCGCGCAGCAGGTCGGTGGCCACGATGCCGACGACGGTCACGACGAACGGGACGAACTGTTCCCAGCCATGCCGGTACATCTGCCGGAACAAGGCAGGCTTGGCCAGCTTGTAGCCCACCACGAAGAGGATGCCGGCGAGTGTCGCGAGCGGGATCAGGTTCAGCACGCCGGGGATGGCCACGACGCAGATCATCAGCAGCACGCCGTGCAGGATCGCCGACATCTTGGTGCGTCCGCCAAACGTGATGTTGGCCGTGCTGCGCACGATGACCTGTGTGACCGGGAGGCCGCCGATCAGCCCGGACACGATGTTGCCCAGTCCCTGCGCCTTGAGTTCCCGATTGGTGGGGGTGATGCGCTTCTGCGGATCGAGACGATCCGTGGCCTCGACGCACAGCAGTGTCTCCAGGCTGGCGATGACCGCCAGCACCAACGCGACCACGTACACGTCAGCGCGGGTGAGGGCCGAGAAGTCCGGGGTGGCGAACTGTCCGAAGAACTCGCTCACGCTGGCGGCCACGGGAATCGCCACCATCTGGTGCGGCTGCAGCCCGAACGGGAGCACTCCCGCGGCCATCAGCCACGCGACCAGCATGCCCACGGCGACCGCCGCGAGCGGGCCGGGAACGATGCGGAAGAACCGCCATCGCGGGGAGAGCAGCCAGTCCCAGGCAATGAGCAGTGCGAGCGAGATCAGGGAGATCGTGATCGCGCCACCCGAGACGCGTTCCATGAGCGTGTGCATCGCTTCGAGGGCTGTGCGACCGCCGCCCGTGATCAGGTGCGCGTCGGCAGCCTGTTGGGTGCCCAGGGCGTGCGGAATCTGCTTGATGATGATCAGCAGCCCGATGCCGGTCAGCATCCCCTTGATGACCGACGACGGGAAGTAATAGGCGATCCCGCCGAGTCCGACATAGCCCATGAGGAGCTGCAGCACGCCGGCCACGAGCGTCGCGGCGAGGAACGCCTCCCAGCTGCCGAGGGAGCCGATGGCGCCCAGGACGATGACCGCCAGGCCGGCCGCCGGGCCGCTGACGCCGAGCGGAGATCCGCTGGCCGCCCCCACCACCATGCCGCCAACAACGCCGGAGATAAGGCCGGCGAACAGCGGCGCTCCCGAGGCCAGCGCGATCCCCAGACACAGCGGGACCGCGACGAAGAACACCACGATGCTGGCGGGGAGGTCGTACTTGAGCTGCTGGAACGGTTCCTTCACGGGGGCGCTTGCACAGGTGAGTGTAATACTAGCTGTAACGATAGTATTGCTATTACGATCGATGTCAAGGAAACGCAAAATTCGCAACCGAAGTTGCGAATCTATGCGTTGTTAGTTAAGAGCGTGCAAGCCGATGGTTGACGCA
>Ga0138256_10007668_pt1 | contig 11367 bp, 5 predicted proteins | sample KNB2016incub_MG_FD_105486 | JGI IMG/M metagenome (GOLD analysis project Ga0138256, IMG submission 105486) | Active sludge microbial communities from wastewater in Klosterneuburg, Austria - KNB2014incub_MG | ecosystem: Engineered > WWTP > Activated sludge > Unclassified | place: Austria...
CCCGGTGGGACACCCTCAACCGCAACAGGCAGCACCGTTACCGTTACCTATCCAAGCTTGGGAACATACGATGTTTCCTTAAATTCAAGCAATGCAGCAGGCACAGGCAGCACCACTAAAACACAATTTATCCAGGTTAACTACAATCAGCAATCATTGCCACTATCGGAGGGTTTTGAGACAGGTACCATTCCTTCGGGTTGGAATGTTTTGAATCCAAGTGATGATTTGTCGGCATGGCAGTTAGCCACTGTAGGAGGATTTGGTGCAAGTGAGCATTCATACGTTGCTCAGAATTTTGATGCAGCATCTAAGGGAATTTTCACCAATCTGCTAACCCAGAATTACGACTTAACTGTAATAAGCAACCCCAATCTTGTTTTTGATGTGGCTTATGGCAAAAAAAGTGTAACGCTCAACGATTCTCTTAAGGTGGAAATTTCTACAGATTGTGGCGACAGCTGGACCACCCTGTATAAAAAAGGGGGCAACACCTTAAGGACAACAAATACTTTTTATGCGAACAGTCAGTTTGTACCCTTAGCATCACAATGGCGGACCGAGACCGTTTCGCTTGCCGCTTTTGCTGCACAGACACAGGTATTGTTTCGTTTCAAGAATGTTTCCGCCACGGGCAACAACATTTATATTGACAACATCAACATTGATATGGCAACAGGAGTCAACGATGTTGACTTGGGTAAAACAGTATTATCCTTGTCGCCAAACCCTGTAACAGATGTTTCAATTCTGACTGTAAATACAACGAACAAAAACCGCGATAACGTTCTATTGGAAATTTACAATGTGTTGGGTGAAAAGGTAAAAACAATAATTCCATCTTCAAAATCGGCACTCACTTTCCAAATCAAAAATGCTGATTTTATCAAGGGGGTTTATTTCTACATCCTGATTGAAAATGGGGATTCACAAGGCACCGGAAAATTTGTTGTTGATTGATTTCATAGAGATCAGTTGTTCAAACACTTCCTATCTATAGCTAAATGTGAGTTGTCTTCCTAACGGGATCTGTCCGCATCAAGTGCGCTTTGGCTGAGTACGTGCACTCTCGAAAACTCAAAAGTGCACGTACTCAGCCAAAGCGCACTTGATGCGGACAGATCCCGTCAGGAAGACAACTCAGCTAAATCTTGATCCCTCAGGTGTTTTTAGAGTTTGAGGGGTAGTACGAAATCCAAATCCCCCTTTACATCGTAATTGGATATGGGCATCAAAACGATGCCCGTTTTTTTCATCAATCAAATCCAATTACTATGGTACATCCCACCACGCAACCATTCATTTTCTCGCAGCTTCGGGGAATTATCTGCGCACTTTTTCTGCTCGCTTTTGCTCAGAACCTGAGCAGCCAGACCATCTACGCACTTTCTGGCAGTAACCTCATTTCATTCAAAACTTCCGCTCCGGGTTCCTTGCTCAGCAATGTCGCGGTAAGCGGTATCGCTGCAGGCCAAAGTATTCAGGGTCTGGACTTTCGTCCCAATACGGGCCAACTGTATGCGCTGGGCTATAACCAAGCCTCTGGCGAAGCTCGGCTTTACACCCTTAATTTGAACACAGGAGCAGCTTCGAGCATCGGCGCCGCCCCAGTTTCGTTGAAAGCCAACATGGGCAAAGTCAGTTTTGACTTCAACCCTACAGTGGATCGTATTCGTGTGACCGGGAGCGACAACTCTAATTACCGACTCCATCCCGTCACGGGCGCCATTGCGGCCACCGACTTCGACCTCGCCTTTGCCGCAGCTGATGTGAATGCAGGTGCAAATCCTTCCATTGGGTCAGTAGCCTATACCAACAGTTACATTGGGGCGACTTCTACCACCTTGTACAATTACGACGATTCACTCAATGTTCTTACCACCCAAATCCCGCCCAACAACGGCACTTTGAACACGATTGGCGCCTCGGGCATTTCTGTCAACCTGGCCGATCCATCTTCCGACTTTGACATCTTTTTTGATGCTGCCAGTGGCACGAACAAGGCATACCTGAGCGCCAACAATGGAACACAAACTGCTGACAATCTATACGCTGTGAATCTAAGCACAGGAGCCACTACACTTTTGGGCCCCATTGGCAGCGGTGCCGCTGTGAGTGATATTGCTGTATTTATTGACCGTAGTGTGCCCGCCAACTTGAGTGGACAATTGATCTATGCGCTCACCAGCAATGGCAACCTGGTTTCTTTTGATGCAAACGCTCCTGGCATTATTCGCAGACTCGTGACGGTCACGGGCATTGCTATGGGTCAGGTACTTTCAGGGATGGATTTTCGCCCTGCCACAGCTGAACTTTTTGGAATTGGCTACAATGCTACCACAGGCGAAGCCCGACTCTACACCATTGACGTAACCACGGGTGTAGCCACCGCAGTAGGCGCAACAACCATTGCCCTCCGCCCAAACATGGGTAAGATCAGCATGGATTTCAACCCAACCGTAGATCGAATCCGGGTGACTGGCAGCGACAATTCCAATTACCGCTTACATCCTGTAACCGGCGTAATTGCTGCGACGGATTTGAATCTCGGCTTCGCTTCCGGCGACGTGAATGCGGGAATTAACCCTTCTGTGGGTGCTGGAGCTTATACCAACAGTTTTGGGGGCGCTACCGCTACCACGCTTTACAATTACGACGATTCGCTCAATGTGTTGACCACGCAAATTCCGCCGAACAACGGAACGCTCAACACGGTAGGCATCACCAACATCGCCGTCAATTTGGCCGACCCAAGCAGTGATCTGGATATCTTATTCAGCCAGTATGGCAACCCGAACATCGCATATCTGGCGGCAAATATTGGGACCTCTACTTTTGACAATCTCTATACCATCAATCTTGCTACTGGGGCAACCACCCTCGTGGGCAAAATTGGCGATGGCATCGCGATCCTGGACATAGCAGTTACCTTGCAAGCCTCGGAAACCGCCTGCGATACAAAAACAGTGGATTGTCTGAAATATGAACTGCTCAGCATCACCAAAAACACTTCGGGCGATAAAACTTACCGGGTGCGCATTACCAACAATTGCGCCGACAAACTGGTGTATGCTGCGTTCCAACTTCCCAACGGCATTACGGCAGTTGGCCAAACAAATAACAGCACGTACACGTCCCTTGGTGGACATACGTACGATGTGCGCAACCCGAACTTCTCTCCATTTTACTCGATTCGTTTCAAAGACCAATCTGCTAACGGGATCGCCAATGGCCAGTCTGATCTTTTTGAATACACTTTGCCATCCACTGCAAACCCAAATTATATCCACGTTGCTACCCGCGTTGGTTCAACCTCGCGCGAAGTTTATCTCAACGTGTTCGGATGTACGGTCGGTAGCAATTCTTCCAGACCAGATTCAGAAGAGCGCGCGGGTGATTTTGAATTCGCGTCTTTTGGCGAAGTCCGCGTATTCCCAAATCCGACAGCAGGCACACTATTCGCTGATTTGTCTACTTGGGATGACCAGCAAGTTCAGTTCCGGGCGTTTAACCTACAGGGCCAAATGTTGCTGCACCAAACTTCACAAGGCGGTCAAATCCAACAACTTGATTTGCCAGCCAATCTGTCTGAGGGACTTTATCTTTTAGAAATGACTACAGAAAATGGCGAGCGGCAAGTGAGCAAATTCCTTGTGAAGCGCTAATCAAATAATATCGCCACTGTCTAAGTTCAGAAGAGCTTGACCGCCAATTTATTGGCTAAGAATCAATCACTTTTATCAACCCCTCGAAGTGCTCCTCTGCACTTTTCGAGGGGTTGTTTATTTTAAGAGCGTCCGAACCAAATTCCGAACACGCTCTAGGAATATCATTGTTAAAACTCTCCCTCTCAAACAATTTTTTTAGCCCGCATGCTGAAACTACCCACCCATCTATCGCCGAGCAGCATCTACACAATATAACAGTTAAGCCACAAGAACTTTTTGTTAACTTGCGTTACATTGCAATCTATAAACTCTATCCTATATGAAGCGGCCCCATCTTTGTTTTGCTATCGCCGGAATTTGTATCAGTGTTTCCCCAAGAGGTCTTGGACAACCCGTCGCGAATGATACTTGTGCATCCAACGTTCAGCGAATCGCTTGCCAACGTTGCAAATCCGCAGATTCTACTGCCGCTACGGGTGCGAGCACTCCGGTAGTAACAGGACCAAAATTCTTGCAAGGGCTTCGGGTAACCGGCGGCCAGTTAACGATTCCGTTCAAAATTCGACCCAAGGCAGAGCATGGCACTTTTCGCCTGACTACGGATGTTACCCTGGGCGCTTTCGTAGGACTGACCAAAAAGTTGTCAGAGACAAAAGAGCATTACCTCACCATTCCGTTGACGGCGGGCTTGACGTTTATCAATATAAACGACAACAATACTTCCATGGAATTTGCCGCCACCGACGACCCGGAAACGGGCGTGGTACCTGGGCTTAGCTGGAGCTCGGGGATACTTTTGCAGCTAGACCAATATAATCTGGGCCTCATATTCGGGAAAGATTATGCCAGCGAAGTAGGCGATCAATGGCTTTATCACCGAAAAATGTGGTGGTCTTTTGGTTTGGGGTTTTCGTTTACCAATTAAATGAAAAGCGAGATATTTCACACAACGCCACTACGGCACAACGTGTGAATGTTAAACCGTTGTGTCATAGTGGCGTTGTGTGAAACGTCCTTGTCTGGGTTACCCTCTCAACGAATCACCGTCATTTTCATCGCCTGGCTTTGTCCTTCCGATGTTTGCAGAAGGAACGAGTAAAGCCCGGCTGGCCAATTGCGGGTATCGAGTCGAACTTCATTTTGGGTCTGGAGATTGACTATTCGGTCCGCAATTTTTACTCCTAAATGGTTGTAAACCAACAAGGTAGCATTGCCCGAAAGTTGCTTTGTATTTTCCCAGCGGATCAGGGTAGACTCGGCGGCCGGGTTTGGCTCATTTTGCCGCAGGCGGAAATCCTGTAGCGGAATGCTCACAGTTTGTAGCAACGTTGGGTCGGTGTATTGCACGCTGAGGTCGTCAAAATAAAAACCATCCCGCTCCTCGAAATTGTCAGAACCGAGGATGAAGGTCAGGTCTATTGTTTGGCCAATAAAGTCCGACAAATCCATACATTCTTCCACCCACTCTCCTTGAAATCCGTCAAATATGGGCTCGCCAAAGGGCTGTGCGCCATTTTTGCCGAGCTTCGTGTAAAGCCCGCAGAGCGCTTGATCGGTATTGCCGAATGCACGAACTTGTACAAAATCATAATTCGGCTCAATGTCCCATTTTGCCCAGAAACGAAGTTGGGGGCTTTTGGCTCCTGCTGGAATGTTCACACCGGGGTTGGATAATTGCAAGTCAGTGTAAGTGTTTGACTCATAATTGCCGTCTGGCGAGTCCGTGATGCTAAAGGGGGCGCTGACAAAGTCGGACTGAGTTTTAGCCCATGAACCGCCCCATTCATCCAGACTGTTACCGTTTTCGCTAAACACCTCGATTGCCTTGCCACCGTAGTATTTGTAAAGCGTATCGGTTTTCTCGTAAGTGCCATTGGAATAAGTCAAAAGCAGCGTGAACTCCTCTCCAATTTGCACCGTAGGCTGCAAGGTGACATTAAAATTCAAGGTTTTTGTTTCAAATTGGGTCAGTGTTGCTGGGTAGGTATTGGGAGCAATACTGACAACATTGGCAGAAAGTGGGGTCAATGTTATATTGAATTGGCCGTCTTCATAACCGTAACGGGTAAGTTCAACCTCAATATTGGGCGAAAATGTGGAGTAATAACGGGGGCTTTTGTCCACTACTTCCCCAAAACGCAGGGCGCAGAGTGCCGTGCTGAGGTTTTGCCACACATTCTCCCGGTTGAGATTGTCAATTTCATCGGGCTGGGGCCAAAAGCCCGTGGCACCCACTTCTGGTGTGAAAGCATTGGCACCTCCCACGGCATAAATCCAGTCGTCTGAGTTGCCATTCACATTGTAGCCCACCGTTTCTATGGCGGTGCCCGTTTTATAGTTGTTTTCGCGGGTGAAAAGTTTGCCGAAAATGGCGAATGATGTATCTGCCAGTTGGTTGTTATAAGCCCATGGATAGATGAGCAAGTTGCTGAAGGTGTGATAGTTCTGTGAAAAAATAAAATCATGGGCAAGCACAAAATCGCGCATGGAGCGAGTCTCCGGCTCGGAGAATGGGCCTGGACCCCGGTAAGTACCGCTTGACGGGTCGGGTGAAGAGCCGCTGTCGTCATTACCCCAGAAATAACTGTAATTGCGGTTGAGGTCTACCCCAAAAGTGCCGTCGCCATTATCGCGGCGGTTTTTGCGCCAGAAGCCTCCCCCTTGCGGGTTGGTAGTTTCGTTGTACACATAGCCATCGGGGTTGACGCAGGGCACAAAGTAAAGTTCTGCGTTGTTCAAAATATATTGTACCTCAACGTCCGTGGCGTAGTTTTCAAGCAGGTACCACATGAAGAAAAGCATTTGGCTTGCTCCATTGGGCTCCCGGGCGTGATGCAAGGCATTGTAAAGTACCTCTGGTTCTGGTTCTTCGCTATCAGGGTTGTCGGATATTTTGACGAATTGCAGTTTACGGCCTTCCCAGGTTTCGATGGTGTCGCTTAAATCGGCACGAGCGGTGATAAGGTTGGGGAATTTTGCCCGCATATCGTCCAACACCGCCATCATTTCGGCGAGGGTGTGGTAACCGCCCATCGAACCATAACTGTAATTCTCGGGGGTAGGGTAGGGGCTCACACCTGCGCCAGCACAAGATTCGCCACGATTGGATGCGGCTGGGTTTTGCAAACGTTCGAGGTAGTCCTTTTTAAGATCGTCAATCCATATTTTGGTTTGGAAACCTGCATTTTGCGCCAGCAGAATTTCGGATGCAGAAAGATCTGCTACCAGGGAATGCCCCGGATGGTGCAGGCCGTGGTCGGTCTCCAGGCCGAGCCGAGCCAATGTGGTGATGTCTTTTCCCACGAGACTGATTTCAACGCGGGAGTATTTCTCAGAAGTTTGGGCGAATAATCCTGTGAAATGACAAAGCAGGAGTACGAGTATTGCGTAGTATTTCATGTTATAGAAAAAAAATTTGTGCAAAAGTAAACCACTTGAAATGGCGGGCGTTTTTTTTACGGGTTTTGGCAAGTGTGCGGCATTCATTTCGTAGTTTTGCCCATTATTTTTAGCACAATCATCTGATTTTCAATTTTTTGAACCTATGGAATTCGTCTCCGAAGAAGTAATTGATGGCATCATTGATGTCCTGGAATCATATTCTGATGAGCAGTACGAGAAGCAAATGGAGGCCTTTGCAGAGGCGCAACCTGTCTTGTTCGCCTGGCTTTTCAGCGAAGAATTCGAGCTGCTCAACGAGGATGAAAAAGGTTATTTGCAATACCTCGCCCTCATCGCCTGGAAATCAATAGTAACAGTGAATGGCCCGTTGGAAGCCGTTTCTGAAGAGGAGATCGGCGAAGCAGAAGAGAACAACTACGAAATTTTGGAGGCTTCTACCGCTAAAAAATTCCGCGATCGCCTCGATCCGTTTTTTGAAGATTCTCCACAAGAAGACTTGCTGGCATTTGCCGAAGAAGCCGTACTCGAAAGCGAAGACGATCCCGATTCGCTGGTCAGCAAAGAAGGCCGAGAGCCTATTTTTATCGCGCTGAAAACGATCGTGGATGTATTGACAACAGAGTGAGTATTTGGTTAATTGGGGATTTGGTTATTTGTTGTGCCAGAGCCTGGCTTTTTTGAATACCAAAAACCAGTCTCAGGCACAACAAATAACCAATCCCCAAATAACCAAATCAACAAATCAACAAATAAACATAAGCCATGTCCCTCCCTACCGCCATCTCCAAGCTCGACCGCAACGGCTTCCTCGACCTCGAAGTTGACCCCACGCTGGACCTTGTTGCCGAAATCAACCGACTCAAGCGCGAAAAAAACGCGGTCATTCTCGCCCACTATTATCAGGAATCTGAAATTCAGGATGTGGCCGATTTCATTGGCGACTCGCTGGGCCTTTCTCAAAAAGCTGCCAGCACCGATGCGGACATCATTGTTTTTGCGGGAGTCCACTTCATGGCAGAAACGGCTAAAATACTCAGTCCCAATAAAAAAGTACTCCTGCCCGATCTAAAGGCAGGCTGTTCTTTGGCCGATTCCTGCACTCCGGCGCTTTTCCGTAAATTCAAGGAAAAATATCCAGACCATCTTGTAGTCAGCTACATCAACTGCACTGCGGAGCTCAAAACCCTCACGGACATTTGTTGCACCAGCACCAATGCTTTAGCCGTCATTGAGAGCATCCCGAAAGATCAGCCCATCATTTTCGCACCCGACAAAAACCTGGGCGCCTACCTCATCAAAAAGACGGGTCGCGACATGGTGCTCTGGAACGGAGCTTGTATGGTTCATGAGATATTCAGCCATGAGCGCATCGTCAAACTCCGGCAGCGCCATCCCAACGCCAAGTTCATTGCTCACCCGGAATGTGAAGCACACATCCTCGAAATGGCGGATTATATCGGCTCTACTACGGGGCTATTGAAGTACACGATGAATGATCCTGCCACCGAGTTTATCGTGGCTACAGAAGCGGGTATTTTGCATCAGATGGAAAAATCCAGCCCCCACAAAACATTTATCCCGGCCCCCCCGGAGAATAATTGTGCTTGCAACGAGTGCCCCCACATGCGCCGCAACACGCTCGAAAAACTCTACCTCTGCATGAAGTACGCATTGCCGGAAATCCTCCTTCCAGATTGGATCATCCAACAGGGCCGGGCCTCCATTGATCGGATGTTGGAGATTTCGGAAAAGGCTGGATTGGTGGTAGCGTAATATTCGAGCTATTGCCAAAATCCGACATACGCTCCCGTACAAACTTCGTTCTTTTGCTTCTGCAAAAAAGCCTTTCTATTGGACTTTTTGCAAATCCCAAATACTGCTGGTCTCGTAAGTCTTGATTGTTTCTACCAATCCAAGTGGACGCCCTTTTTTCCTATATTTTTTTTCGCGGTGGTGACACGGCTGGTTGCTGTGCCACCACTCCTGCAATTTCAATCAAAATCAATTAATTAGCGTGCAAAAACTTAAACACTCCCGCCTGCTCCCCATCACTGGTCTCCTTTTAGGTATGCTCGTCTGGCTCGCCAATAGCGGCAATCCACCTACAGGCCGCACCGCAGCGCCATTCGATGGAAACTGCAACGGTTGCCACACAGGCGGTAATTTCAATGGCAATATCGAGGTAACTGGTTTCCCGGCTACTGCCGCTCCGGATGTGCTTTACGATATCAACGTCAAATTGACCGTCACGGCTGGTTCTCCAGTCAAAGCTGGTATGCAACTTGTGGTAGTGGACGCAAACAATGATAATTGCGGCAATCTAAGTGAAAGTGTTCCAGAACTCGGTACCGAGTCCCTCTCAGGCAGAGAATATATGGAACAGCGCAACGCCAAGAATATCGTTGGTGGAATGGTTTCCTGGGATTTTCAATGGAGGTCCCCAGTAAGCGTTCCTGGAAACACGGTGAAAGTGTATTATATTGTCAATATGTGCAACAACGCTAATGGCAGCGGAGGCGACAACCCGGTTTGGGACAATCTTTCTTTTGGTTTCGCAGGTCCACCGCCTCTTGTTGCCACTATAACCGACTCAGCGAATCCTACTTGCAATGGAGGCAACAACGGCAGCGCTACCGTGGAAGCCACGGGGGGAACTCCACCTTACACTTATCTTTGGACAGGCGGCCAAACCAACCAAACAGCCACCAACCTCGCGGCAGGTACCTACACGGTCAGCGTTACATCAACTGGAGGTGGCAGCCCGGCTACTGCTTCAATCACCCTCAGCCAACCCCCTGTACTTACATTGAGCACTAGTGTGTCGGGCAATGTCACCTGTATTACGCCCGCAATGGCCACAGCGACTGCCGGAGGAGGCACACCAGGCTACACCTACCTCTGGTCGGATGGTCAAACGACCAGCATCGCTACTTTTGATGATATTGGCAATTATTCTGTGGTGGTTACGGATCTTAATGGCTGCACCAAAGGCGCCACCGTGAATATTACAGGCAATACCACGCCCCCAACCGCCATTGCGGGTCCAGGTGGGGTGCTTACCTGCGCCGTCACACAACTGCAGCTCAATGGTACAGGGTCTTCTACTGGGGCGAATTTTACATACAATTGGGCAGCGTCTAATGGCGGCAGTATTGTTTCGGGCCAGAACACCCTTACACCAACCGTAAATAATTGTGGTACTTACACCCTTACGGTAACTAATATCACCAATGGCTGTACTGCTACGGCTTCAACTACAGTCACTTGCAATAAAGTCCCACCAAACGCCTCCGCAACGGGTGGCACGATCACATGTTCAAGCCCAACGGTGGCACTTATGGGGAATTCGGCTACCAAAGGAGTTACGTATCGTTGGTCCGGTCCAGGAATTAATGCCAATAATCAAGACCAGCAAAACCCGGTGGTTGACCAACCCGGAGACTATACGCTCACCGTAACGGATCCTATCAATGGTTGTACAAAAACCGCTACGGCTGCGATCGCTTTAAACACGACGCCTCCAACAGCCGATGCTTCGGTATCCGGTTCATTGACTTGCACTGTCAACTCGGTACAATTGAACCTGACGACCAATGCCCCCAATGCAGTTTTTGCCTGGACTGGGCCGAATAATTTTTCCTCCAATATTGCCAACCCAAGTGTTTCATTGTCAGGGAATTATTTCGGAACGACCACCAACCCAGCAAACGGCTGTCAGGGCTTTGATACGATAACAGTGATTCAAAATATCGCCCCACCTGGAGCATCGGCTTCTGTGAGTGGCCAAATTAATTGCTTGAACGATACAGTACAACTCCTGGGTAATTCCCCCCTTGCACCCAATGTGACGTATTTATGGACTGGGCAAAATTTTAGTTCCAACCTTCAAAATCCAGCAACCGACACTGCGGGTACTTACACGCTAACGGTAATTGGAAATGGGAATGGTTGCACGTCCAGCGCTGTAGCAACGGTTGTAACCAACACGGTTGCGCCTTTCGACAGCATCGTCAAACCGGGTAATTTGAACTGCAACAATTCCAGCATCCAGCTCAATGGCACCCCTTCTTCGCAAGGCCCAAGTTTTGATTATCTCTGGACGGCCAAAAACGGCGGGCATATTGTTTCGGGCGATACGACCCTTACCCCGGTTGTGGACAGCGTTAGGAAGTACTTTTTGTTGATCATCAACACAGACAATGGCTGCACGGCTTTAGACAGCGTGATTGTATTGGAATCGCCCCTTGTTACAGCGGCCATCACAGCATTTTCCAATGTCAGTTGCCATGGCGGAAGC
>Ga0138256_10007669_pt1 | contig 11365 bp, 10 predicted proteins | sample KNB2016incub_MG_FD_105486 | JGI IMG/M metagenome (GOLD analysis project Ga0138256, IMG submission 105486) | Active sludge microbial communities from wastewater in Klosterneuburg, Austria - KNB2014incub_MG | ecosystem: Engineered > WWTP > Activated sludge > Unclassified | place: Austria...
ATCTTTTTCTATATTTTTGCATTAAAATACTTTCAATAGTAAATGAATTGATTTCTTCTTTTGTGTGAACATATCATCGAAAAGGGTCACCATCTTTACTTAATTTAAGCGACAAAGCAAGAGAATAAATATCTTTGTGCAAAGATAAGTAGTTTATGTTTAAAAATTGAACTCAGAGTTAAAAAAAATATGAAAGATAATAGATTGGAATTGCTTTTGGACATGCTCAAAAAAGATCCTGAAGATTCATTTGTAAGGTATGCTATTGCAAAAGAATACGAGAGCTTATCAGATTACCAAGCTTCGTTGAATCATTTTCTTATTTTGAAAATGAAAGATCCGAATTATGTAGGAATGTATTATCATTTGGCAAAATTGTATGAAAAACAAGAAAATTTGCTCTTGGCCATACAAACATATGATGAAGGTATAGTTGTTGCAAAAAAAATACCTGATTTTCATGCTTTATCTGAACTCAATTCAGCCAGATTAAATTTGGAAATGGAAATGTAAAAGTGATCTGTACATTTTAAACAAATGTAGCTGCCTACTGTTAGTCCAATTTTATTTAATTTGTTCCTATGTTTCATAACATATTTTGGTTTAGACGAGATCTTAGATTATCAGATAATGCGGGTTTGTATCATGCGCTTAAAGATGGTCTTCCTGTAATTCCTGTCTTCATTTTTGATACACAAATATTGGGAAAATTGTCTGACCGATCTGATTCACGGGTTACATTTATCTATGATACCATATTGAAGTTAAAGCAAGATCTTCAGTCCATAGGAAGTGATTTAGATATTAGATACGGTAATCCTTACGAAGTATGGACATCCATTCTGCAGGAGTATAAGCTTAAAAATGTTTTTACCAATCATGATTTTGAATCTTATGCCGTAGACAGGGACAATGCAGTAGGAAAATTGTTGGAAGATAATCATATTGGATTTAGGACATATAAGGATCATGTCATTTTTGAGAAGAATGAAGTGGTAAAGGATGATGGAAAACCCTACACTGTTTTTACCCCTTATAAACGTAAATGGATAGAAAAACTTTCAGCATCTTCTGGTTCTCAGGAGTTATTCCAGGCTTTTGAAGCTTACCGATCAGAAGATTACACCCAAGGGTTTTGCAAAACTTTAAAAGATAAAGAATGTCCTGATTTAAGCGTTATGGGTTTTGAACGATCCTGTATACCTATGCCATCTGTAACAGTTTCTAAGGCAATCATAAAAAACTATGATAAAGATAGGGATTTTCCTGCCATAATTGGTACATCTCGTTTGGGCTTACATTTTAGGTTTGGTACAATTTCCATCAGAGAAAAAGCAAAAAAGGCTATAGCTTTGAATCAAACATTTCTTAGTGAATTGATTTGGAGAGATTTTTATGCTATGATTTTATATCATTTTCCTCATGTGGAAAAAAAGTCCTTCCGGCCCGAATATGATAATATTGTGTGGAGAAATGATGTAAGTGAATTTACATCCTGGTGTGAAGGTCGTACAGGTTATCCTATTGTAGATGCAGGAATGAGAGAACTATCGGCCACCGGATTTATGCATAATAGGGTGAGAATGATTACAGCAAGTTTTTTGACTAAACATTTACTTATTGACTGGAGATGGGGGGAAGCCTGGTTTGCTGAAAAACTGTTGGACTTTGATCTGGCAAGTAATAACGGCGGATGGCAATGGGCCGCCGGGTGTGGAACTGATGCAGCTCCCTATTTTCGTATTTTCAGTCCTGATGCTCAGACTGAAAAATTTGATAAGGACAGAGACTATATTAATACCTGGGTGACTGAATTAGGAACTTCATCATATCCAACTCCTATTGTGGACCATAAATTTGCGAGAGAAAGATGTCTAAGTGTTTACAAAGCCGGGTTGGGAAGGTAATTATACTCAAAATAAATTGGACTGCAAAAAAAAATATTTTACCTAACTTATTGATTTTGAGTACAATGAAGACATAAATTTTTTAAAAAAAAATTATCGTCGGTATAAATAAAATTGTCTGACTTTGCTTTTTCATTTGGTAATTCAAAACATATATTTTAAAATTGACGCTTCTCACCAAGGAACTATGCTCAATTATCAGGACTATTTAATGAAATAAAAAAAAAGCCCGTCTTAAATAAGACAGGCCTCTTTATAATTTAATCAAGCTATATTTTGATTATTTTTTTGCAACTGCTTCATAAGCAGACTTAAGCATACCTAAAGCTGAATCTGCAGCAGTTTTTAATTCTGCTTGCTTAGTTGTCCAAGCAGTTACTTTTTCAGTAGCTTGAGTAGCAAGACCTGAAAGTTCAGCAACTTGTGCAGCTACATCACCTTCAATTTTGCCAGCAGCTAAACCATCTTTAAGAGCGGTAACTCCAGCTGCTTTTTCAGTCCACATAGTTACAAAGTCGTTCAACTCAGTCTGAACTGGTGCATAACCTTCGCTAGCTGCTTTGTAAGCAGCAGTAGCTTCAGCCCATTTAGTTGCAGCATCACCTTTAAGTGCAGCAGCAGCTGTAGAATCAAGCATCATTGTAGAAGCTGACTCAGTGTAACTTGTAATATCTTTTGTCAAACTTTCAGAAAAACCAGTAACTGCAGTAGTAGCAGCATCCCAAGAAGTTCCTAATTCTTCAATTGCAGTTTTGTGAGCATCAACTCCTGATTTGCAAGAGAACAAAAATAATGGTAAAGCGAACAATAAAACCTTCTTCATTCTTTTAAATTTTTTGAATTTGAATAATGATGCAAAGGTAAATGGTCTTTGTATAGTTAGTTAATTTTTTTGATACTTATTTTGATATCAATCAATTGTTAATGAGATGTCAAATATCAGAATAGCAACAATATACATATTATTATAAAACTTATTTAATCATTGTTAACAATCTTTAACATTGCATACAGTAAATTTAAAGAAGCTAATGATTTAAAAATTAAAATTCAGAAGGTTTATGTGAGCACATTTTTGAAATTAGTTCTTATAAATATATTTTTTCGGCGATAAACCCTAACTTTGTCCCTAGTAGATTGTAACACGAAATAATGATTTTTTATATACATTTGATTTATAAGAATATTCCAGAAATAACCGAAGCGTGTATATTGATCTTTATATTTCCATTTAAATAACCTAAAAACAATAACGAATGAAGCCGACATTACTTATACTAGCCGCTGGAATGGGAAGTAGATATGGAAAACTTAAGCAAATGGACGCTTTTGGACCAAATGGTGAAACGATAATCGATTATTCTTTATATGATGCCATCAATGCAGGGTTTGGCAAAGTTGTATTTATTATCAGAGATTTTTTTAGAGAAGAATTTGAATCTCATTTCAGACCAAGATTGGAAGGTAAGATTGAAATGGAGTTTGTTTCGCAGGAATTATCAAATGTGCCGGTTGGTAGTATTTATAATAAAGACAGAGAAAAGCCTTGGGGTACAGCTCATGCCATTTGGGTGGCAAATCAGGTTATTAAGGAACCATTTGGAGTGATTAATGCAGATGATTATTATGGTGTGGATTCATTTGTTCAATTGGCGGCTTTTTTGAAGGAAAGTTATGAAAATAAAAGTGAAAATTATGCAGTGGTAGCTTATTATTTAAGAAATACACTTTCTTCACACGGGACAGTAAATAGAGGAGTTTGCTCCAGCACCAGTGATAATTTTCTCCTAAATGTCAAGGAATGTATTAAAATTGCCAGAAATAGTGAAGGCCAAATTCAATTTCCTGATGGGGACCAAATGGTCAGTTTAGATGAAAACACTCTTGTTTCAATGAATATGTGGGGATTTTTACCTTCATATTTTAATTATTGTCACGATATATTTTCAGATTTTTTGAGGGATGAAGGCATGAAGCTTACTTCTGAATTTTTTATTCCGACCATTGTAGATAAGTTAATTCATGACAACATACTTAGAGTGAAAGTTATAGACACAGAATCAGATTGGTTTGGTGTAACCTACCAGGAAGATAAACCTTTTGTAATGGAAAAAATATCTGATTTGATAAATAAAGGGGTCTATCCTAAAAAACTTTGGAATTAACCCATATTATTCATTAGAACTTCGATTGAAGTTTGGAAGTCGAACCCGTCTGTTCCGAAGAAGGTAAAATAAGAAATTTTGTGAGTGAGTTATAGACTCACTACTATTGTGATTGAAAGAAATCGATTCCCCTTGGCATAGTCTTATTTTGCAGGGATATTATGCCGGAATAGATTTTAAAATGCATAAAGCGGGTTAAAATGCAGGAGACCGCCAAATCTCCTGATTGGTTCTTTTTCGCCACTTAATCATTCATTGGAGATCACGAGTATTTTATCAATTCGGGGTCCGTCCATATCTATCACTTCCAAAGTAAGATGTTCGATTTCTACTTTGACTCCAGTGATTGGGATAGTTTTATATTCATGTATGATGTAGCCTCCTATTGTATGGAATTCTTCTGAAAACTCATGGCTGGACAATTTGAATTTACGTAAAAATTCGCTATAAGAAAATTGTCCATCCACCAGCCAGCTTTTATCATCTCTTTGAATAATGCTATATTCACTCTGATGTTCCTGAGAAATGTCACCTACCAACGCGTCCAGAACGTCATCCATGGTCACAAATCCTTTCGTAGAACCATATTCGTCTGTAATCAGGGCGTAATGCACTTTACCTTCTCGAAACATGTCCAATAACTTAAAAGCTGGTGTAGACTCCATTAAGAATAAAGGTTGTTTCAGATATGTTTTAAGATTGAATGTTTTGCTGAAGCCACCTTCAAAAATATCTTTAAGAAGCACTATACCTATTGTTTTGTCCAGATTATTATTTTCTACTACAGGATAGGCAGAATGGGGCTCATTTCCAATTTTTTTTCGAATGGTTTGAATATCGTCTTTAATATCTATGAAAATTATGTCTATTCTATGAGTCATCAATGAACCTATTTTACGGTCTCCCAATTCAAATACTCTGTCAACAATTTCATGTTCGATAGCCTGTATTTCACCATTGAAAGTGCTTTCTCTGATGATTGACTTTATCTCAGCTTCAGAAATGAATCTATCATTTTCATTTTTAATTCCTGTTAATTTGAGTATGGTATCATTTGTGACTGTAAGCAGCCATACGAATGGTGAGGTGAGTTTTGAAAGTAACATCATCGGTTTTGCCAGGGACATGGCAATAGGTTCAGGATAAGTCATTCCAATTTTTTTAGGGATGAGCTCACCCAAAACAATCGAAATATATGTAATAGAAACAACCACAACTCCTACAGCAATATTGTGGGCATAAGGCACTAATGATGGGATAACAATAATCATAGATTCTACATCATCGGTAAGATTTTCTCCACTGAATACACCTAAAAGTATACCTATCAATGTAATGCCAATCTGGACGGTTGACAGAAATCGGGTAGGGGACTCGGATAATTCCAGAGCTGCTTTTGCACTTGACCTTCCTTTTTTCTTTTCTACCTCCAACTTAAACTTTCTGGCAGAAACCAATGACATCTCTGCCATGGCAAAAATCCCATTTAGCAACACCAAGCCAAAAATGATAACAATTTCCATTTATCCTCCGGCTTTTTTTGTTAATTTATATCCCATGTCAAGTAACAATTGAAGTACTTTATCTCTATGATTGCCTTGAAGAATGATTTCATTATCTTTTACTGTACCACCTACTCCACACTTCGATTTTAAAAGTTTTCCCAAATCTTCCAGCTTTTGTTCCGGTCCATCAAATCCTTTTATAAGTGTTACTTCTTTTCCACCTCTTTGTTTTCGGTCTAAGTGAATTCTGAGCACTTGACTTGCCGGATTAAATTTGTCTATTATTTCATCAGGCAGATCCGGGGCGTTTTTCGGGTCACCCAATAGTTTGAAATCTTCCCAGGAAAGATTTACTTCTTTTTTATGGTTCATAATAACGTGTCAGATATTTATTCGTTTCCAGTTAAAATTTATCATTCTAAGTATTTGCATTCCTAAATCTTCAGTCCCTAAAGATGAATTAGCCAAAACAATAACTGCTGTTTTGGTTTCTCGCACCATACCCACAAAAGCGCTATGGCCGGATGTTTTTCCTGAATGTGTTACAATATTAAACTGATTCATATTAATCAAGTGCCAGCCTGTTGCTACTGAAAGTTGTGCGTTGAAACTTGAACTAAAGTGACCCTTGAAGTTTTGGTCAAAAATATTTTCCAACCCGGACATTGATAAATTCAAATTTGAACGAATAAATTTTACCATATCTGCAGCCGAAGATTTTATACCTTCTGACCCTTTAAAAGAACTAAAAGTCCATGGTTCAACTTTCTTTAACGCACGAGTATATCCCGGAGTGGTAACATTTTCTTTTTTTTCATTAAAATCCACAAATGAATTTGTCATTCCTAATGGTGAAAATATTTTCTCATTCAATATATCCTGATAACTTTTTGAAGTCAGTCCGGTGATGATCATTTCAAGCAAAGCATAATTGGTATGACTGTATTCAAAATCTTTTTTATCAGGTATAAAATCTCTGTAAAATTTAAGCAAATCAGAAATATGATAGTTTTCATATGGGTTTTGAAGGTCTTTTTCTTTTCTCCCAAAAAAAGATGGTCTTTTTGGCATGCCTGACTGGTGCGCAATTAGATCCAAGATGGTGAGTTCATCCAGTCTCGGATTGCGATATTCTTCAGGTAAATAATGGTTTATCTTATCGGCAAATGAAATTTTACCTTCATGTGCTAAAATACTTAACAAGCTTGCTGTAAAAACTTTTGTAATACTACCAAGTTCAAAAATATCATCTTTTGAAAAATTACTTTTTTCGGCTTTTAATCTTGTGCCAAACGAAAAGTAATAGGTGGAATCGTTGTCTATTACTGCAACGAGAAAGCCGGGTAATTTCTTGAAGTCTATTTCCGTATCATACCTTATCAGCTTGTCAATTTCGATCCTTAAATCATTGGCTTGACCATTTATCCTATAATAGGATAAAAACAGCATAAGAAAAAAAGTCAACTTTTGAATGGACCAATTTTTAATCATATCACAAATGTAATAATTCTTGGTTTTAATCAAAAATATTTACTGTGGAAAGGTGATGTCTGCGAGTGGGGAATTATTTTATTGGCTGATCTTAACAAATTGTCTGTCTGTCAGGCTTTTTAAAAAAGCAATAAGATCTATTTTTTCTTCAGGTGTAAAATGAATTGGCTTAAGTAATAAAGTGTCTATATTAATTGGAGTTTTTACGAAAGTGTATGGATTGTCGTAATATTCAATGACTTCTTCAATCGTTTTAAAACTTCCATCATGCATGTATGGCCCTGTAATAGCGACATTTCTCAATCCGGGTACTTTAAATTTTCCGATGTCATTTTTGTTTCCTGTGACTTCATATCTCCCTTTGTCCTTATATTTGATTTCATCATATAATCCAATATTTTTAAACTCATCGCCGGTAAAATCCGGACTGAAATGACAATCAAAACATTTGGCTTTATCGCTCATAAATAATTCACGACCCCGTATTGCAGATGGAGACATAGTGTTTGGTTTATCCATCATCCAGGCATCAAACTCAGTATTTGCCGTTTCAAGTGATTCTTCAAAAGAAGCGATGGCATCAGAAATATTTTTTTCATTTGGGGTTTCAAAATATATTTTTTTAAATAAGAGTTGATATGTCCTGTTATTCTTGATTCTCTGTACAGCAATTTCCATAGGCAAATCCATTTCCATAGGATCTTCAATCGGGAAATGGACCTGATCACGCAATGATTTTGCTCTGCCGTCATAAAAAAATTCACTTCTTGCTGCCATATTCATTACAGAAGGAGCATTTCTTCTTCCTGACTTTCCCGATAGTCCCGGGCTGATAGCAAGGCTGTCCGCAAAAGCAAGTGTCGGATTATGGCAGGATGCACAGCTGATAGTACTGTCTTTGGAGAGTATAGGGTCAAAAAATAATTTTTCACCCAGTTGTACTTTATTAATAGGCTCAGTAGTAAATGATAATAAAGTAAAAATTGCAGCAATGCAGCTAAGAGAAAAAATTTTAAACATAAAAATGGTTTAAAAAACAGCTCAAAATTACTCAAAATTATTGATAGACTTAGGTAACCAATGTTACATTTAACAAACCTTTATTTAAAAGTAAAAACAAGTATATCAAATTTTAAGTTATTATCAATGTTTTTAACCCATTGTGAAATATAAATTTGGTTTACTTTATCAAATTTATAACTTTGGATAATAATATTTTGTAATTTTGCTTCACCAATAAATTTAAAATCTATGTCAGATTCAAGTGCAGAAAGAATAAAATGTTTAATTATAGGCTCAGGTCCGGCTGGATACACAGCCGCTATTTACGCAGCGAGGGCCAATATGGCTCCTGTCTTATACACAGGAAAAGAACCGGGAGGACAATTGACCATTACCAATGATGTAGAAAACTATCCCGGGTATCCTGATGGAATAATGGGGCCACAAATGATGGAAGATTTTAAAAACCAGGCATTAAGATTTGGAACGGATATCAGATATGAGATGATTGAAAAAGTTGATTTTACTGGTCCGGTACATAAAATATGGTCAGAAACAGGCCATGAAATACATGCTGATGCGGTGATTATTTCAACAGGAGCGAGTGCTAGGTGGCTTGGACTGGAGTCAGAACAAAGGCTCATGAGTAAAGGGGTTTCTGCTTGTGCAGTTTGTGATGGATTCTTCTTCAGAGGACAAGAAGTTGCCATAGTTGGTGCAGGAGATACTGCCGCTGAGGAAGCAACCTACCTAGCTAAACTTTGCAAAAAAGTTCACCTTCTTGTACGCAGGGATGAAATGCGGGCGTCCAAAATCATGCAGGAAAGAGTTTTTAAAACGCCAAATCTTGAAGTTCACTGGAATACTGTCACTGAGGAAATATTAGGAACGGATGAGGTGGAAGGTGTACGAATCGCCAATACTGTGACCGGAGAAAAAGAAATCTTGAATGTCACAGGATTTTTTGTTGCTATAGGTCATAAACCCAATACTGATTTGTTTGAAGGTTGGATCACTATGGATGATAATAAATATATCAAAACAGTTTCCGGAAGAACATTTACAAATATTGAAGGTGTATTTGCCAGTGGCGATGCACAGGATCATATATACAGACAGGCAGTCACAGCTGCCGGTAGTGGATGTATGGCCGCTCTTGATGCTGAAAGGTATCTGTCAGAAAAGGGAATTATTTAATCAATTAATATAAATCAAAAGAAAATGTCCAGCAGTAAATTCAGACCTGGGGTTTTATTTGGTGATGAAGTCACTGAATTGCTCAACTATGCAAACGAAAAAGACTTTGCTTTGCCTGCCGTCAATGTGATAGGTACCAACTCTGTCAATGCAGCTCTTGAAACAGCCAAAGCTGTAAATTCTCCGATTATCATTCAATTCAGTAATGGTGGGGCAGCATTTTATGCAGGCAAAGGACTAAGTAATGATGGGCAGAAAGCAGCTGTTTTAGGTGGCGTTTCAGGTGCACTTCATATACATAATGTGGCAGAAGCTTATGGTATTCCGGTAATTCTGCATACGGATCATTGTGCAAAAAGCCTTCTGCCTTGGGTCGATGGTTTGCTCGATGCCAGTGAAAAACATTATGAAAAGTACGGACATCCTTTATATAGTAGTCATATGTTGGATTTATCAGAGGAACCGCTACATGAAAATATAGAGATTTGCAGCAAATATTTGGAAAGAATGCACAAACTTGGTATGACACTGGAAATTGAACTGGGAGTTACAGGTGGCGAAGAGGATGGTGTAGATAATTCTGATGTGGATAGTAGTAGGTTATATACACAGCCTGAAGAAGTTGCGTATTCTTATGAAGAACTTCTAAAAATAAGTGATAAGTTCACCATAGCTGCTGCTTTCGGAAATGTACATGGCGTGTATAAACCAGGAAATGTTTCTCTTAAGCCAATTATTCTAAAAAATTCACAGGATTATATTCAGAAAAAATTTGGAACAGGACCGAATCCAGTCAATTTTGTGTTTCATGGGGGCTCTGGTAGTTCAAGAGAAGAAATACGGGAAGCAATTTCTTATGGCGCAGTAAAAATGAATATAGACACAGATATGCAGTGGGCATTCTGGGAAGGAATTAAAAATTTCTATGAGTCTAAAAAAGACTACTTACAAGGGCAAATTGGAAATCCGGAAGGTGCAGATAAGCCCAATAAAAAATACTATGACCCACGTGTTTGGTTAAGAAGCGGTGAAGTTACTTTTGTAAATAGGATGAAACAGGCTTTTGAAGACTTGAATTGTATCAACAGAAATATTTAATCCGGTTATCTTTTACAAAACGTGCAAATTTAGATTCATCAAAAATTTGCACGTTTTTTTATCCTTGCAAAATTTGGTTTTCCCAAGGACACCAAGCCAGATTTCGATAAAATTTAAAGTTTGAGTCCATTATAAAAACACAAACGGTTTGATAATCTAATGTTTTATTTACTCTAATTCTAAAGTAAAACTATTGATTATCAATGCAGTAGGAATAATAATATTTCTTTTTCTGCAATATAAATTATTCATCGAAGACTTGAGTATTAAAGGGCTAACATTTTTGTCACTGAATACTGGATTTCCCTATCTGCCACCAGTTCAGGAGCATGATGTGGTTTTTTGCGTGCGTCTATGATCAGACTACCATTACATCCCCAGTGTTTGTGTTTAATAAAACTATCCACTCCATATATATCATGTGAAGGATTTGAACGGGTAAATGTCACCCAAACAAAATTGTTTATTGTAGCTGCAGTAAACTCACTATCATCAGAAATAACTATAAGAGGGAACCCAGTTAAATCCTGATGATTCAGATATGAGAACAATGAATTAATTTCAGCTTCAGCAGAAGAGTAGTCTTTAAATGGTTGAATGGTTATACCTAAAATACCCGGCAAAATTAGAGACATATTTTTTATATCCGGATGATGAGCGTTTATTTTTAGTTCTGAGTATAATTTTCTGATCTTTTCACCACGACAAGCCATTACTACTTTTGATCCTCCATTCCAGTCTTCACCGGAGTAATCAAGGGTGTCTATGGTGGTTTTGGTTTGGAAATGTAAATCTCTCGTCCAATCCACTCGCTCCAGAAAGTGATTGAAAAAATGTTCTAATTTATGTGTGTTGAGTGATAAATCATCGCCAAATGCTGCGATAATAAGGTATTTTGCCAATGAAGTTTGTCCCGAACCAAGTATTCTATTTGCAATAGTCAAGATTTCTTCGGGCTTAGGGTCACGAAACGGCATATATCTTTCTTTGCCAATGGCCA
>Ga0138256_10007670_pt1 | contig 11364 bp, 9 predicted proteins | sample KNB2016incub_MG_FD_105486 | JGI IMG/M metagenome (GOLD analysis project Ga0138256, IMG submission 105486) | Active sludge microbial communities from wastewater in Klosterneuburg, Austria - KNB2014incub_MG | ecosystem: Engineered > WWTP > Activated sludge > Unclassified | place: Austria...
CAGGCGCTCGTTGCTGCAGCAGCTGGTCTTCGAGGACGTCTACGGCGTCGACATCGGCCTGCTGGTGGATGCCCACCGCGCCGGCGCGCGGCTGGCCGAGGTGGACATCGGCTCGCTCGAGCACGACAGCCAGCCGCTGCACGACCTGACGGTGATGGCCAACGAGGTCTCGCGCGTGATCTACGGCCGGGCCCGCGCCGCCGGGCGGCTGCACACCGAGCAGATCACGGCCATGTTCGAGACGCAGCGCCAGGCTGCGGCGGCGCTGGAGTACATCCTCACGCGGCGGCGCAGCCGCCAGCGCCTGCTGCTGCTGGATATGGACGGCACCATCACCACGTCGCGCTTTGCGGTGGAGCTTTCGCGCGCCACCGGCCAGGAAACGGCGCTGATGGAACTGCTGGACAACGCCGAGGACGACGCGGCGACGCGCAGCGACCGCATCGCGGCGCTGTTCCGCTTCGTGCACCGGCAGCAGTTCGAGCGCGTGGCGCGCTCGGCGCCGCTGCGCCCGGGCGTGATCGAATTCGTCAACCGCATGCGGCGCGCCGGTTTCATGGTGGGCGTGCTCAGCGACAGCTATTTCATCGCCGCCGATATCGTGCGCCGGCGCGTCTTCGCCGACTTCGCGCTGGCGCACACGCTGCAGTTCGACGCCGACGTGTGCAGCGGCCAGGTCCGGCTCAACCCGGCCTTCCTGCCCAGGGTCGCGGGCGAGGGCGAGCCGGTGTGCAAGAGCCATGTGCTGCGCCGCTTCAAGGCCGACGACGTGGGCCTGCCGGTGACCGAATGCTGGGCCGTGGGCGACAACCTGAACGACCTGGGGCTGCTGCGCCTGGCCGACCGCGGTTTCGCCATCGAACCCCGGGCGGCGGCGCTGCGCGACGAGCCCGGCATCACCGTGATCCAGTCCTTCGAGGAACTGCTGCCGCTGGTGCCCGACTCACTGCCGCAACGCGAGGTGGCCTAGGTGTCCTTGCGACAGTTCATCTCGGCGCGGCGGCTGCTGCGCGCGCTCGGCTCGGTCAAGAGCGGCATCGAATACAGCTGGACCGAGGGCGCGCGCCTGCTCGGCCTGCACGAGGATCTGTACACGCACCCGCTGCACCGCCCGCTGACGCGGCCGGTGACGGTGCTGCTCATCGGCGCCGGTCATCGCGGTTCCATCTACGCCGACTTCGCGGCGAAGAACCCGAGGGAGATGAGGATCGTCGGCGTCGCCGACGCCAACGCGCAGCGTGTGCAGCGCATCGCCAACGCCCACAACGTGCCGGCACGCCATTGCTGGGACCACTGGGAATCGGTGTTCGACATGCCGCGCCTGGCCGACGCGGTGATCATCGCCACCCCCGACCAGCTGCACACCGCGCCCTGCCTGCGCGCGCTGGCCCTGGGCTACGACGTGCTGCTGGAGAAGCCCATCGCCCCCACCGAGGCCGAATGCCGGCAGATCCTGGCCGCTGCGCAGGCCAGCGGCCGCATCGTCGGCGTGTGCCACGTGCTGCGCTACACGCCGTATTTCCGCGAACTCAAGGAGATGATCGACGCCGGCATGATCGGCCAGGTCATCAGCGTGCAGCACATGGAGCCCATCGAGCACACGCACATGAGCCACAGCTACGTGCGCGGCGCCTGGCGCAACAGCAAGACGGCCACGCCCATCATCCTGGCCAAGAGCTGCCACGACACCGACATCATCCGCTGGCTGGTGAACGACCACGCGAGAGAGGTGCACTGCTTCGGCAACCTGAAGTGGTTCACCCACGCCAATGCGCCCGAAGGCAGCACCGAACGCTGCACCGACGGCTGCAGGGTGGAAGGCGAATGCCCGTATTCGGCGCTGCAGATCTATTACCGCGACCGCAAGCGCCTGTATGTCTTCGACCTGCCGGCCGACGAGTCGAAATGGGACGCGCTCATCATGCAGGGCCTGAAGACCACCGACTACGGCCGCTGCGTCTACCGCATGGACAACGACCAGCCCGACCACCTCACGGTCAACATCCTGTTTCACAACGGCGTCACCGCGGGCTTCTCGATGGAGGCCTTCTCTTCCTACGAAGGCCGGCGCACGCGCATCATGGGCAGCATGGGCGACATCGTGGGCAACATGGAGAGCTTCACGCTGACCAGCTTCAAGGGCGGCCAGCGCCGAAGCTGGAGCCTGAAGACCGACGCCCACGGCGGCGGCGACCACCGCATGGTCGCCGACTGGGTGCAGGCGGTGGGGCAGCAGAACCCGACGCTGCTCAGTTCGCCGATCGAGGCCTCGGTGGAAAGCCACCTCATCGCCTTCGCCGCCGAGAAGAGCCGGCTCAGCCGCACGATCGAGACGGTGCAGGTCTGAACGCACCCTGGCCTGCAAGGTGGTGCGCGCCGCCCTAAACTGCCGGGTTCCATTGCGAAGAGGGTTCGTCCATGTTCCGTTCCTGGTCCATCGTTGGGCTGCTGGCGCTGCTGTCGCTGTCGGCCCTGGCCGCCGTGGCGCAGCCGCAGACGGCTGCCACGCAGCCACAGTCCGCCGTCACGCTGCCCCAAGGCATGGTGCAGGTCACCAGCGTCGAAGGCATCACCGAATTCCGGCTCGCCAACGGCCTGCAGGTGCTGCTGGTGCCCGACGACTCCAAGCCCACGACCACCGTCAACCTGACCTACCGCGTCGGCTCGCGGCATGAAAACTACGGCGAGACGGGCATGGCCCATCTGCTCGAGCACCTGATCTTCAAAGGTACGCCGACGACCCAGAACGCATTGGCGGAGATGGCGCGCCGAGGCCTGCGCGCCAACGGCAGCACCGGGTTCGACCGCACCAACTATTTCGCCAGCTTTTCGGCCAACGAGGACAACCTGCGCTGGTACCTGGGCTGGCTCGCCGATTCGATGGTCAACAGCTTCATTGCGAAGAAGGACCTGGACAGCGAGATGACGGTGGTGCGCAATGAGTTCGAGATGGGCGAGAACAACCCCGGCCGTGTGCTGCTGCAGAAGACCATGGGCACGATGTACCAGTGGCACAACTACGGCAAGACCATGATCGGTACACGCAGCGATATCGAGAACGTCGATATCGCACGCCTGCAGGCCTTCTACCGTCAGTATTACCAGCCCGACAACGCCACCCTTATCGTCAGTGGCCGCTTCGACGCAGCGCAGGTGCTGGCCCAGGTGGCGAAGGACTTCGGCGCCATCCCCAAGCCGCAGCGCGTGCTGCAGCCGACCTATACGCTGGAGCCGGTGCAGGACGGCGAACGCCAGGTCACGCTGCGCCGCATCGGCGGCACGCCGTCGATCTACATGTCCTTTCACATGCCTGCCGGCCCGTCGCCGGAATTCGCGGCCGTGGAGATGATCGCCAGCGTGCTGGGCGACACGCCGGGCGGGCGCCTGCACAAGCGGCTGGTGGAGAGGCAGCTGGCGGCGCAGGCCTTCGGTTTTGCCTGGGATCTGGCCGAGCCGGGACTGCTGCTGCTGGGTGCCGGTCTGGCGCCGGGGCAGGACGTGGCGGCGGCGCGCGCTGCGATGGCCGCGGCCATCGACTCGCTGGTCACCGAGCCCGTCACTGCCGAGGAACTGGAGCGCGCCCGCACGCAGTGGCTCAATAGCTGGGACGAAGGTTTTGCCGACCCCGAACGCGTGGGTGTGGCGCTGTCCGAAGCCATCGGCATGGGCGACTGGCGCCTGTTCTTCCTGCGCCGCGACCAGGTGCGCCAGCTCACGCTGGCCGACGTGCAGCGCGTGGCCGGCGCCTGGCTGCGACCCGACAACCGCACCGTGGGCCTGTACCTGCCGACGGCGCAGCCCGAACGCGCACCGGCGCCGACGCGCGTGGACGTGGCGGCGCAGGTGAAGGACTACCGAGGCGATGCCACGGCCGCGGTGGCCGAGACCTTCGACGCCACGCCGGCCAACCTGGACGCCCGCACCCAGCTTTCGCGCGTCGGCGGCCTGCAGGTGGCCCTGCTGCCCAAGGGCACGCGCGGCCAGGCGGTGCAGGCGCGGCTGCGGCTGCACTACGGCGACGTGGACAGCCTGAAGGGCCAGCAGACGGTGGCCGCGCTCGCCGCCAGCCTGGTCGAAAAGGGCGGCGCCGGCATGAGCCGGCAGCAGGTGGCCGACGCCTTCGACCGCCTGCAGGCCAATGTGTCGTTCAGCGGCAGCGGGCAGACGCTGAATGTGGCGATCACCACCAAGCGCGACCGGCTGCCGGCGGTGGTGGAACTGGTCGGCAAGCTGCTGCGCGACCCGGCCTATGCCGCGGATCCGCTGGAAGAAGCGCGCCGCCAGTCGCTGACGGGCATCGAAAGCCAGCGCAAGGAGCCCGAAGCCGTGATCGCCAATGTGCTGGCGCGCCACGGCAACCCCTATCCGCGCGGCGACCTGCGTCACGCGCGTTCGTTCGACGAGATGGCGCAGGACGTCAAGGCCGTCACGACCGAGCAGCTGAAGGCCTTCCACCGCCGCTTCCTGAGTGCGGCCCAGGGCGAATTCGCGGCCGTGGGTGACCTCGACCCGGCGGCCGTGACGAAGGCGCTGCAGACCGTGTTCGCCGATTGGCGGCAGCCCGCGGGCGGCGCGCTCGCGTACCAGCGCATGCCGCAGCCGCTGGTGGCGGTGCCGCCGCAGCGCTTCGTGGAGGTCACGCCAGACAAGGCCAACGCCAGCCTGCAAGGCATGCTGGCTTTGCCGATTTCCGATCGCCACCCCGACTACGCCGCGCTGTCGCTGGCCAACTACATCTTCGGCCTGAGCCAAAGTTCGCGGCTGTGGATGCGCATCCGTGAAACCGAGGGCCTGAGCTACAGCGTGTATTCGTTGCTGCGCTGGAGCTCCACCGACGACAACACGCCGTGGACCGTGAACGCCATCTTTGCGCCGGCCAACCAGCCCAAGGTGGAGGCGGCGCTGAAGGAAGAGCTGGCCCGTTCGCTGAAGGAAGGCTTCACGCAACAGGAACTGGAACAGGGCCGCACCGGGCTGCTGAATGAGCGCCGCCTGTCGCGCGCGCAGGACGCGTCGGTGACTGGGGCGTTGGCGCAGAACCTCTACCTGGGCCGGAGTTTTGCCTATTCGCAGCAGGTCGACGATGCGATGGCCAAGCTGACGGTGGAGCAGCTGAATGCCGCTTGGCGCAAGTACATCCAGCCCGAGCGGCTGGTGCTGGCCTGGGGCGGCGACTTCAAGCCGCCGCAGTAAGGCCCAGAGGCCTTGCCCCCACTCCCGGAACGCGGGAGTGGGGGTCAAGGCATCTGCAGCGCGCGCAGCTTGCGGTACAGCGAGCGTTCGCTGATGCCCAGGGTGCGCGCCAGGTCGGCACGGCTGCCGCGGTGGGCGGCGAGCTGCTCACGCAAGGTTTCGGTCTCGACTTCGCGCAGTGAGCGCGGCGCCGCTTGCAGCCTTGGCGCAGGCTGTTGCGCCGCCGGTGGAGTGCTGCGCCCGACCCGCGGTGCCGCGCCAAGCGCGCGCTCCACGTGCGTGCGCTCGACCACCGCGCCATCGCACAGCAGCGCCGCGCGTTCCAGCACGTTGCGCAGTTCGCGCACGTTGCCGGGGAAGGCGTGCCCGGCCAGCCGCTGCAGCGCGCCGGCCGAAAGAACCAGCCGCCGCTCGGGGGCCACGCGCGCGAGCAATGCTGCGGCGAGCAGCGGAATGTCTTGCGCGCGCTCGCGCAGCGCCGGCAGCTGGATCGGGAAGGTGGCCAGCCGGTAACACAGGTCTTCGCGAAAACGCCCGTCGGCCACCATGGCCGGCAGGTCGCGGTGCGTGGCCGAGACCACGCGCACGTCGCTGCGCCGCAGCTCGGTGCTGCCCACGCGGCGGTAGGTGCCGCTCTCCAGCAGCCGCAGCAGCTTGACCTGCATGCCCGGCGGGATGTCGCCCACCTCGTCCAGGAACAGCGTGCCGCCGCTGGCCGACTCCACCAGACCTGCCTTGGCCGCGCTGGCCCCGGTGAAGGCGCCGCGTTCGTGGCCGAAGACCTCGCTCTCGAACAGCGTCTCGGCCAGGCTGGCGCAGTCCACGACCACCAGCGGGCCGGCGGCGCGCGGGCTGGCCTCGTGCACGGCGCGCGCCACCAGCTCCTTGCCGGTGCCCGACTCGCCCAGCAGCAGCACGCTGGCATTCGATGGCCCCACACGTGCCACCAGCTCCAGCATCTGCCGGAAGGCCGGCGCGCGGCCGATCAGCCCCTGCGCCGCGGCCTCGCCCTGCGCCACGCGCAGCGGCTCCATCTTTTCCACGAACCAGGCCTGCTCGTCGCTGGCGTCGCGCAGCGGCACGAGTTCGATATTCACGTAGGCCTCGCCCAACGGCGTGTGGTGCAGGTGCAGCACACGTTCGCGCTGGCCCGATTCGCGCGCACGCGCCAGCGGGCAGCTTTCGCCGGCCTGGTCGCACGGCACGGCGTAGCGGTGCGAGACCTCGTAGCAGGTGCGCCCCACCACCGACCCCTGCGGCGCGAACTGGCGCCGGTAGGCGGCATTGGCGGCCAGGATGCGGTACTGGCGGTCGAACAGGATGTGCGGCTCGGGCAGGCCTTCCAGGTAGGACACCAGTTCGGGCAGGACTTGGGCCATGGTGTCCGCAGCGTCGGGTCGGCCCGCCGTACCGACGCTCAGATCGCGGGCTTGACCATGGGCCAGCCGCGCCGCGCCCATTCGCTCATGCCGCCGCTCACGTAGCGCACATGGCCGTGGCCGCGCTCGCGCAGCGCCTTGAGCGTGGCCTTGGAGCGGTTCTGCGTATTGCAGATCAGCAGCACCGGCTGTGCCGGGTCCTGCGGGATCTCGCCCAGCCGGGCGCCGAGCTGGCGCATGGGCAACAGTTGCGCGCCAGCGGCCACGCCGGTGGCGTGCTCAGCCGGTTCGCGGATGTCGATCAGCACCGCGCGGCCGGCCTCGAATTCGGCGCGTGCCGTGTCCAGGCTCACCACGTCGGTATCGGCCACGGCAGGGTCGCAGCCGGCTGCGACCAGGGCCGTGGCCAGCAGTGCCAGCGTCATGGTGCGTCGCCGCGACAGCCAGGGCAGGGGGGATGGGTTCATGGGGTCGGGGTTTCGGGTCAGGACGGAATCGGGCTCCGCAGCCCCGGCAGGCCACGCCGGCCGCCATTTATCAGTCTATGCTTATGCAGTAGTCCCCACGGTGCCAACGCCCACCGACGCCGGATACGAACCCGGACTTCAAACTTCTCTGCCATGATTGTGCCAAATTGGCAGTTTTTCAGCCATATTGGCAATAGAGAAGAACTCTCGCTGGCAGGGGTGCCGGTGCGCAGCCAGCAAGTCCTTGATTTTCAAGGCGTTTCCGGGTGTCGATGGGGTGGCACGGTTCTTGATACCTGTTGGGGTATAGAGTCCGGTCAGGGCAGCGCGGATTCGCGCTCACGAAGACAGCGCTCACCGACGCTCCCAATGCTTTGCCACCAGGAACCCCGACCATGGAACATACGCTTGCCCCATCGCTGAAACCCGACGGCGCCAACGATCCCGAACGCCGGCAGTGGCTGCTGGCCACCGCCGGTGCCGGCGGCGTGGCCGCGGTGGCCACCGCCGTGCCCTTCGTCTCCACCTTCGCGCCCAGCGAGCGCGCCAAGGCCATGGGCGCCGCGGTGGAGGTCGACATCGCCGACATCCCGCCCGGCGGCAGCAAGACCGTGGAATGGCGCGGCAAGCCGGTCTGGGTGGTGCGCCGCACGCCCGAGATGCTGGCGGCGCTGAAGGGCCATGAAGCCGAACTGGTGGACCCGCAGTCGCTGAAGGACCAGCAGCCCGAAGTCGCGCGCAACGAGACGCGTTCGATCGAGCCCGAAGTCTTCGTCGCGGTGGGCATCTGCACCCACCTGGGCTGTTCGCCCACGGCGGTGCCGCAGGGCAGCGCCAACCCCAGCGTCGGCGAAGGCTGGCCCGGCGGCTATTTCTGCCCCTGCCACGGCTCCACCTTCGACGGCGCCGGCCGTGCCTACAAGAACAAGCCCGCGCCGACGAACCTGGAAGTGCCGCCGCACCGCTACGTTAGTGCCACGCGCATCCTCGTCGGCGACGAAGCCGCGGCCTGAGGGAGCCTGCAGCCGTGGTCGGGTCATCGCACGGTCCGCAGCGCTGAAGCTGTTGCACCGAGCCGCGCCATGCAGTTCCGACTTCTGCACGACGAAGCCAGCGGGGCCGTGAGCTACCGGTGGCGCGACCGCCTCTTCTGCGGCCACGCGCGGCGAACACGTGCCTTATCGAGTGTGCTGGAACAGCGGCGCCGGCATCCCTGGTTCGGCGGCGCCACGCGCGACACCTTCCTGGCGCGCGTGCACGAACTGCCGCCCATCCCCGCCATCGAGGAGGCCTGTTCGCCATGAACTCAACCCGGAATCCCCCGCGCGTGACCGTGCTCGGCGCCGGCTTCGCCGGCCTGTCGACGATCCGCGAATTGCGCCGGCGCGACGCCAGCGTCCGCATCACGCTGGTGGCGCCGCGCGCCGAACTGCATTACCTGCCCGGCATCATCTGGATTCCCAGCGGACTGCGCACGCGCCAGGACCTGGTGGTGCCGCTGGACAACTTCCTGCGCCGCATGCGGGTCGACTTCCACCCGGCCGAGGTCACCGGCCTGGCCGACGGCGGCCGCACGGTGCTCACCACGCTGGGCGAGGTGGCCAACGATGCGCTCGTCATCGCCACCGGCGGCCGTTTCATCAAGAAGCTGCCGGGCATCGAGCATGCCATCACGCCCTGCGAAGGCATCGCGGCGGCCGAGCGCATCCGCGACCGCCTGAAAGCCATGCCAGGCGGCCGCATCGCCGTGGGCTTTGCCGGCAACCCCAATGAACCGACGGCCGTGCGCGGCGGGCCGATGTTCGAATTCCTGTTCGGCATCGACGAACAGCTCAGGCGCGAAGGCCGGCGCGAGCGCTTCGAGATCACTTTCTTCAATCCGTCGACCGAGCCCGGCAACCGCCTCGGTCCGAAGGCGGTGCAACACCTGCTGGCCGAGATGGCGCGGCGCGGCATCCGCACCCACCTGGGCCACAAGCTGCAGCGCTTCGAAGCCGGCCAGGTGGTCACCGAAGGCGGCAGCTTCGCCGCCGACCTGGTGCTCTTCATGCCCGGCATGACCGGCAATCTGTGGTTCGACGCCACCGACCTGCCGCGCTCGCCGGGCGGCCTGCTGCAGGCCGACGCGCACTGCCGCGTGCCGGGCCGAGACCGCATCTACGTGGCGGGCGACTCGGGCAGCTTCCCCGGCCCCGACTGGATGCCCAAGCAGGCGCACATGGCCGACCTGCAGGCCGCGGCCGCTGCCGCCAACCTGCTGGGCGACCTGCAGGGCCGCCCGTCGAACGAGAGCTTCAAGGTCGAACTGATCTGCATCGTCGACGCCATCGACCACGGCACGCTGATCTGGCGTACGCCCGAACGCAACTGGCTGCTGCCGTCGAGCCGGCTGCTGCACTGGGCCAAGCGCGGTTTCGAGCGCAGCTACCTGCGCCAGTACCGCTGATACCCGCAGGAGACGGCAATGCATCGACCATGGCGCGCGCACGGCAACGGCAGCGTCACGCCGACGTGCGCCGCCGCCAGGACCGGCCGCGGCCCACCGAAGACGGCGGCCTGATGCCGGGTGGCCGCGCGCACCGCTTCATCCTGCAACGGCTGCGCGCAACGCGACTGGCGCACCACCGCACGCCGGCCGACCTGGGCCTGGCCGCCGAGACCGTGCGCCTGCGCACGGCGGGCGGCAAGTCGCTCTTCGCCTGGTTCGTGCCGGGACCCGGGGACGGCCCGGCGCCGGCCGTGCTGCTGATGCACGGCTGGGGTGCCAATGCCGCGCTCATGCTGCCGGCGGTGCCGCCGCTGCACGCCGCGGGTTTCGCCGTGCTGCTCCCCGACGCGCGCTGCCACGGCGCCAGCGACGACGAGGAATTCAGCTCGATGCCGCGTTTTGCGGAAGATATTGGCACCGGCCTGGACTGGCTGCGCGGGCAGACCGCGGTCGACGCGACACGGCTCGCGGTCGTCGGCCATTCGGTGGGCGCCGCCGCGGCACTGCTCGCGGCCACGCAGCGCGAGGACATCCGCGCGGTGGTCAGCCTGTCGGCCTTCGCGCACCCGGCCGAGCTGATGCGCCGCTGGCTGCACGAGCAGCACCTGCCCTGGTGGCCGCTGGGCTGGGCCGTGGCGCGCCATGTGCAGCGCGTGATCGGCGCGCGCTTCGATGACATCGCGCCGTTGGCCACGCTGCCACGCGTGCGCTGCCCGGTGCTGCTGGTGCACGGGTTGCACGACGAAACGGCGCCGTTTGCCGACGCCCAACGCCTCGAAGCCGCCAGTGCCGGCCGCGCACCCGTGCTGCCCGTCGATGCCGGCCATGACCTGGGCGAGTCGCTGGGCCCGCATGCGGATGCCATCGTCGGCTTCCTGCGCTCGGCGCTGTTCCCGCGGGCGGCGTAGCCCTTCGCTGCGCCCGAAAGGGGCGCCGCCGACCCCGTGGAATTCGGCGCAGCACCGCCGTGGGCCCTGCGAAGCGCCGCACCGGCACGGAACCTGCTGTCGTCCACAGCAAGCCCCGGGCCCCCCATCCGACGGAATATGCCGCCTGCCAACGAAACCTCGCCACTGCGTGTCCTGCTGGTCGACGACGGTGCGCACCGCGTCAGCCTGATCCACGACGAACTGGTGCGGCAGGGCCACGACGTGGTCGGCGTCATCGACGCACCGCTGCTCATCCACGACTGCGTCACGCGGCTGGCGCCTCATGTCGTCATCGTCGACAGCGAGTCGCCTTCGCGCGATACGCTGGAGCACGTGGCCACGCTGTCGGGCTCGCATCCGATGCCGGTGGTGGTGTTCGCCGAGGACGAGGCCGACCCGCCCATGCGGCAGGCCATGGCCGCCGGCGTCAGCGCCTACGTGGTGGCCGGGCTGCAGCCGCACCGGCTGGCTTCGGTGCTGCGCGTGGCGATCGCGCGCTTCGAGCAGGACAAGGCGCTGCGCGAACAACTGGCGCAGGCGCGCAGCGAACTGTCGTCGCGCAAGGTGGTGGATCGCGCCAAGGGCATCCTCATGCGCAGCGGCGGCCTCGGCGAGGAAGACGCCTACCACCAGCTGCGCAAGCTGGCGATGGACCGCGGCACCAAGCTGGTGGAGATCGCGCAGCGCGTCATCGACGCCGACGAACTGCTTCATCCGCCAGCCCGCGCATGATGGTGCTGCAGTGCACCATCTTCGCGCGCTGGGCCTGCCGTTGACGGCAGCTGGGGCCGGGATGCTGCGCCGCAACGGTGCGGACTCGGCCGCATCTGCAGCGGAAACCCCGGCTTCGGCCTGGCACGCGGCGTGCATAGTTCCTGTCCAAGATCGTCGCCGCAATGGCGTGGGGG
>Ga0138256_10007673_pt1 | contig 11362 bp, 10 predicted proteins | sample KNB2016incub_MG_FD_105486 | JGI IMG/M metagenome (GOLD analysis project Ga0138256, IMG submission 105486) | Active sludge microbial communities from wastewater in Klosterneuburg, Austria - KNB2014incub_MG | ecosystem: Engineered > WWTP > Activated sludge > Unclassified | place: Austria...
GTGCGCCGGCTGGGCGACGGGGTGCGCCACATGGAGGGGATCGAAGTCGTCAACCTTGTTCCGGTCGGCGCCCCGACGAAGGGGGATGCCCTCGCGCGGCTGCGCGCGGAGTGTGGGGCGAGCGCGGTCTTCTACATCGGTGACGAGGAAACGGACGAGGACGCCTTCGCCGTCCTCGATGACGACACGTCGCTGGCGGTGCGGGTGGGAGCGAGCGACACGTCGCGAGCGCGGTACTTTGTGCCGAGCCAGTCCGATGTGGACGCGCTGCTGGATCTGCTTCTGGCCGCGACCGAGGCATACGACACAGTGCCGCCCGATCCCGTCGGGCGGTCGGCGCCGGACAGGTCGGCGGCGCCGTAGCGAAATACTGCACCTTCGCGAAGCATCGCCGCATCGACTCGGGGTGCGCTTGGATCGATCCCGGTCGTCATCTCACGCACGCACTCCTCGACCTCATGCCCTTTCGTACTCCGCGCCCCGAGGCGCCGCCGCTCCCGCCGGTCCTCGAGTTCCTACGGGCGCTGTGGAGCTTGAATCACGCGCTCGAGGTCACGTCGAGTGCAATGCACCGCACCTCGGGCGTGACAGCGCAGCAGCGCATGATCTTGCGCATCGTCGGCCACCTCGGAACGGTTGGGGCCGGGACGCTGAGCGCATTGCTCCACGTGCATCCCGGGACGCTGTCGGCGGCGCTGCGTCGCCTGGAAGGGCGTGGGTTGCTCTCGCGCCAGCGCTCGGAAAACGACGCGCGGCAGGTCCTCGTCGCCCTCACGACCCAGGGAGAGCAGCTCCTGAAAACATCCGAGGGGAGCGTGGAGCGCGCCGCGGCCAGCGTCCTGGACGGCTCGGATGCGGCGAGCGTTGAGCACGCGCTGCAACTGCTGGAGCAGATGACGCGCACGCTGGAGGCCCGGCTCGCGGAGCGTCGGGAGGGGTCGATGGAGGGAGCGCGGGAGGGAGCGCCGACGGAGCAGGCATGACGCGATGAGGCGCGCGAGGGCGCCTCATCGCGACGGGTGACGCCTAGAACTCGACCTTGAGCCCGAGCTGCGCCTGACGGGCTGCGAAGGCGCCGGTGGACTGCCCGAACGTCGGGATCGCAGTCGTCCCCTGGAACTGCTGCCCGCCGTACGCCGAGATGTTCTCGCTGTTGAACAGGTTGAAGACCTCGGCCATGACGGTGATCTTCTGCGACCCGCGCTGTATCAGCGCGCGCTGCAGGCGCAGGTCGACCGTCTTGTACCAGTTCTCCCACGAGCTCTCCGGGCGCTGCACGCGCACCCCGTTCGGCCAGTCATCAAAGGTGACGTTGTTGTTGTTCTCGTCACGCCCGACGATCCCGACGAACGGGCGCGGCGAGGCGATGGTGGTGATGGCCGACAGCTGCACGCCGAGCGGGAGCCGGTTGATGTTCGACAGGACGAAGCGATGCCGCTCGTCGCCGGTCGTGTACTGCATCTGGTACGAGGCGCGGTCGGGGAAGACGGCCGCCAGGTTCCCGTCGAACTCCGACTTGTACCAGCCCAGGGTGTAGGCCAGGTTGAGCCGCTGCCCGTTCTTGCTGTACGTCGCCTGCGTCACGAGTCCGTCGAACTTCGCCTTCCCGAAGTCGTCCCACAGGATGATGTCGCCGTACGCCGGGCTCAGCACGCGGGCGTTGGTGGTGCGGTTGAACCAGTTGGCGTTGAGCCGGACGTAGAGGTTCCGGATGTCCTGGCGCACGTAGTCCACGTTGATGCCGAAGGCATCGGTGAGCTGGTGGCCCACGCCGAGCGAGAACTGCCGGTTTTCCGGCGTCTGCATCAGGTTCTTCACCATCACGGGCGACAGCGGCGCCGTCGCACCGCCAGCAGCAACACGCTGACGCAGCACGTTCGGGTCGGTCGTGCCGGGGTTGGCGAAGGTGTACGAGCGCCACGTGGAGTTGAGCCGCTCCTGGAAGCCGATGAACGACGTGACGCGATCGAAGAGGATGGCGTAGCCGCCACGCAGGAACGTCTGGTTCTTGCGGTTCGGATCCCACGAGAACGAGATGCGGGGCGAGAAGTTGTTCAGGTCGTTCTTGCGGTCGCCGCGGTTGATGTAGTCGTTGAGCTCCGTTCGCGACGTGAGGCGGGTGTCGCTTGCCCACGGCACCGTGTAGTCATTGTTGAGCGTATTGAGCTCGGCGTCATACCGCAGCCCCACGTTCACGGTGAGGTTGTCCACCGGGCGCCACTCGTCGTTCACGTAGAAGCCGGTGGAGTACCCCGTCGCCTTGGCGCGGGCGTCCTCGGTCCCGGCCGGGTCGGTGAACCCGACCGAGATGGACGCGGCGTTCGGGAGCGTCGAGGTGTCGGTCAGGAACGAGAACGAGCCGAAACTGTTCGACGGGAGGTACTGGCTTCCGTCGATCTTGGCCAGTTCCACGCCGAACTTGATGAGGTGGTTCCCCTTGAAGTTGTCGAGGTTGTACGTGGAACGGTTCACGAGGCGGAAGTGCTTCTCGCTCAGCTCGAGCGGGAAGCCGGATGTCCCCGTGATGATGCCGGGATAGGTGCGCGTGGGGCCCGGGAAGAGCGGCGCCTCGGTGTGATCCCACTGCACGTACTGGAGCGAGAACTCGTTGACGAGGTTGGTCGCCGGGAGCCAGCGGTGCCGCAGCTGTGCGGTGTTGATCAGGTACTCCTGCGAGATCCCCGCATCGCGCGACGAGCGACCACCGAAGTTCCCCTCGCCATCGAGGATGCGCGTCGACCACATGAAGTCGTACGTGCTCTTGTTGTTCGGCGTGGCCGTGAGCCTGGTGAAGAACGTGTGGTTCTTCTGCGGCGCGAGGAACGAGCCGCGGTACTGATTCCACGCCGCCGCCGTGGTGGTCGGGACCACGTCGATGTAGTTGTCGGTCGTCGTCCCTTCGTAGCTCCCGGCGAAGTACAGCTTGCCGCGGGCAATCGGACCGCGAAGGTTGAGCCCGAACTGGTTGCGCCCGTAGTTCGGGAGCTGCGTATTGTTGCGCTGCTGGATGAAGGTGCGCGCGATGTAATCCTTCCCCTGGAAGAAGCCGAACGCCGACCCTTCCCACTTGTCGGTGCCACGGCGGCTCACGGCCGAGATGACGTACGAGCCGGCGCGCGAATACTCGGCGTCGTACGGGTTGAGGTACACGCGGAACTCCTCCAGCGCTTCCTGCGGGAGCGGCGAGCCGGTCTGCGGAATCCCGACCAGGTTGCCGTTGAACAGCGACTTCATCTCAACCCCGTCCATGTACAGGTTGATGAAGCGCAGGTCCGGGGCGCCGCCGGCCGAGGGGAGGGCACGGCCCGACTGCGGGGCATAGCTCTTTACTCCCGGCGCAATCGCAGCGAGGTTCATGACCCCGCGCGCATTCATCGGCAGGTTCTCGATCTCTTCCTTGAGCACGGGGGCCGAGATGGACAGGCGCTGTACCTCCACCTGCTTCACCCGCTCGGCGGTCACGGCCACACCCTGGATCTCGGTCGCCCCCTTCTCCATCGTGATCGCGAGGCGCGCGCGCTGTCCGATGATCAGCTGCACGGAATCCTGCACCGGCTTGTAACCCAACGCCCGTACGTCCACGGTGTACTTGCCAGAGAACAGGCCGAGCACCCGGAACTCGCCGCTCTGGCTGGTGATGGTATTGCGACGCTCGTTCGTCGCGACGTTCCGGACTTCGATCTGCGCACCGACGATGACTGCACCGTCGGAACCCATGACCGCGCCTTCGAGCGTAATCGTATTCTGCGCGTGCGCCTTCACGGACGTGGCGGCACAACCGAGCGTCGCGAGGGCAAGGGCACGTACGACCCAAGTTCTCATCTGACGGCTTCTCCTGGAGAGTGGTGGCATGCGTGACACGCGAAGCGCCAGACATTCGCGATGGGCCGAACACTCTATCGCCGCTGTGCGTGCGTCAATATGGAAAACGCTGATCCTGATTGCAGGGATGCTGGCGGCCGATCCATCGATCACCCGCGCGCAGGCGGTGGCGACGCACCGGTGCCTCAGCGATACCCTTCGCCTCCCCGATCCGCCGGTGCGAATCGAACGAGTCGATACGATCGCCCCCGGCGTCACGTACACCTGCCTCCTGCGACCCGAGGGACCATGGCTCCTCCACATCGCGACCATCGACCTGAGCGATCGCACGCTCGAGGTTGATGCGGTGCGCGCGGACGATCGCGCGGTAGGGCGCGAGCGCGTGAGCGCCATGGCGACACGACTCTCGGCCCGCGGCGAGCGTCCGTTGGTCGCGATCAACGCCGACTTCTTCGACCTCGCCTCGGGCGAGATCGAGAACAATCACGTTGTTGCCGGCCAGTGGGTGAAGGGCGCGCTGGTCACCGACTCGCCGCACGACGAATTCGACAACGCCCACACGCAGTTCGCGATCGATGCGGCGGGTCGTATGCGCATCGACCGCTTTGCACTCGACGCGGAGGTCCGTACCACGGGCGCGTCGAGTGCCGTGGTCGGGATCAACTATCGCCCACCGCGCACTACCGGACTCGTGCTGTACACGCCGTGGTACGGCTCGCGGACGCTGCGCGACACGTCGCAACGCGCCACCACGGCTCGTCCCCGCGATCCCGACGCGAGTTCGGTTGGCGACAGCGTCGTGTCGGCAACCCGCCCCCCGGCGCCCACCACCGCTCCGCCCAGCATCGCGCAGCTGCGCGCCGACAGCGCGCGGAGCGCGTCGCTCGCCGCGACACGAGGCGCGGTCGAGGTCGTCCTCTCGGCCGCCGGCCGGCGCGGTGACACACTGCTCTATCGCCTGCAGGAGCGCACGCTGCACCCGGGGGGCGGCACGTCCATCCCCGCGCAGGGGGCAGTCCTGAGCGCGACCGGCGATTCGGCCATCGCGTTCGTGCGGTCCCTGGCCGAGGGGGGCGGAGAGATACGCGTGCGGGCCGCGCTCGCCCCCTCGGTCGGCGTCCCGCGCGTCGCCGTGGGCGGATGGCCACGGGTCGTGCGCGCCGGCCGCAACGTCGGGATCGCGGCCGATTCGCTGGAGGGGACCTTTCCCCGGTTCTCCGCCGCGCGCCATCCCCGCAGCGCAATCGCCCTCTCGCGTGATTCGACGCGGCTCCTGCTCGTCGTGGTCGACGGGCGACGGCCGTGGAGCGTGGGCATGTCGCTCGCCGAGCTGGGGGATGCCCTGCTGGCGTTAGGTGCGGGGGAGGCGATGAATCTGGACGGTGGCGGCTCGAGTGCGCTGTGGGTGGATGGTGCGATCGTGAACTTCCCGTCCGACCCCACGGGCGAGCGAGCGGTGGGCAATGCCCTCGTCGTGCGCCGTCGCACCGCGCCGCCACAGGATCGACGCTGAACGTCTACACATCGCCGGGTTCCACGCGCACCGGAAAGTTCATCGAGTTGGCCACGAAGCACCGGGCATGCGCCACCGCATGCAGCTGGACGATGCGCGCCGCCTCCACGGGCTCGCGGTACGTACAGCGCGGGCGCAACACGACCTGCGTGAAGTGCCCGCCTCCGTCGGCGTCGATCTCCATCGCGCCCTCGGCCGCATCCACGTAGCGCTCCACCACGACGCCCGCCTCGGCGCAGAGGTGGAGATACCAGAGCATGTGGCACGCGGAGAGCGATCCGACCAGGAGTTCCTCGGGGTTGTATCGCCCGGGATCGCCGCGAAACTGGGGATCGGACGACCCGGCGATCGACGCCTTGCCGGGTGCCGTCAGCTCGTGTGCACGGTCGTAGGCGCGATAGCTCGAGGTCCCCGTTCCGAGGTTGCCGGTCCAGGAGACGGTCATGACGTAGTGGTGGAGAGGCATCGGGCGGCTGGTGGAAAGGGGGGGCGAGCCTAACGCGGATGACGGGCGCAGTAGGTGGGGGCCTGCGGCGGCCTCGCCGCAGATGGTGAACGCTGCTGCGTTCGCCCCCCATAGACAAGCGCGGGGCACCCGGTCAGGTTCAGGGCGTGACTTCGTGCCCTCCCGCGCCGTGACCTCGGCGCTCCCCTTCGCCGCTCCGCCGGCCCACTCTCCGCAGGCGCGACACCGCGCCCTGCACGAGGGGCTGCGCGCCTTTCCGGCGTCGCTCTTCCAGTTCGATCCGCGCATGGCCGAGGGGTGGTACACCGACCGCTACTTCGTGCGCACCGCCAATACCATCGCCTTCGACCAGCGCGACCCGGTGGTGCAGATGCAGGTCTTTGCCAAGCAGCACGGGATCATCGCGGGGGTGTACGAGGTGATCCGGATGCTGCAGACGCAGCTGGCGCGGCACCCGTTCACCGGGCGCCCGTATGCGCTGCGCGACTTCACCATCGAGACGCTGATCGATGGGGATCCCGTCTCCCCCCGCGAGACGGCGCTCCTGATCACCGGCCCCTACATCGCCTTTGCGCACCTGGAAACGGACTACCTGGGGGTGCTGGCGCGGCGGTCGCTGGTGGCCACGAACGTGCGCCGCGTCATGGACGCCGCGAATGGGAAGCCGGTCATCTTCATGGGCGCACGCCACGACGACTGGCGGGTCCAGACGCCGGATGGGTATGCGGCCAGGGTGGGAGGCGCCGGCAGCGTGTCGAGCGACGCGGGCGGCGCGTGGTGGGGGGCCTCGGGTGTCGGCACGATGCCGCACGCCATGATCGCCGCCTTCGGCGGCGATGTCGTCGCCGCCACGCTCGCCTTCACGCGCTACTGCCACGCACGCGAGCACGACGTGACGATCGTCTCCCTCGTGGACTATGACAACGATGTGCTGCGCGATTCGCTGGCGGTTGCCCGCGCCATGCACGAGACGTTCGGGCCAGGCTCGCTCGCCGGGGTGCGCGTGGATACGAGCGAGCGACTGGTCGACGTGGCGCTCGTCGGTGCGGCGGCGGCGCGGGGGCGCGAGGGACTCACCGGCGTCAATCCCGAGCTGGTGCGCCGGTTGCGCGATGCCCTCGATGGGGGCGGGTTCCCCGAGGTCGGGATCATCGTCTCCGGCGGCTTCACCCCGGCCAAGATCCGCCGCTTCGAGACCGGACTGGTCCCGGTGGCCGGTTACGGGATCGGCTCCTCGCTGCTGGGGCACAATGACGGCGTGAACGACGGCCTGCTCAACGACTTCGACTTCACCGCCGACGTCGTCGCGGTCGATGGCCGGCATGAGAGCAAGACCGGGCGAGGCCTCTCTCCCAACGCCCGCCTGGTGCGGGTCGACCTGACGAGCCTCGCCGAGCCGGTCACATTCGCCCCTCCTGACACGCCTGACCGCACTGGTTCCCTGTCATGACCCCGTCTCCCCAGTCCCAGCACCGTGTCGGATGGGTGGTGGATGTGCAGAACGACTTCATGCGTCCCGACGGGCGCCTGTACGTGCACGACCTCTTCGACGCGCGCGATGCCGGGGCCGCGCAGGCGGCCGCCGCGATCGTGCACTCGGTCGAGTGGATGCGCCGGCACTGCGATGTCGTCGTCTACACCGGCGACTGGCACGCGTACGGGGACCGCGAGATCGATACGGAGTCGCCCGACGCGACCAAGGGGACGTACCCGCCGCACTGCATGGGGCTCTCGCCGGAGGCGTCAGAGCGACGCGGGGCGGCCCTGATCGCCGAAATCGACCCCGGGCCAACCACCCTCGTCCTGCCACGGGATGCGACCGAGGCACTCGCCCGCGACGTCGCGCAGCAGGCGGTCGCCGAGCGTCGCCCGGTCTTTATCCAGAAACGCGAGTTCTCGGTGTTCGAGGGAAACACGGGGGCCGACGCGTTCGTCGCCGCCCTGCGCGCGGCGCTGGGCGGATTTCCCGAGTTTGTCGTGTGCGGGGTCGCGACCGATGTGTGCGTGAAGCAGGCGGTCGAGGGTCTGCTCGACCGTGGCGCCCCAGTCCGGGTGATCCGGGACGCCACGTGGTCGCTCGGCCTGCTCTCTGCCGCGCGGACGTTCGACCAGTGGGAGGGGCGTGGTGCGCGCCTCACCGAGACGGCGAGGCTCGACTCCCCTCGGGACTGACCGGCAGCGCCGAGGGGCGAGCGTCCGACTCGGCTAGAACGAGAAGCCGAGTGAGAATTCCATCCCCTCGCGACGAAACGGGTTGAACGACATGCGCTTGGGCAGGGGGAGCGACATCCACGACTCCTGCGGTATGCGGGACCCCACGATCGCGCCCACGACTCCACCAACGGCTGCGCCGAGCAGTGCCGTCCCGCCGCGGTTGAACTGCTGGGTGGAATCGGAGGTCTTGAAAATCCCCGTGGTTCCCCAGAAGAGCAGCGCCCCGATCGGAACGCCGATCGCTGCCCCCTTGAGCATGGGACCGCGGTTGTAGCGCTTGTCCCCCTGGCTTTGCTCGATCCTGGTGATCTGGTCGAGGGTGAACGTCCAGATGCCCCGCCCGGCGGCGGCCTCGATGAAGACGGCGGTGTCGCCCTTCATCTCGAGGTAGTTCGCCAGGAGGGGGGAGACGAGGGTCGACGCCGAGACCTTCACCCGCGCCCCGGGCACGATCGGGAGCGCGGTGGGGCGTTGGGTGGCAGGGGGCGTGACCTGCTGTGCGCGGGCCGCAGGGGCCAGCGTCACCAGCAGGGCGGCCGACGCGAGGACGACAGGGACGAGGGCGAAAGGGCGCACGTAAGCTCCGTCGGAGCGCAAGGTGAAGAGCTGGAGGGTGTTGCAGGACGGTAAGTATACCCACGAATCGGGGCGCCGCCCCCGGGAATATGGCCCGGGCCACCGCGAACCACCCTCCGTCGCGAAGGTAGACGATCCTTGCACGGTCAATGCCACAGTCCCGCGGTGTCCCCAGTTGGACCGACGTTCCTTGCCCGGTATGTTCCGATAGCTTCGTTGTACTCGACTACGCCTGAGGAAGACCATGACGCACGCTGCCGACGTGATTGACGTGACTGCACTGGTCCGGGGGCCCGGGACCCCGGGTCGCATCTCGACCCCAGTCGGGACGCTGGAAGGCTCGGCGATCCTCAAGATCGCCGGCGAGATCCGCGAGCGGATCGCGTCGGGAGAAAAGGTCTGCAACCTGACGGTGGGCGACTTCGACCCGCGACAGTTCCGCATCCCGGCCTTGCTCGAACAGGGTATCAGCCAGGCGCTGGCGCGCGGCGAGACGAACTACCCGCCCGGTCTCGGGCTCCCGGCATTGCGCGAGGCGATCGTGGCGTACTACGAGCGATCGTTAGGGTTGCGCTACCCGGCAGACTCGGTGCTGGTCACGTCGGGCTCGCGCCCCGGCGTGTACGGCGTGTACCGCACGGTGGTCGACCCGGGGGACCGGGTGGTGTACCCCGCGCCGAGCTGGAACAACAACTACTACTGCCACATGGCGGGCGCGATCGCGGACCCGGTCGCGACGACGGCCGAGGAGTCGTTCATGCCCTCGGCCGAGCTTTTGGCCCCGCACCTGCGCGGGGCGCGGCTGCTGGCGCTCAACTCGCCGCTCAATCCGTGCGGTACGGCGTTCACCGCCGAGTCGTTAGGCGCGATCTGCGACCTCGTGCTGGAAGAGAACGCGCGGCGCACCAAGGCGGAGCGGCCGCTGTACGTCATGTACGACCAGGTCTACTGGCAGCTGACGTTTGGAGACACGGTGCATGTGGACCCGGTGTCGCTGCGCCCCGAGATGGCGCGGTACACGATCCTGGTGGACGGCATCTCGAAGGCGTTCGCCGCCACCGGCGTTCGCGTCGGCTGGGTCCTGGGGCCGAGCGACGTGATCGAGGCCATGAACGGCTTCCTGAGCCATGTGGGTACGTGGGCGCCGCGCGCCGAACAGGTCGCGACCGCCGCCCTGCTCCTGCACGAGGATGCGATCGCCGATTTCAGGACCAGCCTGCTGGCGGGGGTCCAGGCCCGGCTCGACGCGCTGTACTCCGGCATGATCGCGCTCAAGGGCGCCGGCCACGACGTCGACGCGATCGCGCCGCAGGGGGCGATCTACCTCAGCGCGCGATTCAACTTGTTCGGCAAGTCGACCCCCGAGGGCGAAGTACTGCTCACGAGCGAGGACATCCGCGGCTGGCTGCTGCGGTACTCCGGCCTCGCTGTCATTCCGTTCGACGCCTTCGGGGCCGAGGGGGAGAGTGGCTGGTTCCGCCTGTCGGTCGGGTCGGCAAGCCCGGAGGAGATCGACGCGGCGCTCCCGCGACTCGAGTTGGCGCTGAGCCTGTTGCGTTAGGCGCACCTGAACGATCGCGCGCCCCGCCGCGTACCAGCGGCGGGGCGCGCGACGCGACTCGGCCACTCGCCGGCCGCGCCGAGACGCAGTGTACCGTACTTCGCATCGTACTTCGCATCGTACCACTCATCCTTCATCTGGACCCTGGAGTCCTCCGCCATGCGCATTCGTGAGCTACTCATCGGGGCCCTCGTGGTCGTGACGCCGATCGTGACCGCTGCACAGGGGACGCCGGCCCCCAAGGCCGAGCAGATTGCCGCCGCCGTCCTCCCGCTCCCGCCGGACTTTCGCGCCTCGGCCCGCGTCCTCGGCTACGGGGCCGACGGCAAGCTCACCACGCTGCGCGAGGGGAAAGGGATGATCTGCCTGGCGCGCGACCCCAAGGCACCACGCTTCCACGTGGCGTGCTATGCAGAGTCGATGGAGCCGTTCATGGCGCGCGGACGCGAGCTGCGCGCGTCGGGCGTCACCAGCGCCGCTGAGATCGACACCGTCCGGTTCCGCGAAGTGAAGTCGGGCAAGATCGTCATGCCGAAGTTTCCCGCCGCCCTGTACTCGCTGACGGACGGCGACTTCGATCCCAAGACGGGGACCGCCCCGGGCGCCCGGCACCTGTACGTGGTCTACATCCCGTATGCCACCGCCGAGAGCACGGGGCTGTCCACCAAGCCGTTCGGGAACCAGCCGTGGATCATGCTTCCCGGGACGCCAAAGGCCCACATCATGTTCACGTCGTCGATGTAGCCCGTGCCGTCAGCAGAGCGGCACGCGTGGGTGGCGGTGGCCAACCTGGGGACTGGGTGGGAGGCCGACCTGATGGTGCTGCGCCTCGAGGTCGAGAACATCCCGGCGCGCGCGCGAGGCAACGACCTGGTCGGCATCTTCGGCCCCGGCTTTCAGGGCGCGTCGCCGCGCGGCTATTTCGTGGAAGTGCCTGTCCCGTACGCGGCACGCGCGCGCGCGGTGATGGCGCGTCCCGTCGAGCTGCCCGACGACGTCGGGGAGCCGGAGCCGTAACGCGAGGGAGTCGGAGGAACGACGGGGACGGTGGCGCTGCTCGTCGCAATCTCCCGCCCGACGAGCGCCAGCGGCACGCTGCGCAGCCCAGGCCATCGTCTCGACGGCCCGTCGGCCCGCGTGCGCACGAGCAGCTGCGCCGAAAGTCCGCCGTCGAGCATGACGGCGTGCAACGCCCCGAGTCGTCGCATGA
>Ga0138256_10007674_pt1 | contig 11361 bp, 13 predicted proteins | sample KNB2016incub_MG_FD_105486 | JGI IMG/M metagenome (GOLD analysis project Ga0138256, IMG submission 105486) | Active sludge microbial communities from wastewater in Klosterneuburg, Austria - KNB2014incub_MG | ecosystem: Engineered > WWTP > Activated sludge > Unclassified | place: Austria...
CGACACGACGAAGACCTCGCCGGTGTCGTGGGGACCCGATCGGGTGATCGCGGCGTCGAGCGGCGACCTCGGCGTGACGATCGGGATGATCCATCCCAACGCCCCGCTGGCCGACGGTAGCAAGGCGAAGGGATTTCCGTTCTTCACCGTGTGGCGACGCGCCGGGCCGGGGCAGCCCTGGCGGTATATCGCGGAGTGAGCGTCACGTGGTGGCGTCACCCATGACCCGCCTCGCCCTGCTCGCAGCGCGCCCTGGGCCTCACTTCCTGGCTCACAAGACGCCGGCGAACACCGTCTTCCGCAGCACCCGGAACGGCAGGTCCTGGCTCGGATCGGCGTTGCAGATGCACGCGACCGTGAGCTTCGAAGGGACATGAGTGGCCAGGTATGTCGAAAAGCCACGCACGAAGCCGTTGTGCGTCGCGATCACGCCGTGATCCTTCGTCGAGCGATCGAGCATGAGCCCGTAGCCATAGCTGGTCTCCCCCATGTTGTTGTCGTTGGGGTTGAATCGGCCCTGGGTGATGGCGCGTCCGTCCCTGAGCGTGGCCGGTTCGACCAGTGCCTTGCGCGACTCCTGGGACAGGAACGTCCCGGAGAACAGCGCGTGATGCCACCGGCAGAGGTCATCAGTGGTGGACCTGATCGCACCGGAACCACCCGCCTGCTCGATGGGGATGAAGTCGGCGTTGGCGAACGGTGATTCCTTGACGTCCGTCCGCGTGTACCCCGAAGCGCGGCCTCTGACGATGTCGGAGTGCGCGTCAAAGGCCGTGTGTTTGAGTCCCAGCGGCTCGAAAATGAGTTCCTTGGCGCTTGCGGCCAGTGACTTCCCGGTGACCGACTCCACGACGGCGCCGAGCAGGATGTAATTGGCGTTGCTGTAGAGCCAGGCGGTCCCAGGCGCGAAATCGAAGCGGAGCTCCTGATCCGCGATGCGCTTGGCAAGCTCCACTTGCGTGATGGGCGACTGGGAGAAGGTGTCCTCCTCCACTTCATGCACCCCGGCCGTGTGGTGGATGAGCTCGCGCAACGTCGGTGCGTCCTTGCCCGTGAAGAACGTCAGGTGCTTTCCGAGCGGATCGTGGACCGAGAGTCGGCCTTGGTCCTGGAGCTTGGCAATCAGCGCGGCGGTGAACTGCTTGCTGATCGAGCCGGCCCGAAAGATCGTGGTCGAGGTGACGGCAGTGGCCGTCTCGATGTTGCTCAATCCGCGCACGACGCGGGCTGCGGGAAGGCCATTCCTCCACACGGACACCTGAATCCCGGGAGTGACCATCTCCTTGGTTGCCTGAGCGGCAATGCGCGACAGCGCGGCCTGCAGCGAGGCATCGGGCGCTGCGGCGAGCGAGGGTACCGGGAGCGAGGCCGTCAACAACGACGCGCCCGTGCTTTTCAGGAAATTGCGACGATCCACCACGACCTCTCCAGGAAGGGACAGACGCCAGCGCAGCGCCGCGAAGCGGCATATTTGGCGGGGTCAAACTATCCGAAATCGCGCGACGCTGTCAACGAGGGCGCCGAGGTCCTCGGCGAGGTGGATGCGGCCTTGGGTCGCTATGAACCGGAAGCCGAGGCGACCTGGCTCGAGCCAGCACGGATCGCTGCGAACTTCCTGAACCGTCCTGCCAGAAACCAGGCCGCCACGCCAAGGGGAACGACGGTGACGAACGCAAAGAGTCGTTGGAACAACCCGGCAATCGGCGCAATGACTTCCTCACCGATGGCGCCCCTGGCGACCAGCATCAGAATGGACAGGGCGAAGTTGACCGTCAGATAGGTCCTGAAGGCGCCGCGATCGGGCTGGCTGGCAACGGCGGCCAGGAGACTGAGCGACCAGACCGGATAGCCGAGCAGGAAGACTCCTTCGTGTCTCGGATCCGGTAGTGGGAACATGCCCGCCTGGACCGCGCTCAGCGCAATGCCGAGCATGCCGACCGTGGTCAGCCAGGTTGGTAGAGGGCGCGCTCCCATCCGTCTGAGGCCGAGCAGGAAGCCGAGTGCGGCGATCCAGATCGGAATGCTGCCAACAATTCTGCCGAGATTGTACACGGCGGGACGGCTCGACACCCTGGCCATGCCGAGCTCGCTCGCCACTTGGCGCACGATGTCGTAGTCCTCCGCATACGGAATCGCGATCACTTGAATGCCGTAGTACACGATGGGTATCAGGATGCCCACCGCGATGGCGTGCCGCGTCAACTGATCTCGTCTGTGGATCATCATGATGCAGGGGCCTCGGAAGAAGGGACAGGCCCCCGCGTCCCCCGCACCGCCATCCACAGCGCGACCCCCATCTCGCCCAGTCCTGCCGGCATGCGGATCCATCGCGCGATGACCATCTCCCCGTACCCCGGGAGCAGCAACGTCGCCACGAAATGGGTGACATAGCCGATGCACCCGATCATCAGCACCACGCCGAACACCTTGGGGATCGCGTCGGAGCGGAGGATGAGCAGGCCGAATGGCCAGAGCCAGAGCCCCCAGAAGATCTGCGCCATCAACTGGCCATTCCGGTAGCTCGAGAGCTGCGCCGACACCCCCGCCTGGAGTGCCTCCTGCGTCAGCGACGGATCGCTGATGAGCGTGAGGATGTCGAGGAGATGCACCTGATTCAGGAACGCGATCGGCGCGCTCACCGCCGCGAATGCCACCATGACGACGGCCGCCCGCCGGTGAAGGTGGCCCAGCACCCGGTAGAGCTCGAGCGGGAGCAACAGGAAGGCGATGTAGCAGACGTAACCGGATACGATGCCAAGCCGCCAGAGATATTCGTGCGCTTGAAGATTCTCGATCGTCTTCGCGGCGTCCCCGTTGACGAGGAGCCGCGACGGCACGATGCCGAGGGTGAAGAGGCCCGTCACCACCACGATCAGATAGATCAGCCCGGCGGGGCGCGTTGACGCGTTGCTCATGCGGCACGCCTCGGCCACGTCCAGGCCGCCCAGACAATGCCCATCGTGAGCGCCACTTCGATGAGGCCGAGGAATTGATAAAAGCGCCACGCGCCTGGCATGGTGAGCAGCATGATCGCGGTGAACACCACGCCCGTGACGATGTTCAGCCACCGACTCACGCGCGGCGCCAGCACCAGCGAGAGCATGACCATCAGCGCCGGAATCGCCATCATCGTCGCGGTGCCCAGGAGCACCTGCTGGGTCACGGCGCCGAGTGGTCCCATTCGCCCATCGAGGAGCTGCTGGATCTTTCCGGGCACGTAGAGGCCGAAGTAGTCACCATAGAGGTAACAGAGGGTGACGCTGCCCCAGAGCACCGACAACATCAGCGGCCTCGGCAGCTCCATACGTTCCAGCGGGCGAACGTGCTCAGCGTCGTGCATGATGATGCTCCCGGTGAATGTCGTGAGGCTGCGCAGTCGTCATCTAGAACCCGAACCCGAGCCCGATCGTCAGGTACGCCGGCACCGCGAGCGCCTCGCCGCCCTGCGTCCGTGCGATCCCGGCCCGCAGCAGCAGCTCGGCGCCGCCAACAGCTCGGCCGGTGATGATGCCAAGCCGACCGGTGCCGCCGTTGTTCAGGTACCAGCCATCCTTGGCGTCGTAGTACTGGTCGCGATACTCCTGCGTGTGCTTCAGGTGGGTGATGATCGCCTTGTCGAAGCCGACCTCGCCCGCCACGAACCAGCCACGCCGATACACGCCTGCCGTGGCGCCGAAGTCCGAGCCGAAGTTGACCGCGCGGAACACCCAGTTGCTCGTGCCCCTGGTCATGAACGCCGCACTGGCCGCCACACGGAAGGCACCCCGCCGCACCAGCTGCACCTCGCCGCCGAGGCGCACGCGATAGTCGCCCAGCTCCGCATCGCCCGCGACCACGCCCACCTCGAACCCAAGACTGGTGGTGGCGCCAAACAGCGTGGTGAACCGGCCATACCCGACCGAGGTGATCACCGCCGGATCGACCGCCATGCTGATGTGCATCCGTGCATCACCAGGCTGCACGCGCGCGAGATTCCATTGCGCGGACAGGTCACGCTGCCCAACGAGCAGCAACACCGCCACCAAGCACGTGCGCTTCACTGGGCACCTCCCGCAACCGACGCCGCGAGGAAGGCGCGGATCTCCGCCATCACCTGGGCCGTGTGCGTCCAGTGCACATCGTGGCCACCGCCGGGCACGACCTTCAGCGCGGCGTTCCGGTAGAGGGGGCGCTGTTCCTCCTGCAGCGGCACGCCGAGCACTTCGCTCCGCGCGCCCGCGATCAGCAACACCCGACCGGTGAAGGCCTGCAGGTTGGTCGTGAAGTCGTAGTTGAACTTCCCTGCGGCGTCCTGCCCATCCTCCTGGAGGTAGCGCGCCGCCTTTGCGCCGTTGCGCCAGGCCGGCTCGGCGCTTGGGCCGCGCCGGCTGTTGTTGCGCGGCTGGTGGTCCCGGGCGCCGATTGTGAGCTGGTAGTCGAGCCGGACGTGATCGTCGGCGGAGAAGAACTGCGCGCTCCAGGCAAAGTCGTTCAGCCACTCGCGCAGCAGGTTGAGGTCGAAGAGATCGCCCTTGATCCGCTCGTACGTGCTCCCCCGCAACGGACCACTCTCGATGAAGATCGCTTCCCGGACCCGCTCCGGATGCCGATTGATGAAGGAGGTGCCGTACATGCCGCCCCAGGACTGGCCGAGGAGCGTCACCCGCTGACCGGGGGCGAAGCGATCCACCAGCGCCAGCAGATCGGCATCGTACTGATCGATGGTCAGGACGTCCTTCTCGTGGCGCTGGGAGAGCCCGGCACCGCGCTGATCCCAGAAGAGGATGCGGTAGTGGTCGGTCAGCGAGTAGCCGTCGATCCGCTCGGCGAGCGGCAACAGGCTCCGGTAGTCCGCGCCGGGACCCCCGTGCAGCACCACGAGCAGGGGCTTTGCCGGATCGCCGCGGAGTTCGGCGTGGAGGCGCGTGCCATTGATGGTGATCGAGGGTAACGAGGAATCTTCCATCACGGTGCGGGGGACCAGGTTCCCCGGCTCCGACATGGTCATGGTCTCACAGGCGGCCAGCGCCACCGCGCCCGCCACGACCAACCAGCGTGCTCCCATCGGATGCTCCCAGACAAAGTCAGTGACCGGATCGAATAGGTCGACCCGTGTCGTGGGAGCAACATCAGATGAAGGGGTGGGGTCTGCGACCGGACCGACCGAGCAAGACGTCCGGCCCGACCGGCCGGGACGGTCAGGCGCCCGCGGTGCGCCGATATTCGGAGGGCGTCACACCGGTCAGCTTCTTGAAGGCCGCGTTGAAGGTCGACTTGGACGCGAAGCCCGCCTCGAGCGCCAGCGCCAGGTAGGTGTAGCGGGCGCCATCGGGGCCCACCAGGCGCTCCTGCACCTCGCGGACGCGATAGCCGTTGACGAAATCGTAGAACGAGAGCGCGAGCTGCGCGTTGAGCACTTCCGACAACCGATGCGGCGTGGTCTCCAGCCGCTCGGCGAGATCCCCCAGCGTGAGCTCGGACTGGCGGTAGGGGTGTTCACGTTCCATCAATGCAACGAGTCGTGCCTTGAGCTGCTCGGCGTCTCGCGGCGCGAGCCCGGAGCGCTCATAGCGCGGCGTGGGGAGGAGCCGAGCCGCGACTTCAGTCGCGGGGACGGGAGCGAGAATGGCGTGCTCCGCCGTCGCGAAGCGGAAGATCTCCGGTTGCCGCAACCCCATGTAGCCGATGCCATAGATCATCACGGTCATCGAGAGCGCGATGAGTTGGTCCGGCGGAAATGGCGTTCGCCGTCCGATGCCCTCCGCCAGCGAGAACCCCACCGCCAGCAGCCAGATGGCGGCGCCCGAAAGCGCCAGCCACTGCAGCCACATCAAGTTGACGCGCTCGAGGGACGAATAGTTCTCGGCGATCACCCGGCGATGCCGCCGGAGGAGCAGCAGGGTGGCCACCGTGTAGCAGATCCCCGAGACCAGCTTCAGCTGGTCGGTCACGAGGGCGACCACGGGGACATCCCCCTGCTGAATGGCCTCGAAGAGCGCGATCTTGGCCTCGGCGCCCAACCGGTAGATCGGAATGGCGGCCACCATGGACCCCGCGAAGGGGAGCCAGTGCAGCAGGTCCATGCGACCGAGGCGCCGCTGGCGGTCGCTGGCCGTCGCGGCGTAGAGGTAGATCAGGGGCCCGAAGAGCAGCGGCACCGCGTTGGTGACCCCGAACCAATGCGGCCAACGCAGCACGCCCCCCGCCGAGTAGTAGGCCACCGAGGCGAGATGCAGGGAGAAGGAGAGCAGGGCAGCCGCGAGGAGGAGGCTCGGGAGCCTGCGCGGGCGCTTGGTGGCGAGCGCCATGGCCACGATGACGCCCTGCACGGCGCCGAGCAGGGCGATGACTTCCCACCAGTTGAGGGTACCTGCGCTCACGGGACCGGTCGTCTCCAGGGGATCGGGCGGCGGGAATCTACACGCCCGGGACCTTCGCCATGTCGGTGAGCCCATCACCCGAGGGCACCGGAGATCCGGTCGCGGGTACTCCCCTGCTCACACTTTCCTCACCACGAGACCATGCCCAGACACCGCCCGCCATCGGAACGTCCCGCAAAGACCTGCCTCCGCTGCGGCAAGCCATTCACCTGGCGGAAGAAGTGGGAGCGCGACTGGGAAGGGGTGAAGTACTGCTCGGAGCGGTGCAGGCGAGGAGGGTGAGGGGCAGATCGAACGCCTGCTACCAGAATTCGAAACCGACGGGCGCACCCCAAGACACTTCCGCGCGTCGCGCCCCCTTGGGAAGTCGCCGGACCAAATCGTGCAGATCGTGGAATGCGCGAGCGCGACGCACCGGAGTGACGACAATGGCACCATGCATCACTACGACGCCCACCTCGTCACCGACTTCGAGCCCGGCAGCGCTCAATGTGGCTTTGTCGAGTTGGATGCCCGGGGAGTTCCGCCATTTCTGCACTTTGGTGATCATGGCTCGCTCCGGAGGGATATCCGAAGTATAGCCGGTGGGCGATTCGAGTGGCATGGGGGGAAAGTGACCGGACCGACCCGCCTCGTATGGCGCGATCCACTGCAGGCAGGAACCGCAGACCGCCGGCCCGGAGGAGCTCCTCCCCCGGGCAGGCGGATCATCTCAGCTACATCGCCATCCAGTCGATGCTCAGCTCCGTGGTGCCCCAGAGGATCCGCAGCTCGCCACGCAGCCCCGCGCTGGCCGGGACCAGCCACATCGTGAGCCCCTCGACCGGCGTGGCCATGGTGCGCATCCGGAGCGGGAGGCGGACGATGTCGTTCTTGGCATCGTACGCGTCGGCGCCCTGCCCGACATCCTTCTGCAGGATGAGCTGCCACCCCTGCGCGGTCGGCATGGTGAAGAGCGCATACTTGCCCTTGGTGACGTGGATCTTGCCGAGCATCAGGTCGAGATCGGTCTCGAGGGTGGAGGTGGCGTTCGCCCCGGTCCGCCAGACCTTGCCGTAGGGCACCAGCGAATCGGTGTGCAGCACGCGGCCACGCAGGTGCGGCTGGCCGTAGTCGAGGCGGATCTTGGGGACCACGGTGGCCCCTTCCGGCACCATCATCTCGATCACGCTGGTGCCTCGCCCGCTCGGCTGAAAGCGTGGCGCGTTCTGCGCGGCGAGGGGGGCGGCAAGCAGGGAGAGCAGCAGGGCGTGGCGCATCATGGGCATGACTCCGTCTGGTGTGGTGAGGACCGGCACGGCCGGTACACTATGGTCGGGCAGGGTGACGTGGTTGGCGTGGGTTTCCCCACAAAGATAGCGCCGGGTCACCCGGCGGCCTCCCGGAGCCGCGCGTACAGCTCGGCCTCCGCCCGCAGCCGCTCGTGGTCGAGCCAAGCCAGCTGCACCCTGGCCCCTGCGGCCACCAGCGCCCGCACGATCCTGATGTACGCGGCCGCATCGGCGCGCCCCTCCTTAAGCCAGGCATGGAAGGCCCAGACCAGCGGCGGCGTGCCGTACTCGCTGTCCACCACGTCAAGCGGTGCCTTTCGAGCAATCAGCAGCTCGACCAGCTCGACATCCCCCTGGTACGCCGCGATGTGGAGCGCAGTCTGGCCGTCGCTCGCCCGACGCGCACCGGCGTCGACGCCGAGCTCCAGCATCCGGGCGATCACCTCGCGCCGACCGTACCACGCCGCCATCGCCATCGCAGCACCATGCAGCGTTGCTGACGTGGCACCGTCGGCGAGGAACGCCTCGACCAGATCAATGCGCCCGATGCCCGCGGCGCCAACCAGGTCCAGCTTCGCGCCGCGCGTGACGAGATGCGCCGCCGCCTCGGGACAGCCGTTCACCAGGCAGTAGCTCACGATCTCGGGGCTCATCCGTGCGCCCCGCGCGAGCAGCAGGTCGGCAAGTTGGTTCTGCACCCCCGCCGCGCGCGGATGCGCGCTGGTCACCACCAGCGCGAAGGTCGTCGCCCCACCGCCGTATACGTCGGCCTCGGCGTTGACATCGGCGCCGGCATCGAGAAGCACGGTGGCAATGGCCTCGATGTTCGTCGGGGTACGCTGGCGATAGTTCTCGACGCCGTTGGCCGCGACATAGTGCAGCAGCGTGGCACGATGATCACGATCGGAGCGCGCGCGTACGAGGGCGGGCTCTGCACCCAGCAGTTGTTCGAGCGTGGCGAGATCTCCGCTGATGACAGCCTCGGCGGCCCGCTCGAAGGTCGAGACGCCCGAAGTGGGGGCTGTGAGCCCCTCCACGTGCTGCACCAGGCGCGGCCAGCTCGCAAAGCCGTGGGCGCGCGCCATCACGAACTGCGCCTTGGCCAGGGAACAGTCTGCCCTCGGCATCTGGTCGCGCACGAACTGCACCACCTGGTGGGTGCGACGCTCGATGTCGCGCGGCGAGGTGCGCGCGTGGTCGGGCTGCAATCGATCGAGTGCCGCGATCCATTTGCTGGCCCACGTCAGGAGCGCGGTGTCGCCGGCCGTGCAGGCCGCGGCGAGTTCCTTGGCGCGCGTGCGATACTGGCCGAGGTCGGGGCGCGGCGGGAGGGGGAGTACGTCTTGGGGATTGGGATACACACGAATCTCCTTTCGGGGCGCCTGGAGTCCGCACAGATCAGGCTGAAAGAAGGTTCGTCGCTTTGTGACTGCGGTGGGTGGGCACGGCCCTTTACGCGGACTGATGGCGCCCCTGAGCGCCCGATCAGTCTACCGCCGCACGCGCGGCCGCGCAACGAGGCCCGGGCGCTACGGCACTTCGATGTCGAAGTGGAGCACGTCTTCGCGCGTGCCGAGCTTGGTGTAGAGCGCGATGGCGGGGTCGTCGCCGTGGTCGGCCTGCACGTAGATCACCCACGCCCCACGCGCCGCGGCCACCCGCTTGAGCTCCATGATGAGCGCGGTCGCGATGCCTTGCTGCCGATGCGCCTCGTCGACCGCGAGGTCGTAGATGTAGACCTCGCTGCGCTCCTGCTCGAACTTGTGCAGCACGTAGGCGGCGAGGGCACCGACCACGGTGTCGCCCGTGTGCGCGGCGAGGGCGATGAAGGTCTCGCTGCCGAGGAGCCGTGCCAGATACTCGGGGCTGGGCTGGGCACTGCCGTAGCACGCGACATCCTCGAAGGCGTCGCCGAAGACGCGGAGCATGCCGCGCATCATGGCGTCGTCGCCGGCGCCGAGGAGAGTGATGGCAAAGGGGGTCATGGTGGTGAAGCCTCCAGCAGGATGTTCCGGTGGCGCCATTCCAGGAACGCGAGTCCGCCGACGAAGCCGCCCTCGAAGAGCAGGGTCGCCAGGCCGAACCAGGTGGCGCGACCGGCGACGATCACGGCGGCCACAACACAGAGCGCGGCCCAGAGGGCGTTGCCCGCGATCAGATCAGCCACGGCGAGGCCGCGAGGACGATCGTGCCGACGCTGAGACCGGCGTAGGCATCGATCCAGAGGAGTGAGCGGGCCATGTGCATGCTGGTAAATTATCATGCGCCATTGCCTCGGACGAGGACCTCGGCGAGTCCTCGATTCCGGGACGCCCCAGGGGCGTGACGGCTCACCAGATGTCGCCTTCGCGCCATGCAACCGACAACGCCTCCCCCACGTCGGACGCAAGATCATCACCTCCTCATCGTCCGGGGATCGCTCCAACCCGCTCGTGGTTCGAGCGTACAGCGGCCCCTGCCACCGGGTCATCCCGCGCGCCTCGGCCACCTCCACGCCGTCCAGATGATCGCCAGGGTGAGCGTCACCTCGATGACCCCGAGGAACTGATAAAAACGCCACGCTCCGGGCATGGTGAGCAGCATGATCGCGGTGAACAACGCGGCAGCGACAATGTTCACCCACCGGCTCACTCTGGGCGCCAGCACCAGGGAGAGCACCACCATCAACGCCGGAATCGCCATCATCACCGCGGTGCCGAGCAGGACACGCTGGGTCACCGCCCCGAGCGGCCCCATCCGACCGTCGAGCATCCGTTGCAGCTTGCCCGGCACGTACAGGCCGAAATAGTCACCATAGAGGTAGCAGAGGGTGACACTGACCCAGAGTGCCGACAGTCGCAGTGGAGTCGACAGTGGCATCCGTTCCAAGGTGTTTGCGTGCTCAGCGTTGTGCATGGGAGGCCTCCCTCACGGCCGCCGGAAGCGCGCCCGGGCGATCGGTACGTTGAACTCCACCGCGTCGAGCTGGAGCCGGATCGGCTGCGGCGAGCCCTCCGGCATGATCTCCACCAGGTACGGCACCGGCACGCCCTGCACCACGCGGTAGTCGCTCGGCGTGATCGTCATCGCGACCTCGCGCCCCATGGCCGGCCGACGCTGCGTGCGCAACACTTCCCGATAGGACTTCGCGTCGAGATGCACCGTGGCGGTGCGGCCGTTCGGCCAGCGGACATTGACCGCATGCACCGGGGTGCTCACGCCGCGCAGCGGCACGACCTTGGGCCCGGCATACTCCAGCACGATCCCCTTGGCGGCGGCACCGACCAGCGGTCCGTCGAAATCGGTCTCCTCGAGGAAGTCCACCAGCTCCGCGGCCGGCACGTCGGTCGGCTTGCCGTCGCGCGAGGCGAACGGATCGATGCGCCACGGACGCGTTCCATCGGTGGCCGTGACCTGCACCGCGCCTGCCAGCGATACTTCCTTGCGGAGCAGGTTCGGGCGCAGATGCTCGGTCACCACCGGGATCGCCTCGGGCATGATTCCCGACACCTTCATGGCGACGCGACGACTCTGGATTCTTTCGAACGGACCACTCGCCGTCGCATGACGGGCGAGCAACGTGGGCAACGGCACGGCGGCAGGGGGCGCAGGGGTCTGGGCACCGAGGACAACAGGCAGCAGGAGCAGCAACGCAAATGCACGCATCAGGGTAGTTCCCGTCGTGGGGGTGAATGGCCAGGTCCGCGGATGGCGTCGGCCGTTGAGGAGGGCGCCGAGGACGGTCGAACGCA
>Ga0138256_10007675_pt1 | contig 11361 bp, 11 predicted proteins | sample KNB2016incub_MG_FD_105486 | JGI IMG/M metagenome (GOLD analysis project Ga0138256, IMG submission 105486) | Active sludge microbial communities from wastewater in Klosterneuburg, Austria - KNB2014incub_MG | ecosystem: Engineered > WWTP > Activated sludge > Unclassified | place: Austria...
CGAAAGGATTTTTGACTGGCCAGGCCTCGGTACGCTCATTCTGGAAGGCATTTACAATCGGGATTACCCTTTGGTTCAAGGATGTGTCCTGATGTTTTCAGCGACCTACCTGCTGGTAAATTTAGCTACCGATATTTTGTACGGGCTGGTTGATCCCCGAATTAAGCTGAGCCGCTAACCCGAAGATATGGACAAATCTGCGCGATGAACGTTGGAAACAAAAAGTTAGCCAGAAAGTCCCTGCAAGACCCGCGCTTTACCTTCGGCATTGTCGTTTTGCTCCTGCTCACAGCTCTGGCCGTGCTCGCTCCGGTAATCGCACCATTTGCACCAGACGACATGGAAATTTCCCTGCGGCTGTGCCGGCCGGACCGGGCACATTGGTTTGGATGTGATATCAACGGAGGAGACGTCCTCACTGCCATGCTATATGGGGCCCGTACGTCTCTTTATGTCGGCTTTCTGACGGTATTTCTATCCGTAACCCTTGGAGTCGTGATCGGGCTCATCGCCGGATACAAGCGGGGAGTTTACGAAACTGTTCTCATGCGCACGGTAGACCTGCTCATGGCGTTTCCTGGAATCCTGTTGGCAATGGCACTGGCAGCTGTACTTGGACCAAGTCTGCACAACGTCGTCCTGGCCATCACTGCCACGGGGTGGACCAGTTCCGCAAGGCTCATCAGAGGGCAGGTTCTAAGCATTGCAGAAAGGGATTTTGTCACTTCTGTAAAAGCACTGGGCGGGAATGACCTGCGGATTCTGTTTCGGCATATCTTGCCAGCAACCCTGCCTCAACTAGTCATTCATGCGACTTTTTCCCTTTCCGGCGTCATATTGATCGAAGCAAGCTTGAGTTTTCTTGGCTTGGGAGCACAGGATGGAGCTCCTACCTGGGGTGCCATCCTGGGCATGGGACGCAGCGTGTTACTGGACGCGCCGCATCTGAGCCTGGTTCCGGGGGCAGCGATCATGCTGACCGTCTTAGCGCTCAATTTTACCGGCGATGCCCTGCGGGACATCCTCGACCCGCGCGAGGCATAAAAAAAGGCGGCCCAAACGGGCCGCCCTGAATCCGTGCCTAAAGGCGAAGAAAACGGTATTACTTGACCATTTCCTTGAGGCCTTTGAGCGGACGAACCTTCACGACGCTGCGTGCTGGCTTCGCCTTGAAAACGATTTCCTGACCCGTGAAAGGATTGATACCTTTGCGAGCCTTGGTTGCCGGCTTGTGAACACGGGTGATCTTCATCAGGCCTGGGACCGTGAAGATTCCGGGGCCTTTCTTGCCAACGTCATTACCGATAACGGTGCTGAGCGAAGCGAAGACATTGCCTACGTCCTTGCGGCTAAGGCCAGTCTGGTCAGCCAAAACAGCCAGAATGTCGCTCTTGGTGCGGGGACGGGTCGTAGCTGGGATTGGGCCCGGCTTATGAACCTTCGCAACAACTTTTGCGGCTTTAGCGGTTTTTGGTGCTGCCTTCGCGGTCTTTTTTGCCTTCTTCTTAGCTGCCATCTATATGGTCCTCCTGGAAAACAATATTGAGAAATGATTCGCTTCTGAAAACGATAAGGCCCAAACCACTAAAAATCAAGCATCAAACGCATTGAGTGCAATAAATACGAAACCGGCGAAACGGATTCACCCGCTTCGCCGGCTCTGATGCGATCCCTTAAAGCATAGGGTTTAGTAGCCCGGAGGCAACACGAAGTCATTGAGCGTCGTGTAATACGAGACTTGCGACGCATCAGAATCTTCGCTCCATTTCCATGCTAATTGCTTCGTTAAATAGTCATTGTCGAAGCGAGTATAACCATCGGTCAAACCTCTGCCCGGGCGATCGGTGCCCCACGAATTTTTGGCCTTTAGCAGAACCAGTTCACCGTCCAGGGCTGCGGTTTTCACTTCTTCCGGCAAATCCCCTTCCGGGAGTGGACCATCAAAACCAGCCACGTTGGTGACAACATAGTCCTCCAGCACAACCATATGGCCGCCCTGGTGCCCGACACCGGCCTCGTCCACTTTGGATTTTTTGAAGGTGGCGTCCTCTGTATCAAGAGCATTGAAATCAATCATGACACTCATAATCACGGGCTTCCGATCATTGAGGGCTTTCATAACGCGCCGCAGCAATGCCCGGCGACTACGCTCAATCGCTGGTCCCGGAACGCTGTCTTTTCCGGAAATGCGGGGGAAGCTAACTTCGTTCCATTGATTGTTTCCGCTCAGTGCCTGCGCCAGCGAAACCTCGGTGCCTTGCTCCGTTTTGCCAACAATGAATTCCGCAGCGGGACGGGAGACTGCTTCAGCCGCAGCCATATTGCTCCCAAACGCCTCGTCTAGAACCTTGCGAACATTCTCAGGTGTCCTCGACTGGCGTCGACTCAAAGTTCCTCCCGACGCCAATGCTTCATTTACGAAAGACTCCGCACGCGCCTGCGCTGCCGACATCTGCTGGTCAGCCTCACCAGGAAGAAACTCTCCCTCCAGAACCAGTCCGTGCTCGAGAATGATTCCTGCGGAGGTGTAATAGTTGCCGCCCGTACTTATTTCCCTAATTCCGGATCCGACCATCTGGTCATAAAAATGCCACCAGGTCCAATAGGACTCGGACATGTTTGCCTCTTCACTGGTCGCGGCCAAATGAAGCGATTCGACCCAACTGGCTTTGGCGTAAAGCCAGCAGTTGCCAATAGACTGCCGCTTAACCGCCGAATGTTGGACATCGGTGACAAAAGGACTGGATCCGCTATCGATGCGACTTCCATCAGAACAGGAAGAAACCGCAAGAACTGCTGCTGCCAGCATGGGTAGCAGCGAACGATGACTGATGACTTTCATAGAAAACTCCCGTGAGCCCTGTGGGCCAAAAACGTTTCGCAGGTAGATAGCGCGAAACATCGACCAGTGGAAGCATTGGCCAGCCAATCAAAAAAAATTATGAATGTGAGCCAACCTGCATTTCAATGCCGTTGCCCCGACTGACCCTGGGAGCTGGGGCCCCGGGGCGACGACGTAGACCGCCATGAAGCAGGATGATCAATCATGAACTTCACTAGTCTCTGTCGCAAATGCTCATCGAATACGCGGGGTTCCATCCTCGCCTGGACCTCAGCAAACACCTTTCTCGAAGCCTCGTCGAGAGAACGTAAAAAAGTGGCCTTCAAATCCCTATACTGGTCCGGCTGGCCTTCTTTGATTCGCTGCAACTCCTCAATGGCTACACGCCGCATCCTCGACGCCTGCACCTGAGCCTGAACAGCGACCGATGCGACACCGCCATCTTTAGCCAAGGGATGCCCGTTTCCCCCGGATTTTGAGGATTCTCCAGCTGCTGTCCCCAACACCGCCCCATCAACCAGCTCTTTACCACTACCTGCGGCCTGTGCGAGGGAGTTGAAATGAGCACTGGCACCTCGCCATTGCCCGACCATTGCCCGCATGTCCGGGTGACTCCAGGTCACGTCGGAAGCCAAGGTTGCCATGGGGCTGTTCCGCAATATCGCAACTATCTCAGGGTTATCGGCAAGCCAGATCCCAAGATTTCCAGCCCCTTCCTCTGGTGGAGCCGAAGAGGTTGGAGCACAAATCTCCGCAGCTCGCGAATGCGCTATGGCTTCAGGCAACGGTATTTTGCAACCGGGCAGTTGCCGACACAGCCATTCTGAATACAAGGCAGGCAAATCGATGATCGTTGCCGGACCAAGCAAAACCGTGGCTGGTGCAGACGACTTTCCTGTACCTTGGAGCAATTCCACAGATGTCTCCGTTGCCCTGGCCGGGATCTTGCCTCCTGCAATCTTCTGTAAAAAATCAGTCCAGACCGGAGACGCCGCCTTCCAACGCTGATACCGCAGCCAATCCGCCACCCGGGACCGATATTTCTGCAGGTCTTCCAGATTCAGACGTTGAGGAGAAATCCTCCACACCAGATCCGGCCCCTGAAGCACCTCCCGCCCCTCTTTCGCACCGCCTACCGCAAGATAGGAGTCCTCTGCGGGCGTAGCCAGCCAGCCATGACCAATTAATTTTCGGCCCAGTCTGGCTAGCAAGCGCAGGCACCTGCTCAATTCCGATTGCGACTCCCCCGAAGTGCTCCCGCGGGTCGTGGGAAATTTTATCCCCTTACAAAGTTCAAAAATATTTTCAGAAAAGATCCCATCCAGATGAAGCCAGCGAAAATCCCATTGGATCGCTGTTTCCATTCGCAGGAGTAAGGCCTGTTCCTGCGCATTGAGATCAAGCCAGACGGATCTCCACAATACTAGCGGCGTGGCGGAATTCCTGAATTCGATGGAATGTCGGGACTGGACCAGCCTATTGACCAATGCTGAATGTGATCCGTCGTAGCCAAGTATTGCTTCGGCAGCCATGGGGGCCAGCTTCAATTCTCCAACAAGTCTTCCCATGGGGCCTCCCGGCCGATTCGTCCCCTGGCCTGGAGTGTCTTCATGCCATTTTTCACTGGAAAACAGGTGCTGTGGCATGATGGTCGTCTGTTGTACGAGGTCAGAGCCGGCATCTTGCTCCGGAACTGCCAGTCTCAGACCGGGAACCACCTGCAAAAGCCTGGAAAAAATGCTCGTCACCCCGGAAGCAGTGGCTCCAATATGACGGGCCAGATGGTCCGGCTTTAACTTCAGCGAACCATTGGGATCTGAACCCGAATCAAGTATCTGCTCCTGAAAGTCGCCAAGCATATGGGCGAGAAAATTAAGCTCAGTGGCATCCAGAGAGGGCAGGAGGAGTCCGGGAGTTAAATCAAAACCAAATCCTGCCCCTTCAACAGAACTTCCCGCTAACGCGCGTTGGTACGCTATGACCCACCATTCCGGGACGAAAAAGCGCGCCTGTTGTGTCCGGCATTCGGTCATGCCCGCTGGAGCCCTCAGCTACCTTTAGAATGATGGATAAGTTAGCAACCAAATTGGATACTACGCGCGATCCCGGCCGTCGACCGAAAAGGGGGCCGTGGGCAAAATGCCCACAAAATCAAGACTTACAAAGGTATCAGTCCGCTCCCTTAATGGGAAACCTGGTGAGAAAGCTGATTGGCCGGTGTGGACAGTACCTGGCCAAAGCGCTTGACATCCGCATTTCGCGACTTTTGCAGCACCCTACCGATGTCAACAACGACAGCAGGAATCTGTTCTTTTGGATATTGGACCAGGACGTGAATCACATAAAAGTCCCCATCCGTCTCGACTTCCGGATTGGTCGCAGTTTTTACCAGGCTTTGATGCCTTTCATAGTAAATATCCACAACTTTCCCATGGCGACCGTGAGATCGTTTCACCGCCTCGACGATTGCCGATTCCGTTTCCGGAGATTTCAATACGGCCTCCGGCGTTTTTTTAGACACCGCGATATCATCGATTTGTGCACGCACAAGTCCGGTTATTCCTGTTTCGCTTCCTTCTAGGGTGCTTGATTGAGTGAGCTTAATCCCCAAGGGCAAATCCGGTTGACGGTCATTGGTTCCATGAAACTGCACCAAGTCGTCGCCGACAACTGCCTGCGACGAAGAAAGCTCTACCCATGCAGGTCGTTGTTCTTTACTCCGCTCAACAATTGCCGTCTGCGGAGCCAGAACACAGGAACCCAGCAAAAACATGGAAATTGAAATTGAAAAACGCCCGGCCATCAACTTGCCTTACGTGTGTCTGACTTCTTGTCCTGTTGCTTTTCCGTGGTATTTTCTACCCGACCATTATGCCCCGCCGACAGGGCGCGCGCGACCCTGATTTTCTCCAATACTCGCTGTTTTAAGATCGGATTTTCCGCAAGAATCATCCCCATAATGACAACCTCGTCCTGGGTCCCGCGATTCTTTTCCTTACCCCGTTTGCCACCATCGCCTTCGCTATTCTTGCGCGGATTGATCTTTTGGTCTTTACTCATGCTTTCCCCGAACCCATTCCCCAGCACCGAAGCTGGCGTAATCGTCGACCGGATTCACACTGGTAATATCATCGTCATTTTTGCTTTAGGACATGAGGGCAGAATGGGGCGTAAGGTGCGGCTGAGAACAAAATAACACTGTTATATCAGTCTCTTAAAAATTAAGACCCTGCTAGAGAAAATGGTGAGCAATGCCAAGCCCCACCCATTCGTCTCGTTTCTTGATGTTGGCATCAACCGGTTTCCCCGCCGGCTCCTGGGGCCGAACATAGACCAGACGTCGCAGGTGTCCTTCCGCCCGAACCGCCCATTTCAGAGAATAGAACCAATCGACACCAAAACTCCCGTCGAAGGTTTCGGTCGTGATATGAATGCGTTCGTCCGGCTCCTGGCCATCACGATCCTGAAGGCCGTCGAAGCGCTCAAGGTAGACTTCCCCCGCAAGAAAACAGCGAATGGCCGGGGTCACGTTCAATACGAATCCCGCCAGGACACCCGGGAGCATGACCGATGGTACGGACCGAAATCGCGATCCCGTGGAAGAAGACTCATAGAGCGATCCAAATGACGAGCCAAGAAGGTAGCCAAACCCTTTGTATAGGGGCAGATGGAAACTATACTGAAACTTGCCAAAAACTCCCTTTTCTCGGGATTTCTCCCCTTCCATGGTACCGACGCGATGCAACTCCCAAACGCCCGAGCTATAGCCGGCAACCAGGGCGAATTGATGCTCTCGCCGAAATCCGCGGACATATCGCTCCCAATCGTGAACATCATCAGTCCCGAGCTTGAGTTCCATTTTTTTAAGGGCGGGTCGATTTTCCATTGATTCGGAACCGTTTGATGCTGCCGGCATCAGGGACTCCTCCGCATACCCAGTGGACGGCTGGAGAAGTGCCAAAGCCAACAATGCAATTTTTGACATTGTATTTAATGACTTCACCCTGACCTCATGCTCAATAAAAAGCATCAAAAAATCCCAGCATCAATACCGGCAATCACCTGCGAAATGGCCACGTGATTCTTTACGCCCGGAGAATCTTCCACACCAGAAGCGATGTCCAATAATGAACATCCGGACTTGCGGCTAACCTCCATTAAAGGAGCAATCAAACCTGGTCGAATGCCACCTGCAATGCCAAAGGGAATGGGAATATCGACTCCCTGTAAAACGCCCCAGTCGAAGGTCTGCCCCGATCCGCCAAATACGCCGCCCTCTGCGCCACCGAACCCGGCGGAATCAAACAGGATCAAATCAACAGGTACGTTTCGACTTTTTGCCAATGCTTGGTTTATATCCGACACACTCAGCACCGGAGCTGCCCGCCATATTGCCAACTGCGGAAAAGCCCTATGAAACCAACGCAGGTCATCGTCGGGCTCAGCCCCATGGAATTGAATCCCATATAGCCCGGGAAAACCTTTGACGATGCTGGTCAAACCACTCCGCCCCGGATTGACGACCACACCGACAGCCTTAGTACTGCCAGGATCGCGGTTAGCCCAAATTCGGCAGGCCTCCTCTGGTTGGATAAATCGCTTCGAGCCTCGATAGAAATTAAACCCAGCAAAATCCACGCCGCTGCGAAGGCAAAAATCAAGATCGCGTTTCGAGGTCATGCCACAGATTTTCAATGCCGGTCGCACAACCTTCATCCTTTCAGCTGCAAACGTCCCATCATAGCACATCTGGCTTCCCAGCTCTGGGCGTGCTACAAAAATGAGCCTTTGTTTGGGCTGCAGGATGGCTGTTTGCCCCTATCGATTGAGGTGAGCTCCTTTGGACAATAGCGTAATTGTGGCGGAAGCTTCTGATCCCAGTGGCTTTGATCGCCTGACCAGAATGATTTCAGGATTTGATGCCGTTTTACTGCTCGGCGGCCCGGCGTTGTTTCTGGCTTTCGTAGCCCTCGTGTTTTGGCTCATGGTCCGCAAAAAACGCAAGGATGAAGCCCTGGCTCTTGAACAGGATGCCATCTTACCCCCAGAGCCGTCCCTAACGGAAAAGGGCATTTCACCGACACCCCCCCAGCCTCTCGATCGTCATATCCGAGGGGATCAGGGGCAGGTTCAAGGGCTAGATCAAGATCAAGATCTGGATCAGGCCAAGTTTCCGAAAACCCACTCTGAATCCGAACTGACCTCGCTGAAAACAGAAAGTAAGTCGTGGATCGCCACCCTAAAATCCGGCATGGTGCGGACCCGCAACGCGCTCGGATCCAGTTTGGCCACTCTTTTTTCGGGATCAAGGCAAATGGATGCGGGACTCCTGGAGAAGATCCACGAGACTCTCTACCGTGCAGACATTGGCGTTAGAGCAACCGACCGGCTTGTAGCTTCCATCAAAACACAGTTTGGCGACCAATCTTCTTCAGAATGGTCAGACGTCCAGCAGCATCTGATCGCTGAGATTTCAGCAATTTTCCGGTCGAATGACCGCCCCCTGCTGACTCCCGCCCAAGCCCCATTCGTCGTTCTCATCGTGGGTGTCAATGGCGTTGGAAAAACCACAACCATCGGTAAACTCTCAGCCCGATTTATGGCGGACGGTAAATCTGTGTTATTGGGAGCTGCCGATACTTTTCGGGCAGCAGCCATTGAACAGCTTGAAGTATGGGGAAAGCGCCTGAATGTGGAGGTCATTCGGCAACAACAGGGGAGCGATCCCGCTGCCGTTGCCTACGACGCCGGGAAGGCCGCCGTAGCCCGTGGTAAAGACGTACTGATCATCGATACTGCGGGACGATTGCATAACAAGACTGAACTAATGGACGAGCTCGGAAAAATACACCGGGTTCTGGGTCGTGACATACCTGGTGCACCGCACGAAACCTGGCTGGTCATCGATGCAACTACCGGACAAAACGCAGCCGCACAGGTAAAGGCTTTTAAGGAAGTCGCTAACGTGACAGGTTTGGTGGTTACCAAACTGGATGGAACGGCAAAAGGGGGCGTTCTGATCGGCATCGCTGAGCAGTACGGAATCCCGATCCGCTACATAGGTGTGGGTGAAAAAGCATCGGATTTGCAGCCATTTCACGCTGAGGAATTCGCCAAATCTTTATTTTAAGATTCTTCGCGCTCACAGGTCATCACGAAAATCCGAAAGCAGACTTCAACTCCATTGGAGTAGGACTTGGACGCGTCGTCTCAAGAGAAACCATGACCAAATGGGACACGCAATAAAACTTGCAGGAGGAGAGCTCGGTAAGAGGACGCTCTTCCTCGGTTAATTCCGCTTCGGTCGGCTTTTTGTCCAGAATGATATGCCTGACCCTCATGCCAGACCTGCTCATATCCTCAACCTTCATGGTGACAAATACGTCTTCAAGCTTCAATGGCCTCAGAAAATGCAGATGACTTTCAGCGACCACAAAAACAAGCTTTTTCTCCCATAAATTCGCAAAAGACGTTCCACATTCCCTGAAAACTTCATTCCGGATTCGTTCGCAGATCTTTAAATAATTGGGATGATAGACGACTCCACCGATATCGATGTCATCCACTTGCACTGTGTAAGGTTTCATCCAGAACCGGCCAGCCATGGCACTACCTTTTCAGCAATGAGAGAAGAATTTGATAGAAACAGGTGCGAAAGATTGTGCGGATACACTGACTCGAACAGTGGACCTCCACGATGTCAACGTGGCGCTCTAACCAACTGAGCTATACCCGCATAATGGACTGACAACTCAAACTTCTTACCGGGCTTACCGGCGCTCTGTCAAACGAAAACAACGGCTTAATTCTGGCCGGTGATTCGATTCAGGGTCTGTGAGGAAACCTGCTGGTAGCTGGCAAATTTCATCGTGTAGGTCGCCCTCCCCTGGGTTATCGACCGCAGCTGGGTGGAATAGCCAAACATTTGCGCCAATGATGCCGTGGCATCCACTGCCTGCAAATGACCTTTTTGGCTCACGTTATTAATCTGTGCCCGACGACTGTTTAAATCAGTAATAACGTTAGAAAGGTAGTCTTCGGGGACCAACACCTCTATAGCCATAACTGGTTCCATCAGCATGGGCGAGGCCTGACGCAATGCTTGCCGTAAAGCTTGCCCGGCGGCTACCTTAAAAGCATTTTCGTCGGAAATGTTAGGATCGAAGGACCCACCGATCAGTTCACAAACGACACCGATTACTGGAAACCCAGCGATAGGCCCAGCCTGCATCGTTTCGGTCAGACCCCGTTTTACACCATCGACAAACTGCCGGGGAATCTGCGTTTCCGGGGCAGAATTCCTGAATGAAAGCCCTGCCTGTGCCTCGTCCCCCTCTGCTGGAGATATCCTGATGACGACGTGTGCGAATTGATTCAATCCGGCACCTTCCCGGCTGAACTTTTCATCTGCTGTGCTTTGGCTTGTAATGGTCTCTCGATAGGACACCTGCGGTGCGCCGACATTTGCTTCGACCTTAAACTCCCGCTTAAGGCGGTCGACAATAATGTCCAGATGCAATTCACCCATGCCGCTGATAAGGGTCTGCGCAGTTTCGGGGTTATAGGACACACGAAACGAGGGGTCTTCAGTCATAAGCCTCTCGAGGGATTTCATGAGCTTATCACTATCAGCGGTGCTTCTTGGCTCGATGGCAATTGAGATCACCGGTTCGGGGAATACGACCGATTCAAAACGTATTAGGGCTTTTTGGTCGCAAAGGGTGTCACCTGTAGCCGTCAATTTAACTCCGGCCAGGGCGCAGATATCCCCTGCAACCACCTTTTGCAACTCTTCGCGATCATTTGCCTGCATCCGCAAAATTTTTGAAACCCGCTCTCGTTTTCCAAGTCGGGTGTTCATGACGGCTGTACCAGTCTCCAGTACCCCAGAGTAAACGCGGATGAATGCAATCTGCCCTACAAATGGGTCCGTCATGATCTTAAACGCCAGAGCCGCAAACGGCTCCTCAGGAATACGCTTTCGTTCCAGAATTTTTTCTTGATCATCCGCCGAAAATCCCTGAACAGCCGGCAGATCCAGCGGTGATGGCAGATAATCAACAACAGCGTCCAGCAGCGGCTGCACACCTTTATTGCGAAAGGCTGCTCCACAAAAAACGGGAACAATTTTAAATCCTATTGTCGCTCGACGTGCGGCAGCTTTAATGTCCTTCTCAGCAATCTCACCACCGGCAAGATAAAGCTCCGCAAACACATCATCGTGGTTTGCCAGCGCTTCAATCAACCCCTCCCGAGCGAGCACGGCGTCATCGTGAAGGTCGGTCGGAATGGTACAAACTTCGAATTTATCTCCACGGTCACTGGAGGCATCATCCCATACCAAAGCTTTCATCTTGACCAGATCGATGACACCCTTGAAATCCCCCTCAGCCCCGATCGGCAGTTGGAAACAAACGGGGTTGGCGGCCAGACGCTCTCTGATCGAATCAACAGACATCTGAAAGTCAGCGCCGACACGATCCATCTTGTTGACAAAAACTATGCGCGAAACGTGATAC
>Ga0138256_10007676_pt1 | contig 11360 bp, 10 predicted proteins | sample KNB2016incub_MG_FD_105486 | JGI IMG/M metagenome (GOLD analysis project Ga0138256, IMG submission 105486) | Active sludge microbial communities from wastewater in Klosterneuburg, Austria - KNB2014incub_MG | ecosystem: Engineered > WWTP > Activated sludge > Unclassified | place: Austria...
ATTGGCGGCCATGTCACCCGAAAATCTCAAAATTGCGGTGTTTGTTCCGGATCTCGGTATCGTAAAGTTAAGCTGTGACATGAAACCTGTCGAGTTTCCGGCCGTGGCCGTCTATTCCCTTAGGTCCGACACAAAAAACGGCGTCGTTGGTGAAGTGCTCTCACTGGATTTTGTCCCAAAATCGTTTCTCCTAAATCCATGATCAGATTCATCATCGAGTCAGCCGGTAGATCAAAATCGCCGCCCGTTTAGTCAGCATAGGCAAAGTATCGGCCGATGCAGATTCGCCGGTTGCATGTGAATTTCGCCCGCCGCCAATACCGATGCCATCGAGACTGGGGATCAGATTAGAAATGAATGCGACGTCGCCCGCTCCGCGATCACCCGGGTCCAGGGCCTCGACCTTGCCAAAGCCCAAATCCTGGCTGACCTTATCGAGTTGGTTCAGCAAAGCATAATTGCCTTCGCTCGGTGCCATTGCCGGCATACCGTCGGCGAATGTAATCTTCGCTTTTGTCCCGGGCAGGCTTCGCTCCACGATCTCACGCATTCGGGCCCGTGCCGATTCTCGCTGTTCAATACTGATGAAACGAAGATCTCCGTTTACAACGGCTCTCGCAGCAACTACATTTGTCTTGCCGCTTGCCGTGCCATCGGGGTCTTTGGCCGTAACTGTGGTTCCGCCGACAATCAGCGAAGGGTTAAATGTTAGATATTTTTCCTTCGACAGTGCGGTACGAAACTCATTTAATATGCGTGATGCCTCAAATACCGCCCCATCGCCCATGCTTTCCTTGAAGATCTGGCCGGAATGTCCCGTTTTCGCCTCGACTTCGAGCGTCCAGGAACTAAACCCGCGACGGCCGACGGTTGCCGTCGAACCGATAGTGCCTTCAAAACTAAGGGCCAAATCACTGCGCTTTGCCGCCGCAAACATATCGCCGCGACTTATCTCGACGGGATCTACCGTATCTTCTTCGTCGCCCGTAAGCATCACGACTATGCGCGTGTCCTTGAGCGCACCCGCGGAGTGCAAAGCCTTAAGTGCCTGAACGATGATCACGTTGCCGCCCTTCATATCGCCGATTCCGGTACCGTAAATTCTGTTGCCTTCACGGCGAAATTTCTCACCTCGCAAAACGGTATCGAGATGGCCGAGAATCAACAACCGTTTGCCTTTGGTTCCCTTCGATTCCGCCAGCAAATGCCCAGCCCGCTTCATTTCCGGCGGCAAATCGAGCCATTTGACGGTCATCCCCATAGCTTCAAATTCCCTGCCCAGCATCATACCAACGTTTTTAACGCCGGCAGCGTCCTCTGTCGGGCTTTCGATATTTACAGAACGTTCAATAAGCGACAAAGCGTCGGCACCGTTCTTGTCAATGTAATCGACGATTTTTTGCTCAGCCGGCGAAAGGTTCTGCGCCGTGACGGAGAAAACGAGAAACAGCAGGACGATACCAGGCCTGAAATTGAATATGCTCATTAGTTTCATAACGGAGGTCCTAGGCGGATTGACAAAAAATGCAACCTCTATTGCCGATTGCAACGCTAGCTAGCCAGTGATCACATGCGTCGAATACAGGTCCCACAGCCGCGATACTTTGATGCGAAACTCTACAAGGGCGCGACTCACCTGAAAGTGCCTCGCAATTTCGGCAATGGTCTTTCCTTCGGCAACCATACGCTTAAGGGCGGTGTATGGAACGAGGGCAGCCGTTCCGGTTGAATACGCTTCCTCCTCAATCGCGTGGTTGTAATCGCGCGCAGTAATGTTGCCATTCTTGTCGCGATTTTCGACGGCAAGGCGGCTTGGCTTATGGCCGAAGAATACGTGGCAGATCTCCTCCATCAGCGTAGCGTTTTGGCGATTTTTACTATGCGAAGGGTTTAAAATAATCAGTTTGCGCCCGTCCGGCAAAATGTGCGATGCCGCACCGCCTGACCAGGCGTCCTTTCCACCACCAAGTAAATGATTTTTGGTCTCTAGAGAGAGATAAGGCTCGATCAGGTCATATGGAGCAACAAAAAGCCGCGCAAACCGGGCAAGATCAAATGGATCGAGCCGCTGATCGTCGCGGGTTAACCCCGCAAATTCGCGCAGGCCCATGGCTCGCAATTCGAAATGTCTTCCCTTTTGTGTAGGCGGAATCTCCACCATCGGCGGCCTTGTTCAGAATCACACTTCCTTGTACTCGGAATCAACGTCCTCGCCGGAAAGTGCTACACGATAGTTTTTGGATTGTTTTTGTTTGGTGATCAAGAGGTCGTCTTTCGTTTTGAGCAAATCGGCCCGGTTATAAACGGATATCTCAAAATTATAGCCGTGCGTAATCGCATCCTTGGGACATGCCTCGACGCAGAATCCACAAAAAATGCAGCGCCCGTAGTCGATGTTGTAAACCTTTGCAAAACGCTCATCACGGCCCACCCGGTCAGCGTACGGCCGCGAATCGGTTTCAGCTTCAATATAGATACAATCGGACGGACAGGCCGCTGCACACAGGTAACAGGCCACGCATTTTTCCTTGCCCGCCTCATCGACGTGCAAAAGATGCTGGCCGCGATAGCGCGGCTGAACCGTTACGGGAACGTCCGGATACTGCACGGTCCATTTGGCACGCGGTATTTCAGAAATTGTCCTTCGCATTCCTTTAAGAACGGCGACGGTTGATTGAATAACGTCCGAAACGACTGACATAAGCTAAATAAATCTGCGTGGCTTTAGTTGTTAATGCCTAAACTCGCCAACCCGACAACAAAATATACAACCAGAAAAATGATACCACCGACAAGCCCGATCGCACCGGTAATGATGCCGCCCATTGCCAATCCCGAGCCGCCGTACTCACCCGGATTTTGACTGGCCTTACCTTTGGCCATAAAGCCAGTGACAAGGGCAACTAGGCTGGGCAAAAGCCCACCGCAACAAATCGTTAGCCCCAGAATGCCGCTTACCAACGAAACGATGGCAAGGGTCTTATTTTGTCCTTCAACGCCGGCAACTGGCGGCTGAAACGGTGTGTTCATATTAATCTCCTTATTCTCCCAACTTGGGTCGGGTGCAGGCGGCGGTGCCCATTCTTCGACAGGAGCGGGCGGCTCTAACGATGGATTAAAGGAAGGCTGAATCATAGTCGCCATCTCGTCATACGCAGGCTCTGCCGGCTCAGCAAATACAGGCGTAGGCACTGCATACGGCGTGGGATCAGGTTCAGGCTCATACTGCGTGGGCGGTTCCGGAGTCGAAAAAGGTGACGGAGGCGGAGCGGCCGGCTCGTACGCCGGAACGGGTTCGGGTGCAATAAAGCTTGGCGGCTGCGGCTCGGCCGGTTCGTCAGCAGGCAAAATGTCAATTGGATTCGATTCTGACTCAGTACTGCCTAATGCCTCTTTCATTTCTGCATCAGACACATAGACGGTCTTCAGCGGATCGTTTGACGGCAGGTCGAGCACATCGTCAGGCTCGGAAATAGGGATTGAGCCGACGGTGTAATGAATATCCGGCTCTGCCTCGGCCGCTGAAACTGGGGTTTCCTCGACAGGTTCCGCAACGGGAACGGCATGGGATACGATCGTTGCGTAGGGGTCAAAAGCCGGCGTGTCCGCGACCAGTTCCGAACCGTCAACCTGGCAAAACCGCATCGAATCTTCGTATGTCTTATCGCAAGCCGGGCATTTTTTCATAGATTCGCTTCCTTTTTCATAAAGCTGCAGAATAATAGAGTACCCAAGGTGCAAAGATGCCGTGTTTCTTATTACAAACTCTGCAACTCAGGTACACTCAACCGTGTAACTACTGCTTTCCCTAACTTTCTGCAATATTTATACGTTAACCCCTAAATTAATTCAAGTTTGCTAAAGAAATACGCGATCTCAATCGCCGCGTTTTCGTCTGAATCCGACCCATGAACGGCATTCTCACCAATTGATGTGGCGAAATCCTTACGCAGAGTGTTTTCCGCTGCTTCGGCCGGATTTGTCGCACCCATCAATTCACGCCATGCGGGAACTGCATTGTCTTTTTCGAGAGCCAGCACGACACACGGTCCCGATGACATAAAATCGCAAAGTTCGTCATAAAAGCCTTTGCCCGCGTGAACCGCGTAAAATCCCTCAGCCTGCTTTCGCGTTTGATGAATAAGTTTCATCCCGCAAATCTTAAATCCCGCACCCAAAATGCGCGATATTATCTTGCCCTGATTCCCTGCCCGAACCGCGTCAGGCTTTATGATTCCAAATGTTAAATTATTCATTAAGTTAATTTTGTTTTCCTCTCGATGTTTTCTTTGAAAGGGTCTCTACGTAAATTTCTATTGGCTTACTCGATCCACCACCTTGGGGCAGCTTATAGAACTTTTCGGTTATCATATCAACCTGATTTCACCATCTTCCACAAACTTAGCTCTCAGGCAGACGCTTTTGAACCAATAACGTCAACCACCGCTTGCCCAATGTCCGCAGGCGATTCAACCACCCGAATTCCCGCTGCTCGTAACGCTGCCATCTTTTCCGCAGCCGTACCTTTTCCACCTGAGATGATTGCTCCGGCGTGCCCCATGCGGCGCCCCGGCGGTGCCGTCTGGCCGGCAATGAATGCGACAATCGGTTTGGTGACGTTATCCTTGGCATAAGCGGCGGCGTCTTCTTCGGCAGTACCGCCGATTTCACCGATCATAACTATTGCATCCGTTTCGTCGTCTTCCTGAAAAAGGCGCAGTGCGTCTGTGTGGTTCGTTCCGATGATCGGGTCGCCGCCGATGCCGATGGCGGTCGATTGGCCGAGGCCGAGTGCAGTCAACTGTCCGACCGCTTCATAGGTCAGCGTACCCGAACGCGAAACAACGCCGATGCGTCCTTCTTTATGGATATGTCCCGGCATGATTCCGATCTTGCATTTTCCGGGCGAGATGATACCGGGACAATTCGGGCCAATAACGCGTGTATTGCGGTCGCAAAGATACTCTTTAGCCTTGACCATGTCCGCAACCGGAATTCCCTCCGTAATGCAAACGACGAGCGGCAAACCGGCATCTCCCGCTTCCATTATCGCATCGGCGGCAAACGCGGGCGGCACATATATCACCGACGCATTCGCACCTGTTTCTTTTACCGCATCGGCGACCGTGTTAAAGACGGGGATGCCTTCGTGCGTGGTTCCACCTTTCCCCGGCGTGACGCCGCCGACCACATTCGTGCCGTAATCGCGCATTTGCAGCATGTGAAATGTGCCTTCTTTGCCGGTTATTCCCTGCACGATCAGACGTGTATTTTTATCGACTAAAACGCTCAACTCAATTCTCCTAACCTATTATAAATGCGAACTGACAGTATAACATGCAGGGATATTCCGCACACAATTGTCAAAATTCAAGTTTTTTTTTGAACAAACCCGGCGCACTTTACGTTTGCATTCTATCCAGTCCGGACCACCTGCACAGCAAGTGGTCAATTAAGTGATTTGTGGTTTGAAGCGGAGCGCGAAAACGTCTGTTAACGACTGGTCGGGTTTTTACGTCTTGAGCAATTTAACCGCCCGTTTTCCTCTGGGTCGGAGAGACTTATGCGGCAGATTTATTCATTCTATTTTGATGCATTTTGGATCGCTATAAAATCGATCCTTGAACACAAACTGCGTGCGTTTCTTACCCTTATAGGCATTATTATTGGGGTTGCTGCGGTCGTTGTTGTAGGGGCGTCAATTAGCGGCCTCAACTCCTACGTTACCGAAAAGATCTCAAAGGTGCTCGGCGTTAACCACTTCATGATGTCTCGAATGGCATTTTCTGGGCAGATGGACGAAGAGGAGTTTGAGCGGCGAAACCGTCTAAATAAAAAGCTCACGTTGGACGAGTACGAATATATCAAGGCAAACTGCGCCAATTGCTCCGAGGTCGGTGCCCAAATGCAAGCTGGCACGGATCTTAAAGAATTCGGTGTGGAAATGCCTTCCGTCCGGATCATCGGCGTCACCGCCAACATGATCGAAATTGAGGAAAAGGAGATCGAGAGCGGCAGATTTATTTCCGAGGGCGACGTGGAACGGGCTGCCAAGAGTGCCGTCATCGGCTATGACGTAAAAGACAAGTTTTTTCCAAATAGCGACCCGATCGGACAGATCATTCGCATAAAAGGCGTTCCCATGGAGATCGTTGGGCTCGAGGAACAACGCGGCTCGATGTTTGGCAATTCGATGGACCGCCAGATATACATTCCGTTGACCCAATTCCAGATGATGTTTAACCGCGCTGACGGCATCCAGGTACACGGAAAGTCATCCGGTCCCGAGAACTTTGAAATGGCGATCGAAGATGCCCGAACCGTTCTCCGAAACAAACGACAGTTGATAGGCAGTGACGAAGATACCTTTGGCGTCGTGAATACCAAAGACCTCGGCAGCCAGATCGACCAGTTTACGGCGGCAATCGCGGGTGTTGTCGTACCGATAACCCTGATAACACTGATTGTCGGCGGGATCGTGGTGATGAATATCATGCTCGTGTCGGTAACCGAGCGAACTTTCGAAGTCGGACTAAGAAAAGCCCTCGGTGCAACTCAAAAGCAAATATTGCTTCAATTTCTGATCGAGTCTGCCTTGCTATGCATTGTGGGCGGGATAATCGGGCTGCTTCTGGCCACCGGCGTTACGGTGTTGATCACTGTTCTGGCCGGTATTACGATGACCATAACGATCACATATATTATTTTGTCAGTCGGTGTTTCGAGCATTATTGGCGTCGTCGCCGGTTTATACCCGGCATGGAAGGCGGCGCGCCTTGATCCTATTATTGCGCTAACCAAGAGCTAACGATTATGAGAGCAGTAAAATCATTGCCGGCAGAGGTCATGAAAATGGCTATCGACAGTATCCGGGCCAACAAATTTCGTAGCTTTTTGACGATTCTGGGAATTGTGGTCGGCGTAACCACCGCCATCGTCGTAGCCTCGATCCTGACGGGCATGCGGCAAAGTATCGTCGCAATCGTCGAAGATTACGGTACCAATAACATTTACGCCTTTCATCTTACGACTGGGTTCAGCGACGGAAACCGGGACGAAAGAAACCGGAAACCGCTAACGGTGGAAGATGCCGAAGCGATCCTCGCCCAGACCAGTGCCGTCGAAGACATTGCGCTGGTCGCACCGGGAATAGGAAACTTCGGCGCGGCAAGCTTTGACGACAATATCACCTACGAAGACCGCAATTACAGGCGTGCCCAAACCGACGGCGTTTCCGCAAACTACGAACGAATCTCAAACCTGACGCTGCTCGAAGGCAGGTTCATCTCTGAGATGGACAATATGCAGCGTCGAAACGTGATTGTGATCGGCGTCAATTGTGCCGAGGCCCTTTTTCCGAATGAACCGACCGGCAATGTCGGCAAAGTTGTCCGCATGAACGGTTCGACTTGGGAAATTATTGGCGTCATCGCTAAACGAAAGACTGCACTTTTTGGTGAAAATGAGGAAGACAGCAAGGTGTTCCTGCCATACCGAACGGCTCGAAAAGTAGCTCCGCAGCGGGAATACCTGCTCCAGATTATCGAGGCGAAACCAGGCCGCTTGAACGAGGCACTTGAAGATTCGGAAGCAATTCTGCGTCAGCGAAGGGAAGTAAAATTTGGCGAAAAGAACGATTTTGACATCAAGACCGCAGGCGAATTTATCAAGGAATTCGATTCTATTACCGCAATGGTCGGCCTGATTGCCATCGCAATTTCAAGCCTCGGCCTACTCGTCGGCGGTATTGGTGTCATGAATATTATGCTCGTTTCTGTTACGGAGAGAACCAAGGAGATAGGCGTCAGGAAAGCAATCGGCGCCACAAAGGGCGCAATCGTCCTTCAGTTTTTGCTTGAAGCAATGATGCTTACATTTTTCGGCGGTATTATCGGGGTTACAATTGCACTTGGGATTAGTAATCTTATACTTTTGCTCGTTCCCAGCCTTCCGGCTCAGGTGCCACTTTGGGCCGTAATCTCGGGTTTGACCGTGTCGGTCGGGGTCGGCCTAATTTTCGGCGTATTGCCGGCCCGAAAAGCCGCCCGGCTCGACCCAATAGAGTGCTTGCGGTACGAGTAATTAGGCAGGATCTTTCGGGTCGTCCACCTTTAGAAACGAATCTTCGATATCCTTTTCAAGCTTTATCCGAAGCTTATCGACAATCTGATCGGAACTTTGCAAACTGTTTGCAACCTTAGAGCGTGTACTTTGTATCTCCGACAGAAGGGCCTGCAAATTCCGCCGTTCTGCCTCGAGGCTTTTGCGGCGGTTTTCACGAACTTCTTCGGGCCTCATAGACCCGGTCATCTGCAACGAACGCTCAATTGCCTCAGGCCGTATATCGATCTCCAGTTGATCGAGACGCGCCTTAACCGTATTTTCTTTCTCGATCATGTCAAAGAGCTGTTTTCGAAGCGATTCGCTCCGTTGCTCCGCCCGGGTTAAGATGTCGAGGTTCAGAAGCATCCGTTTCTGACGCTCGTCGTAAGTATCCTTTTGGCCTTCGAGTTTCTTGATCCGCTCGGTTAGTTCCTTTACTTGATCTAACTGCTCGACAACCGGCTTTTCGGCCTCCTTTTCTCCTGGCGTGATGACCGTCCGCGCAGGTTCCACATAATCTGACGCACGGCTAACGACTTCGGCACCGTTTAGTACCGGCGGCGTCGCGAGCGGTTTCGGCTTGGAAGCAGTTCCTTGAGCGACGGCCATTCCCGTTGAACCGGCTATTACCACTGCCAGTGCTACAAATCTGGCGTATTTTACATTTGCCATCTTATTTTCCTTTTTTATCCTTGTCTGGAATAAAGTCGCCACGAACCAGTTCGACAGCGTTCTTCGCCAGCCCAACGAAGGGTATTGCATCGATGCCCGAATTGATGATGCCCTTTACAACACCTTTCCTTTTAATATCAGTTCCAACCAGCACCACGGCGACAGCCGTTCCACCAAACGGTATTGTCTTGGCAACCCGTTTGACAACCTGCCAGCCGCCCGCGTGCAAGAGTTTGCGCTTGATGTTCCGTTTTGATTCAGCCATCGTCCTCTGCAGCCTCAATTCGATGACCAAAGCATACTGTAATTTGCACGAACAATCCTTTCGAAAGTTTCATTTTTCGTTCCACACAATAATTCAATAATTTCTCGATCATGACAAAAAGACCGTCCGAAACTGAGTTCCGGACGGCCTTTTTGGTTAGGGTTGGGGGCTGGGGGTTATTCCAGTCCGACGAGGTCGATGCCGGTTAGGTTATCGATGACGCTAATGGTTCGCGGGGCGAAGCGGAAGCGTTTGCTCGAGACGGTCAGGGTATAGTCACCGCCGAGTTCGAGGCCCTCGAAGGTGTAGGTACCAAACGAACTGGTTGTCGCCGTTCGGCTATTGCCCTGCGTGTCGGTCAGCGTGACGGTGGCGTTGCGAATGCCGGTGCCGCCGGCCGTCAGAACGCGTCCCGTAACGGTTGCTCCGTCGAGCACCGAGCCCGAGTTAAAGGCAACCACCCCGTTTGTCCAGTAGAGGACCGGCAGCGGGTTGTTGCCCGCATCTCTCACTTCGCGTGTGGTCGGGAAGTCGCCAAACATGATCGGCGTACTTGCCACCGCACTGGCACTGGTCGGGAAGGTGATTCTGGCAATCTCACGCAGTCCCGGAGTGATCGCTCCGACCGGTGTGATGGTCACACCAACCTTGCCCGGCAGAGTGTTGTTAACCACGACGCCGCAGCTCGGTACGCTCGATCCGCAGGTAACGGTCGGAACACCGAGCACTGCCGTATTGAATTGGGCAGTAAACGACACCTTGGTCTCGTTGCCGAGTGCACTCGAGAAGATGAACGGAACCGTCACCGGCTGTCCGGCGGTTGCCGTCTGGCTGACCAGGCGGGTGCTTCGCGGATTGGCGTTTGGCCCAGGTACATCATAGGCGATAAACGCCGGCCCGACGATGTTGGTCGTCACGCCCGTGTATGTGCGGCTGATCGGCTCATAGGTCTTGCCGAGCCCGCCCGGTGTGATCACATAGTTGCCCGGTGTGAGTACGCCAAACGTGAAGTTGCCGCTTGCATCGGTCGTCGTCGTGGCCGTCGAGGTGCCCGACAGCGAGACTGTCACGCCGCCGAGATTGGTATTCGTGCCAAAGGCAATGTACTGCTTGATATTGCCCGCCACCGAGATCACCACCGTATGCGAGACCGCACCCGATGCACTGCCCGTCATATTGGTGTCACCCGAATATGTCGCCGTGATCGTTCTCAGTCCCGGTGTCGTCGAGGTGATGCTGCATGTTCCGGCTGAAACTGCCGCCGTACATGGAGTATCGCCCGCACTGGTCGTGACCGTCACCGTTCCGCCCGGTGTGCCGGTGCTTGGCAACACAGCCGTCACCGCCCAGTTGACCGGATACGACTGGCCGACGATCGTGCTCGAAGCAAGGGCTGCCGAGTTTGTGATCGTCGTCGTCGAGGCCGCTATCGTGATGGTCAGGCCGGCCGTCGTGCCGGTCGCAAACGAATAGTTCGCCGCCGCCAGTGTTCCCGGTGCACAAGTGATCGTATAGGGCGAACCCACAACATTCTCACCCGCTGCCCGCGTGCAGGCTGCATTGCCGGTTACAAAGGCCGTCGCTGCATTCTCACCAAACTGGAAGCCCGAGAGCGTCGCCGTCAATGCCGGGTCGGGGGCACCAAATATCTTGGTGGCCGCCACGGCGTTGACGCTCAGGACTGCCTGGTTGATGGTAAAGCCCGCGGTCGTGCCGGTTGCAAACGAGTAGTTGGCCGCGGCCAGTGTTCCAGGTGCACACGTGATTGTGTATGGCGAACCCGCAACCGTCTCGCCCGCCGTACGTGTGCAGCTTGCACTGCCCGTTACGCCGGCCGAGGTCGCATCCTCACCATTCTGGAAGCCCGAGAGCGTTGCCGTCAATGCCGGGTCGGCCGCTCCGTAGCTCTTGCTGGCGGCAACTGCGTCGGCATTGAGCACTGCCGGGTTGATCGTAAAGCCGGCCGTCGCTCCCGTGGCAAACGAGTAATTCGCCGCCGCCAAGGTTCCGGCCGTGCAGGTGATCGTGTATGGCGAACCCGCAACCGTCTCGCCCGCCGCACGTGTGCAGCTTGGGCTGCCCGTTACGCCGGCCGAGGCCGCATTCTCGCCAAACTGGAAGCCGCTTAGCGTGTATGTCAACGCCGGGTCAGCCGCTCCGTATGTCTTGCTGGCCGCCACTGCGTTGATGCTTAGCACAGCTTTATTGATCGTAAAGTTTGCGGTCGTGCCGGTCACAAATGTATAGTTGATCGCCGACAGTGTTCCCGGTGTGCAGGTGATCGTGTACGGCGAACCCGCAACTGTCTCACCGGCCGTTC
>Ga0138256_10007680_pt1 | contig 11354 bp, 13 predicted proteins | sample KNB2016incub_MG_FD_105486 | JGI IMG/M metagenome (GOLD analysis project Ga0138256, IMG submission 105486) | Active sludge microbial communities from wastewater in Klosterneuburg, Austria - KNB2014incub_MG | ecosystem: Engineered > WWTP > Activated sludge > Unclassified | place: Austria...
AGTATGAGTCCGATAAATATTGCTATGCTTTCCGAAATCAATCCAACTGCAAGACTGACTCTGCTGCCGTAAATTAATCTGCTTAAAACATCTCTTCCGAACCGGTCTGTACCAAGATAATACTTAATAGTTTTCATCCGGTTTCCGGATGATCCCTCAAGCTCTGAAACATCTATGCTCTCTTCAGCATCTCCATAATCTATATAATATACTTTATTATTTTCTTCTCTTACTATACGTTTTACCGGAATAAAACTATTTTCATTTTCATTATCAGCATTAGATTTCTTGATCAGCACATTACCTTCAAAACCTATTGGTTTAGCGGAATATTCAAGTATCTGCTGATTAGGATCAAATGGAGCAATTAATGGCGCAAAGATTGCAGTCAAAGAGAGAAATATCAAAGTCCATAAACCTACCATTGCAAGTCTGTTCCTTTTTAATCTTTTCCATGAATAATAATACAGGTTATGACTTTTTTCATCCTGTATTACTTCATCTGCTGTTACTGCGGTCTCTGCCTGCATTAAGTATTAAGTATTAAGTATTAAGTATTAAGTATTAAGTATTAAGTATTAAGATAATTTTACTTTTGGATCAAGATAAGCATAAATAATATCAACAAAAAAGTTTATTACAACAAAAATAATAGCGCTGAATAAAACCGTGCCTTGTATCATTGGAAAATCAAGTTTAAAAATTGCATCGATAGCCAGTAAACCTATACCCGGCCAGTTAAAAATATATTCAATAAAGAAAACACCACCCAGTGTAGCTGCCAAAGAAGCGCTAATTGTAGTTACAACCGGATTTAAAGCATTTCTGAGAGTATGTTTGAATATTACCTTGTATTGACTTAGTCCTTTTGCTTTAGCTGTTCGTACATAATCCTGACTCATGACATCAAGCATCGAAGATCTTGTTATCCTTGCAGTAATCGCAAGCGGTCTTAATGCGAGAGTAAGCATTGGTAGGATAAGATATTGCCAGCCTTCGTTTATATAACCCGAAATTGGAAACCACTTTAAGATATGACCAAAGAGCCATGCCATAACCAGGCCGAAGGCAAATTGAGGAAAGGAAATTCCGAAAAGAGCAAACAGCATTGAGGCGTTATCAGTAAATGTGTATTGTTTCGTTGCTGAAATTATTCCAATCAACACACCTAAAACAGAAGAAATAAATAATGCGCTGAAAGAAAGTAAAGCAGTAGCGGGAAGTTTTTGCAGAATAGTCTGAACAACCTGACGGTTGGATGAATATGATCTCCCAAGATCACCCTGAAAAGCATTTCCCATAAACTTTGCATATTGTATATAGATTGGTTTGTTAAGACCGAGCTCTTCTCTTACTGCATCAACTGATGCTACATCCGCTCTTTGTCCTAACATCATTCTCGCCGGATCTCCGGGAATAATATAGAGAAGGCAAAATGTAACTGTCAGTACTCCAATAATTATGAGAATGGAATAAAATAAATTTCTAATTATATAAGACCACATTTTTTTTATTTACGCATTATACATAACTAAACCGTTGAATGAAATAATAAAAAATCTTCATTTTAATTATTGAGTTTGAATGAATAAATGAAGAAATCAAAAAAAATCCCGATATCTAAAAATAAGATATCGGGATTAAAACATTAAAGTTTACATTGGATTATTCTTCAATAACTCTGTTTGCTTTCAGATATACTCTTGTATAAAATTCATTATCAAGTGATGCTACTGCTACACCGGTTTTTGATCCGGAATGTGCAAAATAACCATTACCTAAATACATTCCTACATGAGTAACTCTTCCTTTTCTCATAGTATCAAAGAATACTAAATCACCGAATTTAAGATCTGCTTTATCTACAGGTACACCCACTCCTGATTGCTCAAGAGATGTACGGGGTAATTCTATTCCTAAAGCCTGATAAAACATTGTTTGAATGAAAGCTGAACAATCAATACCTCTTTTTGAAGTTCCGCCCCAAAGATATGGAGTATTCATATATTCTATGAACTTGAACATTACTTCATCCTGCTCCATGTTTTTAACGAACTCAGGACTTGTCATAAATCCTGCTAAACTGCTTGAAATTGCTTCCAGATTATCCTTGTTGATTGAGGTCTTGTTGGTCAAGGTGTTAGTGGATACAACTTCTGTTGTCTTTTTGTATCCATTAAGATCTTTACCATCATTTTCATTTCGGGAAATATCTGAAGTACTCGAACATCCGTTTAAAACCACTACTGTTAATAATAACACAAATAATGATAGTAAACCGGAAAGTTTTGATTTTACCATAAACTAATCCTGTTTTTTAATTAATAATTTATTGTTAAAGAACTATGATATTACTTTAAACATTGTTTCTAAGATATAGATATTAATTTTATTTATCAAGCCATAACTTCCGGAAATTTATACGATGCATCGGGTCGAGTGGAAAACCTTTCACATATGGCTGTATAAGTCTGTAATCTTCTTCATAAAAAATTAACAAAGAAGGAGCTTTATCAGTGGCAATTTGTTCGGCTTTATAATATAGCTCATATCTTTCTTTCTGATCAGTTGTAGCTATTGCTTTTTCAAACAAAGCATCAAACTCAGGATTCTGAAATCTGAAACTGTTGATAGGGCTTATGGCTTTAGGATCCTTTGGTACATTCTTTCCATAATATAGATTTAGAAAATTTTCCGGATCAGGATAATCTGCGATCCATCCCAGCCTGTAGAGATCAGCACGCCCTGCATCAATATTATCCAGATGCTGAGCGAATTGCATTATGTTCATTTTTAAATTTACGCCAATTTCTTTCAGCATATTCTGTATAGATTCAGCCAGCTGGATGTTTCTGTCTCCGCCTGAATTAATCTGAAGTATGGCATCTGGGAAACCTTTTCCGTCAGGATAACCGGCTTCAGCCATTAGTTGTTTCGCTTTATTCAGATCATAAGTATAACCTTTGATTCGCTTTACATCATAGTTTGGCATTGGAGGCGGAACTATACCGTAAATAGCCCCCATATATCCCTGACCATTAAGTACAAACTTCAGAATTTTATCTCTGTCTATTGCATAATTAAACGCCTGTCTGACTTTTTCATTATTGAATATTTTACCCGTTGTAAGGAATCCGTAAAATTGCAACGAAAGAGAAGGATTTTTTTGTAATACAAATTGAGAAAATTCAGGAGTTAAAGTCTTCTCAGAGGTTACAATTGATTTGAAAGATTCATTCGGAATCCTGTAACATTCATCAAGATTCCCGTTTTGAAACTCCAGCATCTGCTGTGAAAGATCTTTTAAAAACCTGAATTTTATTTCTTCTACATACGGAAGTTGATTTCCATGTTCATCTTTTTCCCAATAATCAGGATTTCTCTTTAAATTCAATTCAAGATCCGGTGACCAGTTCACAAAGATATAAGGTCCTGTCCCGACAGGATTCTGGAAAAAATCTTTTCCGTATTTTTCAACAGCTTCCTTCGGTACGACATATGCAAAACCGAGACACATATAATAGATAAATGGTCCGAAAGGTTTTTTTAGTTTAATTTGGAATGTAGAATCATCTTTAGCAATATACCCGGAAACATCACTCAGATTTGGCTCACGTGATTCTTTTCTTGCTAAAGTCACTTCATCAAAAAACTCAGAAGCGCCTTCGACATAATTTTTATAAAAATCAAAACCGAGAGTACCGGTTCGCGGATCACATACCCTGTCAAAAGAATACTTCACATCGCTTGCTTTGAATTTTCTGCCCTTACCGTCCGGGAAACATGCATTATCCTGAAATTTTACATCTGATCTCAAATGAAATGTATATAAAAGACCATCCTCAGAAATTTCCCAGCTTGAAGCAAGCGCAGGTATTAGTTGTAATGCAGAATCAAGATCAACCAGAACATCATATATCTGATGAGCTACATGATGGGAAACATTATCATTTATACCGACAGGATCAAGGCTTCTGACATTTTCAAGTTCATTTAGCCTGAATGTTCCTCCCCCTTTAATTCCGCCTTTGAGATCAACCATGACTGCGGTTTCCTTTTCACCGCATCCGTTAATACAAATAATTGAAAAAATTAATATAAAAATTACAATTGGTCTGTTCATCAATGTTTTATAATTCAACTTTAATAAAAAAATAATTCCTTATATAATGCTTTATGCTGCTTTTATATTTTTAGGGTAGCTCTCTGGATAGAGCAGACAACTTTGCTCATGTCCGCCTGCACCTGCCAATACGGGGTGAATGGAAGAGCAATCAGCAAAAACTTTCGGACATCTTGGGTGAAAATAACAACCGGTAGGTACATTTGCAGGTGAAGGAACATCACCTGTTAAAATTATTCTATTTGATTTATTATTGGGATCAGGAACAGGGACTGCTGAAAGAAGTGCCTGTGTATATGGGTGTTTCGGATGTTTATACATATCGGTTTTTTCAGCTATTTCTACAAGCTGACCAAGATACATAACGCATACTCTGTCAGATATATGTTCTACAACTGAAAGGTCATGGGAAATAAATAAATAAGTTAATCCGAATTCTTTCTGAAGATCCTGAAGCAGATTAATTACCTGAGACTGTATTGAAACATCAAGAGCTGATACAGGTTCATCACAAACAATGAATTTAGGCTCTACAGATAAAGCTCTTGCAATCCCTATCCTTTGTCTCTGACCGCCTGAAAATTCATGAGGATATCTTCTTGCATGAATTTTTCTGAGACCTACTCTTTCCAGTAGATCTTCAACTCTTTTCTCAGCTGCCTGTCCTTCGGAAATTTCATGGAATTTGAGAATCTCTGTGATCATACCGCCGACAGTTATTCTTGGATTAAGAGAAGAATAAGGATCCTGAAAAATTATCTGCATTTCCTTTCTGTACTTTTTTAATTCCTTTTGTTCCATTTTTGCAATATTCTTACCTTCAAACAATACGTCTCCTGCTGTTGGTTCGACAAGTCTTAAAATAGTCCTTCCAACAGTTGTTTTTCCGCATCCTGACTCACCTACAAGTCCAAGAGTTTCACCTTTTTTTATATTAAATGAGACATCGTCTACTGCTTTTACATTACCAATAGTTTTTGAGAATAAACCTGTTTTGATGGGAAAATACTTTTTTAAACCTTTTACTTCGAGAAGATTTTCAGACATAAAATATTAAATAAATTATTAGTTTTATAGATATGATTGAATATTTTTGTGTGTAAATATAATTTTTTGCATTTGGAAAAACAATACTATGATTAATTGAAATCAATTTCCGTTTACTGAGAAAAAGTTTTTTCCTTGATTTAGTTGTTATAATCTGGATAACCAAATTTACAATTACTTAAGAGAATTGAGCTTTTAATATTTTCAAAAAAAGTATGTAAGATTTGTTTTTACAACTAATATTAAAAGTATATTCATTAAATTGCATCCATTCATTTTAACTAAAAATATTTTATGGAAGTTATATCGGATTTTTTTCATTATTTAAGAGATCTGGAAGGACTGATAAAGTGGGGTGGTCTTACAGTACTAATTATAATAATTTTTGCAGAAACAGGTTTACTTGTCGGATTTTTTCTACCGGGAGATTCATTGCTAATCACTGCAGGTTTATTGGCAGCACAGGGATATCTTGACATTAATGTAATGATGATTTCTTTGATCCTTGCAGCGATAATCGGAGATCAGGTTGGGTATCTATTCGGTAGAAAGACCGGACCAAAAATATTCAACCGTGAAAAATCATTATTCTTTGCTAAAGATCATTTGGTAAATGCAAATCAATTTTATGATAGATACGGCGGTAAAGCAATTATCTTTGCAAGATTCGTTCCATTTGCACGAACTTTTGCCCCGATTGTAGCGGGAGTGGCAAATATGAATTACAGAAAATTTGTATCATATAATATAATGGGAGGAATTCTCTGGATTGTTTCTATGTGTCTGTCAGGATATTTCTTTGGTAATATTCCGTTTGTGAAAAAAAACTTTGAATATGTAATAATCGGAGTAATAATTTTATCATTAGTACCTGTTGTGGTTGGTTATCTTCGACATAGAAAAGAAAGCAAGCTAAGTTCAGAGAATTAATAAAAACTATTCTTCCGGTAAAGATTCTGACTCACTGATCTGTCTTGCTTTTTTTACATTAAGATTTTCTTTAAGGAAAAATACCGCACCGACTATTACTAAACCCAGCAATCCAAGTAAATGATTTACTGTAGCAAACCCAAATGCGGATTCTTTGTCAACTCCAAAAATATTTACCAGAGTTGCGGTGCAAAACAAATGATAAATCCCGGCAGAGTTAGCCGGTAAAGGAATAGTCATTGCAAATGTTGCCATTGTCAGAACAAGATTTGCATCAAAAAAAGTAATGTCAATATTAAATGCCAGTAAAGTCAGATATGTACCGGCAATGTATGATACCCACATCAAGACAGATAGAATGATTATCTGAAAATAATATTTAGGATACCTGATAAAAAGAAAACCATTTATCAGGGAAACAAATACATTGTGAACTTTCTGATGAAATTTTTCGGGAAGTAATTTCATTGTAATTTTTTCTATGATTCGTTCTGATCTTTCGAGATTGAATATCATTAAGATTCCGATTATTACCAGCACCAAAGTTACAATGGAAGTATAAATTGAAATGGATTCCAGATTATATTCTTCAAATGCTGCAGAGAGTTTATCCTTATAAAACAGCATGCAAATTCCAAATGATATAAGTAAACTTAACAGATCAAAAACTCTTTCGACAAGTATAGTTCCGAATGCTGAAGCTTTGGAAATTTTCTCTTTATTAGCCAAAAGTACCGGTCTGTAAACTTCACCTGCCCTGGGAATAATACTGTTCATCATATAACCGATCATCATGGAAGAAAAAAGGATACCGATTCCAATGTTTTCCTTTAACGGATCCAAAAAATATCTCCATCTAATAGCACGAAAATACCCGCCCAGCATTATACCAACAAAAGCTCCAAATATGGCATATAAATAATTTGCATTTTTCAATACGACAAAAAGTTCATTAAAATCATTTCCCCTGAATGCAAGATACAGAAAAAACAATGTTAGTGAAGTAAGTATTACTACTTTTAATATCTTTTTGTAATGTATATTCAATTGAAAAAAAAAGTTAAACACAGAATAAAAAAATGTGTTTAACTTTGTATAAGTAAAATTAATTTTAAATTATCTGAGATCTATAACTTCAACACCTTCAGGTGGAGTAAAGCTGAATTTTGAAGGACTTAATCCTGTATCCAAAGAAATATTTTTCAGAGAATAGGTATTTGATGATTCATTTGTAACAATGTTGATCTTTCTTATCAGATCTTCATTCTTATCCACCCATAGCTTTGCAGACTTTACAGAACCACCGCTTCTTGGTGTTAATTTTATAATATAACAATCAACTCCTCCTACATTCTCTTCACCGTCAAGATCTGAATAAAAATTTTCGGGATAGCTAAATAAAAATTTATTTGGGGAGAACGAGTTTCCGTCATCTTTATAGTTATCTATCACAACTTGTTTTCTTCTGGGAGAATATGACCAGGAAGTTTTACCGTCGGTAATAATTACCTGCCCTCCTGCTTCTATTCGGTATTTATCTGCTTTCTTAATATAAATAACACCGGAAGAAGAATTAGCTTTTCCGCCTGAACTTTTTAGAGTCTGTGTGAATGTTGCTTTTGCATCAGTAATATTCTCATATTTGGACTGAACTTTTTTAATTATTTCCTGAGCATCCTGCGCATAGGAAACTGAATTAACTAATATTACTGAAAAAATTACTAAATATTTTAGGGTTTTCATTATAAGATTTTATTAATATGTAAAATACTCAATTACTTTATCCTTTTCAATTTAATTTTAAATAATAAATATTACATTCAACTTCTTAAAATGTTCGCAGCGCTTAAAAAAATAAACAAATCTCCGGATTCTGCGTTTTCTAAACCCATTCTATAGATTTTCTTGTATAGGGATTTTCAACATCTCCGGTATTTACGGTTCCCGCCGGTTCAAACAACAGAACATGTACTTCTTCATCAGCCCTTGGCCTATGTTCTGTTTCTTTAGGAACAACAATAATATCCCCTTCCCCCAGTAAAACAGTTTTGTCCCTGAAATCCATATGAAATTTTCCTTTTATTACTAAAAACATTTCATCCTCGTTTTTATGAGAATGCCAAACAAATTCACCCTGAAATTTTGCAACTTTAACATATTGACCATTCAATTCTGCTATTATCTTCGGATTGAAATGATCCGGAATTTTTTTTAGTTTTTCATTTAAATTAATTACTTCCATTAGTTAAAAATTTATTATAAAATTACCTCTGTCCTGGCTTTTTGGAAACAAATCTTTCAATTTTCTTTCCCTGAAATCGAAAATTGATTCCACTTTTTTTTCAACAAATAGTTTGTGTGGAATTATTTCAAATATCCCTCCGGGTGAAAGATACTCAACCTTGTCTATCATTATTGTTTTACCTTCAAACTCTTTAAATCTATGTTCATGAATCCATAATTTATACGGACCTTTGATCTGAGTATCTTCAAAGCAAAACGGAGGTTCCCATTTTGTTATTTCTGTTTTCCAGTTGAAATCGATTCCGTTTAGTTTAATCTTGTAGTTAATTATAGCACCCACTTTCATTTCTACCGGTAATTTAGTAATTATTTTAAATCCTAATTCCGGAGGTGTTATCAGATTCAGGTTTTCAGCATTACTGAAAAAATCAAATACTTTGGTGATATTTTCATTGATTACTGACTCCCTTTTTAAAATATGATATTTCAATTTCTTCAGAATTTTTTTTTGTTTACAGTTCACATCATTTTACCCTGGTAATCTTCAGCCATATTCTCTCATGCAAATAAAAAAGGAACATTTTAGTAAACACTTCAGTAATTCCTATTTCAAGAGCTCTGCTGTAATTTCCCGTAACAAAGAATGCAATTACCATTGTATCGAAAGTTCCAATAACTCTCCAGCTAATTCCCTTTAAAACACTTCTTGAATGTTTATCTTCAGCAATTTTTTTACCTGAATCAGTTATTATTTCTTTTTTTCCTTTTTTAGTTAAATTCCAGGCTCTTTCATGAAGATAATAAAGAACAATTTTAGTTATTAATTCTATTCCGCCAATCTTAAAAGCTTTGGTAATATCCCCGGTGAAAAACCAGGAAATGAATACTGTATCCAAAGTTCCGACTAAACGCCAAGTTACTCCTTTAATTAAACTTATTTTCCTTGATTCAATTGAAAACATTTAGCTTTAATGTATTTTGAGATTTTATTTACGAATGAATTCTAATTTTGCAAAAAATACGAAATTAATTTTACAGATTGTAAATTTTTCTTTAATGGGAGATGATATTTAAATTTAAACATAAAATGCTTAAAGAATTTTTTGAAATCAAATCATTACTTTTTACATTTAATGGACTTGAATAAAAATTATAAGAAATTTAATTTGTACTCGTTTGCGGGAATAGCTCAGTTGGTAGAGCGCAACCTTGCCAAGGTTGAAGTCGCGGGTTCGAGTCCCGTTTCCCGCTCTTTTCTTTTATCAATTGCATTTTTATATTCCAATTATGTTAAATTTATAATTGGACATTTGAAATTCAAAATTGAAACCGGTGTGGTACCCAAGTGGCTTAAGGGGAAAGTCTGCAAAACTTTTATTCGACAGTTCGAATCTGTCCCACACCTCGAAATAGTACTAGGTATTAGGTATTAGGTATTAGGTATTAGGTATTAGGTATTAGGTATTAGGTATTAGGTATTAGGAAAAATTTAGATTAATAAAAAAGGTTATCAATGTTAAATTGATAACCTTTTTCTATTAAAATATATTTATGTAATTTTTTATAGATTTAAAATCAGATTATGTCAATTTTCAATTGTCAACTATCAATTATTTTTTTCTGTAATCTTTATATTTCTTACTGCCGCCGAAATAAACAGCGATTGCAACTATCAGATGAATCCAGAACCAAGGTGAGTCTGTTCCCAGATTCTGAGCAATATAAATTATAATTAAAGCTCTGGGAATAAATACTGTAAGCAAAATATCACCGATGAAAGGAACAGTATTTAACGGTATCTGATTTATTAAATAATAAATTATCAGTATCGTTCGGGGAAGAAATAAACTTACGACAAGAAATAAGGTATCCATTTTTTTTAAATCTGAATTAAGCAATTTTCTTTAAAAGATCTACTACTCTGCAGCTGTAACCCCATTCATTATCATACCACCCGACAACTTTTACAAGATTGCCCATAGACATTGTAGAGAGTGAATCAAATATACATGAATTTGAATTCCCCACGATGTCACTTGAGACTATTGGATCAGTTGTATATTCAAGAATTCCATTCATTGATTCTTCCGAAGCTTTTTTCATTGCTGAATTGATCTCTTCTTTGGTGGCTGATTTTTCAAGTTCACATACAAAATCGGTTATTGATCCGTCCGGTGTCGGAACTCTCAAAGCAAATCCGTCAAGTTTTCCGGCAAGATGAGGAAGAACTTCCCCTACAGCTTTTGCAGCGCCTGTAGATGTCGGGATAATATTTACAGCTCCGGCTCTTGCTCTGCGGAGGTCATTATGCGGCTGATCCAGCAAACCCTGATCATTTGTATAAGAATGGATTGTTGTCATAAAACCTTTTACTATTTTAAAATTGTCATCTAAAACTTTTACCATAGGAGCCAGACAGTTAGTTGTACATGATGCATTTGAGATTATTTTCATTTCTTTTGTAATAATTGAATCATTTACTCCTAATACAACAGTCGCATCTAATTTATCTTTTGCAGGAGCGGATAAAATTACTTTTTTTGCTCCACCCTGAATATGAAGATTTAACTTTTCTTTTGTAGTAAACACACCGGTTGATTCTATGACTACATCTGTATCCAGCTCTCCCCAACCGAGTTTTGTAGGATCTTTTTCAGATGTTATCTTAATTTCGTCACCATTTACACTGATACCATTTTCAGTAACTTTAACTTCACCGTTGAATCTGCCATGAACTGAATCATACTTTAGCAGGTGAGCTAATGTCTTATTATCCGTCAGATCATTTATGCCTACAATATCAAATCCCCCCATATCAAGCATTCTTCTTAACACAAGTCTGCCAATTCTTCCAAATCCGTTAATTCCGACTTTTACAGCCATTAAAAACCTCCGTTTTCTTTTTAAGTTTTTTAAATAAAAATATAATTCAAATTACTTATTCACATTTTGAGAATCAATTTAGATTTCCGGTAATTTTTCAATTTTTAAAGCCTCATTATAAAATCAC
>Ga0138256_10007681_pt1 | contig 11353 bp, 9 predicted proteins | sample KNB2016incub_MG_FD_105486 | JGI IMG/M metagenome (GOLD analysis project Ga0138256, IMG submission 105486) | Active sludge microbial communities from wastewater in Klosterneuburg, Austria - KNB2014incub_MG | ecosystem: Engineered > WWTP > Activated sludge > Unclassified | place: Austria...
ACGCCCCCAGCACCTCGAGCTCGCCCATCGCTGCCAGCCACTCGCCGGTGAAACGCCCGGCGCGCCGCTGCCAGGCCGCGACGCGCTCGAGGAGCAGCAGGTCCCAGGCCATCGCCGCCTGCAGCAGCGTGTGGACGCTCGAATGACGGACGTCGGAGAGCTCCGACAGGCGGTGCAGCCGCGCGAGCTCTGCCGCTGCGTCGAGGCCGGAAGCGGCCAGTCGCGACCGGATCGCCTGGAGTCCCGGCGCAGTGAACTCCCGGTCCGCCACGAGACGGAGCAATTCGGCGTAGCCCGAGAAAGCCCCCTCGCGCGCCGACATCCGCTCCATCTCCGCTTCGAGTGCGCCCTTCGCCATCCAGGTCCAGGCGTAGTTGGCGACCAGTACGAAGAGCCAGAAGTGGATCGGCACGAGCCCGAAGGCCGCCAGCAGGAAGGCCGCGAGACTGGCGAAGGCCGAGAGTCGGCCGGCCAGCCGCCATCGCGGGTGGACCTCGGTGAACGGTGTGCCCGAAGCCCAGTCGACGAAGCGTGCCGTCGCCGCCGAGGTAGCGGCGAGCGGCATGGCCGCGACCTCGAGCTCCTGCCGGAAGTCGAGCTGCGGCGCGAGCTCGTCGACGGCGCCCTGGCGCTCCACGACATCCCGAGCCGAGTCTCTTCTTTCGGTGAGCCAGGCCGCCAGCGTCTCGCGACCCGACGGGGTTGCGACCGCGCCGAGCCACTGCGCAACCGAGCCGGCGCCGAACAGGTTGAGGTCCCGGGCGGTCGGCGAAGCCGTGGCGGACTCAGGGAAGGACCGCACAGGGAGGGCGTCGAAGCGGCGCTCGAGCCGGGCGAGCGCCTGTTGGTTGACGATGCGCCGGGCCGCGAACGCGCCCTCGCGCCCGATCACGCGCTCGTGCCAGGAGATGAAGCCGGCGAGCGCGACCAGGCCGGCGCCGGCAAAGATCCAGGGGAGGAGGCGGCCGGAACCCAGGCCCGCGACACCGAAGCCGCCGCCCACGACAAGCACGAGGAAGGCACCGAGGCGCGCCCAGGAGATGCGCAGCGAGAGAGCCGCTGCCCGGCGCTCCTCGGCCGCAGCGGCGCCAGAGCGCTCGCGATAGACGGCTCCGGCACCGGCGCTCGATGAAGCCACGTCCGAACGATAGCGCGATACCTCGTGCGAGTCTTTTCGCGCGTCGATTGCGTAGAGTTCACAGAGAGCCTGGGAGAAGCCGATGAGGAAAGCCCTGTTCGTGCTGTTTTACGCCATATTCATCGCGATGATCGCCGTCTCGGTCGTGGCGACCCTCGAGCGTGGCGTCTTCACCGCCTTGGCCGACCTGTGGTCGGACGCCTGGTTCCGCGCCACCCTCGCGGACGCGTATTTCGGCTTCCTCACCTTCTACTGCTGGGTGGCCTACCGCGAGCACGGCTGGGTCGGCCGCGCCGTCTGGCTGGTCGCCATCCTCTGTCTCGGCAACATCGCGATGTCGGTCTACGTCCTCGCCTGCCTCTGGGGTCTGCCGGCCGGCGCGCCGCTCTGGCAGGTGCTGTTGCGGCCGGAGCATCGCCGTTGTCCAGCTCCGGCGGCCGGCTGAGCAGGCCTCAGCCGATCCAGCGATAGCCGGAGGGGCGACCGGCGCCGATCCGGTCGGCGGCGAAGACGAGAGCGGGCGTCGCCAGACCCCAAACGAAGGCGAGCGACAACGCCGTCAGCCAGCGCGGCTCGCCCCAGGTCGCCGCCCCCAGGCGCTCTCCAGCCAGGAAGGCGACGGGACCTCCCGCCGCGCCGAGAGCTGCCGCGAGGACGTAGCGCTGCGATAGCCAAGACAGCGAGTATCGCAAGGTCGTCCCGAGCTGCAGCCAGAGCATCACCACCCAGAGCGGCGCGAGCTCCGCCTGCGAAGCGAAAAAAGGACCGGTAAAGGAAAGGCGGCCTGCCAGCGCCTGGGCGCTGTCCAGAACGAAGCCGACTGCGCCGCAAAGGAGCACGATCCTGCCTTCAGCGGCCCTGTCCTTGGCGAGGGCAAGGTGGAGCAGGAGCAGGCCCCCCGCCAGGGCTGCACCCGCGCCGCCCTGGCCCCAGGCGGCGCCGAGGACACAGGCGAACCAGCCGGCTTCATACAGCGCCAGGTTGATCAGGTTTTCCTTTACTGGAGCCTTCTCCCTTTCGTCCGCCCGGCGCGGCCGAGGTGGACTTGCGGCGCTCATGCTCCGCTCCGCTTGAGGATCCGGTTGCAGCGCCAGACGAGATAGTGGACGTAGAGCCAGAAGTGCTTGAAAGCCGGATTGCGGGTCTCTCTGCGGTGGTAGCGCAGGTAGATCTGCTGCGCGATCGCCGCCAGGCGGAAGAGCCCGAAGACTTCGTAGAAGGTCCAGTCCGAAGCAGCGATTTCCGCCATCCCGGCCTTGCGGCAGTAGGTCGTCACCACCTCGCGCCGGGTGAGCATTCCGGGCAGGTGGGTCGGCTGGCGCCGCAGCGCGCGGAAGACCGGATCGTCGCCGGCCTCGACCCAGTAGGCGAGGGCGCCGGCGAGATCCATCAGCGGGTCGCCGACTGTGGCCATCTCCCAGTCGAGCACGCCGACGATCCGCGTCGGCTGCTCCCGGTCGAGGACGACATTGTCGAGCCGGAAGTCGTTGTGAATGACGCAACTGGCGACGTCCGCCGGTGCGTGCGCCTGCAGCCAGGCCATCAGCGTCTCGGCCCGCGGCACGTTGCCGGTGCGCGCCTTGCGGTAGCGATCGGTCCAGCCCGCGACCTGACGTCTGGCGTAGCCGTCGCCCCGGCCGAGCTCGCCGAGGCCGGCGGCCTGCGGGTCGACGCGATGCAACGCCACGAGAGCGTCGATGAGGTTCAGGCAGAGCCGGCGGGCGGACTCCGGCGAGAGCCTGAGGTCGGACGGCAGGTCGCGACGCAGGATGAGGCCGTCGATGCGCCGCATGGCGTAGAAGTCGCAGCCCAGAATCTCCGGATCGGCGCAGTACGCGAGGGCTTCGGGTACGAGCGGAAAGAGCGGCGCCAGGCGGTTGAGGATCTGCGACTCGCGCGCCATGTCGTGGCCGGACTTGGGCTTGGTGCCCACGGGTGGCCGGCGGAGCACGAGGTCGTGCCCGGGGTAGCGCAGCCGGTAGGTCCAGTTGGAGACGCCGCCGGCGTAGCGAGTCACGACCGGCAGCGGGCTTCCGGCGAGCGCGGCAATTCGGCCCTGCAGCCAGCCGTCGACGCGCGAGATCGCCTCGCGGTCCAGTTCGCCGTCGTGCCGCTCGCTGGGGAGGCTGCTGGAGCGCGAGCTCGTCGTCATGCGCGGCGGAGCTCAGCCCTTGGTGCGGCCGACTGCGGGAAGGTCGTACTTGCGCATCTCGAGCTTGGCGATCAGGTCGCGGTGCACGGCGTCGGGACCGTCCGCGATGCGCAAGGCGCGCGCCATGGCGAAGCAGGCAGTGAGCGGCAGGTCGTTGGTCAGCCCGGCGCCGCCGAAGATCTGGATCGCCTCGTCGGCGACCCTTTGCAGCACGGCGGGAACGACGACTTTGATCGCCGAAATTTCGCCGCGCGCACCCCGGGAACCCGCTTGGTCGAGTTTCCAGGCGGCATGCAACACCTGCAGACGCGCACCGTCGATGGCAATGCGCAGATCGCCGATGCGCTCCCGGTTGCCTCCGAGGTCCGCGAGCGGTCTGCCGAAGGCGGAGCGTTCGCGGCTGCGCCGCACCATCAAGGCCAATGCCCGCTCCGCAGCGCCGATGGCGCGCATGCAGTGGTGCACCCGCCCGGGGCCGAGCCGCCCCTGGGCGATTGCGAAGCCCTGGCCGGGCTCGCCGACCAGATGGTCGCGCGGCACCCGCACGCGATCGAAATGAACCTCGCCGTGCCCCGCCGGCGGATCGTAGTCGCCGAAACACGGGAGCATGCGGACGATGTCGACGCCGGGCGCGTCCAGCGGCACGAGCGCCAGCGAATGCCGCCGATGGCGGTCGGCCGTCGGATCGGTGATGCCGACGAACAGGCCGACCTTGCAGAGAGGGTGGCCGAGTCCGGTCGCCCACCACTTGCGGCCGTGCAACACGAGCTCGTCTCCCTCGACGGCGAGCGTCGCGGCGAGGTTGGTCGGGTCGCTCGAGGCGACGCCGGGCTCACTCATGCAGAAGGCGGAGCGGATCTCGCCGGCGAGCAGCGGCTCGAGCCAGCGCTCCTGCTGCGCCGCCGTGCCGTGATGGAGCAGCACCTCCATGTTGCCGCTGTCGGGCGCATTGCAGTTGAAGATCTCGGGGGCGAGCGCGCTCCAACCCATCGCCTCGGCGAGCGGTGCATAGTCGAGATTCGTCAGGCCGGCGCCGAGGTCGGAGTCGGCGAGAAAGAGATTCCACAGCCCGGCGGCCCGCGCTCTCGCTTGCAGACGGGCGACCAGAGGCGAGTCCTGCCAGGTCCGCCAGTGGGGCCCGGCGCAGTGACGGGCGCGAGTGGCGAGAATCTCCTCCTCGTTCGGCGCGACCTCGCTGGCGAGAAAGGCGCTGAGGCGCTCGAGGAGGCTCGCGGCGCGCGGCGACAGGGCAAAATCCATGATCCGGCAAGTATGGCGCAAATGGCCGGCGACGGCTCTTCCCGGCAGGCTCGAGCGGCGGCTGTCGCCACCCCGCCGGATGGTGGAAGGGCTCGAGGACGGGGGTATCTTCGTCCTGTCGGAGTTCGGGTTCGAAAGGAGACCGGCGATGAGGATCGGAGTTCCCAAGGAGACCCATGCGCACGAGCGGCGGGTCGCGCTCACGCCGTCGGCGGTGCGCACCCTGGTGCAGGAGGGGCACGAGCTCTTCGTCGAGAGCGGCGCCGGCCTCGAAGCCGGGCATGCCGACAGCCTCTATGAGGCCGCTGGGGCGCGGGTCGTCTTCGACCGGATGGAAATTCTGCTGCGCCCGGAGCTCCTTTCCTGCGTCCACCCGCCGCGCGCCGAGGAGTATCGGCTGCTGCCCGCGGGACAGACCGTCTTCGCCTTCTGGGGGCTCCCGGCGGCGCACCCGGAGGAGATCGCTCAGCTTCTCGCCAGCGGCGTCACGGCGGTAGGTCTCGAGGCGATCGAAGACTCCAAGGGGAACGCGCCGATCCTGACATCGATGTCGGAGATCGCCGGTGGGCTGGCGGTGGTGTTCGGCGCCGGCGCGCTGCTCAACACCGGCCGCGGGCAGGGCGGTCGCGGCATTCTCCTGGGTGGGGCGCCGGGGGTTCCTCCGGCGCACTTCGTCGTGCTGGGCGCCGGCGTCCTCGGTACCAGCGCGGCTCGCGCAGCGATGGGCCTGGGCGCCCAGGTCTCGATGCTCGATGTTTCGATCGAGCCGTTGCGGCACGCCCGCGAGATTCTCGGTCCGGGCCTCACCACGATGCTCGCGACGCCGCCCAACATCGAGAAGGCGGTCGCCTTCGCCGACGTGCTGCTCGGCGCCGCCGCGGTGCATGGCCAGCGCGCTCCGCTGCTCGTGCGTCGCGAGATGCTGGCGCTGATGCGGCCGCAGAGCGTCATTCTCGACCTGTCGATCGACATGGGCGGCTGCTGCGAGACTTCGCGGCCGACCTCGTTCCCCGATCCGACCTATACGGTCGACGGCATCGTGCACTTCTGCGTGCCGAACCTGCCGTCGGTGGCGGCCCGTTCGGCGACGCTCGCTCTCACCAGCGTCCAGCTGCCCTACATCTCGGCCGTGGCGCGCGACGGCATCGAGTCGGCAGCGCTCGAGCACCCGCGCCTGGCGCGCGGCGTCTACCTCCATCACGGGTCCTGTGTGCATGCATCGCTCGCCCGGGTGCATGGCCTGGCGTTGACCCCGGGTCCCCCGTGGGCGCCGTTGGCGGGGAATGCCGGCAGGAAGGAAAACTGATCATGCAGTGGAACGAGACTTTTCGCAGCAAGGTCATGACCGCCGACGAGGCGGTGCAGGTCATCCGCTCGGGCGACCACGTCTGGGTGCACGCCGGCTGCAACTCACCGCTCGAGCTGACGCACGCCATGACGGCGCGCGCCGCCGAGCTCGAAGGGGTCGAGGTCACTCATCTCATGGTGCTCGGCAAGGCGGAGTACGCCGCCCCCGAGCATGCGCGCTCCTTCCGCCATCGCGCCGTCTTCACCGGCGCCAACGTCCGCGAGGCGGTCGCCGACGGGCGCGCCGACTACGTGCCCGTCTTCCTGTCGGAAATTCCGCGGCTCATCTACTCCGGGCTGCAGAAGGTCGACGTCGCGCTGATCCACGTCTCGCCGCCGGACGAACACGGCTTCTGCTCTTACGGCGTCGGAGTCGAATGCACGAAGGCGGCGGCGGAGCGCGCTGCGACCGTCATCGCGCTGGTCAACCGGCAGATGCCGCGTTCGCTCGGCGACAGCTTCATCCACGTATCGAAGCTCTCCCGGGTGGTCGAGATCGATCGCCTGCCGGTCGAGCTGCCGGTGCCCGGCAGCCCGAGCGAAACGTCGCGCGCCATCGGTTCGCACATCGCCGAGCTGATCGAGGACGGCGCCACCCTGCAGATGGGGATCGGCGAGATCCCTGACGCGGTGCTGCTCTTCCTCACCCAGAAGCGCAATCTCGGCATCCACACCGAGATGTTCTCCGATGGGCTGATCGATCTCTTCGAGATGGGAGTCGTCACCAACGAGGCCAAGACCCTGCACCGTGGCAAGATCATCGCCTCGTTCCTCCTCGGCACCAAGAAGAGCTTCGACTTCCTGCACAACAATCCGTTCGTCGAGTTCCACCCCAGCGACTACGTCAACGACCCGACGATCATCGCCAGGAACGAGAAGATGGTGGCGATCAACTCGGCGATCGCCGTCGATCTCACCGGCCAGGTCTCTTCGGACTCGATCGGCAAGCGGATCTACTCCGGGTTCGGCGGTCAGGTCGATTTCGTCCGCGGCGCGGCGCGCTCCAAGGGCGGCAAGCCGATCATCGCGCTGCCGGCGACGGCGCAGAAGGGGACCGTGTCGCGCATCGTCGATGTGCTCGCCGAGGGCGCCGGTGTCGTCACCTCGCGCGCCGACGTGCACTACGTCGCCACCGAGTTCGGCGTTGCCAGCCTCTACGGCAAGAGCCTGCGCGAGCGCGCCCAGGAGCTGATCGCCATCGCCCACCCCGACTTCCGCGAAGAGCTGCGCCAGGCCGCCCGCAACAGGAGGCTTCTCTGATGCCTATCGCCTCGACCACCGAGCTCGCTCCCGAGACCGCGGCGGCCTCCTCGCTCCTTTCCGGCAACGGCTACGTCGACACTCCCTGGAGCGACCGCTTCGCCATGCGCACCGAGGGGCTCACCAGCTCGATCATCCGCGAGCTGCTCAAGTACACCCAAGACCCGGAGGTCATCTCGTTCGCCGGCGGCATGCCGGCACCGCAGGTCTTCCCGGTCACCGAGGTCGCGGCGGCCTGCCGCAAGGTGCTCGCCGAGCAGGGAACGCTCGCTCTGCAGTACTCGGCGACCGAGGGCTATCTGCCGCTGCGCGAGATGCTGGTGCGGCACATGGAGCGCTACGGCATCCGCGTGACCCCGGCGAACGTCCTCATCACCTCGGGCTCGCAGCAGGCTCTCGACCTCATCGGCAAGCTGCTGATCAATTCGGGCGACCGCATCCTGGTCGAAGCTCCGACCTATCTCGGTGCGCTGCAGGCGTTCAACTCCTACGAGGCGCGCTATCTCAGCGTGCCGCTCGACGGCGACGGACTGCGTGTGGACCGCCTCGAAGAAGAGCTGCGGTCAGGACCGAAGTTCCTCTACGTGCTGCCGAACTTCCACAATCCCGCGGGGACGACGTTGCCGGAGGCGCGACGCAACCGCGTCGTCGAGTTGGCGAGCCACTACGGCGTGCCGATTCTCGAAGACGACCCCTACGGGCAGTTGCGCTACGAAGGCGAGCATCAGCCGCCGCTGGTCGAGATCGACTCCGAGTACCACGGCGAGCGCTCGGGCAAGGCTGCGGCGGGTGGCCGATTCCGTGGCGGCGTGATCTACCTTTCGAGCCTCTCGAAGACGCTGGCTCCGGGTCTGCGCATCGCCTGGGTGGTGGCGCCGACCGACGTCATCGGCCGGCTGGTTCAGATCAAGCAAGGCGCCGACCTCCACACCTCGACCTTCAACCAGATGGTCGCCTACGAGACGGCCCGCGGTGGCTTCCTCGACCAGCACGTCAAGGTGCTGCGCGACTTCTACCGCCTGCGTCGCGACGCGATGCTCGACGCCCTGCAGCGGTACATGCCGGATTCCGTCGAGTGGACGCGCCCGCAGGGCGGCCTGTTCCTCTGGCTGACTCTGCCCGAGGGCGATCTCTCCAAGGTCGGCGCCGCGGCGATCCTGCAGGAGGCGGTGAAGTCGAAGGTCGTCTTCGTGCCCGGCTCGGCCTTCTATCCAGGCCCCAGCGCCGACGGCAGGGGAGAGCGTTCGATGCGCCTCAACTTCTCCTACTGCACGCCGGAGATCATCGACGTCGGCATCCGGCGGCTGAGCGAGGTCGTGGCGCGGGCGCTCGGCGCCTAGGCGCCGGCGGCGGCGACAGCTGCTCGACGGCGGCAGTCGAGCATCAGCACGCCGGCGATCCAGACCAGGTCCGCGCAAAGCAGGTGCAGGAGCTGCAGCGGGACCGGCGCGAGGAAGGCGAGCGTCGCCAGGCCGATGGCGAATTGTGTCGCGACGAGGCTGAGCGTCCACCTGGCCCAGAAGCCGGCGCGAGCGCCCGCAGTCGCCGCCTCGCGGACCTGCTGTGCCAGGTAGATCCACAGCAGCCCAGTTCCGATCGCCACCAGCGGATGGAGCACTCGCAGCCGCAACAGGAAGTGAGCGGTCGGCGAGAGGTCCTGCGCCAGCCCCTCGACCAGCGACGTCGCCGGGAACAGCGTGTCCCCCAGCGCGGCGATGGCGCCGGTCATGGCGGTGAAAAGAAGCGCAGTAAAGGAAAGAAGCTCCAGCCATCGGGGAGCGAGTTCCGCGGTCGTGCCGGCAGAAGCTCTATCTACTGGAAGCCTTTCGCGGGTCGCTTCACGATGCGACCGCTCGGCCAGCAGAGCCAGGATCGCCAGCAGGAGAAAGGTATTGACCAGGTGCCCGGCCATCCATACCGCGCGGGCTCCGGAGCTGTTCTGGCCGACGTACTCGAGCAATACGAGGCCGGCGCCGAGCGCCGCCTCGCCGAAGATGAAAAGAATCGCCAGCCAGGCGAGCCGGCGCATCCCTCGACCGCTCGCGGTCGCCCGCGAATAGAGGCGCAGCGTCCAGATCCCGAGCGCCACGACGACGACGAGAGCCAGTCCGCTGGTGATCCTGTGCCCGAGCTCGATCAGAGTCTCGATCCTGGGATCCTGCGGCACCACCTCGCCGTTGCACAACGGCCAATGGGCGCCGCAGCCCGCGCCGGAGCCGCTGGCGCGGACGAAACCGCCCCAGACGATGACGGCGACGTTGACGGCGAGGACGAGCCAGGCGAAGCGGGCGAGAGAACCGTTGTCGGAACGCGCGGACAGTTCGGCGGGGCGGCTATTCATCGCGGCAAATGTATCGCGGTATCCTCTCCCTGTCCCGCTGCGAATCGACTTGGCGCTCCAGCCGCTCGCCGCGTTCACCGAACGGACCTTTCCCGGAGACTCCGCATGACCGCAGGCAATCCGCTTCACGCGCTCGCCGGTCTCGGCCAGTCCGTCTGGCTCGACTTCATCCGCCGCAGCTGGCTCGAGGATGGCACGGTGGAGCGGCTCATCCGTGAGGACGACCTGCGCGGCATGACCTCCAATCCGGCGATCTTCGAAAAGGCGATCGCCCACGGTCGCGAGTACGACGCGCAGATCGCGGAGATCGTCGCCCGCGGCGAGCGCGATGCGCTCGCGGTCTACGAGGAGGTTGCCGTGGCCGACATCCGGCAGGCGGCGGATCTCCTCGCCGCGGTCTACCGCCGGACCCACTGCCAGGACGGCTACGTCAGCCTGGAAGTTTCGCCCGAGCTCGCCGAGGACGCCGCCGGCACCCTTGCCGAGGCACGCCGCCTGTGGATGGAGGTCGACCGGCCGAATCTGATGATCAAGGTTCCGGGCACCCGGACCTGCCTGCCGGTGATTCGCACGCTGCTCGCCGAGGGGATCAATGTCAACATCACCCTGCTGTTCGCCAAGGACGCCTATTCCCTGGTCGCCGAAGCCTACATTGCGGCTCTGGAAGAAAGGCTCGGTAAAGGGATGCCGTTGGATCGAGTCGCGTCGGTGGCCAGTTTCTTCATCTCGCGGATCGACACTCTGGTCGACAAGCGAATCGACGAAAGGGTCGCGCAGGCGCCGCCGACCGAACGCTCGCGCCTCGAATCACTCAAGGGCAAGGTCGCCATCGCCAACGCGAAGCAGGCCTATTCCCTCTTTACCGGTCTTTTCGCTTCTCCCCGCTGGCAACGCCTCGCCGAAGCCGGCGCCGTGCCGCAGCGACTCCTGTGGGCCTCGACCTCGGCCAAGAATCCGGCGTATCGCGATGTCGTCTACGTCGAGGAGCTCATCGGCCGCGACACGGTAAACACGATGCCGCCGGAGACGATCGACGCTTTCCGCGACCACGGCGTCGCGAAGTCGACGCTCGGCGAGGGCCTGACCGAAAGCCGACGGCAGCTCGAGGAGCTCGCGGCGCTCGGGATATCGCTCGACGCGGCGACCGACGAGCTCCTGGCCGACGGCGTGGCGAAGTTCGTCGAGCCGTTTCGCAAACTCCTCGCCGCGATCGCCGCGAAGACCGCGGAGATCGGCACGCGCGAAGCTTCCGGGGCGCAGGTGACGCGATGATCGAACGTCTGACTCCCGAGTTGCGCGCGGCCTTCGCGGCGGCAGCGGCGAAGTGGCAGAGCGGCGAACGCACCGGCCGGATCTGGGAGGGCGACCCGACGGTCTGGACCGGACGCGACGAGGCCTATTGGCTAGGCTGGCTCGACGCGCCCGAACGCGAGGTAGCGCGCCTCGGCGACTACGCCGAATTGGCGAAGGTCGCGGCGCGCAAGGGTATCCGCGACGTGCTGCTGCTCGGCATGGGCGGTTCGTCGCTCGGTGCAGAGGTCCTGCGGCTGTCGTTCGGCAGGCTGCCGGGCTCGCCGCGGCTGCATGTCCTCGACTCGACGCACCCCGACCAGGTCAGGGCCTTCGCGGCGGAGATCGATCCGCGCCGCGCCTGGGTCGTGGTGGCCAGCAAGTCCGGCTCGACGGTCGAGCCCAATCTGCTGCTGAGTTTCTTTCTCGAGCGCTTCACCGCCGAGTTGGGCGAAGGCGCCATGGCGCGTTTCATCGCGATCAGCGATCCGGACTCTTCCCTCGACCGCATGGCGCGCGACCGGCGCTTCCTGGCGCTGGTCCCGGGGGAGCCGACGATCGGCGG
>Ga0138256_10007682_pt1 | contig 11353 bp, 13 predicted proteins | sample KNB2016incub_MG_FD_105486 | JGI IMG/M metagenome (GOLD analysis project Ga0138256, IMG submission 105486) | Active sludge microbial communities from wastewater in Klosterneuburg, Austria - KNB2014incub_MG | ecosystem: Engineered > WWTP > Activated sludge > Unclassified | place: Austria...
ATGGAAAAGATAAGATCCTTAGAAGATGAAAGAAGACTCTTCTATGTAGCACTAACTAGAGCCAGAAAGAATATATACATCACATACTCAAAGAAATATATTTCATACTTATCTGAAAAAGAATGTATGGAAAGTAAGTTTCTTGATGAAATAGATCAAAAGATATTATCAATAGGTGATACAAAAAAGTATGAAAGTGAAATAAAGAATTTAATAAACACAAAGCTTACAATATCTAGTTTTACTTCACCTGAACTATCAGTAACAGAGAATCTTTTCATAGATAAGGTGCTTTCAAGATTCAAACTTAATGTATCAGCTTTAAATAACTATTTAAAGTGTGGGTATAAGTTTAAGTTAAATAATATTCTATCTTTACCTCGTGCAAAGAGTCAGGTACTAGGAAGTGTAATCCATTTAACTCTTGAACATTTCTTTAAACTCTTTAAAGAAACACATAAAGTTCCATCTGAAAGTGAGTTAATAAACATATTTGAAAAAGACTTAATAGAAGAGTATCTAAAAGCAGAAGAATATGAAGATATACGTGATAAAGGAAAGAAAATACTCTCAAAGTACTACGAGAACTACAAAACTCTTTTTGTTGAACCTATATTTCTTGAATATAACTTTGGAAAGAAGAATGTATTCTTTGAAGATATACCGCTATCTGGAAAGGTAGATAAGATAGAAGTAGTTGAAGAAGCAAGTAACCATACTGAAAAGACTAAAGTAAAAGTTGTAGACTATAAAACTATGAAACCTAAGACCGAAGGAGATATCTTAGGTACAACTAAGGCTTCTAGTGGGGAATACAAAAGGCAACTTCTTTTTTATAAACTCTTAGCTGAATATGATAGAAACTTCCCATATGAAGTAGTCTCAGCAGAATTAGACTTCTTAGAATCAGACAAAGGAAAATACAAGAAGTATGAGTTTAAATATACTTTAGGAGATATAGAAGATTTAAAGAAGATGATTAGAGAAACTATGGAAAGTATTCGAGAACATAAGTTTGAAAGAACTAAAGATTTAAGTGAATGTGAGAATTGTGAGTATAGGGATCATTGTTATCCAGGGGGAATATAATTAATTATTAGTTATTTAAGATGGCTTTATTAAATCCTGAAAGTCAGGTTGTTAAAGATTTTGGTAGTAATGAAGGAATAGCTTTTCAGGCTCAGGTGGCTCAGGATTTATTAGAGAACAAAGGCATTTTAGTTGGATTTATAAGGAATAAAGATGTAATTGAAGATTTTCTAACAAAAGCATGTCAAGAATTCCAAGGAATTGGAATTAGTGACTCTACGCTCGAAAAGTTAAAATTAGGAAAAGTTTGGACTTTAGGGGATAGAGAAAAAAGAATAATCTTAGATATGGTGTTAGAAAGTATTGGAGCAGGTGAATACAAACAAAGTAATTCGGAAGTGCGAAAAAAACAATACACTCTTTTAGAGGCATATAAAGTAGAATCTAGTATTAGCTACCTATATGAAGATTCAAAAATACAACTGATAGGAAATGTAATACAAATATTTAGTTCATCAGAAATACTTAAGGTATTCTTATCAGATAAAGAGGCTTTAGGAATTTCAAGAAGAAACCTTGAAATTAAAGGGGCAGAGAAACCAAGTGTGTTGACATTAAATCTAGTAAGAGAACAAAGTAGTCCAAACGGAGATGTTCGGAAACATGAAATGTGGCATGCTTTTGACGCAGTAAGGTTTTCTATCCTTGGAATAACTGATAATCCCTTTAATAGAAGTAAAGATTATGTTGCCAATTCAAAACTAATATATGATAAATATTTTGATTTGTTAAAAGAGAAATCCCCTGAATTTCTAGATTATGTATTTGGTAAAGATAGGAAGATTCCTTCATTTTGGGATTTTGATGATAATTTGAAATCGTTACACTTCGAACTTCCTGCATTTCTTGCAGGTAATATTAAATCTAATGGAAAAATTGAATTTGAAGAAGATAATATATTAGATATTTTAATAGGTTCTTATATTTTAGAAAATCCTATTAAACTAGATGTCTTAAGAGGAATTTGTAATAAAAATGAGGCAGGAAGATTAGTTATTAGTACTAAGCTAGTACTAGGAAGAATAAACTCAAAGAGTGATGATGTGAGACATGCTTATTTAAATGAAGAACCATTCGTAAAATATTTTACTGAAATTGATAAATTAGATCCCGAGAAAAAACGTAAATTTAAACAAGGTAAGGAAGAAGAGCTTATACGATACTATCAAGAAGTAGTAGATTTTATGTACAATGATCAAAATTCCCCAATAGTCCAAATTCGAAAAGAATTACAAAGAGCAATAGATGCTTTTATGTTAAGAAATAGAAAAGTAGGTCCATATAGAGCGTTAGTTGAAATGTCTATCCTTCCATTTAATAGATGGGCTGCATATGTGAGATTAAAGGAAAGTGAAGAATCTAAAGATTTACCACAATAAGCTTATCTTTCATCATGTTAAGAATACTTTCTTTTATTCCTTGTGTACCTGTACCTGAGTCTTTAGTTCCAGCAAATGGAAAGTTATCAGGTCCTCTATCTGATTTTGCATTTATTTGTACAGTTCCTGTATTAAGAGAATTAGCTACTTTAAATGCCTCATTAATATCATCAGTAAATATGTCTCCTTGTAATCCAAACTTAGATTTATTTGTAATCTCAATAGCTTCTTCTAAAGTATTAAACTTGTAAATAGGGAGTACTGGTCCAAACTGTTCTTCATACATTATTCTTGTACTTAAGTCTTTTACTTCAAGAAGGAGAGGATATATCATCTTTCCCTCATGTTTTCTCTCCCATGATGGTGTAGCTCCTTTTGAAAGAGCGTCATCAATAAGGGAATTAACATAATCTGCTGCTTTTTGATTAATAAGGAAACTTACATTCACATCATCACTTGGAATCCCTACTTTAAGTTTCATTACACTTTCCTTTAGTTTTGAGTAGAAATTGTCATATACTTCATTTTGTACTAATACTGTCTTAATTGCAGTACATCTTTGACCAGAATAACTAAATGCTCCTTTTACAATTTCACTAACTGCTTTATCGATGTTTGCTTTGTTACTAACTATTCCAAAATCTTTACCTCCAAGCTCTAGTAAATATGGAACTCTTGAGATTTGTCTGATATGTTCTCCTACTTGAGTAGATCCTGTGAAGTTAATAATATCCACTTCTTTATGTGTGATTAAATAGTCTCCAATTTCAGAGCCTGATCCAGTAATGAAATTAAGAACTCCTCTTGGTAAATATTTGTTAAATATTTCAGCTAAAAGAAATGCACTTAAAGCTCCTTGAGAAGAACTCTTGAATACTACTGTGTTTCCTCCAATTAGTGCAGGAACTAGTTTAGATGCTGATAAATTGATAGGGTAGTTAAAAGGAGAGATACATAGCACTATTCCTACTGGAATCTTTCTAGTTATTCCTAACTTTTGATTTTTCTTGTATCCTCTTTCACTATCTCCATCTATTGATTCAGATCTCAAAGTTTTAGCATATTCAGCTGTAGTTTTGATTAGTAGTGCTGTTCTTTCAACTTCTGATAGTGAGTCTTTAATAGGCTTAGCTATTTCTTCAGACAATATTTTTGCAATATCATTCTTTCTATCAAGTAGTTCATCGGCTACTTTATTAAACATATCTACTTTCTTATATATTTCAATATTTCCCCATTCTTTTTGAGATGATCTAGCAGCCTCGTAAGCTTTATCTACTTGTTCTTTTGAAGCATTTACGTATGATCCTAGTTCAGAATCATTAGAAACACTTAAAACATTCGTTCTATTATCTGAATCCATTAATTCCGAGTTTATTATTAGCTTTGCTTTTAACATGACTTTAAATTATAAATTGACTAGAATATATCTTATTAGTTTACACATTATTAATCAACAAGTGGAAATTGATCCCATCCAACTTATTGTTTTCCTCCCTGGTTTATTCTTAGGTTTACTTGGAGGAATAATGTATCGGTACTATTATGCGAAATATATTAAAACTCCTTACGCAAGAAATCTTAATGGAAGAGAGATATGTAGTGTGATTGTAGATGGAGAAGGACTAGTACTAACCTTATCAGAATCAGAGAAATATATGGAGAACTATATTGAAAGAAATGTATTAGTACTTGAGAACCAAGTAATGAATAAACCAACAATAACTTCTTTAGCTACGGTACTTGATGAAGTATCTGGATATATTCAAAATACAGAGTCAATGGTGGCAAAGTATCTTAAAGAGGGTAGTAGGATGTTTGTGATAGTTATTTCCTCTCTTTCTTACGGTCTAGTACTACTATCTATAATATTTAGAATTACTGATCTTTACTATTTCTCTATTCTCCTACAAGGAACATGTTTGTCTCTAGCCTTCATAATGAGTTTTGTAGAGTTTGATAGAGCCTTAAGAGCTATGGAAGTAGCTGTTAAGTATTCATTAGTAGATGAAACTGAGAGAAAACAAGTAGGGAATATCTTAAGATTTAGATTTTTGATATATTTTGAACTTACAGTTTTAACAGTACTTAAATTAATGTACTATATTTTAGATACATTCAAAAAAAGGAAATAATGCTATTAATAAACTTTAAAAACTATCCGTCTGCTTTTAATCAAGGTGAGGTACTAGCGAGTAAAGTCGAAGAACTTTCAAAAGAACTTTCTTTAAAGCTATTCTTCTCCCCACCAGTTTCAACCCTAAGTAAATATACTAGTAATTCTTGTGTAATGTCTCAACATGTAGACATTGGAGAAGGACCTAAGACCACAGGATTAGTTACAGCTGAAACATTAAAGATGATTGGAGTGAAATCTACTCTTTTAAACCACTCCGAACATAATGTGAATGTAAGTGTAATTGAAAGTACCATAGCTGAGTGTAAGAAAAATGGTGTAGATGTAATGCTTTGTTTTAAAAATATTGGGGAGTTAGATCTATTTACTAAATTTGAGCCTACATATTATCTTTACGAACCCTCAAACCTAATTGGGGGGACTGATAGTGTTGTTGAAAAAGAACCTGAGGTAATATTAAAAATTAGAGAAGTACTCCCTCATGGTAAGTTCTTCATAGGGGCTGGAATTAATAGCGAAAGTGACTTTAACAAGGCATATGAAATGGGAGTAGATGGAATAGGACTTGCTTCTATAGTGATGGGATCAGATAATCCTCTTGAAAAACTTACTCAAATAATTTCATGGGAAAAGGAGTATAGAAAATGATATATATTTCTTCTGATCATGCTGGTTTCAACTTAAAAGAAGAGCTTCTTTCTATCTTAAAAACTCAAAATATTGAGATAGAAGATCTAGGTCCATTCACTTTTGATCCAACTGATGATTATCCTGACTATGCATATACCTTAGCTAAAATGGTGGTTCAGGAGTCAACAAAAGGTATTCTCATATGTGGAACTGGAAGTGGAATGGCAATAGTAGCGAATAAGATAAAGGGAGCTAGGGCAACTGTGTGTGATGATGAAAATATAGCTAGAATGTCTAGAAATCATAATGATTCAAATATACTAGTAATTAAAGCAACTTCAAAATACCATGGGATTGAAGATGAAAGTGTCCCTTCAAAAGAACAAGTTCGAGAATATGCAAACTCTTTATCAATGAATGTAATAAACCCATTCATTAACACAATGCCTTCTAATGAAGAAAGACATATTAGAAGAAGGGAAAAGATAAAGGCAATAGAAGAGTTAACTATGAAATAATTATATTTATTTTTTAATCACTAATATATGTCATACGATTTTAAATTAAACCTTGAAGAGATATTCACCACATCAAAGTATGGAGTATTAGGTACTTCTTCTAATGATTTAGTTTGGACTAATCCTCAATTCTTCACTAAAGATGATAAGTGGAATATATACTTTAGATCATTACCTGATACAAAACATATGAAGAATATTAAAAGTAATCAAAATGTATCTGTATCATTTTTTAACTCGCATCAAACAGAACCATATAGAGCTATTCAATTAAGTGGAGTAGCAAGGATCCTTACTACTAAAGAAGAGATTGAAGCAGTCCTACCTTTATATCTAGGTGATAAAGAGGATTCAACAGTAGAAGAATATTTAGATGATGTTCACTATACTCTAGTAAAAATAGAGATAAAAGAACTATATATCTTTGATCAAGAAGCATTCCTAGATCATAGACAATTAGTAGATCCAAAGGAGTATAGATAAAGTAGATATGGAAATATTAGCTAGACTTCAAAACAAAAAGAATAAATTACTTAGTTACTTACCATATACTAAAATAGTACCTGCAATTTTGACTTCAGACCCTATTATCTTTAAACAAAGGATAAAGGGACTAAGCATGATTAGTGATAGGGTAGACATTGACATCATTGATGATAGTCTTATTCAAGGTAATGTAACACTTGGACTTGAAGAAGTAATGGAGTTACTTAGTGAGTTTGAAACAAGGGTAGGAATTCATTTCATGACTTCACATTTTGATTTAGAACTTGTTAGAAGATCTCCTAAAATAGAGAACATAGTAATAGAAGCTAAACTCATGAGTGAAGAAGAAGGTTTTATTGATGAAATACTAAATATGGTGTTAGAACAAAATAGAAGAATTAGAATTGGAATTAGTTTTGATCCTGATGATAATATTGAAGAACATTTAGAAGTATTAAAACAGTTTGATTTTGTTCAGCTCATGACTGTAGTTCCAGGGAAACAGGGATCTCCTTTTGAAGTTCCAGTTCTTAAGAATCTGCCACTTTTTTTTAAAGAAAATATTTCTGTTAAACTAGATGGTGGGATAAATATATCTAATTTAGATGCTTTACTCCCTGAAGAGAGAGTTTTAATTAAACAAGTAGAAGAAGTGTCAGTTGGAGAATATTTTGGAGGTGTATTTGATGAAAAAGACAATTGAAGAATTAAAAAAAATATCTAACGAGAGTAGAAAACTAATTCTACAAATGACCACTGAAGCAGGCTCAGGTCATATTGCAGGTGCTATGGGCATCATAGATATTGTTACCTATCTATACTTCAATGAGATGAGTTTTAATAAAGTTGAGAAATATTTTGATGATGGAGTTCAAAGAGACTCAATACTTGATCCTAATCGAGATAGACTTATTCTATCTGCTGCTCATATGGTTCCATCTCTTTATGCCACTCTTTCACAGTTAGGATTTATCGATCCATCTGAACTTATGAACCTAAGATCTCTTAGTTCTAAGCTTCAAGGTCATACAAACTTAGATTTAGAAATAGGTATTGAAACAAGTGGGGGATCTTTAGGTCAAGGTGTAGGTATAGCTGCAGGACTTGCGAAATCTTTTAAGATATATGACAAGAAAAGTAAGGTGTTTTGTATTGTTGGGGATGGTGAATCAAATGAAGGTTCTGTTTGGGAAGCATTCATGTTCTCTTCTAAATACAAACTAGATAACCTCATATATATTTTTGATCATAACAATATACAACAATCAAACTTTGGGGATGAGATCATGCCACTTCTTGATATTAAAGCAAAACTTACAGATTTTGGACTACATGTAATAGAAATAGATGGAAATGATTTTAGCGATATTGAGAGAGGATTTAATGAAGCACATGAAGTGAAGAATAAACCAATATGTATTCTTGCAAACACAATACCAGGTAAAGGTGTAAGCTTTATTGAACATAACTATATTTGGCATAGTAAACCTTTAGATAAAGAACAATTAAAAGAAGCATTAAATGAGCTTTAAGATAACAAACAAAAAAGAAAGTATACGAGATGGACTTGGAAGAGCAGTAGCTGAAATGGATTTAGATCCAGATATAGTTGTCGTAGTATCTGATCTTGGTGGATCTATTAAACTTGATTCATTTTCAGATAACACTAGATATATAGAGTGTGGAATAGCTGAAGCTAACATGGTTACTGTTGCTACAGGCATTGCATTAAGTGGTAAGAAAGTCATATGTGGAAGCTTTGCATCATTCATACCAGGAAGAGCATATGATCAAATTCGAACTTCAGTATGTATAGAGAATGCTAATGTTAAATTAGTTGGTGGTCATGCTGGATTTTCATGGAGTGCTGATGGAGCTCAGGTACAAAGCTTTGAAGACGTAGCCCTTATGAGAATACTCCCCAATATGAAAGTATATGTTCCTTGTTGTGCATCTGAAGCTGAGCTCATAGCTAAACTAATGATGGATGAGTACGGTCCAGCATATTTAAGAGTTGAAAGAGAATCAACCGTAGACTTTGAAATATCTGACTATGAATTAGGTAAAGCTCATATATTAAGAGAGGGAAAAGATGTAACAATACTTGGAATGGGGAGTCTTGTATCAGAAGCATATTTGGGTGCTGAGAAACTTTCTAGTGAGTTAGGAATTGAAGCTGAGGTGATAAACGTATCTTGTATTAAGCCTCTTGATAAAGAAACTATTATAGAATCAGTAAAGAAGACTGGTAAGGTACTAGTGGTAGAGGAACATCAAAAAGCTGGAGGACTTTACTCTCTCATAACTGAGCTTTTATCTGAACATCTTCCTACAAAAGTGTATAGTATATCTATCAATGATTCTTTTGGAGAGTCAGCGAGGAGTTCTAAAGAACTAAGAGATAAGTATGGCTTAAGTTCAGACAATATTTTTAATATAGTTTCTAAAATATAAATATATACATATGTTAGATCTCTCACCAATCTCAAGAAAAGAATCAATTGTAATGCTTGCATATGACCAGGGTTTTGAAATAGGGCCTCTAACTTTTAATGATAAAAGCTATGATCCTAAATATATCTTAGACTTAGCTGTAAAATATAAGTTTAGCTGTGTTGCCCTACATAAGGGATTAGCTGAGAAGTACTATCCTGAATATAGTGATAAGATTCCATTAGTAGTTAAACTAAATGGAAAGACAAGTCTTTATCAAGAAGAACCAATATCTCGTATGTCTTGTTCTGTAGACTATGCTAAATTCTTAGGTGCTAAAGCTGTAGGATACACTCTCTACTTGGGATCAGAATACGAAGATGATATGTTAGAAGAGCTTGGCAAAGCACAAGAAAGAGCAAGGCAAATAGGTATGATCTTTATCCTTTGGGCATATCCTAAAGCATATCATATTGAAAATGAAACAGAACCTGGTTTAGTAGAATATGCTGCACGTATTGGACTTGAAGTTGGAGCTGATGTTGTAAAGATAAAATACCCACACTCAAAAGATAACAAGATAGATTCTGAGAAAGCCTTAAGTGACGCTGTAAAACTAGCTGGTAAGTGTAAGGTCTTAGTAGCAGGAGGAGCAAAGATGGAAGAGAAAGACTTCTTAAAGAAAATTGAATCAATAAAGAAATCAGGAGCATATGGAATGGCAGTAGGTAGAAATGTATGGAATAGCGAGAATCCTGATAAGGTTTGTAGTAAAATAAATGAACTTTTTATTTAATCATTTATATTCTTTATGGCAGACGCATACTATAGTGATGATCAAGAACTAAACAAAGATGAACTAGACCTAAGTTTTCTTGATGAGAAAAAAGAGGAAAAGAAGTGAGAATAGGTATTGTTCTTCCCCATATCTTTATGACAAAAGACATCTTTAATGATGTCATTTTTGCTCCAGGTTCTTTAGCTATAACTCTTTGTAAAGAATTAAAGGCATTAGGAAATGAAGTTACATTCTTTTCTCCAGGATATGAAGTGGACGGGGTAAGAAACATAAATGCAGATCTTTCATTTTTCGAAACTGAATTAAAGAATAGGGGATACTCATATATTGAACTACTTAAGAAACATCCCCTTACTTTCATATCCCTTTCTCGTCAAGTTCAATCAGACCTAATAGTTGAAGCTATCAAATATGCGAATGAGAATCTAGATATTTTACACATCTTTAGTTTAGAAGAAGAAATATCACTTCCAATTTCTACTTTTTCTAAAGTACCTGTATGTTTTACTCATCATGAACCATTTAACTACTTAACAAAATATAGGTCTCAATTTGAGAGATACCCCGTTCTTAACTACATTTCCATTTCCCTATCTCAACAAAAAACTGTGAGTTCTAAGATTAACTTCGTAGGAAATGTATACAATGGTATCCCTGAGAGTGCATACACACCTATTGCTAACCCAATTTTAGACTACTTTGCATATTCTGGAAGGATAATTGAACCCAAAGGAGTTCACCTGGCTATTAAAGCGTGTATAAAGGCTAAAAAGAAGTTAAAAATAGCAGGGAAGTACTATGATAAGTATTTTGATGAAGTGATAAAGCCATTAATAGAAGATAATAAAGAATATATTGAATATGTAGGGTTTCTTAAAACAGATAAAGAGAAGAATGAGTTTTACGGTAATGCCATAGCTACTCTAGTACCTTCAACTTGGGATGAACCTTTTGGAATGGTAGCTATAGAATCTCTAGCTTCAGCAACACCAGTAATAGCTCTTAAATCAGGAGCATTAGAAGAGATAGTAAGTGATAATAAAACAGGATTCTTAGTAGAAAAGAAAGTAATAGAGGATGAGACTATCAGTGGTTTAGTAAAGGCTATAGAAAATATTGGGAATATTGATAGAACAGAATGTAGAAGAGATTTCTTAGAAAGATTTACAAGTAAGAAAATGGCGACAGAGTATATGAACATCTATCGCCATTTAACAAAAGTCTAATTTATTTTGTTAAGACTATTGTATAACTTAAAGCTGAAAGGTCTTTTTCGATAACTTTCTTTAAGTTTGCTCTCCATGTTATTTCAGCATCTTCTTTAACACTTGCAATACAGCTTTCACCGTTTGTAAGAGTTACATTTGCTTTTGATAGGTTTCTAGCTGCTACTGGGCTAACATTAGCTCCATATACAACCTTACCATTCTTTAGAATTCCAAGCTTCTTCATTACTATTGCATCAGGATCTATTGAATCAGCTGACATAATTGAAGTAGCTGGTCGAGTAGATACAGTTGCAGTATCTGGCTCAGCTAATCTATCATTAGGTAGGTTACTTTGAACACTGGTATTAAGTTTAGTCTCAAGTCTTAATTGAGCTTTACCATTACCATTTACAGAGTATTCCCCATTAACAATTTCACCAGCATTTAATAGTGATAATTGACTATCACACATATATGCACTGTTACTTGCACTTACTTGCACTGGCTTTACTAAAGCAACTGCAGATCCTGCAAGTACTCCAACTAAAGCGAGTCTTTTTCCATACTTTCTCACTCCCTTAAATATTTCTGACATTACCATTAGATTAAAGATAAAATATAAAATTATGATGCATCTAATAGGAGTAACTAATTACTATGGGAAAAGTAACAAG
>Ga0138256_10007684_pt1 | contig 11353 bp, 6 predicted proteins | sample KNB2016incub_MG_FD_105486 | JGI IMG/M metagenome (GOLD analysis project Ga0138256, IMG submission 105486) | Active sludge microbial communities from wastewater in Klosterneuburg, Austria - KNB2014incub_MG | ecosystem: Engineered > WWTP > Activated sludge > Unclassified | place: Austria...
ACGGGGCCCTTCCGCGCTGGCGCAGCTGCGGGAACAGCACCACGTCACGGATGTTCATGGTACCGGTCAGAACCATTACCAGCCTGTCGATGCCGATCCCTAGGCCACCGGCGGGGGGCATGCCATGCTCCCTGGCCCGCAGGAAATCTTCATCCAGCGGCTGCGCTTCATCGTCGCCACTCGCCTTCTGCCGCGCCGCCTCTTCGAAACGCCCGCGCTGGTCGATGGGATCGTTCAGCTCGGTGAAACAGTTACCCAGCTCGAAGCCGGCGATGAGCGGCTCGAAGCGCTCCACATAACGAGGATCATCCGTCTTGCGCTTGGCGAGCGGGCTCAAGGCGACGGGGTAGTCCAGCAGGAAGGTGGGGTTCCAGATGCTGGGCTCCACGTATTCGCCGATCAACTCGTCGACGGTGCGGGCCCAGGTGGGCTGGGGAGCGCAGGCAAGGTTGAGCTCGCGGAGGGCCTGACGCAGTCCGTCCAGGTCTTCCCAATGCGCTTCGATGTCGATACCCGTGGCGTCCTGGATGGCCTGGCGCACCGTCAGCCGCCGCCAGGGCGTGCTGAAGTCGAGGGTACGGCCTTCCAACTCTACCGTCAATCCCTCGTTCACTTCCTGGCAGATGCCACTGATCATGGACTCGGTCAGGGTCAGCATCTGCTGGTAATCGGCATAAGCCCAGTAACATTCCATCATCGTGAACTCGGGCAGGTGGGTGCGGTCGATGCCCTCGTTGCGAAAGTCCTTGCAGATCTCGTAGACGCGCTCGAATCCGCCCACCAGGAGGCGCTTGAGGTACAACTCGTCGGCGATGCGCAGGAACATCTCCTGCTCAAGCGCATGGTAATGGGTCGTGAAAGGCCGCGCCGCACCGCCGCCGTAGATCGGCTGCAGCACTGGCGTTTCCACCTCCAGAAAGCCCCGTCCGTCCAGAAAGCGCCGCATGGCCGAGAGGATGCGCGAGCGCTTGACGAAACGTTCGCGCGACTCGGCGCTGGTGATCAGATCCAGGTAGCGCTGGCGGTAGCGCGTCTCCACGTCCTGCAGCCCGTGCCACTTTTCCGGCAGCGGCAGGAGGCTCTTGGCCAGCATCCGCAGGTCATCGACCGCCAGGCTGATCTCGCCGCTCTTGGTTCGAAACATCGAGCCGCGAGCGTTGACGAAATCGCCGATGTCATAGAGGTCCAGAAAGGCGGCGAAGGCGTCGTCGCCCAAAAGATTGCGTCGCAGATGCAATTGCAGCTGGCCCGCGCCGTCCTGGAGGTGCACGAAGGCCGAGCCCCCGAAGCGGCGAATGGCGCCGACCAGACGACCGGCCAGGAGGACACCCTGGATACCTTCCGCTGCGTTCTCGGCTTCTGCGGCCAGAAAGGCCGCTCCGGCCTCCACGGTGCTATGGCTGCGCCCGGACCGGCTGGGATAAGGATCCTGACCCAGTTCGCGGAACCGATCGATGCGGACCCGCCTCGCGGCAACCAGAGCCTCGAGGCCGCCCGCCTGCTCTTGCGGCAACAGCGCTTGCGACGGCACGAGATCGTGGTCCGCGTCTGTCATACCGTCCTGGTTCATCGTCCACTCCTCGCCAATGGAGCGGCGCGCATCGCCGCTCCGCGTTCGCACCTCAGCGGACTTCCAGCAACTTGAAGGTCATGGTGGCCCCGTTGGGCGCCTTGTAGGTCACCACATCGCCAGCCCGGCGGCCCATGAGCGCAGCCCCTAGGGGCGACGCGTTCGAGATCTGGCCGCCGAGCGGATCCGCCTCGGCAGAGCCCACGATCCGGAACTCCTCAGGCCCCTCGCCAACTTCTTCCACCTTGACCTGCGAGCCGAGAGCTACGGTCTCGCCGTGCACCGATTCGATCACCGTGGCGCGGCGCAAGAGGTCTTCGAGCTCCTGAATGCGGCCCTCGATGAAGCCCTGCTGTTCCTTGGCTTCGTCGTAGGCGGCATTCTCGCGGAGGTCGCCGTCTTCTTTGGCGTCACGGATCATCGCAGCGACCTCGGGACGGCGGACATCGATCAAGACGCGAAGCTCTTCTTCCATACGGGCATGGCCTTCCGGCGTGAGGAGCACCTTGTCACGTGGATTCATAATGTGGACTTCACCTTAGCGAGGTTGGGCGTCGACCAGGGACCGACGCCCGGCGGAGGCGCAAGAAACGCCTTGCCAGCGTAGCGACAAGCGGTCAGTTCAGGGAACCGAATCGGTCCGACCGTGAACGGATCAGGATCGGGTAGCTAGGATGCCAACCGTCCAAGACACGCTGACCAGATCGGGTTAACAAAGACACGCGCCGCACCCTGACAGGGTGCGGCGTGAAGGCGGATCTTCTGAGAGTGAAGGCTAGCACGACTGCCCACGAGCGCCAAACGCAGGACACGAGCGGCCAAGACCCTCCTTGGCGCTCAACGCGCGGTTTCCGTCCACGGCAGCAAGATCCGCTGCGTCAGGGGCCGGACAGTAACCGCTGCGAAACGGTTGGCCTCGTCGTTCTGCGGCATGTGGGCCAGCAGCGACAGGGCTTGCGATCGACAGCCGCCCACGAAGAGGCGCCGACTGCCACCGGCCGCCGGCAGATCGATCAGCTCGCCGGCTGAGCCGTCAGGAGCGTCCTCGCAGTCCGGGCAGCGGAGTCGCATACAGCCGTCGGAGGCCGGATTCAGGGCGAACAGGTCGCCGTCCGCCAGGTCGTCTGGAAACTGGTCGATGCCCGGTGCGCCCGGTGCGGCCAGATCACCGGTGGCATCCTGCAACGACAAAGCCAGGCCGATGCTTCCCAATCGATCGAGGTCCTTGCCGAGCCCGAACACCGGATGGTTGATGAAGAATCGCAAGACCCAGCCGCGCGCCGCGAGGTCGAAGGGCACTTGACTGACAAAGAAGCTCGTGCTGCCGGTGCGGGGGTCTACCGGAAGTGCCGCCCAGTCGGGACGCAGGCTCACCGGGTCCACATCGGTGACGAAGGATCCCAAGAGAGGGCCGGGGAAGGACAGGACCTGCCCGACCTTGTCCAGTCGACCATCACCGTCCAGGTCGAAGTAGACGCGAGGCCGAACGGCCAAGGGCAGGGTCGCGGCGCCGGCAGTCTCCACGGCCAGCTCCAGCATCTGCAGTGGCAGCAACGGGAAGCGTGGATCACGGGCAGAATCCGGCAGGGTGTAGACCCGGACTCCGACGGCCCTGATGTCCAGGGCGCCCGGCAGGGCCGCGTCGGCAGGATCTTCTGCCACACGGCGGTACAGCGCCAGGCCACCGGCCTCAGCGCAGTCGTTGCGCAAGGTCAGGAGCGCTTCTCCTGCCTCGTCCATTCTGGCCGTGCGCGGCCGCAGGTCGACGCAGGAGCGCCGCCGACCCAGAGCGTGGAAGGGGATTCGAGCCGCGATCACCGGCGTGCCGGCGTCCGGGACCGCCGGCGGAACCACCTCCAGGTCCACGAAGCCATCGGCCTCCAAGGTCTCCAGCACCGCCGTCTGGGCCAAGGCCTCGGCCCGGCCGCGACCGGGAAGTGTCCAGGGTCGGAGCGTGTTCGGATCGATGGACAGGACAGCCGTCAAGACGGCCGTCGCGTCGGCGCCGCCGACAGCCCCGAGGACGACAAGCTCAGGCTCGAAGCGCAAGCTGTAGCCACGGGAAGCGTCGTCTTCATCCCGAAAGCGCGATACCGGTCGCAACCGCAGCGTCCCGGCGCCAAGATGGGTCACCGTCAAGGCCCGACGCACCGTGACGGCTTGGGACGCGGTGGCGTTGAGCCCAAAACTGAGTTCGGCGATGCCGTCCTCGGCGCGGACCACCACCGCCGCCTCCACAGCGGCGACCGCTTCCGGGAGTCCGGCACCCTGGCGGGTCACGGACACCGCCCCTCCACCGCCGCCGTGAATGGTCGGCCGGGCCTGGTTCATGAGGATCGCTGCCACATCCAGGGGCTTGAGGCTGATGCCTCGCCGAACCGCGGATTGCTGGACCAACGCCGCCAGGCCTGCGGCCATCGGCGCGGCCATGGACGTGCCACCACGCAGCATGCCGCCACTGCCGCTGCCAGCGGCAGCGGCCCAGACTGCACCGCCCGGTGCCGCAAGTTGCGGCTTGAGCGGCAACCCTTCACGTCCGGCCGGGCCGCGACTGGAACCTGTAGCGATCTGGTCGGTTAGAGAAGCTACCGTTCGCAGGCGAAGGGTAGCCGTCACCGGTTCAGCCCGTTGTCGCAGGCCGCGAAGGCGCTCGCCGCTGGCCTGGTCGATCATCACGGCGGGCAGATCGAAGCAACGACCATGGAGACGACCGCAATCCCCGCGCATCGGAATCACCTGACCACCAGCGTTGGTGAAGACCACAGCGGCGAGAGCGCCGAGCTCCTGGGCCCGAGCGATCTTCTGGGTGAACAGGCAGTTGCCGCGCGCGATCAAGGCCACCGTTCCCCGAGGATCTTCCCAGGGCGGTCGCGGCAAGCCGTTCTCGTCCGGGCAGCCGTCACCCAGGTAAGCCAGCGGCAGGGATGGGGCCAGGTCCGTCTCTCCTAGCCGGGGGGTGAGGAGCTCGATGGCCTCCACAGCCTCGACGGTCAGGTCGCCCCCATTCCAACCAGCCGCCAGCTCGGGACGCGTCTGTGCGGGACCGAAGCTGGCCGCCACGCTCAGAACCGCCCGAGAGCTGCCCGGGGAGCCCACGGCAAAGGCCTGGTCCCCACTGTTTCCAGCGGAGGAGACTACCGTCACCCCCAATCGGGCGAGGCGCTCCATGAGTTCGTCGAACAAGCGACCTTGGGAACCGTAGGGCGTACCCAGGCTCAGGTTGAGTACGCTGGCCCTGCGCCGTCGGCCGTCCGGCGTGGTGGCCGCAACGCCAAGCTCCAGGTCTTCGCCCAGGTTGTGCCGGGTCAGCCATTCCAGGCCGCCGACCGTCAGCGCGGTTTCACCCACCACCTGCTCGCCGCTCGTCCGCGGACTGCCAAAGACCTTGATGGCCAGGATCGATGCTCCAGGCGCCACGCCGACGGCAACCGGAGGACCGGCTGCGGACGTCGCGCCCCGTGAAGCGAGGATGCTGGCCACATGGGTGCCGTGGCCCTGGAACTCCATGCCGTCGAGGTACACCTCGTCGATAGGATCATCGTCCGGCTGGGGAAAGCGCGAACAAACCAGCTCCGGCGGCGGAAACAGGGGGCAATCGGCGGCGTAGCGGCTGCCGGCTAGATCCACGCCGCCCACCACCACATCAGTGGGGAAGCTCCCCGGCTCACGCAGCCCGGGATCATCTCCCCGATAGCGGTCCGGGTCGCCGCTGCCGCCGAGTGCGGCGTGGCTGTAGTCGACGCCCGTATCCATCACCGCGACCAGAACGCCGGCGCCATCGAGTCCCAGTTCCGTCCGCGCTCGAGCCGCCCCCACGTGCCGCACGGCACGGTCGAGGTCTGGTCGCGCCAGGGGGGCGGCGACCACACGCCGCACCGCGGGCCAGCCGCGCCAGCGCTCGGCAGAACCGTGCGGCGCTTCCACCAGGACGCCGTTCAGCAGGCTGGCATAGCGTTCAATGATGTGCCCGCCTTCCACCTCAATCCGCGCGAGCAGGTCATCCTGACTGGCCAGGACCGCCGCCCTGAGGCGCTGCAAACGCCGCCGCTGGGGCTCGTCGATGGAAACCAGGGCCGCGACTCCAGCCGCCCTGGTTTCCGCCGTCGTCAGTCGTTCGACAACGGGAAGAGGCCAGAGTTCGACAATGAGCACCTCCGTTGGCGATTCGGCGGCGGCGCGAGCCTTGGCGGGAACGGCAACGCTGAGAACTGGGGCGCCAACAACGTTCGGAGCGCTGACATCCGGGGCGCTGACCTGGCCGGGCCACCGCAGCGGGTCCTGTGGCCGGGCAAGCGCGAGGGCGTGCACCGTCGCCGGCGGCCGGTCGGTTGCGGCGGAAGCCTCGAGTGCCAGTGGCCACAACAGAACCAAACAGACTGCGGATCGGGTCAAGCGCAGCATCGTAGACATCTGTCTCTCCTGTCGGCTATCCATCCAGTTCGGGGATGATCCGCTCCGCAAATGGCTGTCCGCGGGCTTCTGTCGCGCAGACCGCGGGATCAGGATCGACGAGCAGCAGGTAGGGGATACCGACGGCCGTCGGCCCGAGACGCTGCCGTCGCGCTTCGGTGGGCACTGCGAACGGCTGGGCGCCGTTGATCGCGCGGGTGAAGGCCATCAGCCGGGACATGGTGCTGAAGGCCAGAAGGGCGGGGGGGCGCGCGCGAAGGTCTAGCGAAGCGAAGCGCCAGACGAAACGTTCGATTTGTCCGATGTCATCGGGTCCTAGGGGGCCATTCACGCCCAACAGGTACAGTTCGTCCGGGACTCGTTCCGCCAGCTTCTGTGCGCCCGTTACCGCCAGGTCAAGGACCCGATCGGCGAGTTCTGCGTCAGGAACGATGACCGGGTCCATTGGGTTCAAGCCCCGCCAGCAAGTCGCGCACGCACACGGCGCTCGATCTCGTCAGCCGCCTGCTCCGCCTCGCGGACCCGCGCCGCGCCTTGGCGACGCAAACGGTCACCTTCCTCAAGGTCGCGCAGCCCAAGGACGTTGATCTCCACGTTCAGCGCCGCCGAGCGAGCGGCTGCCAGCCCCAAGTAGCCGGCAACGCCGGCATCGCTGGCCGCGCTGGGGTTGCCCTGAACTGCCGCCTCGAGGGCGGCCGTCAAGGCCTCGCCGACCGCGTCGAGGGTATCCAGAGGAACCTGCGTCGCCAGGCGCAGTGCCGCCTGGATGGCATCGCGGCGCAACGCCGCTTCCGGCGCACCATCCTTGGGAAGCTGGTAGGCGGCCATCACCGCGGTGAAGGCCGCTGAATCGGCCAGTACCAGCGCCTGCAGCCGTGCCCGGAGACCCTCTGCCCGGCCCCTCAGGGCCACCATCCGCGCCTCGTCAGCGGCAAAGCGCTCGCGGCCGATGGTCAATCCGGCGACCATCGCGGTCAATGCGGCGCAGAGGGCACCGGCCAAGGCGGCGACACTGCCCCCGCCGGGCGTGGCCTCCGCCGAAGCCAGACGGTCCAGAAAGTCACCGAGCGGCGCCGCGACCATGGCCTCGTCCGGGAGTTGGTCAATACCCAGCATGTCCTCGATCGTTCGCGGCATGGCGACCAGGCGCAGTCGGTGCATGGCTGCACCGTCAAGCACGGCGCGTGGGACCAGGCCCAGTAGGCGCATGGTGCCTACCCGCCCCCCGCGTGACTCAGCTTCCTGGCAGGCCCAGTCCAGGGCGCGGTGGAGCGGCAACCGCTCGGGCTGTGTCAAGCTCATGGCCAACTGCGCAGCCGCGGGATGCTCACCGTGCACGCGGCATTCCAGGCCCATGAGAGCCCCGGTCTGTTCATCCAAAGCGGCGGCAACCGACTCGGCGCCTTCGCGGTCCAGGCCGTCGATTTCTAGCAGCAGATGCACCCGCGGGGCGCGGGCGCTGACGATGCAGGCTCCCGCGGAGCCCAGCGCGCGGGGACCAAAATCCGGTGCTCGTGCATCGTCGCCGCCGATGTCCGCGGCCAGACCCTCATAGTCGCCGCTACGCAGACTGGCGACGTCGCGGCGCTCGGGCCGCAGGGCCGCATCGCCGGCCAGGTAGACGGGCAGCTGTAGCTGTCCGGCCAGATCCTGGGCCAGGCCGCGCGCCTGATCGACCACCTCGGCCAGGCTGATGCCGGCGACGGGGACCAAAGGCAAGAGGTCGACAGCGCCGATACGCGGATGGGTGCCTTGATGCCGGCGCAGGTCGATGCGCTGCACCGCCAAGGCCGCGAGGGCCAACGCCGCGTTGCGGACGACAGCAGGGTGGCCTCCGAAGCGCAGGATGGCGCGGTGCTGCTCACCGTCGGCTTGCTGATCGATCATCCGCGCTCCGGCGGCCTCCACCGCGGCGGCCAGGTCGGCGAGCAGGCTCGCGTCCCGACCCTCGCTGACGTTGGCCAGGCATTCGATGATCGCGTTCACGGTCGGGTCCTTGTGTTTGCGGGGTGGCGAGAGGCACTCCCAGGTTGCCAGAAGGGCAACTCAGGTCGCCAGGCGGCACGGTCAGCCAAGTCGGAAGGGGTCCAGGGGGCGCTCGCCGGTGTAGACCAGGACGCTCTTGAGCTCGGTGAACTCGCCAAGCGCTTCCAGGCTGACCTCGCGGCCCCAGCCGCTCTGCTTGAAGCCGCCGAATGGAGTACCGGGAAAGACGGTGAAAGGCTGGTTGACGGTGACGACGCCGCTGCGGACCTTCTGGGCCACCCGATGGGCGCGGCCCAGGTCGCGTGTCCACACCGAGGCCGTGAGACCGTAGGCGTTGTCGTTGGCCAGACGCAGGGCCTCCGCCTCGTCATCGAAGGGCATGATGGCCGCCACGGGGCCGAAGATCTCCTCCTGGACGACGCTCATGTCGTTGCGGCAATCGGCGAGCGCCGTAGGCTGCAGGAAAGCCCCCATGGCGAGCGCGGGATCCGACGGGCGGCCGCCGCCGACGATGAGGCGTGCTCCGGCGGCAAGGCCCTGGGCCACGTAGGCCTCCACGGAGGCGCGATGCTCGGGGCTGATGAGTGAGCCCACATGGGTCTTGGGGTCCAACGGGTCACCAAGGCGGATCTTGCCGGTCAGTTCTACGAAGCGCTCCAGGTACGCGTCATAGATTGGGCGCTGCACCAGAATGCGGCTGCGGGCATCGCAGCTCTGGCCGGCGCTGTAGAAGATGGACCAGACAGTGCTGGGGATGGCCGAGTCCAGATCGGCATCCGCGAAGACCAGGGCCGGGCTCTTGCCACCCAGCTCCAGCGACAAGCGTCGGAAGTCGGTCTTGGCGGCTTCCAGGATGCTGCGGCCCACCGCAGTCGAGCCGGTGAAGCTGACTTTGTCCACGCCCGCATGGGCCGCAAGCTGCGCTCCAATGGTCGATCCCTTGCCTGCCACCACGTTGATGGCTCCGGGGGGGAAGCCGGCTTCGGTCGCCAGCTCGCCCAGGATGAGCGCCGATAACGAGGACTGCTGGGCGGGCTTGAGGACCACGGCGTTACCCGCCGCGAGGGCCGGCGCCAACTTGCGCAAGGTGAGCAGCAAGGGGTAGTTCCAGGGCACGATGAGGCCGCAGACGCCCAGCGGCTCACGGGTGGTGTAGTTGAGAAAGCCGTTGGGCGCTTCGTTCGTGCGCCCCTGGATCTTGGTGGCCGCGCCGGCGAAGTACTCCAACTCGGAGATGCCTTGGGTCAGCTCACCCTTGACCGAGCTGATGGCCTTGCCGATGTTGCGGGCTTCCACGGTGGCGATGGCGTCTAGATTCTCCCAAAGGAGGTCGGCCAGCTTCAACAGCAGCCGCGTGCGCTTCTGGCCTGACTGCCGCGACCAGAGACCGCCGTCGAAGGCCTGGCGGGCGGCCGCCACGGCAAGGTCCAGATCCTCCTTGTCGGCCAGAGGCACGGTGGCCATGGACCGGCCCAAGGCCGGCTCCTGGGCCTCGAACGTGGCGCCGGATAGCGAGGCGGCCGGCTGGCCGCCGATGGTCATGAAGTAGTCGCTGCGCTGGGTGTCAATCATGGCTTTATGCCCTTTGCTGGCTGACTGGATGAATGATGGCGGAGTCTATGGAGTCTAGGCGGCGATGCGTTGGCTCAAGGTATTGTACGGAAGCTGATGGGGTGAAGGACCGGATGAGGCTGGCAAGTTGGTAGGATGTAGTAGCGAAGCACGGTTCGGTCCCGGTGAGCCTCAGATCCGGTCAGCCGCAGTCCCAGTGAGCCTCAGTCCGCCAGATTCTCGAACACGGTGGCCACGCCCTGGCCGACCCCGATGCACATCGTGGCAAGACCGTAGCGGCAGTTGGGGCCGCGGCGTCGCATCTCATGCAAGAGGGTGGTCACGAGGCGCGCGCCGCTGGCGCCCAGGGGATGCCCGAGGGCGATTGCCCCGCCGTTGACGTTGACGATGGCCTCGTCGAGGCCCAGCTGGTCGATGCAGGCCAGGGCCTGCACGGCGAAGGCCTCGTTGAGTTCGACCAGGTCCAGGTCCTTCACGGTCAGCCCGGCGCGCTCCAGCGCCAGGCGGCTGGCGGGTACGGGGCCCAGGCCCATCAGCCGCGGGTCCACCCCAACCACCGCTGAGGCCAGGACGCGCGCCAGAGGCCGCAGGCCGAGTTCGACAGCGACATCGCGCTGCGCCAACAGGACCGCGGCCGCGCCATCGTTCAGGCTGGAAGCATTGCCGGCAGTGACTGTGCCGCCGGGGCGGAAGATCGGCCGCAGCGCCGCCAGGGCGGCCAAGGAGCTGTCGGACCGCGGACCGTCGTCCCGCGCCACCTGCTCCGTCCTGCCCTTGCCGGCCGGCACCTCCACCGCCGCGACCTCGTCGGCGAAGCGACCTGCCTCCCAGGCGGCCACGGCCCGCTGGTGGCTGCGCAGGGCGAAGGCGTCCTGCCGCTCGCGGGAGATCTGCGTGGCCTCCCTGATGTTCTCGGCGGTCTCACCCATCGCTTCGAGCGGAAACAGGGCCTCCAGGCGAGGGTTGGGGTAGCGCCAGCCGAGGGTGGTGTCCCAGGCGGTGGCATTGCCGCTGGCCCAGCCAGGGTTGGACTTGGGCAGCGAGAGGGGCGCGCGGGTCATGCTCTCAACGCCGCCGGCGATGGCCAGCCGGCCGTCGCCAACGGCGAGCATGCGCGCCGCCTGCTGCAGGGCGTCCAGGCTGGAACCACACAGGCGGTTGATGGTGGTGGCCGGCACCTGGTGGGGGAGTCCGGCAAGGAGGGCGGCCATGCGACCCACGTTGCGGTTGTCTTCGCCGGCCTGGTTGGCGCAGCCGAAGAAGACGTCGCCGATGAGCAGTGGATCGACGGGCTGGCGTTCCATCAGGGCGCGGATGGCCGCCGCGCCCAGATCGTCGGGGCGCACCGCGGCGAGCGCCCCGCGGATGCGGCCGATGGGCGTGCGGACGGCGTCGATGACCAGGACCTCGTGCAGGTTCATGCGTTGATCTGACTCCTGGTACGGTTAGGTCGAGGGCTGGGGCAGCTCGGACTGGCGCGGATCGGACGGGTGGGCCTGCCGGCTCGGGGGCGGGTGGGTGACTGCGCCTGGCGGGTCCGCGTTCAGGCGATGCGGCCGCCCTGGTCCTCGTGAATGAAGATCCAGGCCGCCACCTCGCCGATGTCGAAGGCGTCGCCGCTGAAGCGTCGGTCCAGCCGCGACGAGCTGACGCCGCTGGCCGTCTCGGTCTGGCGCTCGGCGAGGATGGCCCGGATGCGTCCTAGCCATTGCTCACCGTTTGCGACCCGCAGGTCGATCCATTCGGCCTGGCTGCGCGTCTCGAGCGCGGCCTCGTCGATCAACCAGCCGGGCCGTTCCCAATCGTGTTGGGCCA
>Ga0138256_10007685_pt1 | contig 11349 bp, 13 predicted proteins | sample KNB2016incub_MG_FD_105486 | JGI IMG/M metagenome (GOLD analysis project Ga0138256, IMG submission 105486) | Active sludge microbial communities from wastewater in Klosterneuburg, Austria - KNB2014incub_MG | ecosystem: Engineered > WWTP > Activated sludge > Unclassified | place: Austria...
AGCAATTAAGCATAGGCCCAGCAAAAAACCGGTGATGATAATTGTTTCGCTGTTAAAATCATTTTTTTGTAAAATACGGGCCGGTGTAACTGCTATGCCTGCCCATGCGGCAAGCGTGGTGATTGCCATACTGTGTACACCCAGGTGATCGAAATAATAGGCAGTAAAGAACAATACCAGCATGGGTATAAAAGTAGCCAACCCGAACCTGTTGCCAAATACATTGTATTGAAACTGGAGATAACCAACAAAAGTGATGAATGTAAGACAGCCCAGCAACAGGATATAATCGAAAAAAGAATCGGGCGATAAAACCTTTGAATTTGAATAAGGGAGCTTTTTTTTGAAGCAATAAAAAAAACTTCCGGCACATACCGCAGCAATCACAAACAATATAACCTGGTGACCGATGGTATCTATATTTTTATATACTAAAATACTTAACCCGCCACTCAACAGCAATACACCCAGGTAAAGCATTGCTTTAAACTCCCAATGAACCGAAAATAATTTATTGGACTGAACAGCTTTTATTTTTTGGAGCGATGCATCAGAAACATGTCCGCCGGCATGTAATTGCTCAAACAATGGTAAATTCATTTTGTAAAATAAGATATTTATAGATACCATCAGAGGACGCAGGATCTTGCTTTAGCGGAAGCTTAAGTGAAGTCTTTTCATTTTTCTAAATGGATACTTTTACAACAAAACTACATCCTGCTAAAAGCGTCATAATCAAGCAATTCAATATCTGGTGAAAGATATCCCTGCTTAACAGGTTCTTCTTTCATCAGGTCGGTGCTCAGGTATTTTTTATTGCTGTCGCTGAAAACGGTTACCACATTCAATGGCCGCTTTGATTGCTGTTGAAGCCGGATGGCGCCGATCAGGTTTGCACCGGAAGAAATACCAACTGCCAGCCCCAGTGTTTTGGCCAGTTTTTGCGCCATTAAAATAGAATCCCCATCAGAAACCTTGATCACCGGATCCATCTCATCCAGTTTCACAATGGCCGGGATGAATTCATCAGATATTCCCTGGATGCGGTGGGACCCTGTTTTAAACCCGGTAGAAAGTGTAGGTGATTCTTCCGGCTCCAGCGGGTGTATTTTTATAACCGGGTTCCTTGACCGCAGGTATTTACCCACTCCCATGATCGTGCCGCCGGTGCCAACGCCAGCTACAAAAGCATCGGGATTTATATCGATGGCCTGCAGCTGCATCCAGATCTCCTTCGCAGTTGTTTTTTCGTGCGCTTCGGCATTGAAGGTGTTTTCAAACTGCCGGGGTAAAAAAATTGCAGGGTCTGCAGCCGACATCTGTTCACTTAAAGCGATGCTTCCCAGGAAACCGCCCTTTTCCTTCGACATCAATATAACCGATGCCCCGAGGCTTTCAATGATATTGATCCTTTCGCGGCTCAGCCAGTCGGGCATAATGATCTTTACCTCATGCCCCAGTGCCTTACCAATGGCACTGAATGAAATACCGGTGTTGCCACTGGTAGCTTCAACAATGATATCGCTGCTTTTAATTTTGCCCGACCGGTAGGCCTGTTGAAGAATGTATAAAGCCATCCGGTCTTTGATACTGCCCGTAAGGTTGTAATGCTCACATTTTACATACACCTTACCCGTCACATTTTTGTACCGGTAAAGGATCTCTATCATCGGTGTGTTACCGATGAGGCGCCAGAGATGGTTGAATTTATTTTCTAATTTCGTTTTCGTACAATAAAACTAAAATAAACCGGCCGGAATTAAAACCAAACTGACCAATATCATGAATGTACAAAAACTGATTTCATGTTGTAATGCAAACCCTGCGCCTGTTGCTTTAAAAGCCAGCTGATAAGGATCATATACATGCTGCTGAGGGCCCTATGTATTTAAACCAAAATAATATCAAAATCTACGGGTAAATCTTCTCCAAAAAATAATTTCCCTGGCTTCTCTCTGGCACATTTATTGATATAAATCACCTGTTCCCGCTTTAAGAATCCAATCCTGTCCCCCTGTAAACAAGCATAGAATAATTTCTATACAGAATTAAAATAATTGCTACAATTCCTGTTAAAAACCACAATTAAGTTTGCATTTTAAGCGTTTCGCTATTATTACGGTTCAATCCTGTTTAAAACATCAACCAATATTATGAACAACAGCAGACAAAAAGAGCTTTTACTTATCATTCATTCCAGTTTTTTTTCAAAAGCATGGGTAAAAAGCGCCCGTGCAGAATCCGAAGGATGGTTTTCGCAAAAACAGCAGTTAAAGGAAGCCTGCCAGGATGGGTTGATACCGGAATTATTACCCGAATGTTTTGAAAAAACCAACAATACACCGGCACCCGTATGGAAGATCAATGATGCCAATACCTTTATTGACCTTGTTTTTTGTAAATACACACAAAAAAAGGAAAAGCAATTCTCCTTAAATCCTTATATTTTTATGCAGGTACAGGGATATAATTGACCCTGCGGCAGAAGTTAAAGTCCTCACCGTTTTCACTATGCACACCCGGCTCCTATTACATAAACTGCCGGCATTATAAAAATTTTACCCGTTTCTTTTACTGGATCACCAACTGCCTGGTGCTTGATAATTCCTTCCCGGTTATTTTAACTGTATAAATACCAGCTGATAAGTGATGGTTCACTGTAATGGTATTGTTATTACCGAATTGCTGCTGCAATTTTAGTCGCCCAACATGGTCATAAACCAATACATCGATGGTGCCGGGTATGTTTTTCAGTAAATTGATATTAAAGGAAGCCCCGGAAGCGGGATTGGGATAGATATCCGCTGAATGGCCCGTTTCTGCATTCCGTACCCTTTCTATGGGTGAAAAAGAAAACTTGCCGTCAATATCAACCTGTTTCAGGCGGTAAAAGGATATACCGCTCATTGACTGGTTATCAAAAAAAGTATAATCCGTTAAATGGCCATTGTTATTGATACCGGGCACCCTGCCCACTATGCTAAAATTAACTCCATCAGCCGAACGTTCAATATCAAAATACCCGTTATCTTTTTCATACTCGGTTGTCCAGAAAACTTTTACCTGTTTACTGTTGACCGCACTGGCCTTAAAAATTTTCAGGTTAACTGGTAATTGCCCCGGGAGCTGGGCTTTTGCGGAAAAAGCAAGCAATATGGCGATGCCCGTAATAAAATTTAATTTCAGGCCGGTTAAAACCCTTTTTTGCAGGCTGAGGTTAAGCTTACACATAATTCTTGGTTTAAAGAGGTTAAATAACAATTCAAAAACCGTTTAGCAAAACGGGGCCTGGTTCAAAGGAATTGAATGATGTAATAAGCTGAAATGGATGGGGTTGGTATATTCTTAAGGATAAGAAATTTGTACGGTCAAGGGCAAATATAATATAATAAACCTGAAAAAGAAATAAATATATAAAAATGGCTGGTTCCTTTTCTTGCTTGTTTACTGAAAGGCAAATCACCCCCTAACCCCCAAGCAATTTGTGGAATATGTTGTATCTCAATAAAGTTTTGAATGCAATTTTTAATTAATTTGAGTTGATATTATTTTCAAAACCTGTTATCAGAACATAAAATTGTATATACATTTATGACCATATTCAGCAGAACCGATTCTGACAATCTCCACTTCCGGGAGCTGGTTGCATTACTGGATGCAGACCTTAAAATAAGAGATGGTGACGAACATGATTTTTATGCCCAATTCAATTCCATTGAAAACCTGCGCAATGTGATCATCTGTTATGTTGACAATAACCCGGTGGGCTGTGGAGCCTTTAAAAAATTCCATGAACACCAGGCAGAAATAAAAAGAATGTTTGTGTTGCCGGAATTCCGCGGGCATGGTACCGGGCTGAACATTTTAAAAGAACTGGAAATATGGGCTATGGAATTGAATTATTCGACATGTATCCTGGAAACCGGTAAAAAACAACCTGAAGCGATCAGGCTGTATCAAAAAGCGGGATATACCATCATAAAAAATTACGGGCAATATGAACATGTAGAGAACAGCATATGCATGTCGAAGTTGATCGTATAAACTTCCGGCAACGCAAAAAGGAACCACATTATGAAAGTAATTTTTGAATTAACTTAAAACGGGAAGTGATCTATTAAAACATAAACCCTGAACTATAATTTCATCAACAAATATTTTTAATGAAATACGCAAATGCTGCTTCCTGCTTTGGATTTATGGGTGTGATCCTTTTTATAGCAACAACCATCATTGCTGCAATGCTGGTTCCGGGTTACAGTCATGTTTCACAACTCATCAGTGAATCTTATGCCATTGATACAACATATGGAATGCAATTGAGATTTTTTGGTTTTTTACCGGCCGGAATATGTATGGCTGTTTTTGCTTTTTTAGCCATGCGGGTTTTGCCCAAACATATTTTATCACGGGCAGGGTTTTACGGTATTGGTATATTTTACGGATTGGGAACGGTGGCCGTCAGCTTTTTCCCTTGCGATGCAGGATGCAATAAGGAATTTATTGATCCCAGCTTTTCACAATTCATACATAACCTTACCGGTACACTCACCTACCTGGTTGTTCCTGTTTCTTTGATCTTTGTTGCCATTGCAGCCCGGAAATGGACTAATGCAAAACCGGTTGTTTATTCCGGGTTTATTTCAGGCATAGTGGCCATGGTTTTTATTGGGATCCTTTCAGCCGGCATGGATGCTGAATACGCAGGTCTTTATCAACGCATCATTGAAGGCTCGATACTTGCCTTTATCGTTACCTGTTCAATGTACCTGCTCAGGCTCCGGAATAAAGTACCGCAATAAAACTGGTGAAAAAATTACATTACCGGCTAAATAACCAAACAGGCACTGCCCCAGAACTGTTTAATTAAATTTACTATATAAAATGAAACAGCAATACAAGACCAAAAGGCTTACACTAAAACGGCTTACCCCGGAGGATGCTGATTTTATTTTTGAACTGGTAAACACGCCGGCCTGGATCAAATATATCGGTGACCGAAATATAAAATCAAAAGAAGATGCTGCAAACTATATTGAAAAGATCCTGAACAACCCTGACATTATATATTGGGTTGTACAATTAACCGGCGGGCAGATCGCCGTTGGTATCATTACTTTCATTAAGCGTGATTATTTAGCGCACCATGATATCGGGTTTGCCTTTCTACCGGTATATACCCAAAAAGGCCTTGCATTTGAAGCAGCTTTTACCGTATTGAATGAGCTGCTCAAAATGCCTGCACACAGGCATATACTGGCCACAACCATCAAAGAGAACAATGCTTCTGTTCAATTATTAAAAAAAATGGGGTTCGCATGGCAACAGGAAATAAACAGTGGAAATGATATACTGGATGTATATGGTATTACGAAAGACAAACTGATCATACCCCAATAATCACACTTTGTACGGTACCTGCATTCCGGGTAAACATTATCTTTACTGCATGCATCAATTTGATGTACTTTCATTATACCCAACAATTACCATGAACCCGGCAACAACTTCATTACAGGCATTATTCAACAGGATACCCAGGAGGCATTCCCTGGAAAATGTAAAAGAAATAAACGCGATCCTTGGCGAATATGAAGTGTTATTACTGGCTATTGAATCGATAAACCCTTTTTATGAAAAAAACATTGCTGCTTTCTTTGACGACAAAGAATCGGCATTGTCAGTCATAAAAAAATCAACAGATCCCAAAGCTTCCAAAAAAAATAAAGACAACCTGTTTGATGAGGGTTCCGGCATTTTAAAAGAAAGCATACAGGCATTGCTGGTATTATTTGCCGACGGGACAAGAATAACCTAAAATCGTTTCAATAGTACTTTTTCATTATCCAAATGGATTACTCTTTTCCGTTTTTAATTTTTTACTTTTATTCTGTAATTATCATTACTTTTAAACATTAAATTCTCTAAATAACCAAAACTGCATTATGAAAAAGATCATCTTTCTCTTTATCACATTATTTACACTCCAGGGATTTGCACAGGAAGTAAGCAAGGAGTATGACAAAATCGGTAAATTTTATCATGGCGTTGCCATCGTATGGAAAAACGGGCTTTGCGGTGTGATCAAATCCAGTGGTAAGGAAATTGTTAAGCCGGAATACGAAAAAATACGCCCTTTTGGAAGTGATGGCATTTCATACACTACCAAAGAAGGGAAAATAGGATTACTGTCCATCGAAGGAAAAGTAATTACTGAAAATATCTATGAATCGATCGCACCATTCAGGAACGGGCGTGCAATTACAAAAATGAATGGACTTATGGGCATGATCAACAACAAGGGAAAAGTGTTGATCCCCAATGAATACCAGAAAATAACTGTTGGCAGGTATGGTGATATAAGGGCTGTTAAAGACGGCCGGGAAGTAATGCTGGATGTTAAGGATTGACGAACCATTCAACTAAAGATACCAATGGGTAACCGGTCAAAATTGGCGGTTACCCATTTTATTTGTTAGGGGTTTTTTACTGCCTTCTTAATTAACCCTGACAGAAATTTTGACTTTTATCCTGTCATTTTTTTCCATTTTTTACGTCAATTTTTCATTTTTTTGGGTCGATGCCCCGGTGGCACAAAAATTGATTTTTTTGATCTGAAATTAATTTTTTAACCATTAAAAAGGAGGTAATTATGACACTGTTAAAAAGAAATGGAAGCCTGCTGAATCCATTTCCGGTACTTTTTGATGATTTTGTTAACCGGGACCTGTTCAACTGGGGAAATTTAAATTTTTCCGACACGAACACCAGTATTCCTGCAGTGAATATCAAGGAAACTGCTGAACATTATGAAGTTGCTGTAGCTGCTCCCGGTATGACTAAAAAAGATTTCACCATTGAACTGAATGGAAATGTATTGACCATCAGTTCGGAAAGAAATGATCAAAAAGAAGTAACGGAAGAAGAAAGGTATTTCCGTAAGGAATTCAGCTACCAGTCATTCCGGAGAACCTTCACCCTGCAGAAGGATGTAGTGGATATTGACAGGATCGAAGCCAGGTACGAAAATGGTTTGCTTCAGCTTTTGATCCCTAAAAAAGAAGAAGCAAAACAAAAGCCGCCACGGCTGATAACCGTTTCTTAATGCCTGAACGATGTGTTTTAAAAAGTTGCCCGCAACCAGGGCAACTTTTTTTTGGCCAAACATCCGGAAATAAAATGCATTGTTTAAGCAATGGTAACCGATCAGGAAAAAACATGCAACAGTTCCTGTTCATTCAATTTTAAATTAAAAAAATCAAACCTTTTTACGCCGGATCTGTTTATTAGAAAACACAAAAATAAATTTTATGCAAAAAAACATTTTTTCAATCCTTGCTGCTGTAGCTTTCAGCGCAATAACACTTGTAGCCTGTAATGACAGCAAAACAGAAACAACTGAAACAACTCCGGAAGTAGTTAAAGAAGAAGTAGTGGCTCCTGTGGCCCCAAAAGACATTGTTGATGTTGCCATCGGATCTCCCGATCACACAACACTGGTTGCTGCAGTAACTGCAGCCGGCCTGGTAGAAACACTGAAAGGTGCCGGTCCGTTTACCGTATTTGCTCCAACAAATGCAGCTTTTAGCGCATTGCCTGCCGGAACGGTTGAAGGCCTGCTTAAACCTGAAAGCAAAGAAAAATTAACCGGCATTTTAACCTACCATGTGGTTGCCGGTGCTGTAAAGGCCGCTGACCTGAAAGATGGCCAGAAAGTAAAGACCTTACAGGGTGAAGAACTAACGGTAACCATTAAAGACGGTAAGGTCATGATCAATGGTGCCAATGTAACGGCAGCCGACCTGGCCGGAAGCAATGGCGTGGTGCACGTAATTGATGCCGTTTTAATGCCAAAAAAATAAGGCAGTTTTTTGTTTATATCTAAACATTCAGTCCGGGAGCAGCGCAAGCTGCTCCCTTTTTTTTTGTTAATATCCCTGTAATCTATACTTTACCGGAAGTGCAGCTATATTGTCACAACTAAACTTTAACATTTAAAAGGAGCTGCAAATACATCATTGGCATAATTTTTACCAACTTTGTACTAAACAATTCACTTGAAAAAATATTTACTCTTTTTATTTATTGCAGGTTCGCTTTCCACCAAAGCACAAAAGGTAGAAAGCATTTATGTAAACCTGTATACCGACAGTTTGAAAAAAGGCACATTCAATTATATCAACATAGATGGCAAATTATCCAATGGTAAATACCTTCCGCTCGACAGTACACATCTCATCTTCTGGGCTTCGGCCGGAAAATTCAATGGAAACAGTCTGTGGATAGACCAGAATATTGCAGCAGATAAAGTGGATGTAAAAGTCAGGTTACGGTCAGATCCTTCTATGGTTAAGGAATTTACGATCTATATCAAAAAGAAACCCGACCCTGCATTAAAAACCCTGGATGAGATCATGAGCAGGCCTAAAACAAAAAAAGGATAAACATATTTAACCACAATAAGAAATGCCCGGTAAATCAGGAAGATCTGCCGGGCATTTTATTGTAAGGTGTCAGACGGTTTAAAACCGTCAAGACACCTAAGAAAATTTCTTAGCGTCTTCTAAAAATTTAGCCAACCCGATATCTGTTAACGGGTGTTTTAATAATCCTAAAATTGAATCAAGGGGGCAGGTACACACATCGGCACCGGCCTCAGCACAACTGATGATATGATTGGGATTGCGGATAGAAGCAGCCAGTATCTCGGTTTTATATCCCTGTATGTCGAATATCTGGCGCATCTGGTGAATAAGTATCATGCCATCCCAGCCGCTGTCATCAATGCGCCCGATAAAAGGCGAAACATAGGTTGCCCCGGCTTTTGCAGCCAGTATGGCCTGCCCGGCACTGAATACCAGTGTACAGTTGGTACGGATACCGTTATCCGTAAACCATTTCAATGCTTTAATGCCATCCTTTATCATGGGCACCTTTACCACTATGTTTGGATGAATGGCAGCCAGTTTTTTTCCTTCAGCAACAATGCCGTCAAAATCTGTTGAGATCACTTCAGCGCTGATATCACCATCCACCATTTCGCAAATGGTTTTGTAATGAGCCATAACCGCTTCCTGGCCTTTAATGCCTTCTTTGGCCATCAATGAGGGATTGGTAGTAACACCATCCAGTATCCCAAGGTCGTTTGCTTCTTTAATTTGTGCCAGGTTTGCTGTATCGATAAAAAATTTCATATGCCCATACCCCAAAAGGGGATTTATTGTTTAGTTAAAAAAATTTGACTAGCGCAAAAGTAAAATAATTGAAAGAGTTAAACAGAAAATATTTATACAGTCGGGCTGCTGAAAATTGTTAATTAGTAATAGTGAACGGGAAAGATTGGCCGGCTTCAGTTCAGGGCATAAAAAATGGCAAGTTACTTACATCGCACCGCTCAACCATCTACCCTTGCTACCTTCCGGTCCTGGGGGAGTTCAACAGGAGCTGGCCGTATAAGACTTGCCGGGGCAAAGATAAGGATCAATTAAGAATTAAAAATTAAAAATTGTTTCGGATGCTGCCCGCCCGGATGAACGCCGTCAGGACGGGGATATAAGCTACTAGATGTTTAATACTGGATACTGGATACTTGATACTTTCTGCCTTTTAAAAACTTATTCCGGGCTGATCTGTTCTCGAATTTATTCTGCCAATACCAATTAACTGATCGGTACGGTCGGTAAATGATTTATAATACATTAAAATGGTATAACTGTTCTCCGTTTCCCAATAATCACCTTCAAGGTCACGCCGCACAGCAGGATTCTCTTTATCCACGGCGATATATGTATAATTGTAATAACCCTGTTTTAAATAAGCAGAGGTCTCATACATCCCCGATTCTGCATTATAGATCATCCTGGTTTTATCATTAAATTCATAATTGGTTAACTGCCCGGCCAGGTAAATGTCTTTATTGGCAAATGGGATACCATTTGGAGCGGCTAAGCGGAAGTGTACGGTAGCAAAATCACCCTGCCAGTAAGGATTAATGGTTTCATAAGTTTCAACAAGGTACATACCGTTCAGGTCCCGGAAGTAAACATAGCGTTGCGCACTGCGGTCGGCATCCGGGAAAAGAAACATATCGGTTGAATTCTTTTTGTAATCAGCCCGTTCTACCCGGTCGCTCTGAAGCCTGAAGCTGCGCAGGTCGAGCCAGCGCCACTCTTTACCTGCAGGAAACACCATATTGTTTTCCATATTATACTCCAGTGCACTGCCCCTTACAAATGTTGGTTTGATATCTTTAAGCGAATTATCCCAACGGTTATTCTGCAGTATGACCACTTTAACCTGCTGGGCTGCACTAAAAGTATTTAGTCCTTTAATGTTTGCAGTGAACATTATTTTCTGATGGGTTTTAAAAAGCTGTGGTGTAAATGGCTGAACTACCTGTCCGCCAATGGATGCAATCTGGTCCAGTACCATCATCCGCCGGGTAAATACCAGTTTTGAAATATCGCCGTCCAAAAAAACTTTTAACATATAATTTCCCGACATGGTCAGCGTTGTGCCCCTTTCGGGCAACAAAGCCTGGTAATGCGTGTACCTTGTTAAGGCAATGGAAGAGTAACGGTAAGTGGCTATACGCTGCTGGGTAAACCCTTTGGTATATAAAAACGGGCTGATATCAACCGGTTTCCAGTCGTAATCACAAAGCTGCAGCGTGTAATAATAACTCTTCACATTGGCATCCAGGTCATCAAAATGAAGTTCCAGCTGATCGGTACTGTTCATTTTATAAACCGGTAACGAGCCCTGGTCGCCATACATATGAAAACGTATGGCTTTAATATTGTCCTTATAAACCGCATCCGGGTCCTGCGCAAAGGCAGTTACAGTAAACAAAAAAGCAATTATTAGAACGATAATATTTTTTTTCACCGGTTTTTTTTGTCCTTTCATGGTCACCGTTGCAAAACTTTTCTGTGCTTCCTTCTTTTCGGAAAAAGGAAAAAAGTACCCGTCCTGTACATCCCTGCAGATTTCAACTTTTCCCATGTTATCTTTAATCATTACGTTTAAATAAAATACTTTTGTAAGATACCAAAAAATATGCCGTTTGAATGTATCTGTATTCATAGCAAAACGAATTGCCTTTAACCGGCAAAAGACTTTTTCCAGGTTCATCATCAGGCTGGCCATCAGCGCTACGGCCATCAGCGTAGCCATAATGATCGTGGCCATGAGCTTTGTAAATGGTTTTCAGCAGGTGATCAGCAATAAGGTTTTCAGTTTTTGGGGACATATACGTGTACAGCAAAATGTAGAGAACCGGGTGAGCATAGCCGAAGAATACCCCATAACGCAAAATGACACTATAGAAAGATTCCTGAAAGACCTGCC
>Ga0138256_10007690_pt1 | contig 11345 bp, 6 predicted proteins | sample KNB2016incub_MG_FD_105486 | JGI IMG/M metagenome (GOLD analysis project Ga0138256, IMG submission 105486) | Active sludge microbial communities from wastewater in Klosterneuburg, Austria - KNB2014incub_MG | ecosystem: Engineered > WWTP > Activated sludge > Unclassified | place: Austria...
TAAATACATTGCGATCAAATAAATGATTGTCATCTCGAACATTGGGCAAATAAGCTGCCATGACTTTATTACCACCTCGCGCAAATCCTGGTCCATAAATACCTTGATATGCGCCTTTCGATATTGTACAATTAAATATATTATTGGTCACTTTAAAACTATAAATCGTATCATATATCCATGTAATTGCACCTGTCTGAAGACAAGTGTTATGATCGATAAGGACATCTTGAGGATCTCCAATCTTTATAAATACCCCATCATTTGGACCATAAATATTATTATCACCATAAAGACTGCCGTTGAGATTATAACACAAATTATTAAAAATCTGAATGCGACGTGAATTAATACTTAGGTATGTATTATCATCATGTCCAGAAATGCTAATACCTGCCCCGCAATTTCTAATTACATTATTACTTATCGTGACATCCGAAATATCTGCTTGTGGGGATTTGCCATCTTCATTTCTTACTGTGAGTAATATAGCATATCCACTTTGCCCTATAGGTAAGTCCGCCCAAGAATTTTCCAATATATTTCCATCTAATAATATTCGCTTTCCTGTTTTTAACTCAAATAAATTTTTTATAGTCCAATGGTTTCCACGATAACTGGGGTCAGTTGTTCGCCATGAAAAAGGTTTATAAAAATGATTGCGCAGGATCTCAATATCTGACGGCACTAGATCAGGAATACTAGGCACGCCACCACCAAATAATAAATTCTCCCCACTTGCTTCCAAATAATTATTAATAATTTTAAATGGGCCAGATCCATTAACTCCTGCTATTGCTTGAGCATCATAACCGATACTGTGAAAATCAGAAATATAGGAGTCTATTATTGCAGATTCTGCACAATCTAAACGCACTCCACATTTCATTATATTCCCATAGGAATGTCCATGAATATAACATCTATCGATGATAATTTGTCGAGCTTGTTGTGATAATGTATTCTGAATAGATGAATTAAATCCATTTCCCAATTGTACTAAGCCATAACTTTCCTTCACTGCTGTATCTGCAGTAATTTCAAGACCTATAAGTCTATAATAAGAGGCTCCATGTTCTGTATAAAATGTAGGCAGACCAGAAAGATTTGTTGTCATTATTTTAGGCATATTCATCGCATCACTTGGTCTAACTCTTTGGTTTTCGAGCGGCAAATTTGCCATTGCAGAAGAAGTAATTACAATCCAAGAATTTATACTTTTCTTGGGCAACCTAAAGCTTCCCTTAAATGTAGCACCCGCATCCAAAACGAGCATGCATTTGCCTTGGGCTGCATCAATTGCTTGTTGTAGATCCTTATAATCTCTGTTTACAGGGCCCACTGTCTTAATGGTAAAATTTTGTAAATCTGGCAATTTGGTTATGATTGAACAAGTATGAGGCAGCTCAGGTAATGATTGTCCTGAAACAGGAGTTTGGATTGAGGCAAATAATACCAAACTAAACCAGATAAATTGTCTTGCTTTCATATTGGTAAAAATACAAAAAAAATAATGATAATTGAGAATAGTAATGTGAACTCAAATTGGTTTAGATTAGAAATATCGAATACAAAAAAAATAAATCCCAGAATTGTTCCAATAAAAATTTGAACAATTCTAGGATAAATCATTTTAATTTAAATCAAACCCATTGCATTAAGTGATCTAAAAAAGCTTCTTCTTTTTCTCAACTTAGAACCCAATAATTTGCTTAATGAATAATAGGATTCTACTTGATTTTTGGAATTCGGTTTTAATTTTTCCTTAGTCTTCAAAGTAAAATAGTATTTAATTTTAGGATACTGTTTTATAAGTTGATCATAATTTTCAAATAAATAGCTATTGCAAATTTCAAAATTAATACATCTGCCATGGCTATCAAAAGCTGGTATCACATGTAATGTCTGTAAAATCCACTCATCGATCAAATCTTGTGGCAGATAATTATGCTTAAAGAAAAATATATCCATATCAATTAAATGCAAATATTTATCAATAGTACTGCAATCTGTACATGATTTGGTAATTATTGGAAGTTTACGTTTTGCTGCTAAGGATTGATGCATCGTAGAGGCATACATGAGATTTCTGCTCACTAAAAATGCTCTAATGACATAAAAAAATCCAAAATACTTCAGCACTTCAGCTCCTAACAAGAATAAATCCGCTTTCATATACATATAAATTTAAGTGATGAATAAAATTCACGCAAAAAAAAATGGGCTTATTTTTGATAAGCCCATTTTTACTAAAAAAATTTTTATTCTTTAATTGTATAATAGCTTAACATGTCCACTTATAGAACACACATGCCAATTTATACAAATCATTTTTTTCATGTTGCAAAGATAAGTAAAAAACTTAAAATTTTATATTTTATTGCATATTATTTAATTTTTAACAATATTATTTTTTTCTGATTTTAAATTTTTCAAGTATATTGATTTAAAATCTTTCCAAATATATTCGATTATTTTTCAGATAAAATTAGTTCAATAAATTGCAAAGTTTTTAAATTCCATTCAAAAAATTCCTAAGAATTGCAAACTAAAAAAATAATATTTTCTGCAATGAATTCTATCCAAAGCTTATATTTGCTGAAAATTGAAGTAAATGAAAATCACTGGATTTCGAATGAATTATATTATGATTATATGTTTAATATACTCATTCACCATTCATGCTCAAACGGGTATTCAAGTCTCAGGGATGAGTAGCTGTGACCAGAAATTCAGAGCATTTATTTCGACATATTCTATTCCAGGTGCAAGTATAGCTCTCACCAAAAATGGAAAATTGGTTTACCTAAGAGCATTTGGATATACTAATGCAGCTAAAACAGAACTCACTCAGCCGCATCATTTGTTTCGCATTGCCAGTGTGTCTAAACCCATTACTTCTATAGCGATCATGAAATTGGTCGAACAAGGTAAATTAAAACTTAGTGATCTCGTTTTTGGCACGAATGGCATACTAAAAAATCATCCCTTGATATCTAAAGCAAGAATTACAGATACGAGAATTTATCAGATCACTGTACAACATCTCTTAGAACATGCTGCTGGCTGGAATCGCGATGTCGATTGTTTTCCCAATCCAACCTCACCATATAACTATAAACGAGGAGGCTGTGATCCTATCGCTGCACCACTCCATGTCACACAAATGACTAAGACTAGCAATCCTGTGAGTGAAGAAGCATTAATTATTTTTCTTTTAGAGAAAGGATTAAATTTTACTCCAGGGACAAATTATGCATACTCCAATATCGGATATTTGGTATTGGGTGAAATTATCGAAAGCAAATCAAACATGTCCTATGAAGATTTTGTAAAATTGAATATTTTAGAACCTCTTAATATTTGCGATATGCATCTAGCAAAAAATTTATTAAAGGATAAACAAGAACGCGAAGTGGAATACCTCGGAAATGGTGGGAGCTCCCCATCTTGTTATGGCACTGGAATTAATGTACCATGGGAATACGGTGGCTTTAATATTGAAGCTATGGATGCTCATGGTGGATGGATTGCGACTGCTGGTGATCTTGTTAAATTAATTGTCGCAGTAGACGGCTATGCTAGCAAAACAGATATATTGAATGCTACAACAATCAATATGATGTCATCTCCTTCTTTAAATAATCAAAACTATGCCAAAGGTTGGGCCGTCAATTCTGCGAACAATTGGTGGCACACTGGAGCATTGGATGGAACAGCAAGTTTTATCGCTAGAACTTCAGGACAATATACATGGGCAATACTATTGAACAAACGAATCATCGATGCTCAAAGTAATAATTTTTGGAATGAACTGGATGCGCTTCCTTGGGATTGTATTTCGACCAATACAGGATGGCCTACTTATGATCTCATGCTCAATCCTAGTTCAAATAGTTCTAATATTAAAATCATTAAAACAAGCAACAATTCAGTCACATTGGATTGGGTGAAAGGAAATGGAACTCATCGTTTATTACTTTGTTCGACTAATGAGATTTCTGCATTTCCTCTTGATGGAAAAGAATATAAAGCAGATTCGACATTCTCTTCAGGAACAAATTTAGGCAGTGAAAATTATGCCGTTTATTCTGGAATTGGAAATTCATGTACAGTAAGTAATTTAAAACCAAATACAAAGTATTACTTTAAAATATTTGAATATAATAAAAATGGAAATACAGGCAATAATGCATTGTACAAGCTTTGTTCAGCGCCATCGTTTTCTTTGCAAACTCCTATATCTTTTGTCAATCAAGAGTCCCTTGATGAATTAAAACTATATCCAAATCCAACAAATGAAAATATTAAAATCATCACAACAAAGAATCTAAAATATTCAAATATCACAATACTCAATGAGTCGGGAATGAACATTCAAAAAATCGAATCTGAATCAATAAAAAATTCTACAATCGAATTTTCTCAATACAATCCTGGACTCTATTTTATCCAAATTCAAGATTCTACTGGAAATAAGATTACAAAGAAAATCATAAAAACAGAGCAATAAAAAATCGTTTAATTTTTCTATTTTCTACTGAGTAGTTTGGGTTATACTAAAAACATGTTTGATATAACAAATAATCAAACACCTTGATCAATTAGAAAAACATTCAAAAAATCACCAATTCCATTCACATTTTCAATTTCAATTCGTTATAATCTATACCCGATAAGATATATTAAAAACGGAACAGATGAAAAACCTTCTATTTACACTATTTCTTACTTTAGCATATAAATTTGTTATTGCCGCTCATGTCCTTGGTGGATATTGGGAATACCGAGTTCAGGATGTAAAACAGAATCGTTTCACCATAACAGGAAGTTTTAATCTATTGCGAAGCAGTAAAATAGACAACGCTGCCAATTTTGAAACCGAAATTCAAATAGGCATATATTTAAAAAAAAATAATATATGGACCTTCTTCACTTCCAATCAAATTAGCTTAAACAAGATAAGTGATAGAATTAAAAATACGCCTGTGGTTTGTAGCGATGCGAATTTTGAATTGGAAAAAGGAGTCTACAATTTTACTTTTGATTTGCCCAAACAAGATGGTGATTATATGTTCGTATATCTGCGCTGTTGTCGCAATGAAGATGCTGTAAACCTCAACAATCCAATCAATGCCGGTAGTGCTATACATCTTATCTTAACAAAATCAGGTCAAGAAAAAACACAATCTAGCCCTTCATTAAATCCTGAATTAGAATTCATACTAAAATACAACAAACTAGACAGTTTGAAAATATTTGATTCTTTGTCTCTTAACGACACTCAGCATTTCTCATGGTACCACCCATGGTCAGCTGGTGGAACAAACAATACATCTACTTGTGAGAATCCTATCCCCAGGCATCCTTGTCTTCCACCCTATTCTTTAATAGACTACAAAGTACAATATTCGTTTGACAAGGCTTTTGGAATTAATTCTTTCTCACAATTAAACCCTAGTACTGGAACACTTCACTATAAAATTGACCACCTCGGTTCTTTTTTGATTGGAATTGAGTCTAGTATTATAGATAGTGGTATCGTGTTGAGTTCCTCAGCTTTTGAACTCCAATTGTTCGCAGAATATGGTGGCTCTATTTCTACAACATATCAAGGCAATATTTTTTATGATAAAAATAAAAACCAAGTCTTTGATCGTGACGAAACATTGTTGAGTTCTGTTCTCCATCTCAAAAATGATTACTGCAATCTAAAATATAATTCGAATCTAAATCACTACGAATTAATCGTAAAGTCAGATGAAGAAAATGAAATTTATATTGAAAATGAGTTTTGGGAAATCAATTCATTAGATAAAAAAATTAAACTTGACAAAACCAATTTTGGTTCAACGCTAAGTGTCGATATTCCATTATCTGTCAAAAAATCTGCTATGAAATTGGATCAAGCATTTCACTTCAAAAGCGAAAAATGTGGTCAAGCGGCTTCATATCACTATCAAATTAAAAATACAGGAACGGTTCCTGCTGAATCTAATCTCTTGATTGTAAACTTGCCAAGTAGTTTTAGCTTTACTAATTGCAGTAAAGCTTTCACTATTATAAATAAACAAATTCATGTTGCTTTAGCCAAGCTTGAGATCGGTCAACAGAGCGAACTCGAGATTGAATTCAATACACCAAGCCCTTTCTTTCATGACAGTTCATATAAGTCAAGTTTTATTTTAATTTCTGGAAATTATCGAGATACACTCCATCATTTTGGGATCATTAATTGTGTTGTAGAATCCAATAAAACGAGTAAAACCGTATCTCCCGAAAGGAAGGGAATGAATATTTTGAATCTAAATGAGGAATTAATCTACACCATTAATTTTCAGAATAACACAAATAAAACGATTCAATCATTTGTGGTCGAAGATCAACTTGATGAAGATCTAGATTTTAATACTTTTAGTCCGATTGCTGCCTCACATCCTTATAAGATGGAGACTACTCCAAAAAAATTTATATTATTTTTATTCGATTCAACAAACTTAGCACCAAATGAAAATGGATTTATTACATTTAAGATATTTCCGAAACAAAGCGCAAAAAGAAATTTTTATCTTAGCAATATTGCAAAAATTAGTTTTCCAAATCAATTAATTTACACCAACTCTGTGTCTAACTATATCTCTGATGATCCGATTATTGATTCGAGTTATAATGGTACGAAAATTGTTTTTCAACCCAATCCAGTTTATGATGAAATCATCCTAAAATTCCCTTCCAATTATCTCAACGACTATGGTTCATCTTATGAAATTTATGATTCGCAATCCAAGAAAATCATGAGTGGAAATCTGTTTGCAAAGTATAATCGATTGAACTTAAGGCATCTGGCAAATGGAATATACTTCATCAAACTAAAGTCAAGATTCAGTCAAGCCAGTTTTAAATTCATAAAAATCGATGCCAAATTTTAAGGATCAAGTTCAGAATATTTAATTCTCCACTATTCCCTTTTCTCCACGACAAATTTAATTAATATCTTAATGAATTAAAGCCAAATGATTTTAAATAAAATCCCAAACTTACTTTGGTATTCTGATCTCATAAGTCTTCCCGGACTTATTCATTAAGTTCGATTTGGTCAGCCATGGATTAAATACTTTGAGCATCCTATAGGTACAATTGTGCTCATGTGCAAAATCAGCAAGATTTGTGATGCTTGTATTGACTGCAACTGTCGTGTATTGGTTTAATTTCGGATAGCCTTCAGATGCTTGAATGTAGAATCCATAGCGCTCTGGCTGCTTCAATATCTCTTTCGCGCCAACTATTCTAAAAACATAGCGATTCGTTTCTTCATTTAAATTGAGGTCAAAATAATTATTCTCTTTTTGCTCATTAATTGCAGATTGGAGTCCTGTAGGCCCCATATTATATGCAGCCGCTGCAAGTGTCCAGCTACCAAATTTCGCTTTCAGTTTTTTCAAATAAGCACAAGCAGCTCGTGTAGATTTTTCAAAATGATTTCTTTCGTCAACCCATTCATTTATTTCAAGATCCAATTCCTTTGCAGCTGCATCGCGAAACTGCCACATCCCTTTTGCTCCAGCCGAAGATACTGCATTCCGCAAGGAAGATTCCGCAACAGCCAAATATTTCATATCCTCAGGAACACCTTCCTCAGCTAGGATCTTTTCTATTTCAGGAAAATAACGCATAGCGAGTTTTAAATGAATGATCGTCCCACTATGTTGGTATGTATTTGCTAAGAGTTCACGTTCCAATCGCTCCGCAACATCAAAATTATCCAACGGCAACTTCTCTCCAGCAAAATCATAATCTCCTTGTAGTTTTGGAGAACGAATATTCTGTGGAACTGGATCATACTTGAAATTATAAATAGTCTTACTTGAAAATAAAGCCAAGGAAATTAAAATAAGACAAGAGCTGATTCCGAGCAAGCTTAATACTTTAAAAAATCGATTTTGAAACATAATTAATTTAAAAACACAAAGATATTAAATCCTAATCAAACACAGTCCTATTCTTGATAAAATAACAATCCTTCAGCATAATCTAAAGTGAATCTACCATCAGGATTTTTAATGATCGAGATATTATTAATTGAAAACATAGCTTCCTTGCCATTAAAAATTATTTTAAAATTTAAATCAGCCGCAGTTTCCTTTTCAATAGTTATAGACCTATCTAATATTAACTTAACGATGGATATTGTATCCTTATTGTGAAACACGATTTGATCCATATAGGCATAGTCAAGATTGTTCTCTGAATTAGGATTTATATCTACTCTTTTGCAATAGGAATATTTCTCTATGCCAATCGGTCCACGATTAGTATTTTGAATGCTGAAATACAAATTTTGATTATTCCTTTCAATCAATGTCCCACTTGAATCAATGAATCGGATATAGGGATGAATGGTACCAGGATCATAGCGATATTGAGATTCTTTTGCTTGAAGTGATTCATTGAATAAATTATCAACTCTAGAAGTATTTTTCTTCGCCACTAAATAATGTAACTTTGAGTATAATAATTGTTGAATACTATCTGAACTGCCAGATATTTTTGATTTATCCAATACATCATTCATTAATAAATCATTAGATTTTACTAATGAAATAAATCGATTAGATTGATTCGTTATTGCAATGCTATTTGCACTCCATGGACTTAAACTTAAAATAAATCCTACACAAGAAAACCCAATTGGAATCCACTTAAGTAATCCCTTATTCTTTGGATTTAAATAATAAACCAAAAGTCCAAAAAGCAGTAAAGTAATAGCCAAAACTATGACCCGCAATTCGGTAAATCCATATTGTCGAACTCTATAAAGTAATCCGACTGCCAACAGAATAACAATTGGAATAATGCTTTGGAAAAAATACTTAGAAAAATTTAATTGAAATTTATTCTTAGCTGCTTTATAAAATGAAAAATTCAATAGATAAGATCCAATGCCCACCGCCAAAAAACTTAAACAAAGTTTTCCAACCCAACCATGTGGGAGATTCCATTCTGTCAACAGTTTTAAGCCAAATGCATATATTATTAAAAAATATAGCATTGTAAAAGGTAAAAGAATATATTTAACGATGATCTCTATAGATTTAGGCTCCTCACAGTCGTCTGTTAGTTCAGACAGAATGGGAATTCTTGAAGTAAACAGCACTGGATGAAAAATCATTGCAACAATAAAAAAGATATCTAAATATATCGTCGTATTGATCTTCAAATCAAATAATGCATCGATAGCCCAAAGTGCTCCATCTAGACCAATTACTATAATTGATGCATAAAATAGACAAATAAAAAATTGCTGAAACAAACTAACATTAAAATTATAAAATTTATTATTTTCACGATCAAAGATAAAAGGAGCAATTGATACTAATAAATGTGACACTACAAGTAATATCAGAAATCGCAACTGATTCCAATCACTCTCCATTGTAAAAAATGCAAAATAAATACACAAGAAGGCAATTAGTACAAAGATGAATATCCAACGAAATCTAGGATAATACTTCTCTGAAAATAATTCGACTGCAATGCTTAATGGAATAGCTAGATGCAAACACATGAGATATCTTTGCATTTGATTCCAATCTTCAGTCTTATGTGTAGTAAAGATATAAAGGATCGCAAGAGTAATTCCAGAAATTACTGCTAAAGGAAACCTCGATAGTGATTCAAAAATTTCGAATCTAATTTGATGCCAATTAACTTTCTTTATAAAATTCATATGCTTGGCTTACAGTCTTGTTACATCTGTTTTCATCCAATTTTTTAATGAAGCGTATATTTGATTTTTTTCATCTTGACTCAAGTCCTTTATTCTGGTTCGATGTCCAGAATTGGCTTTGACAAATTTTAATGCTTTCGCTTTTGGATGCAAATTTAAAGCACAGGCAGTCCAAGTATCATTAGCGCCATAGATGAGTATAGTTTCTTTAGATTTTCGCTCCGCTTTCTTTGTCATCTTTTGCATAAACTCATGCTTAAAACTAAGATCTGTATTCTTTGGACAAAATGTAAGATTCGTCAAATTTTTATCACTCAATAAATTTCCAATCCCTGTGGTATCAAATCCATAATACCCATATTCTGTCATAAACTGATAATATGCTGGAAGCAACTCCGAACATTGTTTTTCATCATAAAAATTAAAGTCAACGACCTCTTCAACATGTGCAAAGATTTCCTCCACTGAACTATTATAACTTGGTACTTCATCACAGCTAAAACCCCATTGCCAAAATGAAAATGGGTATTCCGCTGCAGCATAGTCAATCACTCTATTCACTCCAATAGGAAAACTAGTATTCTCTTCTACTGCCAATGAATCTAATTTTGGAATTAGAGCAGCCCTATTTTGTAAAATATGTATTTGAAAATCTTTAATTTTTTTTCTACATGCAGCTGTGCCCACTTTTGAAGTATAATGCTCTATTGTTCTTTTGTCTTCTTGTGCATTGGCAAAGGGACCAACATAAGATACCACAGCATCGAGCATTCTTGGATATTTCATTTTATACAATACACAGGTAGTTCCACCTTTAGATATTCCAGTCGCACACCATTTTTTACTATACAATTTTTTCAATTTTTTTTGTATAAAATAAAAATCTTGCAAACCCTGCTCTTGAGTCATAAGACTCCAATCAATCACTTCAGGTCTTGATTCATCAAAAAATCGATATTCAATATCTACTTGATTGGCATTTAAAATTTTTGTAGCCTCATAAACTCTGCCGTTTGCTTTGTAGCCCTCAGTAACCATCACATTGGGATTGTCTTTAGCTCTATGATGCAATATAAATTTCTGATAAAAAAAGCCGCCTTTTTTATTATTATGATCCAAATATTGTCTCACTCTTATTTCCAAAACAAATTGAAAACCTTTCTCACTTTCAAGATCTTTTATTTTACAGTCTTCAAATGATTTTTTTAAAAAAGAAATAACTAATTCTCTTTCATCCGCAATAGCGAACAATGAAATATTATTCCAAAATAAAACAAAAAACACACAATACAAAACCCTCAGCATTCGCGCAAAATTTAATTGAAAGCAAAAGTAACTGAAAAAAATTATTTATTTCTAAAAAGTAAAATTAGCATTCTGTAGTCTACAATCTTAATTATTGTTAAAAGTTAATTAATCTTTAAATTTTTAAGAAAATTTATGAATTCCAGAATAAATCAAATTTCAATATAAACTAAGAAACTATTGTTTTAATGCTTCGAAAGCTCGTACCTTTGTATTTTTATAAATTTCAATGAATACAATCGAATTATTACATCAGATAGCAGCAGACAGGATCCTTGTTCTTGACGGCGCGATGGGCTCTTTGATTCAAGAA
>Ga0138256_10007691_pt1 | contig 11344 bp, 8 predicted proteins | sample KNB2016incub_MG_FD_105486 | JGI IMG/M metagenome (GOLD analysis project Ga0138256, IMG submission 105486) | Active sludge microbial communities from wastewater in Klosterneuburg, Austria - KNB2014incub_MG | ecosystem: Engineered > WWTP > Activated sludge > Unclassified | place: Austria...
GATCAAAAATTGATACATAATTTATTTGCTTTACATCGCCTGTGCCATATACAGTAAAGACATCATTTAATCCATCAAAATTGGGCGAGAATGTATTAGGAATATAAATACTGTGATCAAGGATTTTTATAAAAATGCTATCCCTAGATCTACAGTTCAAACTATCGATAATTTCTGCAATATATAATATACTTTTTTCTGGTTTGCACAAAGGTTGTAAGCAATTCAAACAGTCCAAATAATCCGTTGGTGTCCATTCTATTTGTTGATAATGCCCTTTGACTTTTGAAGGAATAACGAGGGTTTCTCCTTTTTTTAATTCCACATCTACTCCTAAATTTAAAATAGGTGTGTCGATTTTGTTAAATTCAAAATAAAAAGTAGTGTCACACTGCAAAGAATCACCAATCGTTAATGAATATTTTCCTGATAGGAGTTGATCAAATTTTCCATTTTGGGAACTTTGATTGTTTAGGGTGTAGTTGAATGGAGGAATTCCATTATTTGTAGAAACACAATGAATAAATCCAAGCCGATTTTCTTCTGTACAATCTAAAGTGTTTTTAATGATGTCTGTAATAGGGATTGAACCCATAATAATTGTTGATGTGTCGCTATGATTACAGTTATCGACTGTAGCAGAAAATTGAATCAAATTATATCCAATGTTTAATAATTTTTTATCTAGGATAATTGAGTTGTTTAATTTTGAATTTGCAAGCCAAGTTCCATTTGTAGGAAATAATAATAAACTATCTAAACGAATAGGAACGGGATCTTCTTTGCAAAAATAAAGTATAGAATCTTTAAGTAAGTTTAATTTAGGACAAGAGTTGGTGCGACATTTAGATAAAGTGAATTTATCTGTACAATCACCAATAGACTCGGATATAAGTTCGATTTGAATATCGGTGTCTGGAGCTAATTGATCAACAGTGATACTTGTGTCTGATGTTCGAATGTAGTTGTAATTCGGAATTAATCGGATTTTAAAATTTTTAGTATTGATGTCAGAATTCCATGAAAATATTATTTTTGAATTGCTTGATTCACAATTTATAATTTGTGTTTTTGGAGCTGCAAAAACGTGAATGTTTTTTTGAATTTCTTGAATACAAACCCCATTTTTTATCTTATATTTTATGGTTTTTAAACCTGCAGTTTTATACTTTATAGAATAAGTTCTTTGAGGATTTGGGGAGGCAATCAACGCATCAGGTAAGTTTATTTCATCGATATCTTCTATATCCTTATTTTGAATCATTGAGTATATTCTTATTCCCATTTGTATTAACTTCAATTAGCTCAATGATTTTCCCATTTGGATTTTTATTCCAAGAGAAAAGAATAGTACTGTCTGTTGAATTACAATTTATGGTCGGAGGTAAATCTGGTCCCCGAACTTCAAAAGAATCTGTAGTTGTAGAGCCACACCCATTTAAAAGACTTGATGAAATGATTTGATGGTGTCCAATAGGCAAATTTGGGATGGATATTTTATTAGTTGATATGTTATAATTTTTTTGAAGTAAAGTGATTTCTTTAATTTCTGAAGGCTGTAAGTTTGGAAAAATAAGTTCAATACTATCTGTTTCACAGATAAGTTTGTTTTTAATGATAAAATTAGAATTGGAGGATGGTTTTGCAAAAATATTTACTTTGAAGGTGTCACTACAATAGTTATTAAAAGCAAAAAAATAAAATTGAGTATCTCTTAATATTTGTTGTATTGAATCTGCCAAGAAAGGTGGCATAAGTATTGGAGTTGAGTAGAATTTAACATAGTATTGTATCGTGTTTAATGGGGTGATTTTTATCGAATTGAGATTAATAGTTTCACCTTGACAAAGATAAATATCATTAGTTTTTAATTTTGGTAGCTCATTAAGTTTTATTGGTACTTCAAGAGTATCTGAACAGCTTCCACTTTTTGCAAATAAGTATATTATTGTGTCTCTTACAAAATGGATTTTTGTTGTAGAGTCTATCAAGTAATAATTATTGCCATCCTTAAAATAATAGCTAATTGTAGGAGAGGTATTGTTGTTATCTAACCAGTTTATATTATTTAATTCGAGGTTTTCTTCTTCGCAAATTTGAATAGGTGAAAATAATACAAGATCAGGTGGTTTTGTGTTGCCCAATATCTGAATAGTTTGAGCTTGTTCGCATGAATATTTTCCTAATATCGCTTTAATTTTTAAAATATAAAGCCCAGCTTTTTTAATTGATATATTTGGTGTGGTATCAATAATATTACCAAGAGAGTCTTCCCAAAGGTAAGTATATCTAGCAGCTCCAAAAAGTTTTGAACTGTCACTATATAGGTAGACTATGGTATCACTACATGAAAAATTTCCTGAACTACGGATTTCAGGATCATTTTTTATTACTGTGAGATTTAAATTGATTAAACTATCACAAAATGGAAAGCCTTTCATTTGTAATTTTTCATCATATTTTCCAGAAGTGCAAAAAGATTTGTTGTTGAGTTGAAAACAATCAGGAAAACATATTACAGTGTCTATTTGAACTGGATCTACTTCATGGTCAATTACCATAAACTTTACTAGACTATCGCAGCCTGTAAAATTTTTAAGAAGTATCTCATGATCTCCACTATAATAATTCTGGTTTTTAATTTTAACTGACTGATTTGGGCATGTAAAAAATACACCTAAATCTGTTTCTACATTTCCAAAGACATTAACATCAAGACATTCTTTTTTTTCATGACAAGCATTCATCCCAATAGCACATATTTTGCCAATTCCTTTTGTGGTCCATTGGACAGTTACTGATGTTTTAGTAGAGCTTAAGACGTCCCCATTAATAACTTCCCATTGATTTGAACAAGCACCAACAAATCCTTGAATGTTGTAAGTTTCTATATCTCCTTCACAAACATTGGTTTTACCTGTTATTTGACCTGTTAGTTTTGGGATTGGGGCCACTGCAGATCCTCCAGTGACTGTAATTGAAAAAGAACAAGCAGCTGGACCATTGCCATCAATTACGATGTAATAGATACAACCAATTTTTAAAGGAGCAGTTGACGCGAAACTGTGCACACCAACTGGCATTGCAGTATTACAGTTGCTTACCAATGAAAAAGAGCCACAATTTTGACTTTCGTATACCCCAAGTTCAATCGAATTACCTATCGTACAACCTAAGACTCTGACATTAAATGATAAATTGGTAGAACCAGCGATGAAACCAAAATAGCGAATAGAATGTACGACTTGAGTACAATAGCCTGGCGGGGCTATTCCAGGAGATGTGTGTGAAGTCATGCCAAAAACACCATTTAAATCACAAACGACACATGCATCATTACAATTATTCTCAAGATTGACCGCACTTCCACAGATTGGAACCTGCGCTTTGATTGAAAAGCAGAATAAAGATATAATTATATATTTTGAGGCATTAATTATATATCGCATCACCGCGCAAATTAAAGCCAAAATATGGAAATAAAAAATTTTTAGGCTAAAATATATTGAAATTATTAAAATTATGCAAATAAAAAAAGCCCTGAAATTCAGGGCTTTAATTTTTATAAGATTTTAAGATTACACGTTAGGTATAATCAACTCTTGTCCAGGTTGAATGATATCTGGATTTTTCAAAATATCTTTATTTGCTTCAAAAATAGCTTTGTATTTCATTGGATCTTTGAAGTAGTGTTTTGCTATTAGACTTAAGCTTTCACCTTTTTCTACTGTATGCTTAGTATAGTAGTCAGTGTTTGCAACTTTAATGTCTGCAATTAAATCGCTAGGCTCAGCACCACCAATTTCTTTAATTTGATCCCACATTCTATCTTTATCATATTGAGTTTGAGCAACTCCACGTACTTTTAATACGCCATTTTCTTCGACTACTGAACCATCTTGAACATTTAGTTCCTCTCCTAAACTTAATACTGAACGATATTTGTCTTGTAAATTCATGAATAAAATTTTAGATTAAATAATATAATTGAAACCATTGAAATTGGGCATTAGTTCCGTTTAAAGACATAAATTGATTGAATTTCTTGAAATATTTTTATTTCACATAGATATTTTTTTAAGCATTTCTAGTGAAAGTTAATTTCAATCGTATATTTGCGACGTAAAAAATGAGCGGATGTGGCGAAACTGGCAGACGCACTAGACTTAGGATCTAGCGCCGAGAGGCGTGTGGGTTCGACTCCCTCCATCCGCACTTTTTACTTATCATAATCATTATCAAGGCTTTGCCACAAATTTTGTTTCCACTTTATGAATATTAGCTACTCAAGTTTGTCTCAGTTACATGGAGAATTGTCTATTGATTTGGACAAATCTGATTTTCAACCAAAAATTTCGGAAGAATTAAAAAAACTTAAGAAAAAAGCACAAGTAAAAGGATTTAGAGCTGGTCATGTTCCTGAATCTTTGATAAAAAGCATGTATGGTTCTACTGTTAAGTCAGAAACGCTTAATAAAATAGTCACTGAGCTTGTTGATAAATATCAAAAAGATCATGAAGTCCAGTTTATGGGCGATTTACTTCCAGTATCTGAGCCGCTCACTGACGAGCAATTTAATGGTGATTCTATCTCTATAAAATTTGAAGTGGGATTGGCTCCTAAGCTAGATGCCGATGAATTGGTAAAAAAACTCGTTGTAGATAATTATAGTATCGAAGTTCCGGAATCTGAAGTAGATCAAAATTTTGAAAATTTGACCAATCGACTCAAGACCAATGTTGAGATATCTGGTCCGTTGGAACTAAATGATATGGCAAATTTGAAAGTTAGAGAGTTAGAGGGTGACACACTCAAAGAAAATGGTTGGGAGTCTGATTTTTTAATTACCATGGATCACTTAATCCAAGATGAACTTAAATCTAGATTATTGAATCAAAGTGTCGGCTTTAAATTAAATATAGATATAACAAAAGTAGAGAATGATGCAGATGATAAAATCATTCGCAAATATTTATTAAAGATCCCTGATGATAATGATATTGTTGTCGGCAATATGTATGAAGCAGAAGTAACTTCAATTTTGCGTAAAGAAAATCCTGTTCTAGATGAAGCGTTTTTCAATAAAGCCTTTGGAGAGGGTAGAGGTATTACCAATATTGATCAAGCAAAGGCTGCAATTCGTGAAGAGTTGAATGCTTATTATAAAGAACAATGTACTCAGATCCAGTATCATCAAATCCTCCATAAGTTGAGTCATGAAAGCGGTGTGGAATTACCAGACGATTTTCTTAAAAAATGGTTGCAAGCTAATTTTGAAGAATGGAGAGTTGAAAACACACATGAGTTAGACCATAAATACTATCATTATAGAGAATCCATGATATGGAGGCTGTTAAAAGATATGTTGTTTGTGAGTAAAGGACTAAAAGTTAGCTATGATGATGCAAAGAAACATATGATCGCAAAATATAAATCGATGTATCCTGGAATTCAGTTACCCGATGAACAATGGGAAATGTTAGCTGCCAGAGGATTTGAAAATAAAGATACGATGATGGAATATTTTCAAATATCTCAGACAGAGAAAGTACTAGAGTGGATCTCAGATAATGTCCAGAAAACTGATAAAGTATTATCGATTGATGAGTACAAAGAAATTGTTAAAAAAATGAATAGTCATGATGATCATATGCATCATCATGAACATTAATAAATAGCAATTGTAGTATAATAATTAAATAAATCAATATGTTTCCAAAAGATGAATTTCAAAAATATGCAACAAAGCATCTAGGGATGTCTTCAATGCATTTAGAAAAATACATGGCAAATTTTGCTCCAAATATAAAAGGATTTACACCACAAGTAATTGAAGAACGTCAACTTAATGTTGTAGGAATGGACGTGTTTTCACGATTGATGATGGATAGAATCATTTTTATGGGAGTGCCAGTTAATGACTATGTTGCCAATGTCATTCAGGCACAACTTTTATTTTTAGATTCTGCTGATGCAAGACGTGATGTGCAAATGTATATCAACAGCCCTGGAGGATCGGTTATTGACGGTCTTGGGATATATGATACAATGCAATATATAAATCCAGATGTAGCTACAATATGCACTGGTTTAGCAGCCTCAATGGGTGCAGTATTGTTGTGTGCAGGGACCAAGGGTAAAAGAACTTGCCTGAAGCATGCTAGAGTAATGATTCACCAACCATCAGGTGGGATGAGTGGACAATTTACTGATATGGAAATTTCATATAATCTTATCAAGACATTGAAGCGAGAATTATACGAGATTATGGCTTTACATACCAATCAAGATGTTGATAAAATTGAAGCTGATTGCGATCGAGATAATTGGATGACAGCAAATGATGCTAAAGATTATGGATTGGTTGACGAAGTGCTAGTTAGGTCAAAGAAAGTATAAGCATGGCTAAAAAGAAAGAGTCAGATTTTTGTGCATTTTGTGGTCGTGAACGAAAAGATGCTGCAATACTCGTTAAAGGTGAAATTGTATCCATTTGTGATAGTTGTGTCATGCAAGCTGCAGCTATAGTAAATGAAGAATTAGCGCATGGCAAATCTAATAAGAGTGTAAATAAGGGTTTCTCATTACCTGCAAATTTCTCTCCAGTAAAAATAAAAGAATTTTTGGATCTTTATATCGTTGGTCAAGATGAGGCAAAAAAAGTCATGGCGGTAGCGGTATATAACCATTATAAGAGATTAAATGTAGAGTCCAATGACGACGTTGAAATTGAAAAATCAAATGTATTATTTATAGGGCCAACTGGGACAGGAAAAACATTGATGGCGAAGACATTAGCAAAATTTTTGCGCGTACCCTTTGCTATTGTTGATGCTACATCATTTACAGAGGCGGGTTATGTCGGCGAGGATGTAGAAGGTATGTTGTCAAGGTTATTACAATCTTGTGACTACAATATCGAATCAGCACAAACTGGTATAATATATATTGACGAAATAGACAAAATAGCAAGAAAAAGTGAAAATCCCTCTATCACTCGAGATGTGTCAGGAGAAGGAGTTCAGCAAGCCTTGCTCAAAATTCTTGAAGGCGCCGATGTAAATGTTCCTCCTGCTGGTGGGAGAAAACACCCAGAGCAACAATTCTTGAAACTCAATACTGTTAATATTTTATTCATTTGTGGAGGTGCATTCGATGGGCTTGAAAAAATAATCAATAAGAGACTGAATACTAGTGTTATAGGTTTTAAAGCTCAGAGCGATCAGGCTAATACCGTTTTAGATGATGTACTACATCTCGTGAATCACCATGATCTAAAAAAATTTGGAATTATTCCTGAACTATTGGGTCGATTACCCGTTCTGGCTTATCTGGAGAAATTGACTCGAAAAGACTTAATTAGAATTTTAACTGAACCCAAAAATGCACTTATATCGCAGTATAAAAAATTGTTTGCTATTGAAGGTGTAACCCTAGAGTTTACCACAGAAGCACTAGAAGAGATAGCACAACAGGCAATTGACAATAAATTAGGCGCACGTGGATTGAGGTCAATTTGTGAAAAAGTGTTGACGGAACCGATGTTCCATGGGGTGGAATCAAAAGAGTTATTGATAACTAAAGACTTTGTACTATCCAAAGTACAAAGCCAAAGTGTTTCTATTTCTGCTTAATTAATATTGATTTTTTAGATATATAAATATTCTGTATCTTGCATTAAATATTTTTTAAATATTAAAAACTAATTTTATGGATGCAATAACAGGACTAGGAAAGTATTTTTTTTCAATTCCAATGTTAATTTTTGGGGTTTTTCATTTTATGTCTGCTGATGCAATGGCAGGTAGTGCCCCTGGTGGTGTAATTTCTATTTATATCACAGGGATCTGTCTTATTTTGTTTGCCATTAGTGTATTGATAGGCAAATATGATAAGTTGGCAGCAGTTTTACTAGCATTTATGCTTCTCTTATTTGTTACTTTGGTTCATATGAAATCAGCAACTGTTGGAAGCCAAATGGCGACTGTTAGTTTACTTAAAGACATGTCTTTAATAGGAGGTGCTTTAATGTATGCTCATGCACTAGCTAAAGACAAGTCAATTATTGGTTGAGCTTTGTAAAGCATATTTCTACGGGTCGGTTTCTTCAATTGGCCTGCAAAAAGTATTAGTATTTTGATAGCAGTATTTAAGTTAGACTATAATGGAAAAAACTATTGCGGTTGGCAAAGGCAAAACGGACAAATTTCTGTGCAACAAGTAGTTGAAACAGCTACAAGTACTTTGTTAAATCGCAAGATCGAAATCGTTGGCTGTGGTCGTACAGATTCAGGTGTCCATGCAAAAAATTTTATTTGCAATTTTGAAATAGAAAAACAAGATTTAGATAAATTAAGCAAAAGAGCTTTGAACTCAATATTGCCAAATGATATAGCTATCTCAAAAATATATACAACTGAAGATTCATTTCATTCTCGATTTGATGCAATTCAAAGATCCTATGTCTATAGAGTTAATATAGAGAAATCTGTGTTTTCAAATGAGTTAAGCTATTTTGCTCATTTTTATAATTCAATGGATCTTTCGGAATTTGAGATGTTCTCCTCACTTATAGTTAACGAGAGTAATTTTCGTTCATTTGCTAAGTTTCATTCTAATGTCGACAATTATAACTGCAAACTGATGAGAGCAGAATGGTTGATTAAAGATTCATATAATATCGAATTTCATATTTCTGCAAATCGATTTCTTCGAGGCATGGTGAGATTAATAGTGGGTACTTATTTTAATTTAGGATTGGGGAAAATTAGCTTACATCAAATAGAATCAGATATCCGAGTTCAGAATCAAATATCAAAAGCATGGTCAGTTCCAGCCCATGGATTGACGTTGCATGAAGTATTATATCCTGATAAAATTATTGAGAATTTAGTTGAACTCAAAAATTGACTTTCCTTTATAATTTTCTATTTATTTCATTGTTATAAGGGCAATGTCTGCATTTATTTTGACAGCAGTAACCACGTTTTTTGAGGTATCGTTCTGTAAAAACATATAGTCCATTCTCTATATAATAATCTACATTTTCTATCAATTTAACTTGTATATCCTTATCGCAATTCAAATGCTAATTTTTTATCAATGTTGAATAAAGTTGCAAATCCAAAAAATACAATACTAAAAAATAATGTTGCAATGAATTCATAAGTAAAGAATGGGATAGCACTCCAATAACAAAGCGCCAATCCACTTAAATTTTTAGTATATAGTGTGTCTGAAATCCATACTCCAAAATTGGATATAATAAAAAATGTAAGTGAAGATATTAATGAAAGTTTTACGATATCTAAACTACTTATTTTATGCTCTCTATAAAGAAATTTAGAAATTGCAAAATTCAAAAAGAAGGGTAAGTAAATGAATAAAATACTTGAAAAATGATATTGATTATATGGATACAAATACTTATTAATAATAATATCTGCTATAAAGTAAATTGTAATAATTGATAGAAAATAGCGCCATTTGCCAAAGCAAACTCCTGTGAAGAGAATTGCAGCAGAAGTTGCTGTAAAATTAGGCATGTGTGGCACTAGACGAGATAAAAACACTGTCACTATGATTATAAATAGACTGAAATATTGATAATTCTTCATTACTTTAATTTTCTGCGTAAATTTACACATAATTTAGATAATATTAAAATATGACAAAATTCTCGGCAGTTTCGTTCCACACTTATTTTCAAATTGCTAAGTTGACAAGTTTTTTTATTTTACTCACATTTAACTTTGGTATAAGTCAGCATTGTTACTGGCAAATGGAAGTAGACTATGATATTAATGTAAAAATGGATGTAAAGAAACACCAATTCCAAGGTCACGAGATTTTAAAAATTGTAAATAATAGTCCTGATACATTGCGACGATTGTTTTATCATTTATATTTTAATGCTTTTCAGCCAGGTTCTGACATGGATGAACGATCTAGATGGATAATTGATCCAGATAAAAGAGTAGGTTCAAGAATTTATAATTTATCAAAGGAGGAAATTGGATATCAAGAAATTCATTCCATTAAGCAAGGAAATACAAAGCTAAAATGGAATATGGAGCAAACCATATTGGAAGTAATTTTAGAAAAAGTTCTTTTGCCTAATGATTCAACGGTGATTGAAATGAATTTTGAAGCTCAAGTTCCAATACAGATAAGAAGATCTGGTCGTAATAATTCCGAGGGTATTGATTATTCAATGGCTCAGTGGTATCCAAAATTGTGCGCCTATGATGCAAATGGATGGCATGCAAACCCATATATTGGCAGAGAGTTTTATGGTAATTGGGGGGATTATAATGTTAGAATAGAATTGGATGCAAATTACTGTGTTGCAGCAACTGGCTACCAGTTGAATTCCGATGAGGTAAACTGTAGTTTGCCTACAACTAAAAGCACTAAAAAGTGGCATTTTTTTGCACCAAAAGTGCATGACTTTGTTTGGGCTACAGATCCAGATTATGTACATAAAGTTTATACAAGAACTAATGGGCAAATATTGAATTTTTATTATCAGGAAAATGAGAAAACAGAAAACTGGAAATTACTTCCTAAGATTATAGATACAGCCTTAGTATTTATTGAAAAAAATTTCGGACCATATCCATATAAATCATACTCATTCATACAAGGTGGTGATGGAGGTATGGAATATCCTATGGCTACATTAATCACTGGAAATCGAAAATTAAATAGTCTGGTAGGCGTTTCTATTCATGAATTGATGCATTCTTGGTATCAGATGTTATTGGCAACGGATGAGGCGGAATTTCCGTGGATGGATGAAGGTTTTGCCTCATATGCTGAATATGAAACTGAACAACATTTGAAGCGATTGAATTTAATTCCTGAAGAAAAGCCAGATGATATTCAATATAAATCTTCAATTGAAGCCTATCGTAAGTTAGCTTTATCTGGAGTGGAGGAAAATTTAAAAACACATGCCGACCATTACCATACCAACTATGCATATGGTAATGCGTCATACGTTAAAGGAGCTTTAACTTTGGTACAGTTAGAGTATTTACTAGGGAAGGAAGTGGTGAGAAATTCTCTTTTGGAGTATTATTGGACATGGCGGTTCAAACATCCAGATGATGTTGATTTTTTTAGAATAGTAGAAAAACAAGCTAATGTTGAGTTGGATTGGTTCTATGAGTATTGGATTGAATCTACAAAAACTGTAGATTATGCTATCGATACAATTTATAAAGTAGATAAAAATGAAACTTTATTATCTATAGAAAGGATTGATCTTTTTCCAATGCCGATGGAAGTGAATGTAGAAACCATAGATGGTCAAAATATTTTGTATTATATTCCTTTAGA
>Ga0138256_10007692_pt1 | contig 11340 bp, 5 predicted proteins | sample KNB2016incub_MG_FD_105486 | JGI IMG/M metagenome (GOLD analysis project Ga0138256, IMG submission 105486) | Active sludge microbial communities from wastewater in Klosterneuburg, Austria - KNB2014incub_MG | ecosystem: Engineered > WWTP > Activated sludge > Unclassified | place: Austria...
ATCGCCCATGAACTGGAACGAGGGCGCCAGCTTGGCCAGCGCCTCGACGGAGCTGTCGGCGCGCACGGTCTCGTCGCGCGCGAGGATCATGAGGGCGTTGCGGTCGCGCACCGGCACGATCGATTTCGCGAAGGCGCCGCGCGCCCAGGCGGCCGCCGCCTTGCGGTGCGATTCCACCGCGAAGGCGTCGACGTCGGCGCGGCTGAAGCCGTTCAACGTGGCGATCAGGTCGGCGCCCACGCCCTGCGGCATGAAGTGCCCGTTGAAGCTGGTCTCGGGGTCGAGCGCCCAGGCGCCGCCGTCGGAGGCCATCGGCACGCGCGACATCGACTCGACGCCGCCGGCCACCACCAGCTGCTCCCAGCCCGAGCGGATCTTCATCGCGGCGAGGTTCACGGCCTCGGCGCCCGAGGCGCAGAAGCGGTTGAGTTGCACGCCGGCGACATCGTCGTCCCAGCCGGCGGCGAGTGCGGCGATCTTCGCGATGTCGGCACCCTGGTCGCCCACGGGACCGACGCAACCGAGCACGATGTCGTCGACCTCGTTCGTCCTGCCCGTGAAGTTGTTGCGCCGCGCGAGCTCGTTCAGCAGGTCCGCGACCAGCGTGATCGGCTTCACCTCGTGCAATGAGCCGTTCGCCTTGCCGCGCCCGCGCGGGGTGCGGATGGCGTCGTAGATGAACGCGTCCGTCGTCATGTGCATGTACTCCACGGTGCTTCGGAAAAGGCCCGCATCGTGGCCCCGCGCGACGCGCGCGGGCAATGATGAAAACGGACAGCGCGGCTGCCCAAAGTGCTCGTGCCCGTCGGCCCGCGGATCGGCATTCATGCCGACACGTACCGTTCCCGTGGGTCGGGCTTCAGCCCGACAAGTGGGTCGCGCTTCAGCGCGACAGGTACCCCCGCACCTCAGTGCGTAGCCCGTCACCCGACCCAAACGGGTCAGATCTGGCCTCTGCATCGTTCCATCATGCAGTGGCATCGAACAACGCCCCTGGCCTACACTCGCCCTGCAACCCGAATCGCAATACCCGAGCAGATCACCGCACAACGGGCAGCCGAAAATCGACTGTCTGCCAGAGCGGCGCGATGCGGGCTCTGTGCCGAGCAGTCGAACCTAGAGAACTTGATGCAAGCCCAACAACTCGCCTGGATCGCCAACTTCATCTGGGGCATCGCCGATGACGTGTTGCGCGACCTGTACGTCCGCGGCAAGTACCGCGATGTCATTCTGCCCATGACGGTTTTGCGCCGCCTCGACGCCGTGCTCGAACCGACCAAGCAGGCCGTTCTCGACATGAAGGCCTCGCTGGACCAGGCCGGCATCACCAACCAGGACCAGGCACTGCGGCAGGCGGCCGGACAGGCCTTCTACAACACGTCCCGGTTCACGCTGCGCGACCTCAAGGCGCGCGCCAGCCAGCAGCAGCTCAAGGCGGACTTCGAGGCCTACCTCGACGGCTTCTCGCCGAACGTGCAGGACATCCTCGACAATTTCGAATTCCGCAACCAGATCCCGCGGCTCTCCAAGGCGGATGCGCTCGGCACGTTGATCGAGAAGTTCCTTTCGCCGGACATCAATCTCAGCCCGAACCGGGTGATGAACGGCGATGGTTCGACGAAGCAGGTGGGCCTGGACAACCACGGCATGGGTACCGTGTTCGAGGAGTTGGTGCGCCGCTTCAACGAGGAGAACAACGAGGAGGCCGGCGAGCACTGGACGCCGCGCGACGCCGTCAAGCTGATGGCAAAGCTGATCTTCCTGCCGATAGCCGACGACATCGAATCCGGCACCTACCTGCTCTACGACGGCGCCTGCGGCACGGGCGGAATGCTCACCGTGGCCGAGGAAGCGCTGCAGCAGCTCGCCGCCGAGCACGGCAAGCAGGTGGCCACGCACCTGTACGGGCAGGAGATCAACGCCGAGACGTACGCGATCTGCAAGGCCGATCTACTGCTGAAGGGTGAGGGCGACGCCGCAGACAATATCGTCGGCGGTCCGGAGCATTCCACACTCGCCAACGACGCGTTCCCCTCGCGCGAGTTCGATTTCATGCTCTCCAACCCGCCCTACGGCAAGAGCTGGAAGAGTGACCTGGAGCGCATGGGCGGCAAGGGCGGCGTGAAGGATCCGCGCTTCGTGATCGAGCATGCCGGCGACCCGGAGTATGCCTTGCTCACGCGCTCCAGCGATGGCCAGATGCTGTTCCTGGCGAACATGCTGAGCAAGATGAAGCGGGGCACGCGCCTCGGCAGCCGCATCGCCACGGTGCACAACGGTTCGTCGCTGTTTACCGGCGACGCCGGCCAGGGTGAGAGCAACATCCGCCGCTGGATCATCGAGAACGACTGGCTGGAGGCCATCGTCGCGCTGCCGCTCAACATGTTCTACAACACCGGCATCGCGACCTACATCTGGGTGCTCACTAACCGCAAGCCGGTGCACCGCCAGGGCAAGGTGCAGCTCATCGACGCAACCCGTTGGTACAAGCCGCTGCGCAAGAATCTGGGCAAGAAGAACTGCGAGCTGTCGGAAGCGGACATCACGCGCATCTGTGACACGTTCCTGAAGTTCGAAGATACCGAGCAGTCGAAGCTCTTTCCGAACGCCGCCTTCGGCTATTCGAAAGTGACCGTGGAGCGCCCGTTGCGCCTGAAGGGCATCGACCCTGAGCGCGTGTATTCGCCGAAGGAGATCAAGTCGCTCAAGGAAACCGCCGCGCGCGCCGACGATGCGCCGCCGGTGACCCGGAAGATCCACAAGAAGGGCATCGAGGCCGACCCGCTGCGCGGCTTTTTCGAGGCGACGATCGCCGGCAAGCCGGCCGTGGTCGAGTACGAACCCGACCCTGAGCTCCGCGACACCGAGCAGGTACCGCTGCTGGAAGATGGCGGTATCGAGGCCTTCATCCGGCGGGAAGTGCTGCCCCACGCGCCTGATGCCTGGTACGTGGCGGACAGCGTGAAGACCGGCTACGAGATCAGTTTTACGCGTTACTTCTACAAGCCGCAGCAGCTGCGCACGCTGGAGGAGATTCGGGCGGACATCCTCGCACTCGAGAAGGAGACCGAGGGGCTGCTGGGCGAGATCATTGGGGGTAAATCATGACCCTGCAGAACGGCCAGCAGATCGTCAAGACCCGGGATGACCACGCTCCCGTGCTACTTCATCGGTCTGACGAACCATCCGATCCCAATAAGCCCTTTCAGATAGCAGCAGGCTCCGCGTGCTCTTGGGCGAAGGCGGATGAGTCCTTTGGGCCTGAAAAGCTTCGGTCCCGCATCGAGCCGTGGTTGACCGCGCTTGTTCAGTCTGAACATCTGGCGCTGCTCATCGGCTCCGGACTGACCCCTGCCGTCCACTACATGGCGAAAGGCGCAAGCGCCCCTGGGATGGCGACCGTTCCGTTCTCCGTTCGTAACGAAGAGATTTCCAACGATGCTAAGCGCTCCGCGACAGCGGCGGGACGCCAGGGCGGGAACATCGAAGACCAAATCCGCGCGGCGAACGAACTCCTTCGGGGCTTGGAAATTATTGCGGCCACCAAGCCGTCCAACGCCAGTGAGCACCAAGAGGTTGCAGCACTGAAACAAGCCAACAAGAAGGTCTTGGAGGATTTCGCCGGCGCGATCTTGAAGGCCGAGCAGAACTTCGCCTCGGCGCCCGCTGACAAGCGCGAGCAAGCCTTCAACTATCTGCTCAGCTTTCTGATGAGCTTCGCCAGCCGCTCGGGTACCCGGGAGCGCCTGCAGCTTTTCACTACCAACTACGACCGCTACATCGAGGCTGGCGCGGATGCGGCTGGTCTGCGTCTGATCGACCGGTTCGTCGGCACTCTGGCGCCCGTGTTCCGAGCGTCGCGTTTGGATGTCGATCTGCACTACAACCCGCCCGGCATTCGCGGCGAGCCGCGCTACCTTGAGGGCGTGGCCCGCTACACCAAGCTCCACGGCTCAGTCGATTGGATAAACTGCGGCGGGGTGATCCGGCGCATCGGCCTTCCGTTCGGCGCGGCCGACATCGCCCCCTTCCTGTCGGCGCCTGGGCTGGATGGCGCGGACGCGATGCGGCTGATGATCTACCCGAATGCTGCGAAAGACCGGGAGACCGCTTCGCACCCTTACGTCGAGCTGTTCCGCGACTTCGCCGCTGCGATCTGCCGACCGAACAGTACCTTGGTCTCGTACGGCTACAGCTTCGGCGACGATCACATCAATCGTGTGATCGAGGACATGCTCACCATTCCGTCTGCGCACCTCGTTGTGATCGCCCATGGCGACCCGCTCGGCCGAATCATGCGCACCTGCGAGAGCTTGGGCCGACATGCGCAGACCACCTTGCTGATCGGCAACCACCTCGGGGACCTGAAGACGCTCGTCGACCACTACCTGCCGAAGCCAGCTATCGACCGCACGACTTTCCGGATGGCGGAGCTGTTGAAGGCCCGTTGGGGCGCAGGTCAGGCGGGGAACGATGGCGCTGATAAGACCCCGGCGAGCGAGGGAGAACCGGCGCCATGAGCCAAGCGCCGTTCGAGCACGCGGAGAGCCTTCGCATCGGGACGGTCGACTTCGTCTCGCCGGACGAGATCAAGGTCGCCATCGACATCGAAGCGCCCGAATCGGTAGCGCTGAACGCGGGCTCGCCGCGCCCGTTCCCGCGGGTGAACGGCTATCTCCTCATCCCGGTCGATGAGGGGTATCTGGTCGGGCAAGTCGAGTGGCTGACTGTGGAGCGCTCCGCGTTTCCGAAGCGGCGCGGGATGCAGGACTTCGGGCTCGTGGACCTGCCGTATCCCTTGCGCCGGTTGAGCCTCAACCCGCTCGGCACTCTCCGGCCGCAGCCGGACCGCGGGGGCTACGTGTTCCACCGCGGCGCCGATGCGTTGCCGTCCGTGGGTGCCCCCGTCCGGCTGCCGACCGAGGTACAGCTCCGGTCGATCGTCGAGTCCGGCGAGCGGCGGCGCGTCAAGATTGGCACGAGTCCCCTCGCCGGGGACGCGGAGGTCCGCGTCGATCCGAACCGATTGTTCGGCCGTCATCTCGCCGTCCTCGGCAACACCGGCAGCGGCAAGTCCTGTTCCGTGGCGGGAATCATTCGCTGGAGCCTCGAGCAGGCTCAGCAGGCGCGGCCGGAGGGTGTCCCGAACGCCCGGTTCATCATCCTCGACCCGAACGGCGAGTATTCGCGCGCCTTCGGGAACGACTCCGCGATCAAGGCCCGCCTCTTTAGAGTGAATCCCGGCGTCGGCGAGTTGGCCTTGAAGGTGCCGCTCTGGTTCTGGAACAGCGCCGAGTGGTGCTCGTTCACACAGGCCAGCGCCCGGACGCAACGGCCGACTCTTATCCATGCACTCCGCTTTGTGCGCGACGGCCAGAGTGAACCGGTCGCCGATCCCGCCCACGACGTACGGCGCTTCTTGCGCACGCTCGTGACGACCATCCGGTTCGAACAGAACGCGGGAAGCCCCTGGGCTCAGTTTCCTCGCCCCAAGGCATTCTTCGAGAAGCTGGAGAAGTGGAGGTCCAGTCTGGAGTCGGAATTGCAAGCATTCTCCGGCGACCAACATGTCGGACTGCAAGAACTCTTCGATCAACTTGAGACGCTCTGCAAGCCGCGCCGGGTGCAATACCCGAACTGGGACTTTACGCGACAAGAAGTGCAAGGCCTATTCGCGGTAGCGAGCAACGCTCACTCGCTTTTTGGAGGCAGCGAGTCGGACACTATTCCCTCAGATGTCGATGCCCCGCGCCCATTCGAGGGCACCTCGCTACTCCGCGGTGTCGAAGCGGCCGCCGAGATGCTCAACGTATCTGAGCACGTCGAGACGCTGTTGGTACGGATGCGCGCACTGCTCACCGACATTCGGATGAAGCCGATTTTGGGCAGCGCGACCGACACCACGCTCGATCAGTGGCTTTCGGACTACGTCGGCGGCGATGGTGCCGCGAACGGCAGCGTATCGGTAATCGACCTGTCCCTCGTACCGACCGAAGTCGTTCACGTCGTCACTGCGGTCATTGCACGCATGGTCTTCGAGGCCCTGCAGCGCTACGTGAAGCTGAACGGGGTGGCGCTCCCCACCGTGCTCGTGATGGAGGAGGCGCACACCTTCATCAAGCGCTACAAGGAGGACCTAGAGAACCAGGACGCCGCCGCCGTCTGCTGCCAGGTGTTCGAGCGCATCGCGCGGGAGGGTCGCAAGTTCGGTCTGGGACTCGTGCTCTCGTCGCAGCGGCCTTCCGAGCTTTCGCCGACGGTGCTGTCACAGTGCAACACCTTCCTCCTCCACCGGATCAGCAATGACCGCGACCAGGAACTGATCCACCGGCTCGTACCGGACAACCTCAAAGGCTTGCTCCGGGAACTGCCTTCGCTTCCGTCGCAGAGCGCGATTCTGCTGGGCTGGGCATCGGAGCTGCCCGTTCTGGTGCGGATGAACGATCTGCCGAAGTCGCAGCAGCCGCGGTCTGACGATCCCGAGTTTTGGGGTGTGTGGGTGGGCGAGGATGAAGAAGGCAAGGCGGTCGAGCGAAAGACAGACTGGAAGCGGATTGCGGACGACTGGCAGGCGGGCGCGAGCACGAAAGGGCATGACGCGTGATCGACGACCTCAAGCCGTATTCGAAGATGAAGGACTCCAATGTTCCGTGGCTGGGGGAGGTGCCGGAGCATTGGGATGTAAAGCGCGGGAAGGAAATCTTTCGGTGTATCGACGTCCGATCATCGACCGGCACGGAAGAATTGCTAACCGTGTCATCGGGTCGCGGAGTTGTTCCGCGGTCATTGGCTACCGTGACGATGTTCAAGGCGGAGTCATACGTTGGCTACAAACTCTGTTGGCCCGACGATCTCGTAATCAACAGCCTCTGGGCCTGGGGACGCGGCCTGGGAGTCTCCCGGCATTACGGCATCGTCAGTTCCGCCTACGGGGTCTATCGGCTGCGGCCGCAATACGTCGACTACGCCAGATACATCCACGAGCTTGTCAGGTCGGCCCCGTTCAATTGGGAACTGCAAGTCAGGTCCAAGGGCATCTGGATCTCTCGGCTTCAACTCACCGACGAGGCCTTTTTGGGGGCGCCGTTTCCGATCCCGCCCACGGACGAACAATCCGCTATCGTCCGCTTCCTCGACCACGCGGACCGGCGGATTCGGCGGTACATCCGCGCCAAGCAGAAGCTAATCAAGCTGCTGGAGGAGCAGAAGCAGGCGATCATCCACCGCGCCGTCACCCGTGGCCTCGACCCCAGTGTCCGCCTCAAGCCCTCCGGCGTGGACTCGCTGGGGGATGTGCCGGAGCATTGGGACGTTCAGCGGTTGAAGGCGTTGGTGACTGAGGCGGTTGCAGGTCCGTACGGCTCTTCGCTAACCAAGGCCATGTACACGTCGGATGGTTACCGGGTCTACGGCCAGCAGCAAGTCATTCCGGACGACTTCGCGACAGGTGACTATTTCATCTCGCCAGCGAAGTTTGAGCAGATGAAGCAGTACCGTGTCCTTCCGGGAGACATTCTCGTCAGCGTAATGGGCACCGTTGGACGGGTGGCCGTTGTGCCAGATAACGTCGAGCCCGGGATCATCAATCCGCGCCTTGTCCGATATCGGCCCGACTTCTCACGTGTTCGGCCGCGCTACCTCCAACTGACAATGCAAAGCCCTCCGTCTCGTGCCCAGATTGTTGAGGCCTCGAAAGGGACCACGATGGAAGGACTGAATATGCAGGTCCTCGGGCAACTCCGGATCAATCTTCCGCCCCTCACGGAGCAGGACGCGATACTCGGAGCGATTTCGCACAAGGCCTCCGCGTTGCAGCGTGCTTCGAATGATGCTGGCCGCGAGATCACGCTACTCCGCGAGTACCGCACCCGCCTGATCGCCGATGTGGTCACCGGCAAGCTCGACGTGCGCGAGGCGGCGGCACGGCTGCCGGACGAGGCAGCAGAGTGCGAGGCGTTGGACGAGATCGGTGATCTGGACCTTCCCGAAGATGCGATGGCAGAAGACCTCGATGCGGCAGTGGAGGAATCGGGGGAGTGAGAAACGACCGCTCGGCCGATTACCTCACGAGCCTGGTACGCGAGCTGTGCGCGCAGCCGCGTGAAACAGAGTGGGTCGAGTTCAAAGAGAATGATGCAGAACCGCAGGCGATCGGCGAGTACGTCTCGGCGCTGGCCAACGCCGCGGCGCTGGTGGGCAAGGCTTTCGCCTATCTGGTGTGGGGTGTGCGCAACGCCGATCACGCCATCGTTGGGACCCGGTGCGTTCCGGGTGCGGCGCGCGAAGGGAGCGAGGAGCTGGAAAGCTGGCTGCTGCGGCTCATGGAGCCGAAGATCGACTTCCGCTTCCTGTCGGTGAGCGTCGACGGCTTGCCCGTGGTTGTGCTGGAGATCGCGCGTGCTGCGCGCCATCCGGTGCGCTTCTCGGGGCAGGAATACATCCGTGTCGGCAGTTACAAGAAGAAGCTCAAGGATTACCCGGAAAAGGAACGGGCCCTGTGGCGCATCTTCGACCAGACTCCGTTCGAGGACGGCATCGCGCTCGAGCGCGCGAGCGATGACGAGGTATTGCGGCTGCTCGATTACCCGGCCTATTTCGATCTGCTCGGGCAACCGCTTCCCGCAAACCGCGACGGGATCCTCGAAGCGCTCGCGGATGAAAGACTGATCCGCCGTGGCGAGGCCGGCGGCTGGGACATCGGCAATCTCGGCGCGATCCTTTTCGCCAAGAGGCTCGACTCCTTCCATACGCTGCGCCGCAAGGCGGTTCGCGTTATCCAGTACCGGGGCAAGGGGCGCACCGAGACGCTGAAAGAGCAGATCGGCGGCAAGGGCTACGCCTGCGGTTTCGAGGGCTTGATCGGCTACATCAACGGCTTGTTGCCCGCCAACGAGGTCATCGGGCAGGCGTTGCGAAAGAGCGTGCCGATGTTCCCCGAACTGGCGGTGCGCGAACTGGTGGCCAACGCGCTCATCCACCAGGACTTCTTCGTCACCGGCGCGGGACCGATGGTGGAGATCTTCGAGGACCGCATCGAGTTCACCAACCCGGGCGAGCCGCTGGTCGACACGGATCGCTTCGTTGACACCCCGCCGCGTTCGCGCAACGAGGCCATCGCGTCGCTGATGCGCCGGTTCCAGATCTGCGAAGAGCGTGGCAGCGGCATCGACAAGGTGGTGTTCCAGGTGGAGTTGTTCCAGCTGCCGGCACCGCTGTTCGAGACCCCGGAGGGATTCACCCGCGCCGTGCTGTTCGCGCACAAGCCGCTGTCCGGGATGGACAAAACGGAGCGCGTGCGTGCGTGTTACCTCCATGCCTGCCTGCGCTACGTGACGCGGCAGCCGATGACAAACGCTTCGGTTCGGGAGCGATTCGGTATTGCGCCGGCGAGCAAGGCGATGGCGTCCAGATTGATTCGCGAGGCGCTCGAGGCCGGCGCGATCCGGCTGGAAAGCGAGGGCGTTGCGGATAAGCTACGGGCGTATGTTCCCTTCTGGGCCTGAGGGACTTTGGTTGACGGGTGGTTGATTGTGAGGGTTTGAAAGATGCTGGATCGCTCTTGCGGGTCTTGTAAATCAATGCGTTACATGTTCCTCCGGTAGTTGACGGGTAGTTGATCGGACAATCCGGATGACCACCGACACCAGCGAACGCGGCCTCGAACGACTGATCTGCACCGCCCTCGCAGGCGACGCCTGCGAGCCGTCGCGTGAGCACGGGGTCAGGCGCCCGATGCCCGGATACGGAGGCGTGGGTTGGATCCCCGGCGACTGGCAGGACTACGACCGTGAGTACTGCCTGGACATGGCGCAGCTCTCGGCATTCCTTCGCGAGACACAGCCGGAAGGCTGCGACGCGCTGGAATTGGTGCAGGACGGGCCGACCCGGCGCAAGTTCCTGGCACGACTGCAGGGCGAGATCAGCAGGCGCGGCACCATCGATGTGCTGCGTCACGGCATCAAGCACGGGCCGCATCACCTCGACCTGTTCTACGGCACGCCCTCGGCCGGCAACGCCAGGGCCGCGGAGCGCTACGCCGCCAACCGTTTCAGTGTCACGCGCCAGCTCCGCTACAGCCGCGACGAGGCGCAGCGCGCCCTCGACCTTGCGCTGTTCATCAACGGGCTGCCGGTCGCGACCTTCGAGCTGAAGAACAGCCTGACCAAGCAGACCGTCGCCGATGCCGTCGAGCAGTACCAGCGAGACCGCGACCCGCGCGAGAAGCTGTTCGAATTCGGGCGCTGCGTGGTGCACTTCGCTGTGGATGACCACGAGGTGCGCTTTTGCACGCATCTGAAGGGCAAGGGCTCGTGGTTCCTGCCGTTCAACCTGGGCTGGAACGACGGCGCGGGCAACCCGCCCAACCCGGACGGGCTCAAGACGGATTACCTCTGGAAGCGCATCCTCGGCAGCGCAGGTCTGACGGACATCCTCGAGAACTACGCGCAGATCGTCGAGATCAAGGACGAGAAGTCCGGCAGGAAGAAGGCGGCGCAGATCTGGCCCCGCTTCCATCAGCTCGATGTGGTGCGACGCCTGCTGGCCGATGCACAGGCGAACGGCGCGGGTAGGCGCTACCTGATCCAGCACTCGGCGGGCAGCGGCAAGTCGAACTCGATCGCCTGGCTCGCGCATCAACTCATCGTGTTGGCGAAGGACGAGGCGACGATCTTCGATTCGATCATCGTGGTGACCGACCGCCGCATTCTCGACCAGCAGATACGGGATACGATCAGGCAGTTCGCGCAGGTAGGTGCAACGGTAGGCCATGCGGAGCGTTCCGGCGATCTGCGCCGCTTCATCGCCGAAGGCAAGAAGATCATCATCACCACGGTGCAGAAGTTCCCTTTCATCCTCGACGAGATCGGCAGCGAGCACCGTGGGCGGCGCTTCGCGCTCATCATCGACGAGGCGCACTCCAGCCAGGGCGGCAAGACCTCCGCCGCCGTGGCCATGGCGCTCTCGGCGGCGGGAGCGGAGGAAGACGACGAGACGCTGGAAGACCAGATCAACCGCCTGATGGAGGCGAAGAAACTGCTGCCGAATGCCAGCTACTTCGCCTTCACCGCCACGCCCAAGAACAAGACGCTGGAGATATTCGGCGAGCCCGACCCGCAGCCCGACGGCACCGTCAAGCACCGGCCATTCCACAGCTACACGATGAAGCAGGCCATCCCGGAAGGCTTCATCCTGGACGTGCTTCGCTACTACACGCCGGTCGAGAGCTACTACAAGCTGGTCAAGAAGGTCGCAGGCGACCCCGAGTTCGACACCAAGCGCGCGCGGAAGAAGCTGCGTCGCTACGTCGAGAGCCATGAGCACGCCATCCGGCTCAAGGCC
>Ga0138256_10007693_pt1 | contig 11340 bp, 5 predicted proteins | sample KNB2016incub_MG_FD_105486 | JGI IMG/M metagenome (GOLD analysis project Ga0138256, IMG submission 105486) | Active sludge microbial communities from wastewater in Klosterneuburg, Austria - KNB2014incub_MG | ecosystem: Engineered > WWTP > Activated sludge > Unclassified | place: Austria...
CGAAGTTGGGGATCACCGAGAAGAAGGTGCATATAAGGAAGGCCTGAAGGACGGTGAATGGCGCCATACGTATGTGGAAGGTGGAAAGAAGAATTTCGTGGGATCCTTTGTGAATGGAGAGCCCAACGGAAAACACAAATGGTATTGGCCAAATGGTCAACTGAAATACGACGGTCGCTTTTCAATGGGTCTTGAGCAAGGTGATTTTGAGTTCCACAATGAACAAGGTATTGTGATCATGACCACGAAGTTCAAGAATGGTGTAGAGGTAAAGATCAATGGAGAAAAAATACCACCTCCTTACGAAGCGGGTACAACTGAATTATCTTAACCCTATTGAACCTTTCGCTTCCTACTTCGAATGATAGGACGATTTCAATGTCCATCATTAAGTAATTTCGTCCCATGCGAACCGAACCCAAGAATTCCGGGCCGGATCTGGATCATGCGCATGGTCCGGAAAAAGAGTTGAAGGAACTTCGGCAGCAGTTCAATGATGTGGTGGATCGCAATCTTGCTGGTGTCTTTCGCACTACTGTTCAAGGTAGGATCTTGATCTGCAATGATGCCCTTGCCCACATGCTTGGTTATGCTAACAAGCAAGAGCTTGTGGACCATTCCGTTTTGGACCTCTATTATTCTTCAGCTGATAGAGATCGATACTTGGAACGGTTGAAGAGCGAAAAGAAGTTGATCAACTTCGAGATCCTGCTCAAGCACAAGAACGGAAAACCGATCCACGTACTTGAGAATGTCTACTTGGATGAACATGCTGGAGAGGCAGGTATCATTGATGGTTCGTTGATCGATATCACACGGTACAAGCAAGCAGAATTGGAACAACACGCGTTGATCAATAGCTTCCGCAGCCTTGTTGAGCATATACGGGATGGGATCCTATTGATCGTGGAGGGCGCTGTGAACTATGCGAACCCCGCCGCGGATGAATTATTGGGAGGGCAGCTGATAGGCACTAGGGCGATCGACCTTGTAAAAAAGCATGATCGTGCGAAGTTCGAACAGCTCTTGGAGCTTGCGGAAGAGAAGGGCAGTGCAGGGCCTGTTCAGATAGGTTTGACCTCAGCGCCTGAGGCTGCCATAATGCTTTTTGCAGCGAGAACAACGCATGAAGGCATAGGAGCGGTCCAGTTAACCATACAGGATCAAAGTTCACAGCAGGAACTGATCAAGGAGCGTATGCGCGTGCATGTTGCTGAAGAGGTGAATCAGGTCCTCCGGCAAGAGATCACCGAACACCGTAGAACACAAGATGCACTGCGGTTGTCCAAACGGTTTGCCAGAAGTCTCGTGGATAGTTCGTTGGACATGATCCTTGCTGCGGACCAGGAAGGTCTTATTACGGAATACAACCCTGCTGCTGCAATGCGTTTTGGTTGGGAAGCCGAAGAGGTAATGGGCACGAACAGCCGTAAATTATATGCGGATGAAAGCCAGTTCCTGGCCGTGCAAAAGGAAATGAATGATCACGGTGTATTTGCAGGTGAAATACGGAACATGACCAAGTATGGTGAAGTGTTCACGAGTTACTTGGCGGCCTCGAGGTTATTCGATGAAGACGGAAAGAATTTAGGCGCGATGGGTGTTTCAAGGGATATCACACACCTGAAACGCGACCAGGAAGCACTGAAGGCAAGTGAAGAAAAATACCGTGACCTGTTCGAGAATGCCACCGACCTTATACAAAGTGTTGATGCGGAGGGTAAGTTCGAATATGTGAATGCAGCATGGAGGAAAGCGCTTGGTTATACCGATGAAGAGCTAAAGGATCTGCGGATCCTGGACATTATTGAACCCATGCAACGCGAACGCTATGCGGCAGTGCGCGTGCGTGTTATGCAAGGTGAGCAGAAGGATAGGATCGATACCGTTTTTGTGGCCAAGAGCGGTGAACGTATTCACGTGGAAGGAACCAGCAATGCGCGTTATGTGAACGGAGAGCCAGTGGCTACACGGAGTATTTTCCACGATGTAACGACCATGTACGCCGCCAAGGAAAAAGTGCGTGAACACGAGGCCAAGCTCAAGGCTCTTTTCGAAAGCAGTGAACACCTGTTCTGGACCGTGGACCCGGACATTAAACTCACGTCGTTCAATCGTGGATACCAGATGATGGTGCACCGCTTGTACGGAGTGGATCCAGAGATCAACCTGGATCAGAACTCGCCGCGAAAACTTTTCGCTGATCCGGAATACCACGTGTTCTGGAATGAACAATACGCAAAAGCATTCGGAGGAACCCCTGTGCGCTTCGAGACCGATCGGAGCGATCTTAACGGTGAACGCATTTGTAATGAGATCTTCCTAAGCCCGGTCTTCGGTGATAATGGAAAAGTGAAGGAGGTCTTTGGAGTGGGTCATGAGATCACTGATAAAGAGGAGGCAGAAGAACTGGTCCGCGATCAAGCTGCACGACTCAAGGCGATCTTCGAGAATGCTGCCAACGTCATGATCTGGACGCTTGATACCGAATTCTGTATTACTTCCTATAACGAGCATTTCCGCGAGAACACGGAGCAGCACATGGGTCTTCTCCTTGCCAAAGGCGATGATTTTGTTTCCCTTATGCGCAACAAGCTTGCAGAAGGAAAAGACGGACCAACAACAGCTAAATATTCTTCGGCACGGAAAGGCATTCCGCAACAATTCGAAGCCGAGCTAAAGAATAAATACGGGCGATCGCTTTGGGTGGAGACCTTCCTGAATCCGATCATAACAGATGGCAAGGTCACCGAGATATCGTGCATCGGTTATGGCATAACGGACCGCAAGGAATCGCAATTGAAACTCATGCAGAGCCTCGGTGAAAAAGAGGTATTGTTGCAGGAAGTGCATCATCGCGTGAAGAATAATCTACAGATCATCAGTAGTATTCTTTCGCTACAAAGTGCGCACGTTGGCAATGATGAACGCATACTGGAATTGTTGCGGGATAGCCGTGATCGTATACGGAGCATGTCGTTCATTCATGAAAGCTTGTATCAGACGAAGGACTTCAGCTCTATTGATCTTGCGAACTACATTGATGGCCTCAGCAGTAACCTGATGATGAGCTACAGCCTCAATGGAAAAATAGCGTTGCACAAGGACCTTAAATCAACCAACCTCGTGCTCGACCAAGCTATTCCTTGCGGGTTGATCCTGAATGAACTGATCAGTAATGCCCTGAAGCACGCGTTTCCGGATGAACGCGAAGGAGAGGTTCGCATCAAGTTGGAGAACACGGAAGAGCAGGTCCGTATCACAATAAGTGATAACGGCATTGGCGTGAAGCAAGGCTTTGACGCAGAGCTAGATGGCAACCTGGGATTGGAACTCGTACACACCTTGGCCGAACAGCTGGATGGCAAGATCCAACTAGTGATCGGCGAAGGGGTTACCTATTTGCTTACATTTGATCGACATAAGTAACAGCACCATGGCCCAAACCAATGTACTCGTTGTTGAGGACGAGAGCATCGTAAGCAAGGATATTCAGCACAGCCTTAAGAAGTTGGGGTACAATGTGGTGGGTGCCGCAAACACCGGAGAGAACGCGGTAAAACTTGCCGCTGAATATATGCCCGACATCATTTTGATGGATATCATGCTCAAGGGCGAAATGAACGGGATCGAAGCCGCCGAGGCGATCCGAAAGGAGACCAACATCCCTGTCATTTTCTTGACCGCCTATGCTGATGAAAGCACCTTGGCACGAGCTAAAGTGACACAGCCTTACTGTTATATCATAAAGCCGTTCAAGGAGATCGATATTCATACATCGATCGAAATGGCGTTGTATAAGCACAAGAAAGAGGCTGAGGTATTGAAGGAACGCGACCTGTTGTATTCGCTTGTGGAGAACAAGGACAGCAACCGCGATATCATGTTCGTAAAGAGCAACAGCCGGCTTGTAAAACTGAAGACCGGAGATATCTATTTCATCGAGGCGCTGAAGGACTATGTGGTGATCAATACCCTCAATACGCGGTACACCATTCACAGCACCATGAAGGATATCGAATCGAAATTACCGGAAGCTGATTTCATTCGCGTACACCGTAGCTTCATTGTTCGGTTGGATAAGATCACAGCGATCGAGCAACCGAACTTGATCTTGGAGAACGATAAAAAAGTGATCCCGATCGGCGGTAGCTACAAGGACGATCTTGCCAAGCGCTTGAACACGGTGTGATCGTTTTCTGAACCTATTCCGTGCAACCCATTGGTCCTTGATCAGTGGGTTGTTCTTTTAATGGCTGTGCGTGCGATGTACCTTGTACTGTACTGAGGTCGTGGCCTAAAAACCCAATCGTTGGATAGGTCGTTTGCCATACTTGTGTTCTTAAGGTAAAAATGGGAATGCTTGGAAATTATACGTAGATTCGATACGTCTTTAGCAGAATATTGATGATTAAGACTACGCTCTCCCTAATATTGGTTCCGATCTTGGTCTATGGGTTTTTCTTTGGCGACACGCCGGAACCTATTGTGACATCTGCTCCACCTCCTGCGCCCACACAGGGCCGGTTTGAGCAGTACCCACCTTATGCAAAACAGTTTTGGCTGAAGCAACTAAAGACACCCTTACAGACAGGTGAAAACTTAATGGTTCGTGTACGTTATGAAAGCGACAGCATTTTACCTCTTAAGCTGAATATATATATAACGAACTAGGCCAAATTGAGCTGGCGTTAATGGATGATGGCATAGCGCCTGATTCGATTAAGGGAGATAAAAAATATGCGTGTTATATGCACGACAAGATCAATGATGTCATCAGCAGGATCAATAGTGCAGAGCTGGCATTGAAGGCGAAGAATCGCTTTTTAGTATTCACAGGACACGTTGGGCGCGAAGTGAAATATGGTGATTGGCCGCTTTTTGATGTACAAGCATTCAACGCATTCAAGGAGGTTGAAGTCAGTGTCTATCTTAAGGAGGCCCCATTGTGTGACCCACCATTGGAAAAGGAAAAATCATTATTCATAACAGACCTATCGGTTGTTGAGGACGTAGATCGAACTTATAATGTCGCGACAAATAATGGTGACCATCTTGGGGCTTGGACCTTTGGGACACTTATGGCCAACATGGAGAATGGCATGCATGCAGATGGCCTGCGTGGTTTTTTGAATGATTGGATCAAGCAATGGATCACCGACCAATCCGTGAATGGTTACACGGTAAAGGCAAGGAACTTTGCACTTGATAAAATGATCGAACCGTGGATCAGGAAGGTGGATCCGATATCCTTTTTGACCATTACCCCGTCTACATGGGAAGCAATTTGGGATGCCCTGCCAGAAGAGGACATAAGAAAGTTTGCCCCCTTTAAGTTGACAGCAATTGTAAATCGACTGGACCTCCGAGGAAATGCGGGATACACAGCTGAAATGTCCAATATGGGTGAAACCCGATTCATTTTTACACTGATCGACCCAGTGACCGGTTCCATACCGATAAGCCCAAATCAAACGGAATCATTGGAAAACAATGGAGTGGGTCGGTTTGATTGGCGCGGCATGAATGTAATATTCGAGTACGGTAATCCGCAGACCACGCGCTGTCAATTGAAAGACTTTGCACGCGCTTGGTTGAATTTATCAGATCCGGGTTTTTCGTTTGGTAATGCTGCCGCCGACAACCCTTATAAGAATGCGCTACAGGCTATAACAGACGTGGTTACTCTGCCAAATGTTGCTCCGAATAAGATTAATGGTAGCGCGATCAATCGTTTGCGAACGAATGAAAAAGCTTTTGCAACATTTGTTCTTGGACAAACAGCTGAAGAAGCCTGGGAGGAGCAAGACTGGGAATTTCGACAGTTTGAACTGGAGAGTGTCTCGCATTCATTATCACTGGTCCCCTTAACGAACAACCCCGATCATACGGCAAATGACGCACCGAACATTCAAGAAGATTTTTACAGTAACCAACAAGTGAACAATAGTGATTTGATCAATTGGGTTTTCAATGGCCATAGATTCCAGGTGCTAAATGGAAACTTTAATATGCCAACAACTCTATTATCCAGTTCTGGTATAGTCCGAAGAGAAGAAGCCCAATACATTGACCTAGATCGGAATGCAGTTGCCGCCACTGGTGGCTATGATGCTTTACAACCTTCCGAGCAAGCAAAACTGATCCGGCATCAGCTTTCGGTGAATACTTGTGCAGGTTGCCATGCGGGGGAGACTAAAACCGTTTTTACACATGTAAATGCCCTTGCATTTGGTGAGGGGGCTCGGTATTGGCTACCAACGCTTGATGGTGCTAGCGATATTCCGCAAGACCCGCATTTTTATCCTTGGAATTCAGGCGGGCCATTACTCAGCAATGGGCGTAATAACGGCCAAACCTTGGGTGCGGGATATAATTTTACAGTTTCTCAGGATGTTAGGGATCGTAATTTTTTTCAAAGTGTTTCACCATTCTTAATAGGACGCCGGTACGTTCTAAATCTGGGCCAGACAACTGGGACATGGGACGATGACCTGAACAGCGACACCGGGGATGATAACATGAGTGGGTTATTCTATGTCTATGACCCATCGAATGATGGAGATTTCGAGTTTCCTTTTATCAGTGATAGAAGATCGGGATTCAATGATCTTGAACGACGGAAGAATTTGCTTTGTCAGTTTCTGAGCCAGACCTGTACAAACGAGCCACCGGACCCGCTAACAGTGTCAAAACGTATTGATTTGATCCAATTTACGCCACTTCCATTAGCTGCGCATTGAAAATGAAAATAATCTGTATAACAATAACGGGGTTATTGATTTGGGGTGTTCAGGATTCATTGTTGGCGCAAACCTTCTCCTTGAGCGCCCACGAAGTACACCCCATTGCAACCACCTATTTCGAACCAAGTATTGCCGCAGCGCAGGATGGTGGGCTTTATGCGGTTAGCACCCTATTTCAATCAGTGCCACTGATCATAGCTACCGATACGATCGTTACGGAATTCGACCGCTCTGTGTATATGGCGAAGTATGATAGTAACTTGGGATTAGAGTGGATCACGATACTTGCTGAAAATGATTTTAATACTGGAGGTGGGATATTGGTGCCTAGGGTGTACAATGATGATGTTGGGAATATCTATGTGGCCATTAACTTCTATGAAACTCTTTATTTTTTCGGTGACTCAGCTGGGGGTGAAGATTTTTATGGGCTGCAGATCTTAAAGATGGACCCCAACGGAATCTTATTGTGGGCAGAAACGATCGAGCATGCGTGGATAACGGAGAACGGTTTAGTGGTGAATGGATCGGGAGACATTTTTATTACTGCGCGTATGGACCAACAGGTAATTACAATGGGATATACCGATGTCGGTTCATTGATCTGGACCCAAAGCGTATTTGGGTTAGAAGATTTTGAAAAGCCTTGGGGAATTGCGCTCGATGGTAATTCCAACGTATACGTAACGGCATCCATAACAGCATCAAACAATGTATACCTCGACGGGCAACAGGTGATTTTTCAGCCAGAAGCCAATGACGCCTCCTTGTTGATCAAATACGACCCTTCGGGTGTACTGGAATGGTACCGGATCCTTTATGCAATCGAGGCAGAATCGATTGCACTGGCTTTAGCATGTGATGCAAGCAATAACGTGGTGTTGGTTGGTGCCTATACCGATTCATTGCTGTACTTCTCGAACGGTATTTCACCCGTTGGGCAGCAGGAAGCTGGTCGGTCTAGTTCGTTCAATGTAACCTTTAGCGGGGCTGGCGACCGGCTGGGCTTCACTACAACGCCATCATTGGATTACGGCAATGATTATGCTGCAAACATCGCTATTTTGAACGAGAACCGCGTGGTAATAACCATGTTCGAAGAGGCACTGTCCACTGGCAACGACACGCTTATAAGCGCTGGTATTTACGATTTTGCAATCCAGCTAATGGACCCTTACGGGACTTCATTGAGGACAACACACGTAGCGGGTTCATCGTCTTGGGAGAGACCAACCGACTTAGTGACCATGAACGGAGCGATCTATGTAGCCGGTGTTTCTGAAAGCCATAACTTAAGTGTTGATTCAGTGAACATTGCAAATTACAGCGGCGATAAGGCATTCATTCTCAAGCTCACCCAAGACCCCATTGGTATTGCAGAAGAACTGCTTGCCCCAGATCTACACATCTACCCGAACCCGAGCAACGGTAGCTTTACCGTGCATGGACTTACGGCTGTTTCCTCTTACACCATTACCGACCTTGCGGGGCGAACGCTTGCAACGGGGCGAACCAATGCGAACGGGTTAACGGAGATCAGAATGCCTTCGGAAATGCGTGGTGCCTTTTTGATACGCTTCGATCAGCTGGGGCAGCAGATCACACGCAAAGTGATCGTGCAGTAGAAATTGCCGGATTTCCGGTCAACGCCGCTTCCCCTTTTTCTGCTTCTTCTTGTGCTTCGGCGTTGTGGTCTTTGGGCCGCCCTTTTTCTTCGGCTTGCCGTTACGGCGCTCGAACTTTCCGCTGCTGGTGACCATCAGTGGTTCACCGGCCAGTGTCATATCCACTGTCCGGCGTTCCATATTCACGGCGGCAACGGTTACACTCAACTCATCGCCTAAGCTGAATTTGCGTCCGGTGCGTTGTCCCACTACCGCATACTTCTCTTGGTCGAAGCGGAACGTATCACCGGACAGGTTGCCGAGACCGATCAACCCTTCGCATTTATTGTCCTTCAGTTCCACGTAGATCCCCCACGAGGTAAGGCCACTGATGATACCATCGAAGGTCTGCCCAAGGCGCTCCAACAAGAACTCGGCTTGCTTGTATTTTATACTGGCGCGCTCCGCATCGCTGGCTTGCTTTTCCATGCGCGAACTGTGCGCGCAAGCAAGTTCCAAGGCGTCCTGGTCCAACGGTTTATTGCTCTCCAGGTAGTGCGCAATGGCGCGGTGTACCAACAGGTCCGGATAGCGGCGGATCGGGCTGGTGAAGTGCGTATAGAACTCGAACGCTAGACCATAATGCCCTACATTCTCCGTGCTATAAATGGCCTTGCTCATGCTGCGGATGGCCACTTGCTTAATGATGTTCTCTTCTTCAGTTCCGGTCACATCGTGCAACAATTGGTTGATCGCGTGCGCAATGCCTTCGCCCTTGGCTTGGCGCATATCGTGTCCAAAGCTTTTTGCCAACGCCCGTAGTTGATCCACTTTTTCAGGATCGGGTAGATCGTGTATGCGATAGACGAAAGGCATTGGTTTTCCGTGCTTCGGCTTTCCGATCGATGCCGCAACGCGTTTGTTCGCGAGCAACATGAACTCTTCGATCAACCAGTTCGCGGGGCCCATCACCTTTTCATAAACGCCCAAGGGCTTTCCTTTTTCGTCCAGCTTGAATTTTACTTCATTCCCGCCGATCTCCAAGGCACCATTTGCCACCCGTGCTTTGCGCATGATCTGGGCCAACTTGTGTAGGGTAAGGACTTCGCTTTGGTATTCGCCTTCGCCTTTGCCATCGATCACCGCTTGTGCATCCGCATACGCGAATCGGCGGTGAGAACGCATTACCGTGCGCCCGAACCATTCGTTCTTTAGCTCGGCTGCATCGTTGATCTCGAATATCGCGCTGAAGCTGAGCTTGTCCGTATGCGGGTTCAAGGAGCACAGGTCGTTACTGAGTTTTTCAGGTAGCATGGGCACTACGCGATCCACTAAATACACGCTCGTGGCGCGGGTAGCGGCCTCGGTGTCAACGATGGTGTTCGGCCGCACGTAATGGCTTACATCCGCAATGTGTACGCCGATCTCCCAATTGCCGTTGCCCAGTTTCTTAACGCTTAACGCATCATCCAGATCCTTTGCATCATCCGGGTCGATGGTCAGTGTGGGTACTTTGCGCATATCCCTGCGTTTGGCGCTCTCCTCTGGAGTAACACCATCCGGGATGGCTGCACTGGCCTCAAGGACGGCATCTGGAAATTCCAATGGCAGGCCGAACTCCGCGAGTATGGCGTGCATTTCCACATTATGCTCACCGGCCTTGCCAAGAATCCTCAGCACTTTGCCCCGCGGCACATCCCGGCTATCCTTCCATTCGCCCAGCTCAATGATCACCTTCTCCCCGGTCTTGGCGCCATTGAGGTCCTGAGGTGGAATAAAGAAGGGTTTGCGGATCTTCTGGTCATCGGCAACCAGGATCGCGCGTCCATCCTTTTGGTGAACGGTTCCTACGTATTCGATACGTCGTCGCTCCAATACCTTAAGCACCTTGCCCTCAATGCGGTTGCCTCGTCCGCCGGAGATCTTAATGAGCACCTTGTCGCCGTGCATTGCCGTGCCCACATTGTGCTCGCTCACATAGATGTCGTCCTTGCCCAGCCCAAGGCGAACGTAGCCCGCTCCGCTGGTAATTATGTCAATGATCCCTTCCACGCTGTCAGTGCTATTTTCTCCGGTCGAAACATATCGCCCTTTTTTACCCGGCTCAATGCGTCCTTCGTCCAATAACAGATCAAGCGCATCAAAGATCAAATACCGTTGATCCTTGTCCTTGTAACCAAGTTGAAGGGCTATTTGCTGGCTTGTAATGCCCGCCCGGCCTGCTTTTCGTACGGCTGCCAGTACGTCGTTTATCAGGGTGCCAGCGGAATAGGATCGTTTGCTCAAAGGGAATGGATGGGCTTAGTTAGTGGATACCATTATCCGTAACGGCTGCAAGGTAAGCGCCTTAAGGTTGATAGCCTCCGGGGTGGCCTGATCAATAACCTTCACTAACGATCGTTGATAACCTGCGGAAGATCACTACATTTGCAGCCCTTTTCCGCCCTTGTGGCTGAAAAAGACCATAGGAACACCAATGCCCGCCGTACAGGAAAGCTCCAAGATCTTCAGTGGTACCGCCACCCGGTACCTCTCTGAGAAGATCGCCGCCGCTAGTGGCGAGCGATTGGGAGAGGTTGCTGTAAGCCGCTTCAGCGATGGCGAATTCCAGCCCAGCTTTGAAGAAACCGTACGCGGTGAACTGGTCTTTATCATACAAAGCACGTTTCCACCCAGCGATAACCTCTTTGAGTTGTTGTTGATGGTTGATGCCGCGCGCCGCGCCAGTGCCAAGAGGATCGTGGCCGTGTTACCTTACTTCGGCTTTGCCCGCCAGGACCGGAAAGACAAGACACGTGTGAGCATCGGCGCTAAACTGGTGGCCAATATGCTTACTGCCGCAGGCGTTGATCGCATCATGACCATGGACCTGCACGCCGATCAGATCCAAGGATTCTTTGAAGTGCCGGTGGATCATCTGTTCGCTAGCACCTTATTCCTTCCGTACATCAAGGAGATGGGCCTTAAAGACCTGATCATGGCTGCGCCCG
>Ga0138256_10007694_pt1 | contig 11340 bp, 6 predicted proteins | sample KNB2016incub_MG_FD_105486 | JGI IMG/M metagenome (GOLD analysis project Ga0138256, IMG submission 105486) | Active sludge microbial communities from wastewater in Klosterneuburg, Austria - KNB2014incub_MG | ecosystem: Engineered > WWTP > Activated sludge > Unclassified | place: Austria...
CGGGTGTTTCACCATGCGGGTTCGAAGAGGAGGTGTTCGTTCCCGAATCGTGCTCGCCGAACGGTGATGACACCAACGAGCAGTCCATCATTCCCGGTATTGAAGGATACCCCGGCAACAGCATCATCATCTTCAACCGTTGGGGCAACGAGGTGTACAAGAGCTCCGGCTACGACAATAGCTCCATCGTTTGGGATGGTACCAGCAACACGGCCTTGATCCCGGGTCAACTCCCCGCCGGCACTTACTACTATGTGCTTGAACTCACCAGCGGAAGCGAAGCGATCCGCGGTTACGTGTACTTGAACCGATGAGCATGCGCAGCAGCATACGATCGTTGGGCGTGCTCGCGTTGTGTGGGTTTGCGTTGGGCACCTCTGCCCAGCAGGATCCGCTGTTCAGTCAGTACATGTTCAATACACTGGCTTTCAATCCTGGCTACGCGGGCAGCGCCGATGTCATGACCGTTATGGCCTTGTCACGGCATCAGTGGGTGGGGTTCGAAGGCGCACCAAGCACGCAAACGATCGCAGGGCACAGCCCACTGCGCAATCAGAAGATCGCCATCGGTGTCAGCATCCTCAACGATCAGGCGGGGCCGGTGAAACAGACCGGTGCTTATCTGGACTTGGCCTACCGGATCCGTACCGGTGCCAACTCGCGTTTGGCGTTCGGTCTGAAGGGCGGTGGAAATCTTTTCCAAGCCGACCTGGCAGAATTGAGCACGGTGGAAGTCGATCCGAGCAACCAGAATTTGGGTGGGCAGTTCCTGCCCAATTTCGGGTTCGGCATTTACTGGCATACTCCACGTGCATACGTCGGCCTCAGCGCACCCAAACTGCTCACCAACCAATTGAACTCGGCCACGGCCAGTGTCATCACCACGGCCGAGGAAGCCCGTCACTATTTCCTGGTCGCAGGTGTGGTGAGGGACCTCGGTACCGAGTTGAAGTTCAAGCCGAGCATCATGGTACGTGCGGTGGAAGGGGCGCCGCTCTCGCTCGACGTCAATGCCAACTTCCTCTTGCGCGAGCGTGTATGGTTCGGCGCCATGTACCGGTTCGGCGATTCGTTCGGCGTGATGGCCCAGTACATGCTGAGCCGCCAGCTGCGGGTCGGTTATGCGTTCGACCTCACCACCTCGCGCCTTGGCGCGTACAACAGCGGCACGCACGAGATCATGCTCAGCTACGACTTCCGCTTCGTGAAAGGCCGCACCATTACCCCTCGATACTTCTGAGATGCTGGTACGCCGCGCCACCCGGAAATTGCTCGCCCCACTGGCTGTGCTGCTCGTTATGCAGACCGCCGCCGCGGCACAGGGCAGTGCCGATGCGCGCATCCGCTTGGGGGACAAGTCCTACGAACAGATGGCCTACGCCGAGGCCATTGAACACTACGAAGTGGCCGCCGACAAGGGCGCGGTGAACGAGCATGTGACCAAGCGCTTGGCCGATTGCTACCTGCGTTTGGGCAACACCGAAGAAGCGGAGAAGTGGTACGCCATCACCGTGAAATTCCTGAACCGCGAACCACAGGACCTGTACAACTATGCGCAGGCACTGAAAAGCAACGGCAAGTACAAGGAGGCGGAAGAGTGGATGGATCAATATCTGCTCACGACGATGCGCGAAGGCGCGCCGCGCCGAAGTAACATCAGCGACTTCGCGAAGAAGTTCATGTACGACATCGACCGCTGGGAAGTGAGGGCGGTGAGCACCAACACCGCAGTGAGCGACTTCGGAACCACTTGGCTGGATGATGACCGCGTGATCTTCGCCAGTGCGCGCAACGAACGTGTGGGCGTGCAGCGCACGGCGGCATGGAACGCGCAGCCCTTCTTGGATCTGTACTTCGCGCAACGCACGGAGGCCGGCGATCTGGTGAACGCAACTGCGTTGGAGGGCAACGTGAACAGCAAGCTGCACGAAGGACCGGCGGTGGTGAGCCAGGATGTGAGCACCATTTGGTTCACTCGCAACAACTTGTTCAAAGGCAAAGCACAGAAGAGCAACAACGGTATTGCACGCCTTGCCATCTACAAGGCGGAATGGATGAATAAGGAATGGAGCACCACGGAACAGTTCCTCTACAACAACAGCGAATGCTCCGTTGGCCATCCTGCACTTTCGCGCGACGGCAAGCGTTTGTATTTCGTCAGCGACATGCCCGGTGGCAACGGCGGTACCGATATCTACATGTGCCGGGATCAGGGTGGGCAGTGGGGCGAACCCGAAAACCTTGGCCCTGCCATCAACTCACCTTACAACGAAGCCTTCCCCTTCATTGACAGTAACGGGACGTTGTGGTTCGCGAGCAATGGCCACCCCGGCTTGGGAGGTCTGGACGTGTACCAAGCGAAACCCGGTAGCGATGGGCGTTTCATGGTCGCTGTGAACGTTGGTGCGCCGGTGAACGGGCCGAAGGATGATTTCGCGTTCATCATCGACAGCAAGGGCGAACGGGGCTTCTTCAGCAGCAATCGGCCCGGTGGCAAAGGCGATGACGATATCTATTCCTTCGTGTTGAAACGTCCGCTCGAGGACCGCTTCCTCTGCACCGGGTTCGTGATCGACGACGAGGACGAATCGCCGGTGATCGATGTGGAAGTGCAACTGCTTGCTGCGGATGGCACGGTGATCGAGAGCACGACGACCGATACCTATGGCAAGTACACCTTCACGGTCGAGAAGGACAAGGAGTACGTGGTGAAGGCGCGGATGAAGGGACGCTACGACGGTGAGCAGCACTTGAGCACCGAGCGTATTGCCGAGCAGCAGATCATGGCGCGCGACATACACATGGTGCCGGAGGCGGGCATCTGGCTGCGTGGTGTGGCACGCTACGCCGACCACCTCGGTTTCGTGCAAGGAATGAAAGTGAGCCTGGTGAACATCACCACGCTCTTCACCGAGACGGAAATGACAGGGGAGGGCGGTGATTTCGATTTCCGGTTGACCCCCAACGAAGAGTATGAGGTTCTCATCGAGAAGCAGGGCTTCTGGCGCATGAGCATGCCGGTGACCACTGTCGGGGTGAAGCAAGGCATCATCGACCTGAACGAAGCCTACGAACTCGATTTCGAGCCGATAGGTGTAGGTACTGCGGTGCCCTTGAAGCACCAGCGTTGGGCGCAGAACAGTTCCGCGCCCGACCCAAAGGCCAAGGCCGAACTGGAACAGCTGGCCGAGCGCTTGATGACCAATCCCACGTTGATCGTGGAAGTCGGGGTGCACAGCGACTCGCGCGGCGATGCCGATGCAGCCTTGAAGCTCGACCAGAAGCGCGCCAATGCCATCCTCGATTTGCTACGCTCAAGAGGCGTGGCGAAAGAGCGTATCAGCGCGAAGGGCTATGGTGCTACACATCCCGTGAACCATTGCGTAGCCGGCGTGCAATGCTCCGAGGAGGAGCACGCCGCCAACCGCCGCGTGGAGTATGTGGTGACGGGGGTGTTGGAGTAGTACGGTCGCACGACAAGTGTTGTCGATCGCGTCGAACCATCGGCATTCGCTGATCAAGGGCTCCCCTCTCCATTTTAGGTGACACAATTGGTGAGAACCGGAAATACATTGGCCCGGCAACCGGGCCGTTCTCTCCGCGTCCATTGATCACACACGCCATGGAATTCATAGACTTTGATAACCTGCAGCAGCGCTACGCCGAAATACGCGCCGACTATCAAGGGAAGCAGCCCTTCCGGTGGACCACCTTCGAGTCGTTCTTCAAACCCGAACGCGCCGAAGAGGTCCTGAGCCACTATCCGACCATCAAAGACGGCAAGTGGGACGGCACCACCTATATCGATCAGAAGAACAAATTCACGAAGACCGTTTTCGAGCCGGCCAGTGTGATGGACCGCGTATTCGGCGAGTTGAATTCGCCGGTTTTCCTGCAATGGTTGGAAAAGGTGACCGACATTGAACAACTTGAAGGCGATGCGAAGCTTTTCGGCGGCGGCCTGCACCAGAGCACGCGCGGTGCCTTTCTCAATGTTCACGTCGACTACAATTTCCACCCCGACACCAAACACCACCGCCGCTTGAACGTGCTGGTGTACATGAACAAGGATTGGAAGGAGGAGTACGAAGGCAACCTCGAGCTCTGGGACCTCACCGGGCCGGAGAAGAAGTTACTGGCCAAAGTGGCGCCCACCTTCAACCGGTGCGCGATGTTCGAAACCAATGAGATCAGTTTCCACGGCCACCCCAAGCCATTGAACGCGCCGGAAGGGATCAACCGCAAGAGCATCGCTACCTATTACTACACGCCCACACGGCCGCAACATGAACTGGCCGGCGACCACAACACAGTTTACGTGAATACAGAAGGCGTGGGCGGCCAGATCAAGCGGTTGACCAGCGGGGTGAAGGCGTTCCTGGAACGCATCAATCGGCAGTGACCCATGGCGGGCGCGTAACATCACCGTCGGACATCGGGCACAGCCGAGCTTTCGAAAGAATTGGGGCGCCGCTCACAATCCCTTGAACGAATACCCGAGCCCTGAGAAGTGCTCGAGCACCTTGGGCAATGTTTCCCGCAAGCGCGGCCACGCTTTCACACTGTCGTGGAACACCACTATACTGCCCGCTTCAGTGTGTTTGAGGACGTTGCGCGTGCAGCGCTCGGCATCGATGCGCACATCGAAATCGCCGCTTAATACGCTCCACATGACAATGGTGAAGTCGTTGTTCAGTGCGCGGGCCTGGTCGCGCGTTAGCCTTCCATAGGGCGGTCGGAACAGGGATGAACCTGTGAGCGGCTGACAACGCTGCACGCTGGCCACATAGTCGGCGAGTGACGTGTGGCGACCGTTGCAATGGTCCCAAGTATGGTTGCCGATGGTGTGGCCATCGGCCTGCACTCGCGCGAACACGTCAGGGTTCGCTTCGATGTTCTTGCCAATACAAAAGAAAGTGGCCTTCGCTTGGTGCGCACGAAGTTGCTCCAGCACCCAAGGGGTCACGTCCAGGATGGGCCCATCATCGAAGGTGAGGTGTATCGACTTTCCACCATCATCCTCCGCAGGCATGCGCCAAAGGCGCGAACCGTAGAGCGCCCTCGCGATGGCCGGTGTCCTCGCGAGGTACATGGGGGCCTAGAGCTTGATGCGTGAGGTGGGTCGTTGTTCACCGGGAGCGGGAGGAGCCGTTGGCTCACCGTTCTTGATCGCGAATTCCTCGTTCACTTCAGCCATGCGCTTTTGCAATTTCTCGGTCAGCGCGGCGTCGCCTCCTTGGTTCTTCACATCCTCCACCATGCGCGACATTACAGCACGCGTAATGTCGGTTTCCTGTCCCAGCATGGAGTAGAACTTGTCGTCGAGGCTCAGCTGCCATTGCATGTTCTCGTCCATGATATCGAACAGGCGCTCGGCCAGTTTGTTCGCCTTATCGGTGGCACCTGCATCGTAGTATCCTTCGATCAAGGGAAGGATCACGCGGTCGTAGGGCACGTTGCGTTCGGGCATTTTCTCGAAGGCGAGGTCGATCACCTTGATGGCTTCCTCCTTGCGGCCTTCGTTGGTCAACGCATCGGCGAGGGCGCTCATCTGCATGCGCAGGTTCATCGTCATGCGCAGGATGTTCTCATCGAGGTAGATCGGATCCTTGGTGTCCATGTTGCCCCAAGCGAACTTGTTCGTCACGTTGTCGAGCATCTTGTCCGTTGCCACGTGGCCGTATTGTCCCGGGGTGGTGCTCTTCTTCATGATGGGCGACACGCGGTAGGTTAGACCCTCCAGTTGGAACCAGTCCTGCATGTTGATGTAACTATCAGGACCGGTCGTAACGGCGAAGTAGATCGGGCGATCCCAATTGTTGTGGGCCAGCAGGTCGAGCACCAGGAAGTGGTTCTTGTAGAGCGCTTGTTTGCCCACTTGCCAGATCATGGCGTCGGCAATGCGCGCGCTGTCGCTCACGTTCACGGTGCCGTTGGCGATGACTTTGGCGCTATCGATCGGCAACCGGAAATAGTTGGTGGGGATGATCGCGTAAGATGCATCGCCGCGCTGCGGCAGATTGTTGTCGTTGGTGGCGTAGTCGATGGCCTTCTTAAGGTCCCACAGTGGCGGTTGCTTGCGGTTCTCGGGCACCAAGTACACGGCATCGCGTGTGCCTTGGCGGTACTTCTCAGGGGCCATGTGGAACGGCACGGGGTCGCTCTTGTAGGCTTTGCGGCGCATCTGGTCGATGTACCAATCGGTGTTGAGCAAGCTCAAGTTCACCACGCGCACATCCGTGCGGATGCCCTGCACTTCCTGCGCGTACCACAAGGGGAAGGTGTCGTTGTCGCCATTGGTGAAGAGGATCGCGTTATCAGCGCAACTGTTCAGGTAATTGGCGGCCACATCGCGTGCCGGGGTGCGGTTGGCGCGGTTGTGATCATCCCACTCCTGGCTCAGCATCTGCAACGGCACAGCAAGGCATAGCAATGTTGCCAGTGAAGCCACAACGGTGTCGTTCTTCATGGCACCGCCCAACACGTTGAACAACATGAGCGCAGCACCGCCGGCAAGCGTCATGTACAACAGCGAATAGCTGGCACCGTGGTCGCCACCACCGATGGTTTCGGCAGCATACTTAAGGATGAAGAGGCCGGCACCAGCACCAATGGCATAGAGCAGATCCTTGCGCTTGATGCTGCGCGCTGCATCGAACAGTGCGTAGACACTGAGACCGATCCAGATCGCGAACGCATAGAACGAGCCCACGTACGCGTAATCGCGCTCGCGCGGCTGCACAGGGGTCTGGTTCAGGTAGATCACAATGGCCAATCCAGTGAAGAAGAACAGCAGCAACACGATGGTCCAGTCGCGCAAGCTGCGGGTGAGCTGGTATATCAGACCGATCAAGCCCAGCAGGAATGGCAACAGGAACAACTTGTTGTAGCCCTTGTTGTTCGTCATGCTCGGCGGGAGGGTGCTCTGCTCGCCCAAGCGCTGCTCATCGATCATATCGATACCGCTCAACCAGTTGCCTTCGGTAATGCCGCCGCTAGTGCCTTGTATGTCGTTCTGGCGTCCCCCGAAATTCCAGAGGAAGTAGCGCCAGTACATCCAGTTCACCTGATAGTCCATGAAGAACCGGAGGTTCTCGCCCTGTGTGGGCTTGATGATCAACGTGGGTTCGCCGTTGCGATCCGTGGCGCGCATGGTGCGCTTCTGCACATCGTTTATTTCATCGCGCAGGCGTTTGGCCCCATCGCGATCGCCCACGGACTGCGCCTCCTGCAACTGTAACGACAACATCTCCGGATCGGGGAAATCGACCCAGTTCTTGTACTCGCCTACGTGCCGGCCATCGGCGCTGTACATACGCGGGAACAACATGGTGAACTCCGGCTCGTACGTGGGCTCGCTCTTCAAGCGGCTGTCCGTTTCATCGTAATAGTGTTCAACCGTCAACCCCGGGTTCTGCTCCATGTAGTGGTCGGCGCTCCAGCTATCGTAGCAGCGCTTTACCACCTTCGTGCCCTTCTTGATCATCCACGTAGCAGTGCGCACGGGGGTGCCATCGCGCCACATATTCTGCTTGGCCGGTGGACTCGCCCAGAACTGGCCAATGAGCAACGGTCGGTCGCCATATTGTTCCCGGTTCAGGTAGCTCACCAAGTTGAATACGTTCTCGGGGTTGTTCTCATCGATGGGCGGGTTGGCATGGCTGCGCACCACCGTCATGGCATAGGTGGTATACCCCAACAGGATCACGCTTACGCCCAGGATGATGGTGTTGAGCACCACTCGGCCCGAACGCTGGGTCCACATGAGGCCCCAAACGATAAGACCCACGAGCAGCACACCGTACACCATGCTCCCGGTGTTGAACGGCAAACCGAAGTCGTTGACGAACAATAGCTCGAACCACCCGGCAACCTTCACGATGCCCGGGATAATGATGGCTTGGATCGTTCCAAGGATCACCGCACCGATGAGCATGGCATAAATGAAGCCCTTCACTGTTGGCGTGTACTTGCGGAAGTAATAAACCAGAACAATGGCGGGTATGCAGAGCAACCCGAGGAGCTGCACACCGATGCTGAGACCGATCAAATAACAGATCAGGATCAACCACCGGCTGTTGTGCGCCTGGTCCGCTTCGCTCTCCCATTTCAGGATGGCCCAGAACACAGCAGCCGTGAAGAGCGACGACATGGAGTATACCTCGCCTTCCACCGCGCTGAACCAGAACGAATCGCTCCAGGTGTAGGCCAAAGCGCCCACGATACCGCTGCCGATGACCGCGATGATCTTGCCTGCGGTCAGTTCCTCATCGCCCTTGCGCACAGCAAGCTTCAAGGCCAAGTGCGTAATGCTCCAGAAGAGGAAGAGGATGGTGAACGAACTGCACAATGCGCTCAGGGTATTGATCGCGATGGGTACGTTCTCGGGGGAAACGAACGCGCTGAAAATGCGCGCCAGCATCATGAACAGGGGAGCGCCGGGCGGGTGGCCCACATCCAAGCGGTAGGCAGTGGCAATGAACTCGCCACAGTCCCAGAAACTGGCGGTGGGTTCTATCGTGAGGAGGTAGGTAACGGTGGCCACCAGAAAGACCAGCCAACCGGTGATGATATTGAGCTTCTTGAACTGCATGCGGACCGTGGATCGCCTATGCTGCGGAAGGGGTTTCCGCGAGCGGCGGCCGAAGATAGCCGCCGCCGCCAACGGCGAAATGCAGGCGGATGCGCCAAGACTTGTCAACGAAAGGGAGGCGGGAAGCGGTGAAACCGAAAAACCGGAGAACGTTGAACCGCAAAATGCAAAAGGGAAGCGGTCCGAGTAGGGCCGGGTGCTTTCCCGTTGTGCCCCGACTCTTCAATTCCGCGGTTTTTCATTCAAAGTTTCGCGGTTCTGCGGTTCCGTTTCCCTCCTCGTGCTCCCGGGTAACCGAAAAACCTATTTTCGCCCCCGCTTTCGGAGGAGCCAGCCGCACATGTGCGGTCCACCGAGCAGCATTGACCGATGGTGTAACTGGCAACACGTCTGATTTTGGTTCAGAAGAGTCCAGGTTCGAGCCCTGGTCGGTCAACAAGAACGAAGCCCCGCGAGAGCGGGGCTTCGGCGTTCAGTGCGACGTGTCACATGCATTACCGTGATCGCTGACCCCAATAAGGCCTGTGGCTGGATCAGGGCATCGCCGGTACAGGCCCGCCACTGGTCTCGGCTTTCGGCTTCGCGCCCGGGCGCTCCTTGTTGAAGAGGATGGCTAGCATCACCTCGTGGGTGCCGCTGCTGTACTTGTTGAGGTTGGTGGTGGTGATGTCGTAAGAGTAGCCGAACTGGAAGGTGCTCTTCACCGTAGCCCCGAGCATTACGCTGATAGCATCCTTGCTGCGCCAGGTGGCGCCCACCCACAGTTGGTTGCGGTATTTGATGAGCGCAGTGAGGTCGATCTTGGCCGGCACCGGGCTCACGTATTTCACCAACGCCTGTGGCTCGAATACGAAGTCATCGCTCAGCGCAAAGCGGTAGCCGCCCATCAGCATGTAGTGGTCCTCCAGTTTGTTGAGGGTGCTGGTCTGCGTATCGAAGAAGTACACCTTGTTCTGCGCGATCTGCGGCAGGCTGATGCCCACCCAATACTTGGCGTGGTAGGCGTACGCCCCGAAGGCGAAGTCCGGCACGATCTGTCCACGTACTTGGTCGTCGATCACCGTTTCGTTCCCGTCGTGGAAGGTGATCTTGCTGCCGTCGATGAGGAATTGCTGCGCACCGCCGCTCAAGGCCAATGAGAGTTTCAGATCGGCCGTCAGGTTGAAGTGGTACGCAAAGCTCAACTGCATGCCCGTGCGCCGTGTGGGTCCTGTATGGTCCGTGTAGATCCATCCACCCAATCCGATCTTCCGCCCAATGGGCGTAATGGCGCTGAGCGTGAAGGTGCGCGGTGCATCCTGTATGCCTACCCATTGGTTGCGGTGGCTGCTTCGCAGTTCGAATGCGGGGCGGCTGCCGGCTACGGCCGGGTTGTGCACATAGTCGTTGAACGCGTACTGGCTCAGTTGGGGCAGCTGCTGTGCATATGCACCACTACCGATGAGCAGGGACAAACCGAGCAACGTCGAGTACACGGTCTTGCGTGTCACCCGGAATGAAGTTGATTGGATCATGGCCATGTCGGTTTAGCGGAGCACGGTTAAGGGTCCGGTGTACGGTTCAGGGAAGTCGGGATCGTTCAACTCGATCGCGTAGTAGTAGGTGCCGATCGGCACTTCGCCGCCGTTGTAGGTGCCGTCCCATTGTTCGGCGTAGCCCACGCTTGCGAAGAGCAGTTCGCCCCAGCGATTGTAGATCTCCACGGTGCAATCAGGGAAACGCTCGATGAGGTCGATCTGCCAACCGTCGTTCACGCCATCGCCGTTCGGGCTGAAGCCCGTGGGAATGACGATCTCCGGGATCACCGTAACCAGTACGCTGTCGATGCTGGTGCAGCCGTTGGGCGATGTAACGGTTACCACGAACCACGTGGTGCTGGGCGGGTCGGCGATCGGGTTGGCAAGAGAAGCGTCATCCAGCAGTGAGTCGGGTTGCCAGATGTAGGAGCTTCCTGCGGGACCTGTCGGGTTGCCACCTATCACAACGGTCTGTTGCAGGAATATGCTCACGTCCGGTCCGGCATCAGCACCTGGCGACCCGAGGATGGTCACCACCACCTGTTCACTATCGTCGCACGGGCCGTTGCTGATGGAGAGGGTGTAGGTGTACGTCCCGGGAGTGAGCGTGGGTAACGTGTATTGGGCGTTCGTGCCTACGATGTTGTTCTGCGCGTCCGTCCAAGTGTAGCTGGTGGCACCGATGCTGGTGCTTCCATCGAGTACGATCTGGTCGCCGTTGCAGGCGTTGACATCGGGTCCAGCGTCCGCATCCAAGGTTATCGTTGCGTTCACCGTGGCACTCGCGCTCACTTGGCATCCGTTGGCATCGGTGATGGTCACCGTGTACACCCCGGGCGCCAATGCTGCAATGTCTTCATCGGTGCTGCTGTATCCATTCGGGCCGTTCCATATGAAGCCGTAGTTGAGCGTGCCACCGGCGACGGTGATCGCGATGCTGCCATCGTTAGCCGTACTGCACAGCGCATCCACCACTTGATCCACGGTAATGGTCAGCTCTGTGGGTTCAGTGATGGTGAACGTGACCGTCGTATCGCAACCGAGCTGGTCGGTGATGAGCACGGAGATGTTCCCAGCGCAGAGACCGGAGGCAACGTTGGTACCATCGCCGTTCTGTGGATCAGGCGTCCAATCGTACGTGTAGTTGCCGAAGCCACCGGTGGTGCCGAGCGTGATGATGCCGTTGCAATCGCCCGCGCACAACACTTGGGTCACCGTGGCATTGGGCAG
>Ga0138256_10007695_pt1 | contig 11339 bp, 8 predicted proteins | sample KNB2016incub_MG_FD_105486 | JGI IMG/M metagenome (GOLD analysis project Ga0138256, IMG submission 105486) | Active sludge microbial communities from wastewater in Klosterneuburg, Austria - KNB2014incub_MG | ecosystem: Engineered > WWTP > Activated sludge > Unclassified | place: Austria...
CCAGAATCGTTTCGAAGCGCGCTTGCGAAAGGTATCGATAGCGCCATCCGGGCTCTAGGCAAGTTCGCACTGGTCCAGCGCCCTGGCGATGACGCGGACGAGGAACTTGCCGCCGCCGACGTTGACGTCGTGCAACTCAATCGCGCGCTAAGGGCGATCGTGCCGGCGAAACTGCAAGAGGCCGACAAGGAGACTATCCGCGCCTATCTCATCCGTGTCCTGGCTGCCGTCTATCCTGCGCCGGAATGGGAAATAAATACTGCATGGGACCGTGCGCGCCTGCTCGCTCCGCATGTGGAGCACCTGCTCCTGACGTCTCTCTTGCCGCCCGGATGTGAGGCAGTAGCGGCAGACCTGTTGCATCGCATAACCCAGTTTCTCGGACAGACCCCGGCAGACCTCAACAAGGCTGACAAAATCATCGACCGCGCGCTGGAACTGCGCCGTGCCGCCAAGCCGGAAGACAAGGCGCGCATTGCAGATATCCTCGGGACCAAGGCCCTCCTGGCGCTGACGAGAGACCCGGGCGACACGAAGGGCCAGGCCGTAAAGCTGGCGGAGGAGGCGCTTGCAGTCGTGGAAACCGCCTTCGGGCCGAACGATCGCCGGCTCGCCATGCCGTTGATCACGCTCGCACGAGTGCTTCGAGACAAGCACGATCCCAGCCCTGCCCATATCATTCCTGACCCGGAAAGCCTCGCGCTCGCCACTGGGCACTGCGAACGCGCGCTTAACCTGTTGGCGGCAGAGGACAGCCTCGACCGAGCCCATGCGCTGTCGGTCTATGGACGCGTGCTGTCGCGACAGAAGCGCCTCGCCGATGCGCGGGTCGCCTTGACCCAAGCACTCGAGATCTACCGGCGCGTTTGCGCCAAGGTACACCCCGCCCAAGGCAGGAATGCCGTCGACATGGCCGAGATCATGATCCGCGAGGGTGCATATGAAGACGCGCGCATAATGCTGGACAAGGCGCGGCACATCTACGCGCAGGACGAAGACCTGCAGTATGGGATCGTCCTGTGTGACAGCATGGAGGGGTGGCTCGAGAAGGCGCGGGGCCGTCGCGACAAGGCGGCTGAATGCCTGAAGCGTGCCCTTGAACTCGCCCAGAAGGTTCACGGGCCCGATCACGCCAAGACGAAGGCGCTGGAGACCCAGATCGCGTGGCTGGACAAGCCGACCGTACAAATTGCAAGCGGGGTGTCATCAACGCATCTCGCATAGCGGATCCTTCGAGCCGCCAATAGTGGAACTGGTCGATCTCCGGTCTTCCGCACGGCGCCACCTGAAACAATCGTTGCCAGGTCGAGCGCTTCTTGCGCAACGGCGGCCCTTGCGCTGAGGGATCGATCAGAGCATTCACATCGTATGCCGACCCTTGCCTTGTCGCTCCATGACTATCGCCGCCTCGCCAACGTGCTCCGCGTCCTCGCCCCAACTGCCGCTCGACCTGCTTTGATGCGTTTGGGACTGCTCCGCGGCAAGGCTCCAGACGAGCGCGGCGAGGGCGCGGAATACGAAGGCTTTGTTGCGGCCCTTGAAAAGCTTGGGCCCACCTTTGTGAAACTGGGTCAGATAATGGCGACCCGGTCGGATCTCCTGCCGCCAGAGCTGACAGAACGGCTCGGCCGCCTCCACGACCACGTTACTCCGGCGCCGTTCGAGCAGTTGCGCGAACAACTGACGATCGACCTCGGCGGATCGCCGGAAGAACTCTTCGCCGAGTTCTCAACGACGCCTATTGCCGCAGCCTCGATTGCGCAAGTCTATGCTGCGCGGCTTGGGAGCGGTGAAGATGTCGTCGTAAAGGTCCGCAGGCCGGGAATCGACGCGATTATGCGTGCGGACCTGCGGCTGCTCCTGGCGGCTGCTCGCGTCGTCGAGCGGCGCGCGCCAGCGATGCGTCGACACCAACCCGTACGCGTCGTGACGGAACTCGGTGAGGCGCTTTTGGAGGAGATCGATTTTCGGATCGAGGCTCGCAATCAGACAGAGATCCGCAAACGCGCAAAGGTCTTCCAGATACCTCAGATACACGGGCAGTTTACCACGGAAAGAACCATGGTCAGCACACGCGTCCGTGGTCGCAGTCCCAATGCTGCGTTTCGCGACGACGAACCTGCCTTGGCGCGCACGTTGGCGCCTGAAGCGGCCAGGGGACTGCTAGGCATGATTCTGCTGGACGGTGTGTTCCATGCTGACCCCCATCCCGGAAATATTCTGGTGACTCCAGATGGCAGTCTCGCCCTTCTGGATTTTGGCTCCGTCGGGCGGCTTCCGGCAAAGCGGAGAGAACAGGTGCTCGTGGTTCTGGGCTCCTTGGTAGACGCGGATGCTGCGGCCGTGTCTGATGTGCTGATGGAGTGGGCTGGACGCTCCGGCCCCGCGCCGCCCGGTCTCGAACAATCTGTCGAACGGTTCTTCCAACGCTATGCTGCCGAATCCGGACGGCCGATCCGGCTTGCGGAAGCAATCGGCGAATTTATCTCGATCGCCCGAGACAACGCTCTGACCTTGCCGCCGGACCTGCTCTTGCTGATGCGCGCGTTGGGTATCGCCGAGGGCTTGGCGAGGACACTGGACCCCGACCTGGATGTTGTTGCCGCGATCGCGCCCGTGGTTATCCAAGCATTCGCTTCCCGGTTTCAAGCAAAAGCGCTGGCCACTCGCGCCTTCCGGGCCTTCAAGGAACTCGACCAGATCCTCGCCATCGGGCCTGAAACAGTCCGGCGCGTTATCGGGCGGATCAGGCGTGACGGCCTTGTCATACAGGTTTCAAGTTCAGACCTAGCCGAGTTGTCACGCGCAGTTAAACGCGCCGGAGACAGCCTTGCGCTCGGGGTCGTTGCCGCAGCCCTCGTGGTCGCCGCTGCGATCGTAACATCGGTGAAAGACGACCAAGTGGCTGCGCTTGTCCGCGTCGCTATTCTCGTTCTTTCAGGCGCGGCCGTGGCCGCCTTGTTAATCCGTCTGTCCCGGCGAGACTGATCCACGCACGGGGACGCGCCTAGCGTCGCTGCGCATCCACGCAGCCTTGGTCATTTTTACAGTCAGGACGCCGTCCTCAAGCGTCGCTGTCACTCTATCCGGATCTACCGGCTCAGGCAGATCGACGCTTCTGTCAAAAGCGTTCCCAATGTCACCAGACCGCCGTTGACGGCCGGCCGCTCGCAAGCGCAAATGCATCGGACCAACCTCCAAAATCAGATCCGCGCTTGCACGCCCCGGGACGTCGAATTCGACCACAACGTTTTCAATGGTCTGGGCGACAATAAATTGCGGAGGGTCGCCGACGGGAGGACTGAGTTGCGCCTCGAACCGACGCCAAACACCCTGAAGGCTGCGGCCGATCAGGCTGTCGTATTCAAGCCTCGCGGAATAAACCCGACGACCCAGTTTGAGCGAGACATCGCCGATCATGCGGAACTCCTGAAAACACTGCTGGACCTCCGCAGGATACCCGGAATGGCGGCGATTTCGAGGCGGGCTGAATGCCTAGCTTAACGACGAGCGAACGCATCACAAAGAGTTTGGGCGACCGGATGAATTTAGAGTGTCGGGATTTGCAACGATCGCGGACTCGACATCTCCCCGACCTCTTTGGCCTCGAGGATATGGTCGTTGTCACGGCGGACATTCGATCATACCCGCACGCACCCATCGATCTTAGCCGGAGCGTACGCGAGTGAGCTGCAACGACGGCGTGCAAGGCGGCCTGCGTCATGTGAGCCTGATCGCCGGCTTTCATTGTGAGCATCACAAATGCGATCGGACGTCAAAACTTCCTTGAAATACTAACCGCGCCGAAGCGTTGCGGATCGGTCTGTTCCTCGAACTCTTCAGCACGCTCAACATATGTGAACGCGATCTGTGTCTGCAGGACCTGCACGACGAGTCCCGCTTGCAGATCGGAGACGAACGTGTTGCTCGATACACTGGGATCCTCGTCGCGAAAGAGGCTCCCGTCGAGAAAGATGTTGTGGGCCACAGCTCGACCCTCAATGCCAACGAAGACGTACCAGCTGAAATTGTCGCGCGGGGTGAAATAGCCCGCCCCGGCAAGGGAGGGGGCCACGCGTGGTGGGCCGTAGTCGTTGTCGAGGTCTTGTCCCATCCGCAGCGTCAGCCCAGCGTGCAAGTTGGTGTGTATGTTGCCGACGGTCACCCCCAAGCTGGGTGTCACATCCATGCCGAAACCGCCGTCCCCGAATTGGGCTAGCTGCCGCAGTCGACGGTCGTAGGAAATAACGATGCCGACCTCGTCGCCGATTTGATTGTCCCAGCCTTGGGCATCCCCGGCGCCAATAAGTGAGTGGAACTCATTTTGAACCCACTCCCCACCAGCGCTGGGACCAACGATGCCGAGTTGGACGGTGAACTGATCCACTTCGTTTCGTTGTTCCACGAGCGCCGTGTATTCACCGTAGAGCCAAGCAGCGTAGGGATGTTGATCGGGAAGGGGGCGGATGTTGATGTGTCGTTCGGCGTGAATATTGAGTGGCCCATCGCAATGCCGCGGCGGATTACAGCCTCATCGCCCGCACCGAGCAGATTGCGCGCAATCCATCGCGACAATCCTTCAGGTTCGTCGGTCCCGGAAAGCCAGGCAAAACGCACGCCATTGGTGTAGTTTTGATCGGAATCCGCAAACGAGTCGTTTTCCCAAACGAAGGTGACGGTGCCGCGATCGTCGGCCCGCGGTGGCGGCTCGTCCTGCGCGAACGCCGCCGTGCTAAAAGTCACGCAAACACCCGCGATCGGGCCGATCAAAATTCCGCGCATGCAAAGGGTCTCTCTGTATCCAAGCATGGGAAAAAAGCAGAAAGTAAAGATCTTTACAATCTTATTTTGTCCCGGCGCTGCATGCGGAATTCCGGTCCTCAACGGCGATGACAAGCGCGACGTATGGGAGATGACGCCGCAGTGGCCCCGCCCGAGCGGTCGCGTCGCCTTCAGCTTCAACCGCCCCAAGCTCTATTTTCGAATCATCGAGCTCCAATCCCAAGTGGGGACGCGACCCATGGGCTGATACTGCGTGCCAATGTCTGCCGCCTCGTCGAGGCTCGAGAACCTTCCTCGGCTCGGTCGGCCATGAAGCCGACAACGCGCGTGACACCTGTGGGCTCCATCCGACGCGTAATGTCGACCAGCGTGAGTGAAGCAAAAGCCGCCTGATCGGTGAATGTCTCGGCCATCAAACCGACGAGCCCGCCGAGCGATGCGCCGACCACGTACGGTCTTGGGCCGATTAGCTTTGCGACCAGCGCGAGAACCCCTTCAAACCGTGTGAGCCGATAGTCGCCGCTGGGTGACCAGTCGCTTTCGGCTTGGCCCCTTAGGTCCAAGGTGATCGCCAGCCAGCCTTCTGCTACAATGCGCTCGCAGGCCTTGGTGAGGCACGACCGGTTTGCCCGCCGCCGTGGGCATGAACAACAGCGCCGCGCCGGACTGCTCCGAGCATGTCTGCGACGAGTTTGACGTCTTCATCCGCCTCAAACACGAAACGTTCAGGCCCGTTGAACGCGTCAGCACTTCTTTCGGAAAGGGCGACACTGTATAGACTCCCGTTTTAATGACTGGACCCGCTGCAACCTGTAATCGACCTGCCTTGGCGGCGCCCGAGCCTTGGGTGCTCACGCAGCACACACACATTGCCTTCGCGCTTGCCGATATAACGCGCCTTGTTCGCGCGATGTTTAACGCCCGCATGCGCGCGCTTGGACTGAATGGCTCGACTTGGCGGGCACTGGCTTACCTCTATCGCGAGGACGGCCAGACGCAGGCGCAGCTAGCGCGCCATCTCGACGTCAGTCGCGCGGCGGTTGGACAGATGATCGACGGGCTCGAAGCCAGTGGCCACGTCGAACGACGCGACGATCAAAGCGACCGCCGATCTTGGCGTGTCCACCTCACTGCGCGAACGCACTCAGAGGTTCAGGCGCTGATCGAGGCAATGCGCGTGGTTGAAGCGGAGTGCTTTGCGGGTTTGGCGGAAGATGAAATCAATCACCTGGGTGCTCTTGTCGGGAGGCTGCGTGAACACCTGATGGCTACGCAACCAGTTGCGAACGCGATGGACGCCAAGTGATGGAGGCCCCGGTCGCCACCATCGCTTGATCGATTCAAGAAGCAGTGACGGGCCAACCATCTCTGGCATCCTTACAAATGGGCGATCAGCCAACCAGAAGCGAGGACACGAAAAGCGCAACTTTCGAGGATGGCTATTTATGGCCTTCCAAGTTGGCCTCTGGCATGTCTCATCGAATTTCCAAAGAGGACAGCTCCATGGCGCGTCCCTAGTTTCTCAGTGTGCCGGGTCGCGAAGCGTCAGCACGGGACATTCGGCATGCCGGATGACATGATCGGCCACACTTCCAAACAGAGCGCGCTCGACGCCGCCACGACCACGCGTGCCGACAGCGATGAGATCGCAGCCCTGTTCGGAGGCGACACGCAGGATGGCGACGCCTGGATCCTCGAGAATGCTGACTTTGGCAGTTGCACGAACCGCATGCCGAGCCGCCATGTCCTGAAGGTCGCGTTCCAGGGCGAGTATCTCGCCGGGGTCAGGTGCTGGGAGTGCGATGCCAGCCACATCGATCGGGAGCGGAATCACGTTCAGCAGTATGAACTGCGCGCCGCCATCGCGAAAAAGTTTGGCGGTCACCTCAAGTGCATGTTCGCTGCGCTCGCTGAAATCGATTGGAACAAGAATTTTGAGACCCATTGCAGTGTGCCTTCATTCGGTCCTAGTCGCCGCGCCAGTCCGACGCCGTCGCCACGTACAACGCAGCCATATCGGCGCGAAGTAGGGCCTCCGCCTCGATGGACGCGAGTTGTGCGCGTTGAGATTGGCGTTGGGCGTCAATCACCTGAATCAGCGAGCCCGCGCCATTTTCATACGCCAGCGCGGCCAGCCGTGCATTCTCCTCCGCCACAACGCGCGCGCGCGTCTGCGCCTCCAGCAGTTCCTGGTCCGTCGACAAAGCCGACATCAGGTCCGCCACCTGGACGAATGCAGCAAGAACTGTCTGTCGATAGATTGCATCTGCTTCTTGCGCAGCCGCCTCGGCGGCCCGCTGGCGCGCTTCCAGCGCTCCCCCGTTGAATAGCGGCGCCGTAATCGATGGTCCGACGCTCCAGCCGCTGCTGTCGTACTGGAACACATCCTCGGGATGCAGCGCCGTCAAGACGAAGGAAGCGTCGAGTGACAGGCTGGGATAGCGAGCGGCTTCAGCGACGCCGATGGCTGCCGTGGCGGCGTGGAGGTCCGCTTCGGCGGCCAGGATATCGGGCCGCCTGCGCACAAGCTCCGACGGCAAGCTTAGGGGAATCGAATCCGGCAGGATCAGGTTGGCGAGGTCGATTTCGGGCGCCGCCCACTCCGAAGGCGCCCGGCCGACCAGCAGTGCGAGCGCATGGCGCGTAGTCGATATCCGGCGGAGAATGGCGGGGCGGCGAGCCTCGTCTTCCGCGAGTTGCGCTTCCGCTGGATTGACTGCGGATGCGGGAGAGCCCCCCGCCTGGATTCCGCGCTGAATCATCTCGATCGTCTCGCTATCGACCTCAATGATCCTGTCGAGTGCGTCGAGTTGAGATTTGAGGGCGGCGAGTTCGATAGCGCGTGAAACGACCGCGCCGGAAAGATTGAGATAAGCGGCGTCTCTACGCCGACGTTGCGCCTCGGAGCGCGCTGCGGCCGTCTCGTCCTTCCGGCGTGCGCCGCCAAACAGATCAAGGTCATACTTTAGCCGCGTGCCAATGGAAAATACCGAAATTGTCGGGCTCGGAAAACCTTCTATGCCGAAGGCGGCAGTATTGGCCCGCTCCCGCTGAATGTCGCCGCCGAGGCTGGCCGATGGGCCGTTTTCGCCGCGCTGAGCGCGTTCCAATTCGGCGACACGGGCGAGCGCCGCATCCGCAGCGTGCAGTGTGGGATTGCCGGTGAGGGCCTGGGCGACCAGCGCATCGAGGTCCGGCGAGTTGAACGCCGTCCACCATTGCTGCGCAGCAGTCGTTTCGGAACCGAGGATCGCAACAGGAGAGGCGGCCGGGTCGCCCGCCATGGCATAGCCAGCGATTGCCGGTGCAGCGGGGCGCTCGAAGTCCGGACCAACAGCGGTGCAAGCGGCCAGCGCAACAGTGCTGGCGGCAAGAAGGAGCAGGCGGCTAGACATGTGTCACTCGCTTGGTGCGAAGCAGAAAGAGCAGGGGAAGGATGAAGAGGCAGGTCATGAAAAGGAAATGAAAGCTGTCGATATAGGCGACGAGCGTCGCCTGCCGTTGGATCATGCCATTCATCATGGCTTGGCCTTGCGCGGTTGTTAGGTCGACCTGCGGCGGCAGCGACGCAATTACGTTGGGATTGTCCGGCGTTGCGTACTCAGCGAGCTGGGACTGCATCGTCTTGCCGTTGATGATCTGCAACAGACCGACCAGCGAAATGCCGATCGAGGAGCCAATATTGCGGATCAGCGTGAAGAAGGAGGCGGCTTCGGTGCGTAGCTCAGGCTTGATGGTGGTGAAGGCGAGCGCCATCAGCGGCACGAAGATCAGGCCCAGGCCGAGGCCCTGCAGCAGGCCGGAGATCAGAATCAGTCGGTCGTCCATGTCCAGCGAGAATTGCGACATCTCGAAATATGACCATGCCGTCAGTGAGACGCCCGTCAGGATGATGAAACGGCTGTCCACTTTGCCGACGAGGCGGCCGACAATGACCATTGATATAAGCGTGCCAATGCCGCGCGGGGTCTGAGCAAGGCCGGTAGCGAGCACAGGATAACCCAGCAGGGTCTGCATGAGCGTCGGCAGCACGGCCGCGCCCGCGAACATCAGTATGCCGATGAAGAATATCAGTACGGCCGCAATGATAAAGTTGCGGTCCGCCAAGATGCTGCGGTGAATGATTGGCCGCTCGCTCGTCAGCACGTGGACGATAAAGAGGTGGAAGCCAAGCAAGGAGATCGCCAAATAGGTCCAGATCTCGGGCGAGGCAAACCACTCCTGGCTCGATCCGCGGTCCAGCATCAGCTGCAGTCCGATCACACCGGCCGAAAGCGCCAAGAAGCCAAAGCTGTCGAAACGCTGCGCGGCTTTGCGCTCGTGCTTCGGCATGGAAGTAGCGATGAGGAAGAAAGCAAGGACGGAGAGGGGAATGTTCATGAAGAACACCCAACGCCAGTCGAAATACTCGCTGAGCCAGCCTCCGAGAATCGGCCCGATAATCGGCCCAAGTACCGCACCCATGCCCCAGACCGCCATGGCCTGCCCATGTTTTTCCGGGGGGTTGATATCTAGCAGGACTGCTTGGGAGACAGGAATGAACATTGCCCCCAGCGCTCCCTGCAGAACGCGGAACAGCACCATCTGATAAATGTTCGTGGCGAAGCCGCATGCCGCCGACGCCAGCGTGAACCCTGTCAGTGCAACCAGCAGCAGATTTCGGCGGCCGAAGCGGTGCTCCAGCCAGCCAATCGTGGGGGTCACGACCACGCCGGCTAGAATAAATGACGTCAGCACCCAGCTGATCTCGGTCGGCGACGCCCCCGTGCCGGCGCGGATCTGAGGCAACACGGTGTTGGCGATGGTCGAAGCGACAGTAGTGAGAATCGTTGCAAGGACCAGCGCTAGCGTGATCAGCGACCGTTGCGCATCGCCAGGATATTGCTGCGCACTGACAGGCGTCTGGTTCACTGTCTTTGTCCAGAGGACGCAGAGGTCGCGTAAGGCGGGATGTTTTTGCCCGTGTCGACGGTCACTTTTGCCATCAAGCCAACGGCGAGAGGAAAATCGTCCGGGATATCGTCAAGTTCGATCCTGACATTGAGGCGCTGAGCGACGCGCACCCAGTTGCCCGAAGCGTTCTCGGCTGGGAGCACAGCGAAGCTGGATCCGGTGCCGGGCGAGAAGCTGGCAACGTGACCGGTCAGCTTCATGTTCGGGAAAGCGTCTACTTCAATGGCGACAGGTTGACCTGGGCGCAGATCCTGCAGCTGGTTTTCCTTAAACGCTGCATCCACCCACGGCTTGCCCGAAACGATCCAGAACAGTGTTTGCGCGGGTTGAACATACGAACCGGGCTGGAGCTGGCTGACGCGCGTCACGACACCATCGGCCGGCGCGCGGATCGAGGTATCGGCGAGATCACTCCTTGCCTGATCGAGGGCTGCCTGCGCCTGCATCACCACCGGGTGCTTGTCGGTTTCGATGACCGCCGATCCGCCAAGGTTGGCGAGAGTGTTTGCCAGCGCCTCGGCTGCGGCTGACTGATTGCGTTCGGCTAGGTCCAAAGCATTCCGCGCCTTGTCGAGCGACTGTTGCGAGACAAGGCCGGCCTTGAAGAGATTGTCCTGCCGCGCAAGCTCACTGCGGGCGAAGTCGGAAGAGGTGCGAGCAGTGCGGACGTCTGCGGCAGCTTTGCGGTAAGACGCACGCAGCGCATCGACCTGCAGCCGCGCGCCGGCAAGCCGCGCCTCGGCCTGTGCAACGTTGATCGCAAAATCGCCGCCATCGAGCTTCACGAGTTCGTCGCCGGCGTGGACCTTCTGGTTCTCGTTCACGAGGACTTCGACAACGCGGGCGCGGACGCTCGACGTGATCGGCGCACGCGCTGCGGAGATCTGAGCGTTGTCGGTGGACACGTGTCCCGCCGAGAGCAGCACCCACACGGTGGCCGCGATTGCAATGAGCACCGGTGGTCCGATCATCAACGCCAGCCGCTTCCGTTTAGGCGAGAGTGTTCTCGTCTTTTGCAGGGCGGGGGAGGTTGCCTGTGCTTTGTCTTGCTCGAATGAGCCGTCCATTACCACGCCCCGTTGTGAAATACGTTTGCCGGCTACTGCCGCTTTTTTTGATTATGCAACCAGATATGTTGACATATACTTTGAACCAAGTGAGGATTGTGCAATCCAAACATGAATATTGTTCAGTTCAGAAATCTTGATCTTAACTTGTTCAAAGTGCTTCAGGCGCTTTTGGAGCATCGTAGCGTTTCTCGTGCGGCCGAAAACATGGGCTTGACGCCGTCCGCCATAAGCCATGCGCTTGGCAGGCTGAGGACGGCTCTAAATGATCCTCTTTTCGAACGCAGGGGCGGGGCGATCACGCCGACTGCCTATGCGATTGAGATCGGCCGCCGCATCGGGCCATCAATGGACCAGCTCAGACATGCGCTAAACCGCGAAGAGTTCGATCCTGCTACTGCGGAACGCGAATTCGTGATCGGCAGTGGCTCTTACGCTGCCCTCGTCCTGCTGCCGCCAATTGTCAAACGCCTTGCGAGGACCGCTCCAGGCATTCGACTGCGCCTGCATCGACTGGAGGAGCAGTCGCCCGAGGAC
>Ga0138256_10007696_pt1 | contig 11339 bp, 9 predicted proteins | sample KNB2016incub_MG_FD_105486 | JGI IMG/M metagenome (GOLD analysis project Ga0138256, IMG submission 105486) | Active sludge microbial communities from wastewater in Klosterneuburg, Austria - KNB2014incub_MG | ecosystem: Engineered > WWTP > Activated sludge > Unclassified | place: Austria...
ACCACGCTGGCGCTGCAGCCGACCGCGGCGGCGCTGGGCATCGAGGATCCTGAGTACCACGAGAGTTTTCGGTAGATCTCACTGGCCCCGGACGAAGGGCTCCAGCGCGCCGGCCAGCTCTGCGGCGTGGCGGGCCGGGTCGGGCGGGTTGAACCAGCGGAACGGGTGCACCAGGCTGCGCGGCTCGCGCAGGGTGGCGCCGCCGCCGGTGCACTCGACCAGCAGCGCGGTGGCGTCGTAGGCAGCGTACAAGTGGTCGAGCTCCATGCCGTGGCCGCGCAGGCCGGGGACCCACCACGACGACTGCACGGCGCGGTAGCCGGGCAGCCGGGCGCGCACCGACTCGGCGGCGGCCGCCAGGCGCGGCGCGGCCTCGGGACGGCGCAGGCGGCCACCCCACGGGGTCAGGATCATGCGGCCGATGGAGTGCAGGGACAGCGCATGATCAATGCGGCTACGTGTTGATACAGTGTCAAGTGTCGCGACCACCGCGGCGCACTCGGGCTCGCTGAGGGCAGACGGCCCGCCGTGGTTCCAGCCGCCCAGCGCGGCGCGCAGCCCGTGCGGCGCGGCAGGGCGGAAGTGGGTCGGGAAGTTGCGGTTGAGATCGACGCCGCGGGCGTTGCCGCGGCGGAAGCGCCGTCGGCCCGCGCGCAGATCGGCCTCGACGGTCTGGAAGCCGTCGACGTTGACCAGCGGGATGGCGACGATGCGACGGTCCGCGGGCGGGCGTGCGCACAGGCGGGCCAGCAGCGCCAGCGCGGTCTCGACGCCGATCCACTCGAGGGGGTGCAGCCCGGCGATGATCGCGGTCGCCACCGGCGCGTCGGCGGCGCCCAGCTCGAGCGCGAACAGCGGCACCTCGCGCACGCTGCTGCCGATGCTGCGCGCGCTCGCGCCCGGGCTGGCGGCCAGCTCGGCGAGCGTGGCGATGACCTCGCGATAGCCGCGATAGGCGCCCACGCGCGCCAGGTCGACATCGTCGGCCAGCGGATGCGTCGGCAGTGTGCCGAGGTGCGCGAGCAGTGACACGGGGGACATCATCGCACGCGCGGCAACTCCTCGGCATGTCTCGGGTGGCCCGTGGGCCCACATGTGCTGTGGTGGCGGCTCGACTGTCGGGGACCTCGCCGGATTCACCATCATTGAAGGCGCACACACACAAGGTAGATTGAGGTCGGGCCCTTCTGCTCGGTGAGGATGTGACGATGGCTCGGGAACCGCTCGCCCAGGCCGCACCGACGGTGACGACAGTGGCGCGCGGGACGCGGCTGGGCAGCTACGAGGTCCTGGGCAGCCTGGCCATGGGTGGCATGGCGGAGCTGTTCCTGGCCCGCAAGCAGGGCCAGGGCGGCTTCGAGAAGGTGGTCGCGCTGAAGCGGATCCTGCCGCATCTGGCCGAGAACGCCGACTTCGTGCAGATGTTCCTCGACGAGGCGCGCATCGTGGCGCAGCTCGATCACCCGAACGTCGCGCAGGTCTATGACATCGGCGAGGCCGAGGGCAGCTACTTCTTCACCATGGAGTACGTGGCCGGGCAGGACCTGCGCCACGTCATGCGCGCGGCGCGCAGCGCGGGCGGTCTACCGCTGGAGCAGGCGCTGTTCGTGGTCCACGAGGTCGCGGCCGGGCTGCACCACGCGCACGAAAAGCTGGGCAGCGACGGCAAGCGGCTGGGCATCGTGCATCGCGACATGTCGCCAGCCAACGTGCTCTTGACCTACGAGGGCGCGGTCAAGATCGTCGACTTCGGTGTCGCCAAGGCGCGCACGCAGAGCCGCGAGACGCAGGCCGGCACCATCAAGGGCAAGGTCGCCTATATGTCGCCCGAGCAGTGCATGGGCGAGGGTGTCGACGCACGCAGCGACGTGTTCGCGCTCGGCGTGGTGCTGTACGAGCTGACGGTGGGGGCGCGGCCCTATGTCGCGCGCACCGACTACGAGCTCATCATGCAGGTCGCGGCCGGCAACCTGCCCGCGCCGAGCACGCGCCGGCCTGGCTATCCCGCCGCGCTGGAGGCGGTGGTGATGAAGGCGCTGGCGCGCGACCGCGCGGCGCGCTGGAGCAGCGCCGAGGAGTTCGGGCTGGCGCTGGCCGAGGTGGCCGAGCAGCTGGGCCTGCGGCTGTCGGCGGTCGGCATGCGGCGCTTCATGCGCACGCTGTTCGGCGATGCCGCGCGGGGCACGCCGGTGCCGGGCGCGCGCGCGCTGGCGGGCGGCACCGGGATGGTGCCGGCGGCGACCCGCGGCAGCGGCGTGAGCGGCGTGAGCGGCGTGAGTGCCAGCAGCGCCAGCGCGGCGCCGGTGCAGCTGGCGGTTGGCAGCGCCAGTGGGCCGCTGCGGCGCGAGCTCGAGGCGGTGCCCAGCGAGGTCGCGCTGGAGATGTCGGGGCGCAGCTTCGAGGTCGCCGAGCCGGCGGCCGAGCTGGACGACGAGCGCGACAGCGATGCCGACCTGGAGGCCGAGCTCGAGCTGGTGCGGGCGGTGGACGCCGTGGTGGACGACGGTGTGCTGCCGCCGGCCACGGATGCGCCCAGCCGCGCCATCGAGGGCGAGGACTCGGGCAGCGCGCAGATGATCGAGACCGCGGCGCCCGCGCTGGGGCTGCTGTGGGAGCCCAGCGGGCCCAGCGCGCTGGCCGAGCGGCTGGAGCCCGAGGACGATGCCGCGCAGCCAGTGCGGCTGCAGCGCACCGGGCCGCTGCGCAAGCTGGCGCGCCGGCCGCTGCGCGCGCTGCTGGTGCTGGGTGGCGCCGCGCTGGTCGTGACCCTGGCGCTGCTGGGCTGGCGCAGCCTGGGCGGCGGCGCGCACCGGGGCGTCGCGGGGTCGACCACGGCGGCGGTGGACGCTCCCGCAGGCGAGGCCGCGCCCGCGGTCGTCGAGGCGGCGCCTGCACAGACACCGCCGGAGCTGCGCGACGAGATCGCGGTGGGTGGCGCGCCCGCGCCGCTGGCCGCGGGTGTGGCCGAGGTGGTGCGGGCGGCCGGCGAGGCGGCGGCGGCCGAGCCCCAGCCCGTGATCGATCCTGCCTCCGCCTCCGCCCCCGCCCCCGCGACGGCCGCGGCCAGCGCCGGCGGCGATGACCCCACCAGCGCTGCGGCGCCCGCGCCGTCTCCGTCGTCACGTCCCAAGAGCCGCAGCCGCCGGCCTGCGCCGTCGCCAGGCTGGGATCCCGACTCACCGCTGCTCCCGCGCTGAAGTGCCGCGGCTGGAGGTTCGATGCGCGCGTCCGTGCTGGGCCCGATCGTCGTCATGTTCGCGCTGGTCGCCCAGCCGCTGGCGGGCGCCTTGCCCGTGATGGTCGCGCCCGCCGAGCCCGATCACCTGGCCGCCGCGGTCGACGCCTACGGCGCGCGGGACTACGAGCGCGCGGTGACCGAGTTCCAGGCTGCCTATGCGGCCAGCGCCAGCGCGGATGCGCTGTTCGGCTGGGCCCAGGCCGAGCGCCTGTCGGGGGACTGCCCGAGCGCGGTCGTGCTGTATCGCCGGCTGCTCGAGGGCGCGCTGGCGCCGGCGCAGCAGGCCGCGGCGCAGCAGAACCTGGAGCGCTGCGAGCGCGCGCTGGGGACGTCGCCCACGCCGGCAGGGCCGACGACGGCCGCGACGACGACGGTCACGCCCACGGTGGCGGCCGCGTCCACCGGTGAGGCCGCGGCGACGTCAGCAGGTGTGCCCGTGCGCGACGGCAAGGCCTGGTATCGCGACACCTGGGGCGGCGTGCTGACCGGCACCGGCGTCGGCCTGCTGGCGCTGTCGTGGGGCTTCCATGTGTCGGCCCAGGGTGTGCGCGCCGAGGCCGACGACGCCTACGCCTACCAGGACTTCGAGCGGCTGCACGCACGCGCCGATGGCCGTGACACGGTCGCCGCGGTGAGCGCGCTGCTGGGGGCTGGCCTGGTCGCCGGGGGTGTGGTTCGATATGTCCTGGTGCGCCGCCGCGCACACGAGGGCGCCAGGCTTGGCGCCACAGCGACTGCACACGGCGGGGTGCTGATCCTGGCGGGGGAGTTCTGATGCGCAGAGTGACGATGTTGATCGCGGCGATGGTGGTCCTGGCCGGGGCGCGGGCCTCTGTCGCCCAGGCGGCGGTGGCGCTGGTGCGCGGTGGCGCGGCGCTGGCCACCTTCGAGCGCATCTCGGCCGACGGCTGCCAGATCGTCTCGGGCGAGCTGGCCGTGCTGGAGGCCCGCACGGCGTCCGAGAACGCCAACGGCCTCTATGTGGTCGGTGTCCAGGAGGACATCTGCCTGGGCACTGGCAGCGGCTTCGCAGGCTATGCCACCGGACAGTTCGACGTGGTCGGGCTGCTGTACGCGCGCTTCCGCGGCAGCCTGGTCGCGGAGTCGTACTCGGGCGGGCCGCCGGTCACCATCGAGCTCGATCTGCACTGGTTCGGCAGCGGTGAGGTCACGCGCGAGCGCAGCTTCTTCCGCGACGAGAGCCAGATCGCGTTCACCTTCTCGGCGCGCCGCAACGCCGTCACGGTCGGCCAGTTCGACGTCGACGGCGAGGCCATGCCGCTGACCTCGGCGACCCTGGCGCGCGAGACCAACGGTCAGGTCACCTGGTAACCGCGCGAGCCAGCACGCTCAGGGCTGCGCGGCGAGCTTGCTCAGCGCGGCCTCGGCGGCGGCGCGCACCGGGGGGGGGGCGTCGGCGGCGAAGCGGCTGACGACGTCGCGCGCGTCCTTGGGGTTGGTCGCGCCGACGTGGGGGAGCAGGACGGTGAGCAGGGCGGCCTCTGCGGCGGAAGGATGGAACACCATCGAGCCCATGCTGAGTCGGTAGCCCTCGCGCGTGATGATGGACGAGGCGCGATCCTCGGCAGGCGGCAGGCCGCGCAGCACGTCGAGCGCGAGCACGCCGGCGCCGGCGCCGGGGATGGTCGCGAGCGCCTGGACGACCGGCAGGCGGCGGCGGACGATCGGCTCGGCGTTGCTGCCGAACCCCGCCCCGGCCGACTCGGCGGTGCCCCAGGACGACGACAGGAGTTGCCAGAATGCCGCCAGCGCCGGCTCGCCCAGCGCGGCTGCCTCGGCGGGCTTGCCGCTCGCGAGCAGCCACGCCGCCCTGAGCGGCGGGCTGAGCTGGTCCTGGTGCGGCGCCAGCAGCGGCGCCAGCGAGCGCGCGTCCTGCTCCATCGAGAACCCGAGCGCGTGCGCCGCGACCACGCCGGCGCGCGCGTCGCGTCCCAGCACGAGCGCGGACGCCTCGGCCAGCAGCGCGAAGCCGCTCGACGACAGGAAGTGCGCGCGCGCGGCCTGGTCGACCGAGCCCACGATCCGCCCCGGCTCCCGGGGCTGCACGGCGAGCGCGAGCAGCGCCTTGCCGGCGGCGTCCGCGACCGCCAGCTTGCAGCCGACCCGCGTCCAGCGTGACTGCAGGGCCCCCACCGAGCCCAGCGAGGTGCCCTCGAACACGGGGCCGGCGCTCTCGCGGCAGGTCACGGTCAAGGTCGCGGCCGGTGGCCCGGCCGCCTGGGCGTCGAGCCCGGCGGCCAGCAGGGCCGGCCTGAGCTCGGCCTCGACGTCGACCAGCGGGCGCTTGCCCAGCGACTTGAGCTTGACCGTGAGCGCCACCGGGATGCGCGGGGCGGCGGCGCCCAGCGCCCGGGCCGCGGCGGCCGCCAGCACGCGCTCGGGGTGGGCGCTGAGGCCGGCGCGCGCCCCGACCGGGAGCGCATCGCGCTCGAGCCCGGCGATCGCCTCGGTCGCCTGCGGCCCGCCCAGTCGCCCCAGCGCGAGGATGAGCTGCACGGCGAGCTGCTCGTCGCCGCCGACGCGCTCGGCGAGCGCGACCAGCGCCGCGGTGTCGTCCGGGCCGGCGAGCCCCGCGACTGCCTGCAGGCTGCGCCGGAACATCGCGCTGTCGGACGCCGCCAGCGCGAGCACCTCGAGCAGGCGCGGCCTGGCGGGGTCGCCTTCGCGTAGCGCGCGCGCCACGTCACCGTCGTGCAGCGCGAGCGCGACGCGACCGCCCGGGTCGAGCGTGGTCGCGTCGAGGAGCCCCGCGAGCCCCGCGACGGGCGAGCGCAGCCCCAGCGCCGGCAGGCGCGCCAGGAGGGGCGGCACCTGGAGCCGATCCCCCAGCGCGACCGCGACGAGGTCGGGCAACGCCGCGATCTCGTCGCTGTCCAGGAACGCCGCCCGCGCGAGCTCCTGGACGTCGCCGTTCAGGTTGCCGGGGCCGTCGGGGCCGTGCAGCTCCCAGCGCAGGCGCGGCTTGCCGGCGCCGTCCGCGACGTCGAGCACGCAGCTCACCCGCGGCCAGGTGCCGCCGCCGCCGCGGCCCATCGAGATGTAGGTGGCGCCGCGCGCCTCGGTGCAGGCGAGCTTCACCGCCCCGTCGGCGCCCTGGGGGGCCACGCGCAATCCACGCTCGGCGAGGCGCTTCTCGAGCGGTGCGGCGTACGGGTTGCCCGTGCCCTCGAGCGCGGTCAGCTCCATCGCGAAGGTGATCGTCAGCCCGGCGGGCGTCGGGGTCGGTTTCGGTGTTGGTGCTGGAGTCGGCGCGGGCGACGCCGATGCGGGCGGGGTCGACGGCTGACCCGGCGGCGCCGCCTTCTTCTTGCCGCAAGCCGTCGCGCCGATGACCCCGATCACCAGCGCGAGCACCGCGTGACGTGCTGGACGACATGGTTGCGATCTCACCCGCGCAGCATACAGCCTCGGCCGTTGACGAATGAATCCAGGGCTCTCCGGTATAGTCAAAATAGTTTCAAAAACTATGCAACCTCTACTCATGTGGCGGCGTCTCACTGGGCAGGAAGGTCACAACCCACTCCCCCCTGGAGGTCGCCATGTCGAATCTGAAGAGGATCGTTCTGCTCGCGGTGGTTCCCGTCGTCGTCGGCCTGGGCTGTGCAAGCTCGAGCAAGCGCCCGGCCGGCAGCTCGGCCAGCGCGAGCGCGCGCCCGAGCGCCGCGCAGGATCTGGTCGGCACCGCCAGCCAGGCGGGCACCTTCAAGACCCTGCTCGCGGCGGCCACCGCGGCGGACCTGGTGGACACCTTGAAGGGGCCCGGCCCGTTCACCATCTTCGCGCCCAATGACGAGGCCTTCGCCAAGCTGCCGCCCGGCACCGTGGAGGCCCTGCTCGCGGACAAGGCCAAGCTGCAGGCCATCCTGACCTACCACGTCGTCTCGGGACGGGTCATGGCGGCCGAGGTCATGAAGCTGGGCTCGGTCATGACCCTGCAGGGCGGCGAGATCGCCATCGACACCAGCGACGGCGTCCGTCTCGGCGGCGCGCGCGTCATCGCGACCGACGTCGCGGCCTCCAACGGTGTCATCCACGTCATCGACTCGGTGATGCTGCCGCCGTCGTAGCGCCAGTGCCGGCCCACCCAGACCTGAGACTCGACTCTGAACCGAAGGAGATCGTCATGACGAACAGGACCTCGAAGAGCTTGCTCGCGCTGTCCCTGCTGGCCACCGTGGCCGTCAGCGCCGGCTGTGATGATGAGAACGGCTCGACACCGGCCGGCTCGGCCTCGCTGCGGGTCGTCCACGGCTCGCCCGACGCCCCCGCCGTCGATGTCTACGCCAAGGGCAGCAGCACGCCGCTGCTGCGCGCGGTGGCGTACGGTGCCGCGACGGACTACATCACCGTGCCCGCCGGCGACTATGTGATCGAGCTGCGCGCTGCCGGCACGCCCGCCAGCAGCGCCGCCGCGCACACCACCGGCACGCTGTCCCTGGCCGCTGATGCCCGGGTCACGGCCATCGCGGTCGGCCTGCTGGGTTCGACCGACCCGGCGAGCCAGCTCCGCGTGCTGCCGATGCTCGAGCAGTGGGGGCCGGACGCAGCCGGCAAGGTCCGCGTGCGGATCGTGCACGCCTCCGCCGATGCGCCCACGGTGGCCATCGACGTCGGCAACGACGGCAGCGCCGAGGTGCCGGCGCTGGCGCGCTTCGCCGACACCGGCGCGGCCGGCATCGAGCTGCCCGCCGCCCAGGCGCTGCAGGTCGGCGTCTGGGCTGGCAGCCCGATGGCGCGCGTGACCGCCTTCACCACGCCGGCGCTGCCCGATGGCGCCGAGCTGTTCGTGATCGCTACCGGTCGCCTGGCCGCCAAGCCGCGCGTCACTGACGGCTTCGCGCTGCTGGCCGTCGCGCCCACCGCGGCGGTCGGCTTCATCAAGCAGAACCCCGTGGTGTACGCCCTGCATGCCTCGCCCGACGCCCCCGCGGTCGACATCTTCGCGGGCGCCGGCGAGCTCACCGACAACCTGGCCTTCGCCCAGCTCGGCGGCGCCATCCAGGTACCGCCCGGCAGCTACACCCTCGATCTGTTCGCGCACGCCGCAGGCGCGACGCGCCCCGCCGGTGCGCCGGCGTTCAGCTATCCGACCCCGGCGCTGGCTGCCGGCGAGCGCTATCTCGCGGTCGCCACCGGCTTCCTGTCGCCGGCCGCTGGTGAGCAGGGCTTCCGCATCGAGGCCTTCGCCGAGCGCTTCGGCAGCGACCCGGGGGCGCTGGTGCGGGTCATCCACGCCTCGCCCGACGCGCCCACCGTCGATATCGGCGGCGTCGTCGCGGGCACCTACGCTGCGGTCAGCGCGCTGTCCGGGCTGGCGTTCCCGGCGGCCTCGGCGGATGCTGGCGTCGCGCTGCCGGCGGGCCCGCTGACCATCGGTGTGGCCCCTGCTGGGTCGACCACCACCGTGGCTCGCTTCGGCCTCACCATGCCGGCGGGGCGTGGACTGTTCGCGGCCGCCGTGGGCGCGCTGTCGCCGGCCAGCGACGAGCAGTCGTTCCGCCTGGTCGTCATCGACACCAGCGCGGCGCCGTGGTCGGCCACCGCGGTGTCGCCGCAGTGACCCCCACGTGGCCCGCTCGGTCAGGCTAGACTGACCGCCATGTCTGCCAAGGTCCCGGGGTCCGGCGAGGCGATGCTGTCGATTGGCGCCCTGTCCCGCGCCACCGGTATCCCGGTGCCGACCCTGCGGACCTGGGAGACGCGCTACGGGGTACCTACCGCGGTGCGGCGGCCGTCCGGCCACCGCCTCTACCCACTCCAGACCGTTGCCCATATGCGTACGGTGTCCGAGGCGCTGTCGCGCGGTCTGCGCGCCAGCGAGGTGCTCGGGGCCAGCGCCGCGCAGCTCGACGCGCTGGTCGCGGGTACCGCGCTCGAGGCCGTCAGCGGAGCAGCTGGCGGCGCCGCTGCGGTCTCCGAGCTGCCCGAGCTCCTGTCCATCGTCGAGCGCATGGACGCCCCACGCCTGACCCGGATCCTGCTCGCTGATGCCGCCAGGCTGGGGCCGGTCGAGCTGGTCGTGCAGCGCATCGCGCCGCTGCTCGAGGCCGTCGGCCAGGCCTGGGCGGCGGGCACCCTGGAGGTCCGCCACGAGCACTTCCTGTCGGCGCGCGTCGGCGATCTGCTCAGCGCGCTGCGCCTGAGCGCCGAGGAGCGCGCCGATGGCCCGCTGGTCTGCCTGGCCACCTTGCCGGGCGAGAGCCACGCGCTGGGCCTGGAGATGGCGGCGCTGGTCCTGGTGTCCGTGAGCTGCCGGACCCTGGTGCTGGGCACCGAGGTGCCACCCAAGGAGATCGTCGAGGCGGTCGACCAGACCAGGGCCGATGCGGTCGCGGTCAGCTTCTCGGTCGCAGTCGCAGGCGCGGGCGCGGCCCGGGCGGTACGCAAGCTGCGCGCCGCGCTGCCGAGGACGGTGCGGCTGCTGCTGGGCGGTGGCGGGGCGCCCCCTGCGAGCCCGGGGGTGGAGACCGTCGACGGGTTGCGCGCCCTGGCCGGCTGGGGTGGGCAGCTGCGCCGGCGTCACTGACGCTGGCTGGTCCGGCCGCCGCCTTTGTCGGGTTGGGCCTGGGCGCGCCACCACTCGGTCGGCAGGCCATGCTCGTCGGTGCCGGTGCGCTCGGGCTGGAAGCCGAGGCGGGTGAGGATGCGCCTGGAGGCGGTGTTGGCCGGGTCGACGGTGGCGATGACCTCGGGGACGCGGGCCAGCGCGTGATCGAGCACCGCGCGCGCGACCTCGGTGCCCAGGCCGTGGCCCCAGCGCGCCGGCAGCAGGCCATAGATCAGCTCGGGCTCGGGTTCGGGGTAGACGATGCCGGCATAGCCGACGAAGGCGCCGTCCGCGCGCGCGGTCACTGCCCAGGTGCCAAAGCCGTGCGGGCGGCGCTGGTAGTTGTCCAGCGAGGTCTCGATCCAGCGCTGGCTCTGCGCGCGTGACAGGGGACGGTTGTCGCCCACGAAGCGCATCGCGTGGGCGTCGCCGCACAGCGCGGCCAGGTCGTCGAGGTCGTCCAGCGCCAGCTCGCGGACGTGCAGCCGCGCCGTGGTCAGCACCCGTCGCACCGGCAGATCGAGACAGGGGCGGTCGTCGAGCGTGGCCCTGGCGCTGGCCAGCCAGGCCAGCACTGCGCGCGCGAAGGCCACGGGGTCGACGCCCATCAGCGGCGCCAGCGTCAGCAGCCGTGCCGTCCCGCGCGCCGCCAGGGTGGCGGCCGGCCCGGGCGCATCGACCGCGAGCTTGACCGCGGCGGCGGCGCACTGGATGAGGCCTTGCAACAGCTCGCGCTGCGCGCCGGCGGCGCCCCGCCACAGGGTCTCCCAGGCCTCGTGCGCCTCCCACGGGAAGCCGGCGTTCCACAGGTCGACGCCCCACAGCCAGCCGTCGTCGTCGCGCCAGCGCCGCGCCGGCAGCGGCGCGCTGGGCGGTGAGGCCGCGGGGTGCGGCAAGCCGCGGCCCGGCAGCCAGGGCTGGGCAGGCAGCGGCCGCTCGGGCAGGTGGCGCACGTCCTGACTGTATGACGGCACGGCGGCGCTGAGGAGGCGAACGCCCGCGGCCTGTGGGCGGTCCGCGGCCTTCAGAAGCGGAGCTCGACGCCGCCCACCGCGTAGTGCAGCCAGGTGAAGTTGTAGACCTCGTCGTTGTCGGCCCCGCCCTCGACGGTCCGGTAGCCGAGCCGGAGCGCGACCGCATCGCTCATGGCCCAGGTTGCGGCGAGCAAGATGTCCTCGGCGCGTCCTTGTGGTGCGGCGAGTGCGTCCGCGTCGAGCACGACACCGAACGCGCCTCCCCCGGGTCGCCACTCGAGGTGGAAGTTGAGCAGCGGAACGAAGCCCGTGTTCGTCTTGCGTGCCGTCTGCGCTCCATACAGGCTGATCTCGGCGTCACGGATCTTGCCGGTGAGCCCGGCCGAGACCTCGAGGGTCTGGTTGCGGAGGAAGCTGTAGCGATAAGTGAGTCGATACGAGTCGAAGCGATAGACGCCCAGCAGCGAGCTGCCCGCGGCGTAGGTCTGACCGCCAAAAGTGGCATCGCGCGCCAACACGCCCGTCGCGTTGAGCCTGAGCGGCGCGTACAGCGCCGTGA
>Ga0138256_10007697_pt1 | contig 11339 bp, 10 predicted proteins | sample KNB2016incub_MG_FD_105486 | JGI IMG/M metagenome (GOLD analysis project Ga0138256, IMG submission 105486) | Active sludge microbial communities from wastewater in Klosterneuburg, Austria - KNB2014incub_MG | ecosystem: Engineered > WWTP > Activated sludge > Unclassified | place: Austria...
GCATGGAAAACAGTTGCTGATTGCCGGCGTGTGCCGCGGAAAAAATGCGCGCAAGCGGCTGTCCGGCCGCGTTCTTCAGGCTGAAGGCAAACAGGTTCTCGGCGGCGGGGTTGGCGTGCATCAGTACGAATGAGCGATCAGTCACCATCACGGCAGTCGACAGCAGGTCGAGGCCGGCGTAATGGAATTGGTGAGGTGGAATGGAAGGCGACATGTTTGAAAAGCAAGTTCTGCGCCATCACTGTGCGCGGTGTCGGGCGGGATCGCGCCGATGGGTCAGGATAGCGCCGAAAGCGTGTCGCTGCATAACTTGGTTTATCACGCGAGTGTGCGCGACGCGGCGAAAAAAACGCCGGAAGCTCATCACTTCCGGCGTTCAAAAATCGATCGGCAACCCGATCGAAAGGAGACGTGAGGCTAGCGCGCGCTGGCCAGTTTTTCGCGCAGTCCCTGCAACTGGTTTTCGTGCATGGCAACCTGATCCTGCAGATTGCGCACGCGCTCGAAGTGGCGCTCGATCTCGGCGCGCAATTCCGGTGCGATCAGGGGTTTCTGTGCAGTGGCGGCTTCGGCGGTATTTGAAAACCGCGCGCGCATCGCGCGAATACTGGCCGATTGCTTCTGTTCTTCCGCCAGCCTGGCCTTGGCCGCGGCAAGCATCTGTTCGCCGGATTGCAGCTCGGACTCAAGCAGGCTGTTGCGCGCCTCGTCACGTCGCTGCAGCGTCAGCTGGTTGACCGCGTCATTGGCGGCGGCCCCGCTGTCTTTCTGGGGTGCCGGCAGGCTCGTTGGCTGCACCCGCATGGCCGAAGAAAGTGGCATGACGCTGGCAACCCGGATCGGCGCCGGCACCGCTGCGCTCGCCGGGCTTGGCTTGACCGGTACCACGTTCGCCACCGGTACTGGTACCGGCGCGGCCGTTACGCTTGCCGACGGGTTTCGCAGCGATCCGGTTGGTGTCGAAGGAATGATCGTCAGCGGTTCCAACTCCACCCGCACGCCGCCCTTGATCGGCGAGTTGGCATACGTTACGCGTCCCTGTTCATCAACGTGCTTGTAGATCACTGCAGAAGTAGCAGCGGACGAATTAGCTTGAGCCAGCACCACGCCGGGTAGCAGCACTAACGCAATACCGAGAATTTTCGTGCGCTGAATCATGATGAGCCACCGTCAAAGGGTGCGTTCCGGACAGGCGGGGAACGGTCTATGAGCATACGGCCCGGAAAAATCTTTTTCAACTCAATGAGTTGTGGTATTTCGCTGGTCGGGACACTATAGGTAGATTCCGGCACAAAAAGGTCCCGGATTTGGCCACTGCCGAGACGGTTGCGCCGGGCGTGACGCAAACAACAAGGGTGAAGCGGTTGCCCGCTTAACCCTTGTCTGTTCAGCCATCCTCCGTCATGCGCCGGGATTGGCGCAGGCGGATCAGGACGAGTAGTACATATCGAATTCGACCGGATGGGTCGTCATGCGGAATCGTGTCACGTCCTGCATTTTCAGCTCAATGTAGGCATCGATCATTTCATTGGAGAACACGCCGCCGCGGGTCAGGAACTCGCGATCCTTGTCGAGATACTCAAGCGCCTGTTCGAGCGACGAGCAGACGGTCGGGATCTTTGCATCCTCTTCCGGCGGCAGGTCATACAGGTTCTTGTCGGCAGGGTCGCCCGGGTGGATCTTGTTCTGCACGCCATCGAGGCCGGCCATCATCATTGCCGCAAACGCCAGGTACGGATTTGCGGTCGGATCCGGGAAGCGGACTTCAATCCGGCGCGCCTTGTCCGATTGCACATAAGGCACGCGGATCGAGGCGGAGCGGTTGCGCGCCGAATACGCCAACTTGACCGGCGCCTCGAAGCCCGGCACCAGGCGCTTGTAGGAGTTGGTGCCCGGGTTGGTGATGGCATTGAGCGCGCGCGCGTGCTTGATGATGCCGCCGATGTAGTACAGGGCGAATTCAGACAGGCCCGCATAGCCGTTGCCGGCAAACAGATTCTTGCCGTCCTTCCACACCGACTGGTGCACATGCATGCCGGAACCATTGTCGCCAACCACCGGCTTTGGCATGAAGGTCGCGGTCTTGCCGTAGCTGTGGGCGACATTGTGGACCACGTACTTCAGGCGCTGGATCCAGTCGGCGCGCTGCACCAGCGGCGCAAACTTGGTGCCGATTTCGCATTGGCCGGGAGCCGCGACTTCGTGATGATGCACTTCGACTTCGACGCCGACTTCTTCCAGCGCGAGACACATTGCCGAGCGCATGTCCTGGAAGGAATCAACCGGCGGCACCGGGAAATAGCCGCCCTTGACCGGCGGACGATGGCCGAGATTGCCGCCTTCAAACTTGGTCCCGGTGGACCAGGGCGCTTCTTCGGAATAGATCTTCACACCGCAGCCGGACATGTCGACATTCCACTCGACCGCGTCAAAGATGAAAAACTCGGGTTCAGGCCCGAAGTAGGCAACATCGCCGATGCCGCTCGCCTTCAGGTAGGCCTCGGCCCGGCGCGCCAGGGAACGCGGGTCGCGGTCATAGCCCTTGCCGGTGGACGGCTCGATCACGTCGCAGGAAAGCACGAGGGTCGCTTCATCGAAAAACGGATCAATGAAGGCTGAGTCCGGGTCGGGCATCAGGATCATGTCGGAAGCTTCGATGCCCTTCCAGCCGGCAATCGAGGAGCCGTCAAATGCATGGCCTTCGGTGAACTTGTCTTGGTCGAATGCCTTGGCCGGAACGGTAACGTGCTGCTCCTTGCCTTTGGTGTCGGTGAAACGGAAGTCAACAAACTTGACTTCGTTTTCTTTTGCCATTTTCAATACATCTGCGACTGCCATGGTTTTCTCCTGGAGTGGGTCGTAATTCAAACAATTGGAAACTTGGGAATTATTGAAATAGCAGAAAACATGCCATGCCCGGTCTTTTGCTAAATTATTGAATATCTATCGTTTTTGACATTTGATGCACCGCAATAGCACCACAACTGTGCGCAAAATCGTGAAATGCACCATTTTGGGATTAAGGTGGATTTGTCGCCAACCCGCATAATATATATGCATGATGCGGCGGATCGTTGCGTCAGGTCATTTCCCGCCAACAATTACTTATCCCATGACTGATCGGTACGCCATCATCGGCCATCCAGTGGCGCATTCGAAGTCACCGGAAATCCACGCCATGTTTGCCCGCGAGACCGGCCAGGATCTGACCTATGAACGGCTGCTCGCGCCACTGGATGGCTTTCATCAGGCGGTAGAACAGTTCCGGCTTGAAGGCGCACGCGGCGCCAATGTCACCGTGCCGTTCAAGCTTGACGCGTTTCGCTATGCCAGTGAGCTGACTGTCCGTGCCCGATTGGCGGGCGCCGTCAATACGCTCAGGTTCGATGCCGACCGGATTGTTGGCGACAACACCGATGGTGTCGGGCTTTGCGCCGACCTGGTCAATAACCTCGGTGTGGTGCTGTCCGGCGCACGCATCCTGATGGTCGGCGCCGGTGGCGCGGCGCGCGGGGTGATTGGGCCGCTGCTGGCGGCGAACCCAGCGCAACTGGTGATTACCAACCGCACCTACCAGCGTGCAGAAGAAGTGGCGCGGCAATTTGACGGTGACCGGCGGCCGGTCGCGATGACGCTTCAGCAGTTGCCCGCGCAACGCTTCGACGTCGTCGTCAACGCCACCTCGGCGAGCCTGTCGGACAGCCTGCCGCTGATCCCGGTTTCCTGCTTCGATGCCGGATCACTCGCCTACGACATGATGTATGGCATCGGCCAGACCCCGTTTCTCACACTGGCAAGTCAGGCCGGCGCGCGCACCGCGGACGGGCTCGGCATGCTGGTGGAGCAGGCCGCCGAGGCATTCTTTGTCTGGCGCGGCGTGCGTCCGGCGACATTGCCGGTGATCAAACAACTGCGCGGGCACCGCCCCACCACATGATCCGCAAAGCCTTGCACGCACTGCTGGCACTGAGCGGGCTGATCATCGCCGCGTTCCTCGCCTACCAGGGTTACGTGCTGTTGCGGCTGTGGTGGTGGACCGACCACAACCCGGCATCGACTGCGTTCATGGATTCGCGGCTGGCGGTGCTGCGCGAGAAAAAACCCGAGGCAAAGCTGAAGCACCAGTGGGTGCCATACGGCAAAATTTCCAGCCACCTCAAGCGGGCCATCCTGGTGGCCGAGGACGATAAGTTCATCGACCACGAGGGCTTCGACTGGGAAGGGATCCAGAAGGCGATGGAAAAGAACCAGAAAAAGGGCAAGGTCGTCGCCGGCGGCTCGACCATTTCGCAGCAGCTGGCGAAGAACCTGTTTCTGTCGGGTGACCGCAGCATGTTCCGCAAAGGCGAGGAAGCCATCATCACCATCATGCTGGAGTGGGTAATGGACAAGGAACGGATACTGGAGATCTATCTCAACGTCATCGAGTGGGGTGACGGGGTGTTCGGCGCCGAAGCGGCCGCGCGGCATTACTTCGGTGTTTCCGCGAGCCAGCTGTCGGCAGAGCAGGCGGCACGGCTGGCTGCAATGGTGCCACGCCCGCGGTTTTATGACCGCAATCGCAACGCGCCGTGGCTGCTGCGGAAAACCCAGATTATCCTCGAGCGCATGCCGCGCGCGCAGCTACCCTGACAGGCCAAGACGATGGAATTGCTGCAATGGATTTTCTTTGGCCCCGCCCGGCTGATCGCCGCCTGGCCCTATGCCGGGGTGCTGCTAGCCGCGTGCCTCATCCTGCCCCAGTTGTGGCTGCACTGGCGGCAGCAAAGGCAGTGGGACCGGCAGCTGTTTCGCCGGCCGGGCGTGTTCGCCGGCATCCTGTGGCTGATTTTCAACGGCTACGAATTGCAGATGGCAGCACTTGCAAGCAAGGTCGACGGCGGCTTGCTGCGAATAGACCTGATGGTGCTGGTGCCGATACTTTATGTGCTCACGGCATTCGCGGTGGTATCGATGGCCAGGCCGACTCAGCCACCGCCAGCCTCGCCGGAGGACGAACGCAAAGATTGACCGTGGTCGGGAAGCCCGGACCGGATCGCTGGCACCGGCGCTTGGCGCGGTCTAGCGGGAGGGACGATCGTGCCGTGGCCGCGGAATATTGCGCGGACGAGACGACGAACGATTGAACGGATGTGATGGCATGGTGAATAATCCGATCCGGCGGTGTGGGGTGGTCTCGCCACACCATCCCGCAGGATCGGAGTCTGATTGCCTTGCCGCTTAGCCCATTGGCTTGATGAGCGGGGTGATCACCGGGGTGACCATCGGGGCAGGTTTTGCCGCAGCGGGTTTTGCCGCAGCTTTTTTCTTGGGGGCAGCCTTCTTCTTGGCTGGCTTTTTCTTCGCGGCCGGTTTCTTGGCAGCGGGTTTTTTCGCTGCTTTCTTGGCTGCTGGCTTCTTCGCTACTTTTTTCGCGGCCGGTTTTTTGGCAGCGGGTTTTTTGGCAGCTTTTTTAGCAGCGGGCTTCTTTGCTGCTGGTTTCTTTGCTGCCTTCTTGGCTGCTGGTTTCTTAGCGGCCTTCTTGGCGGCGGGTTTCTTTGCTGCCGGTTTCTTTGCTGCTGGTTTCTTTGCTGCCGGCTTCTTTACAGCTTTTTTAGCTGCCGGTTTTTTCTTGGCTGTTGCCATGAGTAACTCCTTTCGATGGTTGGACCGAATTGCTTTATTAGCAGGACGGCGATGTACCGCCGGCCTACCAAGCATCCGTTCTGTCGAACGACTGAGTTATGGCTAACTGCAGCAGACTGGTTTCAGTAGCAGAGCAACCTTCACTCAACCCGGTTGCTTCAGCGCACTAAAACGAAAAATGAGACAAGTGAGCTTCTACAACACGGGCACTTGGTGAAGCGGATTCTATTACAGAAGTTTTTTTGAACACCAGTTTTGGAACATGTCAAGGGTGATTATTTGCACACGCCGTTTGCGCAATGGTATCGAGTCAACACCAACGTCCTGCGCCCTGTTGCGCTTGCACGCCAAATCGCGGCACACCTAGACCGTTTCGCCCGCCACGATGTCGTCGAAAGTTTCGCGCCGGCGAACCACCCGCGACGCGGCGCCGTCTACCATCACCTCGGCGGCGCGGGGTCGCGTGTTGTAATTCGACGCCATCGCAAAGGCATACGCACCGGCTGACAGTATCGCCACCAGATCGCCCTCGGTCGCGCGCAAGGTGCGACCGTGCGCGAGGACGTCGGTGCTCTCGCAAATGGGTCCGACCACGTCGTAGGTGCGCGGTGCCGCATCGCCCGGCGCGACCATCACCACCTCGTGATAGGCCTGATACAGCGGCGGCCGGATCAGGTCGTTCATCGCCGCGTCGACCACCAGGAAGTCCTTCGCCTCGGTCGGCTTCACGTACTCGACGCGCGTCAGCAGCAGCCCGGCATTGCCCACCAGCATGCGGCCAGGCTCGAGCAACAATTCAACGTCGCGGTCACCGAGACTGTCCTGCAGTGCCCGTGCATACGCGGCCAGCTCGATGGTCTGTTCGTCCTTGTAGGTGATGCCGATGCCGCCGCCTGGACAGATGTGGTGCACCGCAATACCTTCCCTGCCAAGCGCGTCGGCCAGTGCCACGATGCGGCTCATCGCCTCGCGCAGCGGCGCATCGTCGGTCAGCTGGGAACCAATGTGGCAATCGACTCCGGCCACGTCGATATGCGGCAGCGCCGCGGCCTTGCGATACACCGCCAGGGCGCGATCAAAGGCAACGCCGAACTTGTTGTTCTTCAGGCCGGTGGAGATATAGGGATGGGTTTTGGCGTCAACATCGGGATTGACGCGCAGGCTGACGCGAGCGCGCCGGCCGACGGCAGCGGCCACCGTGTTGAGCCGGTCAAGCTCCGGCTCGCTCTCGATGTTGAAGCATTTGATATCGCATTCCAGCGCCAGCTTCATCTCTGCCGCGGTCTTGCCGAGTCCGGAAAACACCACCTTGCGCGGGTCGCCGCCGGCCTTCAGCACGCGCTGCAGTTCGCCGCCGGAGACGATGTCGAAGCCGGCGCCAAGGCGCGCGAACAGGCTTAACACCGCCAGGTTGGAATTGGCCTTGACCGCATAACAGATCAGGTACGGGCGGCCGCCGCGCGCCGCCTTCAGCGCCGCATCGAGCTTCTGGTAGGCGCCGGTCAATGCCGCCTGCGAGTAGACAAAGCACGGCGTGCCGAACTGCGCCGCCACGTCGGCCAACCGCAACTGCTCCATCATCAGGTTGCCATCCGCATCGCGGCCGACGCTGAAGTTGGCGAGGTCGGCGCTCACGACGCGTCTGCCGTGACCAGTGCCCTCGGCGTCTCCGGCGGCAGTTTCAGCGGGCCCTTGTGGCCGCAGCCACAGAGGCCGGCGATGGCGAGCAAAACGAATAGAATGGCAGCGAGGCGGCGCATAAGTGTGAGCAGAATCTGATAGGTGAAAAATGTTGAAAGGATGGTATCACGGCGATGAATAGCCCTTTTCTGCTGGAAGAAAGCGACTATCACCAGCGTGTCGACGCGGTGCTGGAAACGGTCGAGGCGGCCCTGGAGGCGGCCGACGCCGATATCGATACCGAGATCAACGGCGGCATCCTCACGCTGGAGTTTGCCAACCGCAGCAAGATCATCGTCAACCGCCAGACGCCCAACCGCGAGATCTGGGTGGCCGCCAAATCCGGCGGCTTCCATTTTTATTTTGATGGCGCCGCCTGGCGCGATACGCGCAGCAACGAGTCGCTGGAGTCGCTGCTGTCGCGGGTGGTGTCCGAGCAAAGCGGCTGCGTGATGCCAATCACAATTTGAGCCGGAATGGAACGGCGGAATGATGGCCGGACCGCCGATTCGGGCCGCTTGATAAAAGTTGTTCCCTCGTTTAGTATCGGATCAACACCAAAATAACGTAGTTAAAAATTGACTTGATACAGTGTCGACTCGAAACTATATTTTGTATGCGGCCCGCCAAGGCAACAAAATTGCCCGGGACAAGTAGCGCCATCATGAGCCATGGATAAGAGCCCACTCGTCCTTCTTGAGCTGGTCGAACGCCTCGGCAATTTGATGCGCGCCGAGTTCCGCCGCGTCGGCAGCGACGAGCAGCTTCAGCCGGTTCACGTCCACGCGCTGGTCTACCTGGCGCGGGCCAACCGCTACTCCAATACGCCACAGGCGATGGCCGAGTATCTTGGCCTGACCAAGGGCACTATGTCGCAAAGTCTGCTGCTGCTGGATCGCCGCGGCCTGATTGAGCGCTACCAGGACGACCTCGATCGTCGTGTCGTCCGGCTGAGGTTATCCGCCAGCGGCGACCAGTTCCTGGCTGAGGCGCAGCCCCAGAATGCATGGCAGCAGGCGACCCGCAACATCAGCCCGAACCGGATCCGCAATGCGGTATCGGCCCTGCGCGAGACCCTGACCACCTTCCAGGCGGACAACGAAGGCCAGCCGTTCGGCGCCTGCCATGGTTGCCGGCACTTCGAGCGATTGTCGGCGCGGGCTTATCGATGCGGATTGATGGGCGACCGGCTATCCGGACCAGAGACGCGGCGGCTCTGTTGGCTATATGAGGAGAAGGGGACGGGGGCAGAGGAGGAAGACGAGGACGAGGAGTAGGGCATCGCCATATATGTATTAGGCGGGAACTCCCAAGGTTCGTCATTCCCGCGACGGCGGGAATCCAAGTTTTCGCAAAGGGCTGCCCGAGTTCCTCCGCCGTCGTGTTCGAACATTCAACATCAACCCAACCGCTTCCTCGCCCGCTCCACCGCCAACCTGACCTGCGCCGGCGCCGTCCCACCAATATGACCCCGGCTCGCCACCGAGCCTTCCGGCGACAGCACGCCATAAACATCCTCACCGACCAGCGCCGAATAGCCGCGCAGCGCGTCGATCGGCAGCTCCGCCAGGTCCTTCCCCATCTTCTCCGCATCCCGCACCGCCCGCGCCACCACCTCGTGCGCGTCGCGGAAGGCAAGACCCTTCTTCACCAGGTAGTCGGCCAGGTCGGTTGCCGTGGCAAAGCCGCGCAGCACCGCCGCCCGCATCCTTTCCGGCCTCACCTCAATCGCCGCCGCCAGGTCGGCCATGATGGTCAGCGAGTCGCGCACTGTGTCGACGGTGTCGAACAGCGGCTCCTTGTCTTCCTGATTGTCCTTGTTATAGGCCAGCGGCTGCCCCTTCATCAGGGTCAGCAGCGCAACCAGGTGGCCGTTGACGCGCCCGGTCTTGCCGCGGATCAATTCCGGCACGTCGGGGTTTTTCTTTTGCGGCATGATCGAGCTGGAATAGCAGAACCGGTCGGGCAGATTGATGAAGCCGACGCTCTGGCTCATCCAGATGATCAGTTCCTCGGAAAACCGCGACAGGTGGGTCATCACCAAGGCCGCGGCGGAGACGAATTCGATGGCGAAATCGCGGTCGGAGACGGCATCCAGCGAGTTTTCGCACACCCCGTCGAAGCCCAGCTCCCGCGCCACCGACTCGCGGTCGATCGGGTAGCTGGTGCCGGCAAGCGCGGCCGCGCCCAGTGGCAGGCGGTTCACCCGCTTGCGGCAATCGACCATCCGCGCCTCGTCGCGTGCCAGCATTTCGACATAGGCCATCAGGTGATGGCCGAAGGTCACCGGCTGGGCCACCTGCAGGTGGGTGAAGCCGGGCATGATGGTGTCCGCGTGTTTCGCGGCCAGGCCGACCAGCGCCACCTGCATCGCGCGCAACAGCCCGGTGATGCCGTCGATCTCGGCGCGCAGCCAAAGCCGGATGTCGGTTGCCACCTGATCGTTGCGCGAGCGGCCGGTGTGCAGGCGCTTGCCGGCATCGCCAATGGCGGCGATCAGCCGCGATTCGATGTTCATGTGCACGTCTTCCAGGTCGACGCGCCAGTCGAACGTGCCGGCGGCGATCTCGGCCGATATCGCCGCCATCCCGCGTTCGATCTCAGCCAGGTCGCCGGCCGCGATGATTCCCTGCCGTGCCAGCATCCGCGCGTGGGCCAGCGAACCTTCGATGTCCACGGCCGCCATCCGCTTGTCGAAGGTGATCGAAGCCGTGAAGCGCTTGACGAGTTCCGATACCGGTTCGGAGAAGCGGCCGGAAAAATGTCCGCCCGCGTTGCCGGCGGGGGATGTCTGGTCGGTTTTGTCGGACATGCGGCGTTGTCTTTCGGCGGCGTTTTCGCTCACAATCGAGCTTGGGAAATAAAAACCACAGTGCGGATGGTCGCGATCCAATGGCGGGCGACGCGCGCAGAAGCGGCTCAATCAAGGACATGCGTAACAATAATCCATGCCCCATTTGTCCCGGTCGGCTTCGATCGGAGGCGCTTCGGTGACGAGTATAAAGCATCACCCCGCCGCGCCTCCCACCGGTTTCGCCGACGCGCCGGCGGTCCTCGCACCGACCGCGCGGCTGCCGAATTTCTGCAACCTGGGCATCATGCTGCGCTTGCTGCTGGTGGTGAACCTGCTGTGTGTCGCCGCCGCCGTGGTGCGCAGCGACGGTCACGACCTGTGGCAGCAATTCCTGCTGATTTCGGTAGTCGCGCAGCCGGTGGTGATCCTCTCGCTGGTGGCAACCTGTGCGTTGCGGCCGCTGCTGACCAGGCTGGGCTACTGGCAGGGTGTGGCGGTCATCTTTGCCCTTGAGGCAGCGATCGCCGCGGTGTTCTGGGCCCTGATCGAACTGCTGTTGCCGTTCTCGCAGCCTCTGGTGCTGTGGCAGTACGCGTTTTTCTTTTTCTTTGCCACCAGCGTGGTGCTGCTCTATTTCGACCTGCGCGCCCGCTCGCTGTCGCCGGCCCTGACCGAAGCCCGGCTGCAGGCGCTACAGGCGCGCATCCGGCCGCACTTCCTGTTCAACAGCATCAACGCCGTGCTGTCGCTGATCCGCGCCGAGCCGCGCCGGGCCGAGCGCATGCTCGAGGACATGTCCGACCTGTTCCGGGTGCTGATGGCCGACAACCGCAAGCTGGTGCCGCTGGCGGACGAGCTGGAGCTGTGCCGCAAATACCTGGATATCGAGCATATCCGGCTGGGCGAGCGCCTGCAGGTGAAGTGGAATGTCAGCACCATGCCGCAAGTGGCGATGGTGCCGCCGCTGATCCTGCAGCCGCTGGTGGAAAACGCCGTCTATCACGGCATCGAGCCGCGCGACGGCGCCGGCGAGCTGTGCATCGACATTGAAACCCGCGGCAAGCAGTTTGTCATCCGGCTGACCAATCCCTACCAGAGCGGATCCACCCACGTTTCCGGCAACCGGATGGCGATCGCCAATATCCGCGAACGGCTGCAGTTACACTTCGATGCGGAAGCCAGCCTGAAAGCCGATGTCAGCGCCGACAGGTACATCGTCACCATCACCATGCCGGTCGAA
>Ga0138256_10007698_pt1 | contig 11338 bp, 10 predicted proteins | sample KNB2016incub_MG_FD_105486 | JGI IMG/M metagenome (GOLD analysis project Ga0138256, IMG submission 105486) | Active sludge microbial communities from wastewater in Klosterneuburg, Austria - KNB2014incub_MG | ecosystem: Engineered > WWTP > Activated sludge > Unclassified | place: Austria...
AGTCGGTCGTATCAACAAACCGGTCATTCTCAAGCGCGGCCTGTCCGCCACCATTTCCGAGTGGCTCATGGCGGCAGAATATATCGCAGCGGGCGGCAATCATAATATTATTTTCTGTGAACGAGGAATTCGTACATTTGAAACTGCTTACCGTAATGTCATGGATGTCACGTGCGTGCCGGTCCTCAAGCGTGAAACGCACTTGCCGGTCATCATCGATCCTTCGCATGCCGGTGGTAAAGCCTGGATGGTTCCGGCTCTGGCACGCGCAGCGATTGCAGCAGGCGCTGACGGTTTGCTGGTGGAAATGCACCCCAATCCATGTGAAGCCTGGTGCGACGCCGATCAGGCACTGAATCCTCAGGAATTCAAGGATCTGATGGGTTCATTGAGAGGCATCGCAGAAGTCATCGGACGCAGTTTGTGATTCACAGCGTTAATTCATGACGAACACAACGAAACTTAACAAACTGGTCATTATCGGTGTCGGTTTGATCGGTGGCTCATTCGCCTTGGCGCTGCACAAAGCTGGTCTCGTCAAACACAGGGTCGGTGTCGGACGTAGCCGTCAGAATTTACAATGCGCCCTTGATCTTGGCGTGATTGATGACATTGCCGCCGATATACCATCTGCCGTACACAATGCGGATCTGGTTTTACTGGCGATGCCAGTAGGCCAGACGGCAAACATCATGGCGCAGATCGTTCCCCACTTGCAAACCAATACTATCGTCACAGATGTCGGCAGCACCAAACAGGATGTCATTGTCGCAGCGCGCAGCCATCTCCCCTTACAAAACCGCCATCAGTTCGTGCCCGGACACCCCATAGCCGGCACGGAACAAAGTGGTGCTCAAGCATCACAAGCCGATTTATATCGCAACAAACATGTCATCCTGACCCCGTTCGCGGAAACCAGTATCAATGCTGTTGATCGAGTTACTCAACTATGGCAAGCCTGCGGTGCCGAGGTCTCACTAATGCCGGCCGACGAGCATGACAAAATTCTCGCAGCCACCAGCCATCTGCCGCATGCACTGGCTTTCACTATGATGAATCACCTCAATCACAGCACCGATCAACTGGGGAATTTGTTACGCTTTGCCGGCAGCGGACTGCGCGACTTCACCCGCATCGCCGGCAGCTCACCGGAAATGTGGCGCGACATCTGTTTGGCCAATCGTGAGGCCTTGCTCTCACAAATGGATGCCTATCAGAAAGAATTGCATGCTTTACAGGTTATGCTGAAAAATAATGACGGTGCAGCGCTTGAAAAGGCTTTTTCTCAAGCACGGAATGCTCGGGAAAATTGGTTAAACAGCAAAAATCCCATTTAATTTGCCCAATAAATTTAGATTGCGCAAGTATCTGACAGGCCGCTGGGAAACGTTCCCAACGCACCTACACACGACATAAAACCAATCAGCTAATGCTGATAAATTTCTCCTGAGCTCCAGACTAAAAAAATTATTTTTAGTCAGTATATAATGTTTATTTTCATCCTCTATTTTGCCAAATTCAGATGCAAACACCTAAAAAACCACCGGTCCTATCCCCTTTCAACTTTGTTTTCAGTTGGCGGCGTTTTTTGTTGCACTGCTCAATTCTCAGCATTGGCGCATTGCTGGGTATTTTGGCCTGGTTTATTTCCAAGCCGCAAAGCATTCGTTTTTATGAAACAAAATCGGAACCGCTCCTCACCACCGCTATAGCATCGCATATCGATATGGCACTAGACATTCACAGTACGGTTGCGGTTAAAAACGGTCAACCACTGCAAGTTGAACTATTCAAAGGCAATGTTTATTTTGACATCCAGAAAAATGCCACTGACAAGCTCGAAATTAAAGTAGGCAAGGCTGTCATAAAAGATATCGGCACTCGTTTCAGCATTCGCATGAACAAGGATGGCAGCAGCAACATTGCGGTAGCGGATGGGCAGATCAAGATCCACGTCGCATCGGGGGTTTATCAGATCAACGCACAGGAGCAAGCTAATTTTGATGGCAGCAGCATCAGCAATCATCAGCTCGTCGTTGAGCGCGACATCGCTCCCTGGCGAATCAGTCAGTGATCATGGGTATATCACCATTCTAAAACATGGCCCACGGCAATTAAATTTGTTGTACCCATTGACTCCACAATAGCAATAAGCAGAAAAGACACGAAGAAAATTGGTTTCCTCCGTATCTTAGCAATGAGCTCCTGAGTGCTACTGACTCACATCAGCATTTAAATTTTGCAGTGCTTAAAGATTTCATCCGCTCACACCAGCTGCTGCCAGCTTATGCGGCTTGAGCTGATTCTGGTGCCGAATCTGAACGGATTGTCTCCATTTCAGTTCCTGTTGCACGATTGAGTAATTGAGTAGCTGTACGGCGGTTACTTCTTTTCATCAAAGCAGGCGCTCTATAGCCACCGGATAGCTTAAATACGGTAACGGCTTGCGTTAACGCTTGCGCTTGTTCCTGCATGGATTCCGCAGCAGCCGAGGCTTCTTCCATCAAGGCCGCATTTTGTTGCGTGACCTCATCCATTTGCGTCACGGCTTGATTGACTCGCTCAATACCAGAACTTTGTTCCTGCGATGCGGCAGAAATCTCGCTCATGATATCCGTCACTCGTTTAACCCCGCAGACAATCTCATCCATGGTGGCGCCCGCTTCATCGACCAGCCGGGTACCATCTTCCACCTTGCTCACAGAATCCCTGATCAATTCCTTGATTTCTTTGGCAGCCGCAGCAGAACGTTGTGCCAGCGTGCGCACTTCAGTTGCCACCACCGCAAATCCATGTCCCTGCTCACCAGCACGAGCAGCTTCTACCGCAGCATTCAACGCCAGAATATTGGTCTGGAATGCGATGCCATCAATAACGCTGATGATATCGACAATTTTTCTGGAGCTCTCATGGATGGAGCTCATGGTTTGCACTACCTGACCAACCACGGCGCCACCTTTGACGGCCACCTCAGAGGCACCAACCGCCAGTTGATTGGCTTGACGGGCATTATCCGCATTCTGTTTCACGGTAGCAGCCAGTTCTTCCATGGAAGAAGCGGTTTGCTCCAAGCTGGAGGTCTGTTCCTCAGTACGGTGACTTAAATCCGAATTTCCCGCTGCGATTTCACTCGACGCCGTTGCAATAGAATCCGTACCCATGCGCACTTTACTGACAAACTCAACCAGATTGTCATTCATTTGCTTCAGTGCCAACATTAAGCGACCGGTTTCGTTGGTTGAATGCACCTCAATACGACTGGTCAAATCGCCCGAAGCAACGGCGTTAGCTACTGCAATGCCTTCACTTAACGGCCCTACAATTGCGCGTATCAGAAAATATCCCGCAATAACTGCCAGGAGTACACCCGAACTGACAATGATACTAGTAACCATAAAAATGAAATCGTATTCACTTTGTGCTTCCGCATACTTTTCTGCAGCCACAGTACCCTGCAGAGTGATCATGCGGTAAATAGTCTCATGCAGATCATAAAACAATGGTTCCGCAACGTCTTTGAGTTGCCTGGCGGCACCTTCAGCATCCCCGGCCATCGTCATCCGGAAAATTCGCGTTATCGATGTCACATACGCAGCATGTAACTCCAGCTTCTTCTTGGCAAGCCGCTCTTCTTCAACCGTCAGCTCGGTCTGCATATACTTTGTCCAGATCCCTTCAGCCCGTTTGATTGTCTGCACGGTTTCTTCTGCCTTGATTTTTGCAAAAGCAGCATCCTTCGTATTTGCTATTGCAATGGCATTCTTACGCACCATTTCCCATATGTCATTGATAGTTGCCAAATCTACAGCTGGCATCGTACGATCCAGATATATCGTCTTTAAGCCGTCATTGGATTGATGAATGCTGTACAAACCCCAAGTGCTCATCCCAATCAACAATGTCGATAACAAACCTATCACACTGATTAACAGTGATTTTATTCTTATGTTTTTAAACATTAGAAACTCCCGGCAATATCTTGCTCCTAGAACAATCATTCGCACTCATTAGTAATCCAATCCATGGATTTACCGGTCACCGCTTGCCAGTTTTCAGAGACTGATCAGTATTTGCCCGATTCCGTCAGATAGCGGAAAAAATTTCTTTAAACCGAACCGTCTATCTTACTGAAATTCAGAATGAAGCAACCATCGAATAACCATGAAAAATAACGATATATCTTTAAGATAGAAAGAACTGCATTATAGGGATACAAGAAATATGCTCAAAAAAAGAAAAACGCCCGAATCTGAACAGACCAGGCGTTTTCTTAAGCCGCTTTTGTCAAAGATGAACCAGGAATAAATCACTTTCAGTTTAGAACTCTTCCCAATCATCACCGCCGCCAGCTGCTGCCACCTTACGCGGTTGGGCGGATATCTCCGTAGAATTGGAATTTACACTTATGGCTGCTTTTTTAGTTGCAGATCCACGATTAGGCAGCTTGGCAACAGAAACACGATTGCCCCTTTTCACAGGAGTCGGCGCAGCCGCATGACCGCCCGACAGTTTAAAGACAGTAACGGCTTGTGTTAATACCTGCGCTTGTTCCTGCATGGATTCCGCAGCGGCGGAAGCTTCTTCCACCAGCGCCGCGTTTTGTTGCGTGACCTCATCCATCTGCGTCACGGCTTGATTCACTTGTTCAATGCCGGAACTTTGTTCCTGCGAAGCGGCGGAAATCTCGTTCATGATATCCGTCACTCGTTTCACCGCGCTGACAATATCATCCATGGTGGCACCAGCCTCATCGACCAGCCGAGTGCCATCTTCCACTTTACTCACAGAATCATTGATCAGTTCCTTGATTTCTTTGGCAGCTGCAGCAGAGCGTTGCGCCAGTGTACGCACTTCGGTCGCCACCACCGCGAATCCACGCCCCTGCTCACCAGCACGAGCAGCTTCTACCGCAGCATTTAATGCCAGAATATTGGTTTGAAATGCAATGCCGTCAATCACGCTGATGATATCGACAATTTTCTTCGAGCTTTCATTGATGGAGCTCATGGTTTGCACAACCTGGCCAACCACGTTGCCGCCTTTGACGGCCACTTCAGAGGCACCAACCGCCAATTGATTGGCTTGACGAGCATTATCCGCATTCTGTTTCACGGTAGAAGCCAGTTCTTCCATGGAAGAAGCGGTTTCTTCCAAACTGGAGGCCTGTTCCTCGGTGCGTTGACTTAAATCCGAATTACCCGCTGCAATTTCGCTCGATGCCGTTGCAATAGAATCCGTGCCCATACGCACCTTACCCACCAGCTCAACCAAATTCTCATTCATGGTTTTCAGCGCTTGCATCAAATGACCGGTTTCGTTGGTTGATTTCACTTCGATGCGACTGGTCAAATCACCTGACGCAACGGCTTCAGCAACCGCAATGGCTTCCCGCATCGGTCCGGTGATGCTGCGCACAATGGTGATTGAAAATAAGGCCGCAACTGATAAAACGACACACATCATACCCAGCATCAAATACAGCGCCTGCTTCAAATCGACAACCCGCGCGTTGAGAGCATTCACCAGATTTTCACCCGCAATGGCATTAAACGTATAAAGGACATCAATAGCACGCGTATATTCGGAGAAAAATTCATCGGCGGAAAATTTTAACTCTTGCGCATTGATCAACTGCTGATTGGTCATCAGCATTACCTTGTCAATTTGCGCCTTGACTTCATTCGTTTTTAATTCCAATGCGGTTTTCATTTGTGCATCGACACTCGTGGCCTTACCAATATTGCGCATCAGATCGGAAAGCAGCAGGTTCACATTGCTATATATATATGCCGTCCTTGCACGTGCATCAGGCAACAGACTGCCCGCTGCCAGTGAATTGGTTCCCAACGCACGCATCTGTCCCATGTTTTCAGCCAATCGTGGCGCATTCACCATGGTGGCATTGATCAGATAATAAGTATTGGCCACTGAATCCAAGGAAAGACCCGACACATCCAGAATTTCGTCACCGATCGACATGAGGTCTACAATGATTTGGGAATGTTGCGCGGTACTGTCTGCAGCTTTCAGCTGGCGCGCTGAGACCGCTTGCTGAATCTCGAGCAAACGCTGTTTCTGCGCTACCCAGATCGACGATATCTTGGATGACAATTGCGATTCTTTTATCTTGGCATCAACACCCTCCATTGCCTTTTTTAACTCGTTTTGCGTCTCCGGTAAACGGGCGGCCAAAGCATCATTCCCACTCAACATACCAGCCGATACGCCACGGTGTTGCTGAGTAAACTGAATTACTTTTTGTAAAGCAATAATCGGCCCGGCACCAGCGACCTTATGTTCTGTCGTATCCAATTGACTGAAGATTGAATTGGTGAACAACGTAGCGGGAATCACTGCGATGAATAGAAAAACCACGCTCATGATGGTGAGCTTTTGCGGCAAATTCATACGATCTAATATCGACATTTCTTTACTCCATCAACTCTCATTATTGATCTACCAATAGTTAACACAGGTAATCGTGCCTTTTATGCTTGCATCAGCACATTAAAAAAACAAGTATTAAAATTCTTCCCAGGAATCATCACCACCACCCGCTGCTACCTTGCGAGCTTGCATGGATGTTGCCATCGATGCGGAATCCGCACTGACGCCAACGACTGTTTTATTAGTCGCAGGTCCGCGATTGGGCAGCTTGGTAATTGTTGAAGAACGATTGCTTCTTTTCACCAGTGACGGAGCCGTCATGTGGCCGCCAGACAATTTAAAGACCGTAACCGCATGAGTTAATGTTTGCGCCTGTTCCTGCATGGATTCCGCTGCGGCTGTCGCTTCTTCCACCAGCGCTGCATTTTGCTGAGTCACTTCGTCCATCTGTGTCACGGCCTGATTCACTTGTTCAATGCCTGAACTTTGCTCCTGCGAAGCTGCAGAGATCTCACTCATGATATCCGTCACCCGTTTAACCGCGCTGACAATTTCATCCATAGTGGCGCCGGCTTCATCAACCAAGCGAGTGCCATCGGCTACTTTACTCACAGAAGCATTGATCAATTCCTTGATTTCCTTGGCCGCTGCAGCAGAGCGCTGTGCTAGCGTGCGCACTTCGGTCGCCACCACCGCAAATCCCCGCCCCTGCTCGCCGGCGCGAGCAGCTTCCACGGCGGCATTCAACGCCAGAATATTGGTCTGGAAAGCGATGCCATCAATGACACTGATAATATCCACGATCTTTTTGGAACTCTCATTGATGGAACTCATGGTTTGTACAACCTGACCAACGACAATACCGCCCTTCACTGCAATTTCAGAAGCACCCGAAGCCAGTTGATTGGCCTGGCGGGCATTATCGGCATTTTGTTTGACTGTAGACGTCAATTCTTCCATGGAAGAAGCGGTTTCTTCCAGACTGGATGCCTGTTTCTCGGTGCGCTGGCTTAAATCAGAATTACCCGCAGCAATTTCACTCGATGCAGTCGCAATTTGGTCGGTGCTCATCCGTACTTTACCGACCAAATCCACCAGATTGTCATTCATGGTTTTCAGTGCCTGCAATAAGCGACCGGTTTCATTGCTTGAATCCACTTCAATGCGACTGGTCAAGTCACCAGAGGCAACAGCGTCAGCGATATCAACCGCTTTTTTTAGCGGCACAACAATGGCACTCATTAGCAAAAATCCGAGAACAATTGCCAGTAGTATTCCCAACGCAATGACAACCCCTGTAATCATAAAAGTTTGATCGTAGTGATCCTGAGCTTTTAAAAATTCTGTCTTACTTTCATCGCGCTGCAATTGAATCAGCTTCAGCATGGTTTCATGAACCGCATCAAATTTCGCACCGGCATCACCGATCATATTGACAACCGCGCCATCATAATCGCCCGCGGCCGCCAGACTCATTGTGCGATTGCGCGAATCGGTATAAATCTTCCAGCGCTGAGCAGAAGTTTCAGCCAAAGTCGCTTCCAAAGGTGTCAAGTTAGTTGCCATGTATTTTTTCCAGGCCGTAGCAATCTCAGCGTCGCGCTGATCAGTCATCGCTTGCCGCTCTTTGACCAATTCAGCCTTTCTCCCGTATGCGGATATGGCTGCATTCAGACGCCCACGTTGCATACCATCCAGAACCAAACTCAGATCCCCCAAGGGTACCGTACGATCTTCATAAACGCCTTTAAAGGAATGATTAGTTTGATTCAATCCATATACTGAGAAAGTGCCTATACCCATCAACAACAGTGATAAGAAACTGATCACGATTACTAATTGCGATTTTATTGTCATATTTTTAAACACTATAACCTCCGTTCATTTCTGACTAAGAATAGACATTCAATTAATTAATACTTTTCTCAATCAGACCCATATCACTGCTACTCATCAACTTCTCGATATCAATCAATATCAGCATACGCTCATCAACTGTTCCCAATCCCATGATGTATTCGGTATCAATTACTGAACCAAATCCCGGTGTTGGGCGCATTTGATCCGCACCAAGACTAATGACATCAGAAACACCATCCACCACTATTCCCATGACACGTCCGTCCAGATTTAAAATAATTACCACGGTAAACTGATCATAATCCGCGTTGCCCAACCTGAATTTGATCCTCATGTCGATAATCGGAACAATGATGCCACGCAGATTGACCACCCCTTTGATAAACTCAGGCGCATTGGCGATTCGTGTGATCGAATCGTAGCCACGAATCTCTTGTACCTTGAGGATCTCGATTCCATATTCTTCCTTTCCCAAACGAAAAGTTAGGAATTCGTTGACCCCCTGACTGGTTGTAGAACTTGCTGACGCCGCTATCGTAGTCATTGTTTGCTCCTGTAGCATAGTTGATATTCCTCTTATCTAAGATAAAGCCTTGAATAACCACTTACTGATGAGTAAGTATCTTTATATACAGGAACGCTCTACGACATCAGAAATATCTTCTTTAAAGACTCTTCTAATTATAGTGATGCTTAGGATGAGGAAAGACGGGAATAAAGCGTGAAAACCGGATCATATCTTGGATAGCATCCGACACCTTTTGGTTGGTTAATTTCTCATACGAAATGCAGACTGATCAATTTTCAATAAAAAATGAATCGTCAGTTTATGACATGAAAATCCATGCTATAAATTAGCTTTTATTGATAAGGTAAGAAAGATGATCATTGAGGGTATGAATCATTTCACGGTTTTGAGCAGTGATCTGGACAGAAGCAAAGCGTTTTATATCGGAATACTGGGACTGACGGAAGGCTATCGCCCGCCATTCTCGTTTCCAGGTGCATGGTTATATGCTGGCAATCAGGCCATTCTGCATATCATGGCCGGAAAACCAGTGCCCTCTCAAGCTGCCGGAGTGATTGATCACATGGCCTTTACTGCCAGCAATCTGCAAGCTGTGGTGGATAGCTTAAAGCAACATGGCATTAACTTTAAGTTGAACCGCTTAAAAGATCTGGAGAGCTGGCAATTATTCTGCCATGACCCTGACGGTGCAAAAGTGGAATTGGATTTCCCGGCCAGCGAACCTGATCCCCGATAGTGATGGTTTATTTCTTACAGTTTGGTTTTTTACCTGCCGCGCGTGCTTGCTGCATGATTTTCATCATTTTGGGAAGATGTGCTCGTAAATCATCAATGCGTGTTGCATGCGATGGGTGAGTCGATAAAAATTCGACAGGTTGCGGTCCTTGACTGGCTTGTGCCATTTTCTGCCACAGGGTTACACTCTCAGAAGGATCAAATCCTGCTTTGGCCATCAATTCCAAACCAATCGTGTCGGCCTCACTTTCATGCAATCGACTGAACGGCATAATCAATCCATATTGCGCTCCAATACCGAGCATACTCAGGGCAGTTTGCCCTAATGGCGTCTGCGGTGCAGCTACTGCAGCAATCAATGAAACACCCATTTGCGCCCCCAGTTTTTGTGACATCCTTTCATTGCTATGTCGAGCCAGCACATGCCCAATTTCATGACCTATCACAGACGCAAGTTGATCCTGATTAGTCACTAAATCAACCAATCCTGTGTGTACGCCAATTTTATTTCCGGGTAAAGCAAAAGCATTCAGCGTCTTATCTTCAAACACAACCACTTCCCAATTACCGCCCACTTCACGCGTAATGGCTGTGGCAATACAACGCACAAATTCATTTTCCTGCCCATTTTGATTGATCGCCTTTTCATGCTTCAAATCCGAAAAGGCTTGCAGACCCATTGCATTCAGCTCGCTATCCGGCATAAAAGCCAACTGACTTCTTCCTGTCGGAGTCGTCGCGCAGGCCGTGAGAAAAAAGATCATTAATGGGATGGATATCCGTCTGAGTGTCATCATCAATTGTTTCCTTTCATTAGAGTGCCCAGCTTCAGCAATTATTCTTACTAAATTATTTTTAAATCAAAAACGTACGGTCATCATTGCATAAATAATGGCAACATGCTGATTACTTTGTTATGGCGTATTGAATGTATGATATAACGCTTTTTTCAACCAGATAAAGGGGAATCTAACATGGGCGATCGCGTTTATAAGATTATCGAAATTGTCGGTTCATCAACCAAAAGCAGTGATGACGCCATTCAACAAGCCATTGCCAAAGCCAGCGAAAGTCTGCGCAACCTGGATTGGTTTGAAGTGGTAGAGACCCGTGGACATATTGTTGATGCCAAAATTGCACACTACCAGGTAAAAATTAAGGTAGGCTTTCGCCTGGATTAATCATTTAGATCCAAGATTGTCCGTCTATTCGTTCATCGACAGGGTCGAACAATCTTGGAATGCCTAACCGCTCAATGAGCACCGATAACTGCTAATTTGTCAAACCACCGCACAATTCCACTCCAGCCAGTCTCCCGTTAAACTGAAATCACAGCCACCCCGTGTACAGATCGCAATGAACGCCACAACACTGCTATCATTTCCAGCGTACAATCACGCATCCCCGTGTGTCGTTTGATATAACACCTATTGCATACATTTCAAAACATCGTTCATTCATCTATTTTCAGGAATTTAAATGATCAAAGGTAAAAAATATGATTTCAGAATCAATCAGATGGATGCTTCCTGGACGGTAGAAATTATCAGAAAAGTCACTTCCAAGAAAACCATCGTTTCCAAGCGCCAAAGTGGATTCACTTCTGAAGCTGAGGCTCAGGAATGGGGGCAGAAGGAACTGAAGGTATTTCTGCAAAACCTGCATGAGCAAAATAAACGCCGCTCCCATCAGAAAGAACAGAAGTCTATTCAATAATAGACACAATCCGCCCAAAAACTTCACGGTATAATTCATTTTTTACAGCAAGAAAAGTAAATTCCATGCAAGAAAAATATCATCCCCAGGAAATCGAAAAAAACGCACAGC
>Ga0138256_10007699_pt1 | contig 11338 bp, 9 predicted proteins | sample KNB2016incub_MG_FD_105486 | JGI IMG/M metagenome (GOLD analysis project Ga0138256, IMG submission 105486) | Active sludge microbial communities from wastewater in Klosterneuburg, Austria - KNB2014incub_MG | ecosystem: Engineered > WWTP > Activated sludge > Unclassified | place: Austria...
CGCTCGTCTGCGGCAAGGACGGTGGCATTCTGGATGATGTGCTGATCTATCGTTTTCTCGATCGATGGGAATTGGTCGTCAATGCCTCCAATCGCGAAAAGATCGTCAGCTGGCTCAAACATTGTGCCGGCTTTGCGGCAGTTGAGTTCACGGACATCACTCTATCGACCGGGATGATCGCCGTACAGGGCTCGAAGGCATTGACACTCGTTAACGAAGCGATCGGCACTGACTTGTCGGGCATGAAATACTACACGGCGAAGGACGCGGAGTTTCTGGGAACCAGTGGTGTAATTTCGCGAACTGGGTACACAGGCGAAGACGGCTTCGAACTGGTCATGCCTTCCGCCAATGCGGAACGAGTCTGGCAGACACTGTTTGAGTTCGGTGCAAAACACGGCATCATCGCTGCGGGACTCGGTTGCCGCGATACACTGCGACTGGAAGCAGCCATGCCACTTTACGGACATGAGCTGAATGAAACGATCGACCCACTCACCGCAGGCCTGCAGTTCGCCGTGAAATTCAATAAACCAGAGTACCCTGGCAAGGCCGCCCTGGAGTTGATCAAATCACAGGGCGTCAAAATGGCTCGCGTCGGCCTTGTACTCGAAGGTCGCCGCATCGCAAGAGAAGAGTCGGCCATTCAGATCAATGGTCAGGATGTCGGCAAAGTGACATCAGGCACATTTTCCCCGACGCTCCAAAAAGTCATCGCGATGGCCTATGTGCCCGTCGAGTCCGCATCACCGGGCACTGCAGTGGACGTCAACCTTCGCGGCACGCTCGTCCCTGCGAAGATCGTGCCCCTGCCGTTCTACAAGCGAAATGTGTGAGTCCCTGTACTCGTTCCAGGGCTCCTGCCCTGGAACGCACTGCCCGGAGGCCCCTGCCTCCGCCGTTTCCTACCCGGGAGGCAGGAGCCTCCAAAGCAGGGTGTTCCGAGGCTGGAGCCTCGGAACAAGACCCCTCAATCCACTCACAAGAATCGAGGTTCCGAGGATCGGCAGGGTTCGCTAAAATCTGCCCTTCAAATTCTTCACTTCTATTCCTCAGGTATTCAAGATGGCCGACCGAGACTACAGCGCGCATCAGCAAAAAATTATTAAGCGTTACTACGACAACAAAGATCAAATCGATGAGCAACGACTCGCCGAATTGGTGACAAATCTCTATCTCGCTCCACCGAAAAAGCAGGCGAAGATGTGGGAGTCTGCGGAAGAGCTCATGACGCGGATGAAAATTCCCGCCAGCCGCATCGCGCATGTTATGCAAGCCAAAGACGCGGCGGTCCTGGCGAAAGTTGTCGAAGAACTCGACAAAGGTATTCTGAAACGCGGCTGAGCCATGTAGGTCCTGCCTGCCGGGCAGGACTTCGCCTCCTGCCACGATCAGCGATCCAGGACGAACCAATCACCAGACAACCGTCGTCGTAGATCGAGTAGTTGTCCCAAACGTGGTTCGCCTTGCGGCGAAAGTCCTTTCCGGCAGAAAGGACCTACTTTTCAAGATCCCAAAGATTACATGTTGCCTCGTAAACTCACGGTTCTCCAGGTTCTCCCGGCTCTCGAAGGCGGCGGTGTGGAACGAGGTGTCCTGGAAGTTGGCGAAGCTCTCATTGCGGCCGGGCATCGTTCGCTTGTTGTCTCCGCAGGCGGGCGGATGGTTGCAGAATTGACGGGCGGCGGCAGTGAACACTTTGAAAGGCATCTGGGCGCGAAGTCGCCGTTGACGCTGCGACATGTCCCGTGGCTGCGACGCTTGATGGTCGAGCAGCGGGTTGACCTTGTCGATATTCATTCGCGGATGCCAGGCTGGCTCGCATGGCTGGCCTGGAAAAGTCTGCCAAAATCAAAACGCCCGGCCTTCATTTCCACTCTGCACGGACTGCATTCTACCGGCCACTACAGCAGTGTCATGTGTCGAGGCGAACACGTCATCGTGGTGTCGAATACGGTGCTTGAATATGTCCGAAAGAATTACTCATTCGTTCCGGAAGACCGACTGCATCTGATTCATCGTGGCATCGACAGCGACGCCTATCCGCGTGGCTTTGAGCCGAATGACGCGTGGTGTTCCATGTTCTTCGAACAGTTTCCACAGACAATTGATCAGCCCCTGTTAACGCTGGCTGGCCGAATTACACGATTGAAAGGTCACGAAGATCTGCTCAAACTCATTGCGAGACTGCGAGACCGCAACATTGCGGCGCACGCCTTGATCGTCGGTGGCACGGATCCCCGCAAGACAGCGTACGCAGACGAAATGAAGGCTCTGGTGTCTTCACTGGACATTGACGACCGAGTGACGTTTACAGGACAGCGTTCCGATCTAAAGCAGATCTACGCGATTTCCTCCATCGTGTTCTCCCTGTCATCGACACCGGAATCATTTGGTCGGACGGTCGCGGAAGCACTGTCGATTGGCACCCCGGTCATTGGCTACAACCACGGCGGAGTGTCCGAGATCCTTGCCGCTCAGTTTCCCGAGGGAGCTGTGGAATCCGGCAACCTCGATGCGTTGACGGAAAAAGTCGCCTGGCTGCTCACCCAGGCACCTCGCCCCGTGCCGGAGCCCAACGTTTTTGAAAAGCAGACGATGCTAAACAAGACGCTGGAGGTTTATGACGTCGTGCTGGAAGCGAAGCGATAGTCGTCGTTCGCTCCGCGAACGAAACGAAAGCACTTTCGCAGTCCGTTTCGTTCGCGGCGCGAACGACGACTATTTCACTTTGCATACAATTCGGCAAATGCCTGGCGGTACGGAAGTTCGTCTTTCGGAAACAGGGAATCAAACGTCGAATCCGCAGCAGCTCCTTTTTGAAAGCGGCGTTTTTCGAAGATCGGCATCGTGTGTCCCGTGATTTGTTCGATACCGCGGCGGACAACTTCGCCCTTCAAATCATAGAGCTTGTCATGGTCCCATTCGGTAAGTTCGATGAATGGGATGCCTTCGGAGACCTCAATCACATTGGGCAATGCGAAGGGACTGAATTCTCGGAAACCGAGTGTCGCCGCCGGAGCCCATGAACGAACATGACCTCGGCTTTGACCGCCGCTGTACGTCAACGAGTGCTTCACGGCGTTCACGCCCCAGCCTTCGTGATAGAGCAGGGGATTGTTCAGCACACTGCGGATGGTCAGTTCGCTGTTTTCCTCGATCGGATAATCCTTCAGGTTTTCATCGCCGCCATCACCGTCAGCAAGATATTTCCAATCCGGATAGCGATTGCGGATTTCGCGGCACAGAGCGAGTGACATGGCAGCAGACTGCACGTCGAGCGGCTTATAGTCTTCGATGACCTTGACGGCTTCACGATAATCGACCGCAGAGCTCGGCACGTCGATCCCTTCCAGGAACAGTCCCAGATCCAGAGCCGACAGAAACTCGTGCGCCTGCGCAGCATCCTGTCCTTTCGAATCAAGCGACAATGTAAAAGCCTTCAGGCGTCCGGGGGATTCGCCGCGTTTCAGCATCGCGTCGTAGATCGCAAGGAAGACAGCGCCACTGTCAATGCCGCCGCTGAACAGAACTCCAATTGGTTCGGTCACCGGGATCTGATCGAGCCAGCGATAAATTTCCTGCTGCATTGCGCCTATGTAAGCTCGGCCGATTTCATCCAGATTATTGCTGAGGTGATTTCGCTGAGGTGTAAAGAAACGAGTGCATGACGGACTTGGGTCCGGACAGCCAATCAAAGCCAGTTCCAGAATATGATGGGCTGGCACCATGCGTGTGTAGGATGGATGAAACTGCTCGGCGAGGCCTTCACGTTTCAGCCAGTCAGCGATTTCGTCGATTCGTTCTGCGACGATCAAACACGGTCCGGCAACCTGCTTGGCCAGAAAGTAACGCATCGGCCGACCAATGGACCGCGCCATGCGAATGATGTGGCCGTTCTGATGCACGAGGGCAAATTGCCCATCGATCTCCTGCACTTTGGTCAGATCACCGGAACCCAACCGAGCGATGGCGTCGTCCACGGTCATGTTAAAAATTGTATTGGCAGTCGGGTCAAGGAGGTTGACGAAGCGTTCGACGTAGGCATGAGCGTGCATAAGTTAGATTCCAGCAAGAAAGGCGAGTGGGCTTCCGTCCGTGAAAAAAAATCAAACAAGGTCGCTTCGTTCACGCCAAAAACGGAGCGACTGCCGCCACCACCACTTTCATCGACTGGTCGATCAATGTCAGTGCGTCTTTGGTTTCCGGTGCCTCGGCGATGATTCGAATAATCGGTTCTGTATTGCTCGCTCGCACCTGGACCCAGCGGTCGGCCCAGTCGAGCCGCAAGCCGTCACCGTCGCGTGCTTCTGCATCGGGAAAGGCGTTTCGCAGCGCATCGCACGCCGTCGGAACAGCGCTGGCCGGACACGTAATCTTGTCTTTGACGATCGTGTAGAACGGCAGCGAATCCGCCCACTTCGCCAGCGTCTTCTTTTTATCAGTCATCCCGGCCAGCACATAAGCCATCGAAACCAGACTGTCCCGCACATATCCAACCAGCGGTTCAATGACGCCACCGTTACCTTCGCCTCCCAGGACGGCATTGACAGACCGCATTTTTGCGCAGACGTGCGCTTCTCCGACAAAGCTGCGATGAAACTGACAGTCGTGTTTTGCGGCAATGTCCGCAGTGACTCGACTGGTGGAACCGTTGACTACAAACGGTCCCTTACGGCGTTCCAGGACAAAATCCGCGGCCAGAGCCAGTGTCAGCTCTTCGCCGATGTAGCGTCCTTCATTATCGACAATTGCCATCCGATCAGCATCGGGATCCTGCGCAAATCCGGCATGAGCCTTATGCTGAATGACGGCTTTGCAAAGATCACCGAGATTCTTTTCCGTGGGCTCCGGAATATGTTCGAAGCGACCGTCCGGAGTTCCACCGAGCACCACGACTTCGCAGCCGAGAGCTTCCAGCAGTCGAGGACCGCAGGTGGCTCCGGAACCGTGATTGCAGTCCAGTACCACACGATATTTCTTCTTACGAATCGCATCAACATCGACCAGTGAAAGAACCTTGTCGATGTGCGGCTTTGCTGGATCGACTAACGGTGTCACCTTGCCAAGTCCCGCCCAGTCCTTCCAGGTAATTTCTTCGGATTCAAGAATTGAAAGCAGTTGCTGTCCAAGTTCTCGATTGAAGACCGAGCCATCCGGCGCGAAGGGTTTGAGCCCATTCCACTCGATCGGATTATGACTGGCCGTAATTTGCAGACCACCTGCTGCGTTATGATGCCGCACCAAAACGCCGCATGTTGGCGTTGTGCAGATTCCAGCATCCAGAACCTCACACCCGGTCGCCATTAACCCGGAGATAACAGCGTGCTGAATCATGGGGCCGGTTGATCGACCATCGCGAGCGACTACAACCTTGCCACCACAGAAAATCGTGCCAAGGGCGGCAGCAAACCGCGTGATGTAGATGGGATCGAGACCATCTCCGACGATGCCTCGCAGGCCGGAAATGCTGAGTATGCGATTCGTCACCAATGTCTCCTGACTGTACCTCTTGTAGCTTGGACATTCCTGTCCGCGCCGCTGCCACAAATCGCGGCGCAGCAAATGAATTTGCCAAGCCAGCGTACTCCGGAAAGCTGTCGTTTCACGGCAGTGGACGGACAAGAATGTCCATCCTACAGGAAAGCAGCGCAGCAAAAAAGCCGTCTGAGATCAGACGGCTTTCGGAGTTCTGGCTTGCCCGGAGGTTGCTGATTATTCTTCAGCAACGAAGGGAAGCAGACCGATAAAGCGCGCACGCAGAACGGCTGTGCGGACAGCTCGCTGGTACAGCGCCGACGTTCCAGTGCGGCGACGCGGCAAAATTCGTCCTTCGCGATCGATCAAAGTTCGCAGCGTTTTCAGATCTTTGTAATCCACGTAAACCGGACGCGGCACTGACCCATGACCAGAAAACTGGCAGGTCATCTTTTTCTTTTTCAGACGAGCGCGGCGTTTACGAAGTTTCTTCAGATCAGCGCGGGAAATTGTAGCCATGAATAACAAATCACTTTCAGAAAACACCAAACTGCGGGCAAAACCCCCGTGAAGCTCGTACCAAGCTGGAAAGCCAACGAACCGCCCGACGGACCGGGAATTGATCCCGGCGGGGAAACGAAGAGACGCAGTGTAATTCGGCAATCGCCCACCGACAACACTATCCGCAGTCTCATTTCGCTTTTGGAGAATCTGGAACGACCGGCTGCTCAGACCGCCTCTGTCCCGGTTTCGCCCGTGCGAATACGAACAATTTGCTCAAGACTGGACACAAAAATCTTGCCGTCGCCAATCTGGCCGGTTCGGGCGGCTTCGCAAATCGCGTTGATTGCGCCTTCCACTTCGTTGTCATTCACTACGACTTCCAACTTCACCTTTGGCATAAAATCCACAGTGTATTCGGCCCCTCGGTAAGTCTCTTTGTGACCTCGCTGACGACCAAATCCACGCACTTCCGATACCGTCATCCCCTGGACGCCGATGCTGGTCAGCTTTGTTTTAACGTCTTCCAGCTTGTAATGACGGATAACTGCCTCAAGCTTCTTCATGATCGCTGCCTCACCCCTTCACATCACTTGATCAAATCTAAAAACTACTTTTACCCCCAACGACGTCAGGGAAACTTGTACTGTACATTTCACAGAAAGACCAGCCATTCCCTGACCGGGACTTTAAAAACCCAACAGCACCGCCGATGCAAAGAGGCGTCTCCTAGCTGTACAAGAAACTGGCACAGCAACTACCATGCCGCATCTCAGATGCAGCTGAATTCGTAGACTCAAATGATAAACTGCCTGAATCGTAAGCAATGTGCCTGCTGAGCAAACAGCATAACAACCAAGTAGGTTTGAGCAGATTCCCGTCAGATGCGCGAATTCAGTGAAATCGAATCGATGTTTCGCCAGGAGAACTTCGTATTTCGAGTCGCAGACCTGGAAGCCTGAAACCGTCCGTCGCTTGTCCAAGTCAGACTCCTCATGCACTTTTCGATTATTCTTGTTCTCTCAGGATTCATCGCCGGAAGAATCGCCGCTGTCTGGGCTGTATCCATGATTGATGAGGCCATTCCGACTGGACTACGAGCGTGCCGTTCGTGCCAGCAGCGATTCGACGTCGTTCGCCAGTTGCTGTCGCTGATGGTTCGGATCCGGTGCGGGAACTGTCGGCACATTGATGGATTTTGGCCGCTCGCTGCATCCGTTTTTACAGCAGCGGCGTTTTCGATTTTCGCGTGGCTGCTGGTGGACCACGCCTGTCAGGCGGTGGCGGAAGTGCCGTCAATACCGCTCTGGCAAAACCGACTGCCGTTTCACCTGCTGTTTATCTTTTTCCTCACGACAGCGACGATCACGGACCTGCTGGATTATGTGATTCCGGATGCAATCATCGTACTCGGCACTCTCAGCGCGATCACATTTGCGACGCTGAGCGGCGAACTGCAGATGATCCATGTGTGGGTTGACTGGGATTACGAATTGGTAACGCTCTACGGTCCCTGGCTTCCTGACTGGATGAAACAACACCAACATCTGCATGGACTTGCCTGGAGTCTCAGCGGCTTGTTCACCGGTGCCGGAATCATGTGGGCTGGACGTCTCGCGGCACATCTGATTCTCAGAATGCCTGCGATCGGCTTCGGCGACGTGACACTTATGGCCATGATTGGCGCTTTCATGGGTTGGCAACCGACCTTGTGTGTTCTGGCAATCGCGCCTCTCGCGGGACTTGCCCTCGGTCTCGGAGGCCGCATCATCACCGGTCGCAGCTTTGTCGCGTTCGGCCCCTATCTTTGCTTCGCGGCTTTCATCGTTCTGTGTACCTGGCGTTGGCTGTGGGAAGGGCTGCAGCTCAAGATTATTTTCAGTCATTGGCCGACGATCGCCGGAATGGTGGCCGGTGCATTCGCCGCGTACTGCCTGCTACTCTTGGGTCTGCGGATCTTTAAGGCGATGCCAGCGGAAAAGCTGCGTCGATAGACTGGTGCTCTGTCAGTAGTGTGTTGAGAGATCGGGTGGCCGGGGCTGGACTGAGCGGAGCGAAGGAAGCCCCGGGGTTTCGAGCTGCGCTCTCCAACCCCGGCCACCCATCATTCCTTGAATGACAGAGCTTTAGACGAGAGTCGCTCAATGATTCACAAACGGTTCCTACGCCAGCACGTCCTTCACAACGGTGCCTTCGACGTCCGTCAGACGTCGTTCGAGTCCGTTGTAGTAGAAGGTCAGCCGCTCATGATCGAGCCCCAGCAGATGCAGGATCGTGGCGTGAAAGTCATGGACCGTGACGATGTTTTCGACCGCCTTGTAGCCGAAGTCATCGGTCGAGCCGTAGCTGAACGGCGCTTTGACTCCGGCTCCGGCAAGCCAGCAGGTAAAGCCTTCCGGATTGTGGTCACGGCCACTCGCACCTTTTTGGAACGTTGGCATGCGACCGAATTCGGTACACCACACGACCAGCGTGTCTTTCAATAGTCCGCGTTGTTTCAGGTCGGTGATCAGCGCCGCCGTGGGCTGGTCCAGCGCAGGACCGTGAATGCTGTACTGCTGTTCGAGGGCTTTGTGTCCGTCCCAATTGCTGACGCCTTCTCCACCCGTCTGGTAGGCTCCGTTGAATAACTGCACAAAGCGAACACCCTGTTCCAGCAGTCGGCGAGCAAGAATGCAGTTCTTTGCGTAGGCGGCCTTTAACGAGTTCTCCGTATCGTCAGCTCCATACATCGCAAGCGTGGATGCGGATTCCGTCGAGAGATCACGGACTTCCGGGATGCTAAGCTGCATCTTTGCGGCCAGTTCGTAGCTCGAAATCCTCGCCGCGAGTTCCGTGTCGCCGGGGAATCTTTCGAGATGCCGATCGTTGAGCCGTTTCAGAAAATCACGCGTCTTCGCGTCCGCAGATTCCGAAATGGATTCCGGCCTCGCCAGATTGCGAATCGGCTTTGAGGTATTGAAATCGGTCCCCTGAAACGCGGCAGGAAGAAATCCCGGTCCCCAGTTGTTCACCGAATTCTGGGGCGTACCGCGCGGATCGGGAATGGCGACATACGCCGGCAAGTTTTCATTTTCTGTTCCAAGGGCATACGACGTCCAGGCTCCGATGCTGGGAAATCCATCCAGCGTGAATCCCGTGGACATGTAGTTTTCGCCAGGACCATGCGTGTTCGTCTTACCCTTGATCGAGTGAATAAAGCAAATGTCGTCCGCCAGCGAGCCGAGATGCGGAACAAGATCGGAAATCATTTTTCCGCTTTCCCCGCGCGGCTGAAATTTCCAGGGACTTTGAGTCACATTACCCTGCTCTCCCTGGAACGTAATCAGCTTGTCGGCACCAGGTAACGGCTGGCCGTGTCGAGCAATCAGCTCCGGCTTGTAATCAAACGTGTCGAGGTGACTGCATGCTCCCGAGCAAAAAATCACCACGACTCGTTTCGCCGCTGCCGGAAAATGCGGTTGCCGCGAGGCAAACGGATGGGCAGGATCGATCTCGGGCCGAATGGGTTTTCTACCGCCAACCGTGCCGGGCCGCGATTCGTCCCCCTTCAGCAGTCCCTGCTCCGCCAGCATCATTGCCAGGGCGATGCTGCTAAGTCCAGTGCCTGTGTGGTCGAGGAAACTTCGGCGGTTGAGCGGATGATGGCCGGTGATTGTTGCTGCATTCATGATATACACCGATGTCGCTTTTGCGTTCCCGTCGGCGGAGCGACGGGCGTACTGTACAGCCGTCGCTCCGCCGACGGGATTCTCCCCCTACATCTCTCGCGAGAAATGCAGAAACGTCCCCGGTTTCAACGCCGCCTTCACCGGATTCTGTGCAATGTAATCCCGGAGATAATGAAATTGCGCTTCACTGCGGACGAGATGATCAAACTGATCCGTTTGCCAGAACTGTCCAAACAGATCTCCCTGCGGCGGAGCGGCAGTTGAACGGCTTTTCAATTGACGTCGCTGTGCGCGATGGATTTTCGTCGCCGTAAAATGTTTCCACGATGTGCATTGTTCCAGCAGCAAGGACTGCGTTCGGAACGCAGCCAAAAAGTGGACATGGTTTGGCATGATGATCGCGTCGGTGAGTACTGTTCGATCACCTTCGAAGTGCAGTAAACTGTCGCGCACGGACTGAGCGAATTCCGGCACCTTCAGTTCGCACGTTCCAGCGGACTCATCCAGACGACGATCCCAGGCGAAAAACAGTGACCACCGGACGCGACCTCTTTTCGCTGGGGGCAGTTTGCTGATCTCGCTTTTCCAATCGGAGTTTGGGTCAATTCCCAAATCAATCAACATCGCGTCCCGCTCAGACTGCCATTCCGCGATTACGGCCCGTGGAAGTGAATCTGCTAATCGCCAGGTGACGAACGTGATGGTTGCCGCCTGTGTCCAGTGCGGCAAATGCTTCCACACGATCGTAAAGTCGTCGTCGCGTTCGAAGAATCGCAGATCGTCGATGCTGAAGTCGCTCATGTTTTTTGTCCTTTCGACGCGAGAGAAGAAATCCCGTCGGCGGAGCGACGGGTGTACAGTACACCCGTCGCTCCGCCGACGGGAACTCTATTCCAAAAACACGAACTCGTTACCGTTCAACATCGCCCGACAAAACGCCGCGAGGCCTTCTGCAGCAATAAACTCTTGAGACTCAGTCAATTCAGCCGAATCAGGTTCACGACTGCAACACAGCCAGAAAGCTCTCGAAATCTGCCGCGAAAGATCATCGCCGGAATCACGCTGCAGCCGGTCCGCCATCAGTTGCGACTGCTGTAGCACGAACGAACTGTTGAACAGATTCAGAGCCTGAAGCGGAGTTGTCGAACGGCTGCGTTTCGGAACCGCCGTCGCGGCATCCGGGCAATCGAAGATGCCAAAGACGGACTCTCTCTCGAGCCGCACTTTGGTCATATAAATCATTCTGCGCCAGTCTTCCGGACCATATTTCTTCTTTGGAAAATAGTGGCGGACATTTTCCTGTTCGACCTCGAAACCGCTGAACCCGGGACCGTACATACGATCGTCCAGCACACCAGTCACAGCCAGAATGCTGTCGCGGATGGCTTCAGCTTCCAGACGGCGTGGAGGAAATCGCCACCACCATTCCGTCGCACCGTCGGCCTGCAATGCGTCCGCACGAGGGCGGCTGCTTTGTCGATACGTGGACGAGTTCAAAATCAGGCGATGCACATGCTTGAGCGACCAGTTGTAATTCATGAGTTCCCGCGCCAGCCAGTCGAGCAATTCCGGATGAGTCGGCGCAACTCCGGCAGCACCGAAATCACTTGGCGTAGCGACTAGCCCTTTGCCCATGTGAAACTGCCACAATCGATTGACGATCACGCGCGAAGTGAGCGGATTGGCTC
>Ga0138256_10007701_pt1 | contig 11338 bp, 5 predicted proteins | sample KNB2016incub_MG_FD_105486 | JGI IMG/M metagenome (GOLD analysis project Ga0138256, IMG submission 105486) | Active sludge microbial communities from wastewater in Klosterneuburg, Austria - KNB2014incub_MG | ecosystem: Engineered > WWTP > Activated sludge > Unclassified | place: Austria...
GTACTTGGAACAGATCCATGCAGGCAAACCACTATAAATCTGTTCTGTGCCTGATCGTAGATGATTCTGGGATCAAACATACTCGAACCGAGACCTAAAATTTTGTAAAAATCTGCAAATGAACGATTGAAAGTCACTTTACCATCCGGCATGGTGAATATCATGGTGGAATTGATGCCCGAAACCACAAAACCATTTCTTGATACAGCCATTGTATTATCCATCGGAATACTATTGCCCCGGATATTCCCTCTGAAGTTATTGAAAAGAACAGGAGCCTGTGCCAAACTCCGGGACGAAACTTTGACTTCATCATTGCTTTTTATCCGATTATTCCTGACAGCGTTGGCTTCATCTTTCAATCTTTTGAATTCTTCCCTGGTCCACGGACCATTATGATAGTAAGTTGATAAATTCTTCAGTGCAATATTCCAATCTTCCTTAATATCTTTTGGAAACAACGACCCATCACTAGGAGTAGTAAAGAGTTTAGACCCTTTGTGGATGACCTGATCTTTATCATCAACACGCGGAATAACCATCCTTGATTTTTGGGCATCTGCAATGATAAAACTATAGAAAAATACGGAAAAAAATAAAAGTTGGCGCATACGAAGTGGTTAAATAATCAATGGGTGCTTCTTAAAATTACAACAAAGGTAATTTAAAGAGCGAAACAAATAACTCAAAAAAGAAAAGTATGTTTAAACTTTTGTGCTGAACTTATGTAAAATGTCTTTTGGAATGTTAAATACTTAATGATGATTCATGTAGAAGATTACCTATAGACCTACCACCTATGAATGAAACATCTTTCATTTCCTATCATAAAAAAACAAGAAGAATAAACTTGCTTGCATATACGCTATCGATTTCCGAAATACAATTTGATACAGGTAATGAGTCATAAACCTGTGGCCCATTCAGTTATTATCAATTGACATTGATTCTGAAGTAGTTAAAAGATGTAAGCATGTTAAGTCACATCTATTCCTAATGTACAAACCTGGGGACGATTCTTATCAAAATAATAGAATCAAACAAAGTTTTAACTATAGAAATCTCACCAATCTGCCATCTATCATGAAGAATTCAGAGAAGTCTGACTATGTTTGGTAATTAAATTTAGGATAGTGCCTGACTTTGGTGGATTCATACAATACATCTTTATTACCTGGTTCAATTCCATTTTCCATCAACTTATGTGTTAAATCTACTGCTATACACAACTTACCATGTAAACATTGAAACAATATGTTATAAATAACTATTGTTTTTTTGTGTCAAATGATACCAAATTACATTACAATGTGTTACATTTGTATCAAAATAGCGCAAATTAACGTACCTTAACAAGTATGTTGCTATTTTTAACCAACCTAAGGCGCTCAAATATAATCAAACTCAATTAGATTACTCAACAGTGCAGTGTCTTCATTCACAATGATAAATAGTAACATAAGAGATTAAACACAGTCAAGCATAATGCTTTTGGCATTAAACTTGATTTTGTATAAAAATAAAAGGCTCCCCACATGGTGGAGAGCCTGACACGCAGCTTGAATAGCCAAGTTTACAGACCAACTATTCAACTGTTTCAGAAGTAGGAGAAGATACTTGTAATCGAACAGGTCTTCTCCTGTCTTTTTTACGCGTACCTCCTGCTGCCATGTACTCAGAGCTGTTATAGCCGTACTTCACTGAAACTGCACGTTGGTAAATGTCACTCATATCATTGAGTTCACGTTCCATATCACGCAATTCAGCCCGTACCACTTCCATCTCCGAAGCTTTGTTCAACACTTCCAACAATTTTGCATCTACTGCATCAATTGATGTTTTGTATTGGACAATGCTCAAACCATTTCCCAGATCAAGCTGTGGATCGATACTAACCAATCCGCTCCATCTGCTCCTGGCCATGTCAAGTGCTGAAGATTTTCTTCTGATTTTCATTGTGTTTGAAAATTTAGAAATCATCAAATCCCTCCCCACTCTTAATATCCTTAGATGCGGGAGGATCAACACCCAACGATATATCTTTATATATCATCATATTTAATCCTTTCAGATACTGGCATTGCAAAGATAGCACATCTTTTCGTATTGTTATATGTAAAATATTTCAGTATAACAAAATTTCACCCAAAAAATGTCTTTTTGTTGTATTTTTTATTCAAGCCAAATATCATTAGATATTGTTAATCAGCATATTAAATATGGGTATCTGAACTGAATTAATCGGAAATATGGAAAAATATTTTAATATATTTTATACATAATTATTTATGTAATATGTAAAAGTTATTTGATAATGCTCTTATTTACCCATCGAATTATCGAAATCAAGAACTCAGATGTTCAATATATTTTCGATAATTTGAATATTCGGTACATACACAGCCACATCGCAAAAGAGATTTTGGATATCCAATACCTGATTTTCTATGTCCAAAAGTAGATATCCTGTATCCATAATGTGATAAAGAACAATTCAAAAGAGATTACTGTAATCCATGATCTGATTTTCTATATACGAAAGGAGATAAGTTATGTCTATTACCTGATATTGTATCTGCAAAAAGGGATATCGGATATCCACAAAGGGATTTTCTTTATCCATTATCTGATTTTCTATATTCAAAAGCTGATAACCTATATTGGAAAAGGGATATTTGATATCCAAAAGGAGATTTTCTATATTCAAAAGCTGATTTTGTATGTTAAAAAAGGGATAATGGATATCGACAAAGGAGTTTTCTATATTCAATATCTTATTTTCTATGTCCGAAAAGAGATATGTTCTTTCCAATACTAGATAATTGATTTCGCAATTGGGTTTTTATTCTTTTATTCGAAAAAATAAATATAAACACTTTAAATCAAAAGCTTCAAAATTCTGAAATTTACAAAATACTCTTTATTTCTACGAATAATACTCCAAAGCCTGCACTTAATAGATAGCCATAATTTGTGCTCGGATACAGCCATACTTTTGTAATGTATTTAATCACAAACAAAAAATGGTTTACCATGAAAAACATCAAATTTATTATTCTCCTGATTTCAACTGTGTTATCTTTGTCATCCACCGCTCAAAATGAGGATCGTCCTGTCAAAACAGAGGCTCCTTACTTTAAATCTCTAAAAAGCGATATGGAATTGGATGATCTGCCTTTAAAATCTACAGAAGCTACTGTGAAAATTACTGGTATGATTGCCGACGTTACCATCGAACAAACCTATAACAATGCAGGGTCAAAGCCATTGGAAGCAGTCTATGTATTTCCAATGTCGGATCGTTCAGCAGTGTATAGTCTGGAGATGCATATCGGTTCCAGATTAATCGTGGCGTCTATTAAAGAAAGGAATGCTGCCAGAAAAGAATATGAAGATGCAAAGTCAGATGGACACAGAGCGTCACTGCTGGAACAAGAAAGGCCAAATGTATTTACCATGAACGTTGCCAATATCAATTCCGGAGATATTATAAAAGTAGTGGTCAGATATACCGAGTTAATCATTCCTGAAGAAGGCATTTACAGCTTTGTGTTCCCTACAGTGGTTGGACCAAGATATAACACAAAAGGTAAAAAGGCAAAGTTTGCCGCATTACCCTATACCAAAAGCGGAGAATCTCCATTGTCCACTTTTTCACTCAATGTCGAACTTTTAAGCAATATTCCAATCACTTATGTAGATTGCAAAACACACAAAAAGATCATTACCTACCCTTCTGACAAAACAGCGATAGTCAACTTATCCACCGAAGAAATTTATTCAGCCAACAGGGACTTCATTTTGAACTATAGCCTGCTTGGGCAAAGCATCGAAAGCGGCATCCAGCTATATGATCATGGAAACGAAAAGTTTTTTATGGCTATGATACAACCACCGAAGAAAGTTTCAGGCAATGAGATTCCTCCCCGTGAATATATTTTTGTAGTGGACATATCAGGATCAATGCATGGTTTCCCATTGGAAGTAAGCAAAAAATTACTCAGAAATCTGATATCCAACTTAAAATCTACCGATCAGATTAACGTGGTCCTATTTGCAGGTAGCTCTGATGTGCTTTCCCCGGTTTCATTAAAGGCCAATAAAAGTAATATAGACAAATCGATACAGTTTATTGAAAATTATGGCGGAAGTGGAGGCACTGAATTAATGGGTGCATTGCAGACTTCACTTGCTTTGCCACGTGCTTCCAAATCTTTGTCCAGATCAGTAATCATTGTTACAGACGGGTATGTGACAGTTGAAAAAGAAGCCATGGAACTCATTAAATCGAATCTTAACAATACCAATGTATACGCTTTTGGCATAGGAAGCAGTGTCAACAGATATCTGATCAATGGCCTGGCACATACTGGGGGCGGGCAACCTTTTGTGGTGACTCAGGAAAGTGAAGCGGACAGCATTGCTACAAAATTCAGAAAGTATATCCAGACTCCCGTTCTTTCAAATATCCAGGTGAAATATGAAGGTTTTAAGGTGTACGATTTGATCTCAGAAAAATTGCCCGATGTTATGGCTGAAAGACCCGTGATCATTACCGGAAAGTATAAAGGAAATACCGAAGGGAAAATTACCATATCAGGATATACCGGAAAGGGTAAATTTAATAAAGTATTGCAGGTGGATAAAAATTTGGTATCTGAAAATCATAATGCCATCAGATACTTGTGGGCCAGAGAAAAAATTCAGGGTTTAAGTGACTATGGCGATTCAGAACCAGACAGCACCATGGAAACAAAAATTACAAAACTTGGATTGGATTATCATCTAATGACTCAATATACCTCCTTTGTTGCGGTGGACAGAAAGGAAGTCATTGACTCAAAGGGAAAACTGACTACCGTCGAGCAAGCTATACCTATGCCTCAAGGGGTTTCCAATTATGCCATCGGTGCTGACTTTAACCTGATGAGCGGATTTATGGCCACCTCTCCAGATATATTTAGTAGATTATGGCAATATTTACTGCCATTAACGTTGGGATTGATCTTTGCATTCTGTGTCAAAATATTTTATCAAAAAGCAGCGTCCAGAAAATAATCCGGATCATTTCATTCAATTTTAAAATCATGATGATGAAAACAATAAAGTTAATTTTAGCCACCATTGTAGTAATAAGCCTTGTAATTATATTAAAATGGGGATTAGTCACAAATGATCATAAAAAGCCTTTAAATTCAAACGCATGTGTAACGGAAGAAGGGTCTTCCGTTACTTTCATCATGGGTTCGGACAAACCAAACACAAACGACTTTTACAAAAATGCTACTTATTATTATCACATGCATCCGATAGATAAAACTGATTTTGTTATTCTATCATGTAAGTCGCTCGAAGATGTTTTGGACTATTTGACCCTACAATCAGATCACACCTATTTTGAGACCATAAATATCGTTTGTCATGGCAACCCATGGCAAGGACTAAGTATGCCCATAGCCTATAACTTACCTCGGGCTTCGCTTCCAAATCTGGATGCAGCATTCAAAAAAAATTGGATCAACCCGCTTTGTACTGATGCAGTTGATCAGCACTCAAAAATAAATATCATCAGCTGTGGTGTGGGACAGAATAAGGAAATTTCTGATATCATAAAAAAAATATTTACCTGTCCGAAAACAAAGACCTCCCCGATGATCAACATTGAGACAAACTATGTCAACTTTACCGATAAACTAGATAAAAAACGATCTGAATTTTATTTTGTTGCTTCGAAATATGATTATAATGATCCAGGTATTTTGGCAAGTAAACTTAGTAATAAATATAAAACCATAGCTTTAAACTGGCAAAAAGCTTACAGGAACGAACACAGAAATTCGGAAAACGAACCATACAAACATCATTTTCGAATGTTGGTGGAATGGAAGATTGGATTTAATGAAGGGACTGAAATCCCTGAGCTCAAAAAAGATGCAGACATATTAAATTGGCTTAAAATACAGCCTGCTGCCATGGGTGAACTTCAACAAATGCAACTCAAACCTGAAGATTTTATGTGGCATTGCCTGATGGTAACAGATCAGCCCAATACAATAAAAATTAAAGGTTATGGCAATGTCGAAGGGGTAATGATTGATCTTCCGAACGTTGCAAACGCACAAAATATAGCAAATTTATATTAAATAATTTCTGTAATCAGTCAATTAGAATTACATTTCATCTTTAAATCGTCCATGTGAAAATCAATATAAAGTATATACATATTTTATTAACCATCTTCATCCTGAATTACGAGTCAGCGTATGGACAGGAAGAAAATTATTTCTCTTATTCCATTGCTGAAGGACTTCCGCAGTCACAAGTCTTTGCGATTTGCCAGGATAGTGCAGGATATATATGGGCAGGTACTCAAGGGGGCGGAGTAACCATATTTGACGGACAAAAATTTAAATTTCTTTCCTCAGAAAATGGAGCTTTGTCGTCCGGATATATAAACGCGCTCTATACTGGATCGGATCATACTGTTTGGATAGGAAGTATGAAAGGATTATATCTTTTTCGAAATGAAAAACTGTTTGAAATTAAACCGGAAGACAAAAAGGAAATTCAGGTAAATTCAATCGTTGAATGGAATAAAAACATTTTAATCGGATCAAATCAAGGTCTGTATGTCTATTCTTCCGCTACCGGCACGCTGACAGAAACTACTTTGGATTTTAAGCTAACATCCCTTATCAATGATCTAAAAGTCATCCATGGTCAACTCTGGATTGCTTGTGACAAAGGACTTTGGGTTCAGAAAAGAAATGACGGACCTTTTACAAAAGTAACCGGGCTTCCCTACCCCAATATAAATCAGGTTCACGGTGATGATTCAGGATATATCTGGCTTGCTATATATGATTACGGACTTCTCAAAATCGATGGTCAAACACACAAAATCATAGAAAAACATGACAACAAATTATTGAGCAAAACCAAATCCATGTTGAGCCAACCCGATGACAGGCTGTGGTTAGCTACAGAAAATGACGGTATCTGCATCTTGAATATGTGCAACGGCAGTAAAACCCAAATATCAGAAGATGAAGGCTTTTCAACCAGCAAAATAAAGGTACTTTTCCGGGACCTTTGGGGTAATATCTGGATAGGCACTTCAGGGGCAGGTCTGATTAAAAAAACCAGTCAATTATTCAAACACTACAATATGTTTGATTATGGTTTTGGTGGCAATCGTGTGTATGCCATCGCTAAGGATCATAAAAACAAAATTTGGTTAGCCATAAATAAGGACCACATAGGATACTTCGACGGTACGACCTTTAGAAAAGTGAGTATTGATTCATTAAATATAGACGTAAAAATTAAAACCTTGGCAACAGATACATCAGGAAGGGTGTGGATAGGTACAGAAGGCAAGGGAGTGTATTGTTTGGATGAATCCGGAGCAAAAGTTTTTAATACAGCCAATAATACCATCACAGATGATTGGATCATTCATATGGTAAGAGATGCTAAAAACAGAATTTGGATTGCCACTCAATCATCAGGCATTCAATGTTTGATTGCAGACAGTGACTCTACCTTTCAATCTTTACATTTCAACTACCAAAACGGCTTGCCTGACCGATACATACAAAGTCTTACGACGGATGATAAAAACACCAGGCTTTGGTTTGTCTGCCGGAATGGTTCTGCCGGATACTTTGATAAAGAATTTAACATCAGCGTTTTTGATCACAAAAATGGTTTACCTGAAAGACCGATAAAAACGATTGCGCTGGATACCAATGGAAACTGCTACCTTGGTATTCCTGGTTCAGGAGTGTATTGGTCAGCCATACAACCTGGTTCCGAAAAACCAAATTTTGGAAAAATAATGGTTTCCGGCAAAACCTACTCGACCAATATTTACTCCATGATTTGCGACTCCAGGGGCAATTTGTGGCTTGGAACAGAAAATGGCGTGCACAAATTTGTCAAAGATCAAAACTCCGGCATATTTACGGACATAATACACTTCAAAAAGGAGGATGGTTTTTTGGGTATTGAAAACTGTCACAATAGCATATGTATTGATAAAAATGACAATCTTTGGTTTGGTACTATGAATGGTGCAGTCTATTATAATTCAGGTTTTGAAACGGGAACGCAGGCACCTCCAAAACTGCACCTGTCAGAAGTATTGCTGTTTAATCAGTCCGTTCACCAATCAAAATACAGTCATTGTTTTTCAAGTATACCCGTCAATTTTTTATCTAAACTCCCCTACGATCAAAACAACCTGAGTTTTAGTTTTGAAGCGGTTCACGTGAATTTTCCGGATAAACTAAGATATCGCTACGCGCTTGAAGGAGCTGATGCCAATTGGTCGTCCTGGAGTGGAGAAAAAAGAATCAATTATTCAGGTATCTCACCCGGAAAATACAGCTTTAAGGTACAGTCTACCTTTGACGAAAGTCAGGTAAGCAATACCGAACAGGTCTTTTTTAGTATCGCAAAACCTTACTGGGAAGAGAATTGGTTCAAATTTGCCTTGTCAATGTTTGGGTTAGCTGTAATTATTGCTATTTTTAAAATAAGAGAGTCGTCCATCAGAAAAAAAGCACTGGTGCAAACCCGTGAGTTAACCCTTAAAAATGAATTACTGACCCTGGAGCAAAAAGCCTTACAGTTGCAAATGAATCCGCATTTTATTTTTAATGCGCTTAACAGCATTCAATCCCTGGTCGTCAATCACGAACCGGACGCTGCCCGAAAACAGATTCAGAATTTTGCGTTACTGATGAGATGTATCCTGAATAATTCCCGAAATAAAACAGTCAGTCTGGAAACAGAAATAGACTTGCTGACCAAATACCTGAATATGGAGCAGTTTTGCCAGAAAAACGAGTTTACGTATGCCATCAAAGTCAGTGAAGATATACATCAGGAAGAAACCGAAATACCGTCCATGCTGATACAGCCTTACGTCGAAAATGCTATCATTCATGGTATTTCGCATCTATCATTTACCGGTCATGTAGAGATTGTTGTTGAGTTGCAAGGACAATTAATTATCTGCATCATTACAGATGATTGTGTAGGAAGAAAAAAAGCCAATGAACTGTCCCTTTTACATAAGGAAGGACATACGTCTGTGAGTATGGAAGTCACCGGACAAAGACTTCATGCATTAATGGGCCAATCCGGTCAAACTGGACAAGAAATTATAGATTTGTATGATGATGACGGCAAGGCTGCCGGGACCCGGGTCGTACTAAAAATTCCTGTAAAAACAACCTATTAATACCTAAATGAAAAATCAACCAATGCCATGCTGACTGCTATTATAGTCGAAGATATGCCTGAAGCAATACAACTCTTGACTTCAGACCTGCGTACTTATTGCCCGGATATAAACATCACAGGTACGGCAGGAAGTGTTGTGCACGCTGCCAAACTACTCAGACAGGAGATGCCGGATATTATATTTCTGGATATCTCGCTTGGCGATGGTACAGGATTTGATCTGTTGGAAATATTTCCCGAGCTGAAGTCCAATGTTATTTTTATTACGGCGCATGAGGAGTTTGCCTTACGTGCGTTTCGTTATTCTGCAACGGATTATCTGCTCAAACCCATAGACTCCGAACTCCTGGTAAAGGCTGTGGAAAAGGTAAAATATCAGAAATACAGCATGAGTCCTTCTATCGAAATACTGAAGGAAACCATCAAGAATCCATACGAATTGCCCACCAGAATTTCTTTAAGTACTTTGGAAAAGATCCATATAGTCACCATATCAGATATCATACGATGTGAATCTGACGGAAACAATACCTGGTTCATGCTGCACAGTGGAGAAAAAGTGTACGTCACTAAAACCCTGAAATATTTTGAAGACATACTTATCCATCATAATTTCATCAGGGTGCATCAGTCTCATTTGGTGAATTTTAACTATCTCATGGAGTTTTCAAAAAAAGATGGTGGATTCCTGCGGCTGAAGAATGGGCATGAAGTACCTGTCTCTGTGCGGAAAAAACCAGAAATCATGCATATACTGGATAGATTGGGGTGAGGGATGTTTTGTACCATTCGCAGATTTATATCCATTTTTGATAATATTTTGGAATAGAAATTGTAGGTTTCGAAAGGGGTTTATCATATTTAAGTACCCATAAGTTAAGGTAAACTCAAAAGTTTTGATTATTTTCTGCCAATAAATTTGCATTTCCATTATTTGATTGATTATCTCACCATTGGATTCATGCACATTTCATGTTAAAAACTACCATTTTAATGGTTAAATTTGGCAAAGAGTGAATATTTTTTTCAATAAATTTTCAAAAGATTACTCATCTGTTGTCGGATGACTTATATTTGAACCGAAAGACTGAAACAACTTAAAAAGTACCCATGGCTTTTAATGAAGATTCAAGAGTAAAGCTCCCTGCTATATTGCACTTATGCAAGTTGGGATTTGAATATTTGTCATTATCGAAAGCAACCTGGGATGCTGAACACAATATATTTACATCGATATTCTACGAAAGTATTCATGCTCTTAATCAGGAAATGGAAACTGGGGAGATTAAATTACTATACGATAAACTCACACTGACGCTGGACAATGAAGATTTGGGCAAAAGTTTTTATGACATGCTTACTTCAGAAACGGGACCAAGGATTATTGATTTTGATGATTTCAGTAAAAATAAATTGCAGGTTGTGACTGAATTGCCTTGTATCAATGGTGATGAAGAATTCAGACCAGACATCACTTTACTGATCAATGGATTGCCTTTGGTATTTATTGAAGTGAAAAAACCCAATAATCTTGATGGTATTCAAGCAGAATACAAAAGGATGGAGTCTAGATTTCGAAATAAGAAGTTTAGAAAGTTTGTCAATCTTACTCAGTTTATGGTATTTTCGAATAATATGCCTTATGATGATGAAGGTTTACAACCATTGCAAGGCGCATTTTATGCTACCACAGCTTATGGCAAAGTGAAGTTTAATTTTTTCAGGGAAGAAACACATTTTGATTTACCTTCCCTATTGAGAGATATATCTGATGAAACAGAAAGCAACATACTTGCTGATAATAATCTCATAAGCATTAAACATTCTCCTGAGTTTATTACAAATAAAAATCCGGAAAGTCCTACGCATAAGATTTTCAATTCATTGTTTCAGATGGACCGTCTTTCCTTTATGATACGATATGGTTTGGCTTATGTAAAGGGTGAAAATGGTCTGGAAAAACACATCATGCGGTATCCACAGCTATTTGCTACCAAAGCTATAGAAAAAAAGCTGAATGAAGGTGTGAAAAATGGCATCATCTGGCACACACAGGGTAGCGGAAAAACGGCATTGGCTTATTATA
>Ga0138256_10007702_pt1 | contig 11337 bp, 8 predicted proteins | sample KNB2016incub_MG_FD_105486 | JGI IMG/M metagenome (GOLD analysis project Ga0138256, IMG submission 105486) | Active sludge microbial communities from wastewater in Klosterneuburg, Austria - KNB2014incub_MG | ecosystem: Engineered > WWTP > Activated sludge > Unclassified | place: Austria...
ATTGGCCACACAATTATTAGCATCTGTGATATTGACGCTGTAAGATCCTGAGGTAAGCCCGGTCCTGGTACTTACATCATCAGGAATGTCATTCCACGTATATCTATAAGGTCCGGTACCACCCGTCAGGGGTATGGAGATCTGACCGTCTTTGCCAGGAAAACATGACTCCGGTTTGACGACCACATTGATGGTATCGAGTGGATTGGGCTGGGTTAAAATAATAACCGTGTCTCTAAAACATCCTGAACCATCCGAAACATGTACATTGTAAATTCCTGCGTTAAGGTCATTAAAAATTGCTGGTCTCAATACATCAGTCCTTATAATTCCAAGTGCATCTTTCATGACTACCATATCACCTGAAAGGGCTGAACCATCAGAAAAGCTTCTTCCAATTCGTAATCTGCCGTCTTTATTTGCAAAGCAGCGAGGATTGTCAACAGTCAATGATAAATCAATTTTTCGCAAAGGATTAAGGCTAAAATAATTAGAGGTATCACTGCAGCCTCTTCCATCTGTAATAATTAATCTAATTGGATTGTCGGCTACATCTCTGAATGTATTACCAATTTGTCTCCCATCGCCTTCCCATTTGGCTAGAAATGGTGGAAATGCGCCATTTGGGTTCGCCCTAACAATTCCATTTGGAATGCCAGAACAAGTTGGGTTTTGGTCAATAATGTAATCAACCATGACATTTTGCTTAATTAATGTAGTACTATCAATCCGTTTACATCCCTGAGCATCTGTCACAGTTAGCACGTAATTTCCGGGGTCAAGATTGGTGATTTTATTACTTACAGCACCATTTGACCATTCATATCTGTAGTCTGGAGTGCCCCCTGATGCTGATGCAATAATAATACCATCACGCCCTCTGCATGATATATTGTTATTTAAGAATCCTATTGAAATATCTAAAAGATCTGGCTTATATGAAATAGTATCACGGAGAATTGTTCCTACAGCATCTTTTGTCAATAATTCATAATCCCCTAAAACTTTATTGGAAAATAGTTGCAAGTTTGTATTTGATTGGGGAACAAATATAGTATCATAGCCAATATCACCAATACGATTATAGGCTATGTGATAAGGACCTGTGCCTCCGAATACCTGGCCATATAGAGACTGCCCGCATTGAGAAAAGTATGAACTTAAATTTGATGAAGGTAAAATGGTACTCGTACATTCGAAAATACTACCCGTTTGAGGTGACAATGGAATTGAAATTCCTGCCAATCCAGATAATTCTAAAGTAATTGGAGCCTGGCCACCGGGTCTTGGAATTATTCTTATAGTGTTAGAGCCTGGCGGACCTTTTAACTTAAAACATAATTCTACCAAAACGGACTCTTTGGTGAAGTCAAGAGGTTGCAGATTGAAGTCAAACCAAAAGAATTTTATCAATCCTTCGTTTAAAGAATTAGTTATTATCACATCTTTAATTGATTGACCAATTAATGGGTTTAAATTCTTCGCTTCCACAAATTCCATTGCTTGGGGATTGAAGCCCACTGTAAACTGAGCTGCAGCTAGGTCAGGTATTCTCCCAATAGAGATGGGATAGCACACTTCTTGTCCAATGCTACCATCCATACAACCCAGTTTGATCAGGCCGGGATCCTCGGTGATGATGACTCTTTCGGTGATGGAGCAGCCGTTGATGTCTTCTATGAGGATATCGTAGGTGCCCGGCTGCGGTACGGAGAAAGTCATGGGTTTGCCATTGGTGGCTGGTCCATTGGTAAGGCGACCGATGAGATTGGCGTCCTTGGTATTTGAGATGGAGATTCGGGTGTAATTGGCAGCAGGATCAAACTCGGGCAGACCCCCGGTGACAGTAAAAGTCCCTGTATAATTATTAGGTCCATTGTTTTGGGCCGTGACATTGGTCAGGGCCATCGCGTTGAGATATACCACGGAAAATGCAGAGTCTTTGTTGACAGCGATACAAGATCCGGATACGCCTGCAGCGTTTTTTTCGAATACAGTATCGTTGGCAAAATTGTCCAGGGTGATGGGGGCAAACCAAAATTGAACAGGTTTGCCATTATTATAAGCAGTCTGCAGAAAGCCATCATTATTAAATTCTATATTGCCATTCTCCTGTCCCTTGGAGATCCACATTCCTTGTTTTTGACTGACAGGTGACCCATTAACGATGATAGGCGATTTTTTATTAAGACATAAATCAGTGAGGACAGTAGCCAGGCTTGGACCATCTATAGTAGGCTTGCAGTCATAGAATACATATCCTATGCCGGGGGGAGTCAGGGGTTTAGCATCGTTAAATAAAACATCCTGATTATGTACGATATTCAACCGATCTCCAAAGCAGAGATACTTTATATTATTAGACTTATTTAGCGTATTACGGGTGATTTTGAAGGTGCCGGCACTGGTTCCAACACAAGGGGCAGACCTAAAACCAGATGAAGTGCCGAGGATGCCTTCAAAGCGCATGGCTTCAGGTCTTTGGGCGGAAACAGAAAAAAAACAAAAAAATAAAATGAATAATAGGTAAAAAGTTGGACGGCTATTCATTGGATTATATATAATGTGGATCGGGTCGCTGGGATTAGAACCGCAAAGGTAATCAAGCACCCAGACTAGATCCAATTTTAACACAGTATTCTTCTAAACGATGATCGCCTTTACCTTATTATGATAAAAGCGATCTTAAATTTTTTGTTAGTAAAACCTTGTTAGACTTTAAGACTTTGGCTCCAGATCTGACATGTGTCGGATCACGCCATTGACCCCTTTGGCTTTGAGCACCTCTACAAAAGAGGCCGCCTCCTCGCGAGTCGCAAACTTGCCCACGGTGATTTTATAAAGGACCACATTGGTTTCTTTATTTTTTTGGTTAAAAACCTGGACAGTCTGGTTAAATTCTTTTTTCAATTTATTCACTTCATTAAACACATTGGCAGCATCAGAATACACCCCTACCTGGATTCGATATTGGTCTGCACTGCCGCCATCAGCCGGAGCTGAGGCTACCTTCTTTTTGGGCGAGACAGTTTTAGCAGGAATCGTTGCCGTAGTTGGTTTGGTATTTTTAGCCACTTCAGTTGCTTTAGGGAGACCAGGCTCTCTGTGTACCGTGATAAATGCCGGTTTGGCACTTTCGGTGGTGGTGGTTTTAACAGGTACAGCAGAATAATTAGCCGCATTCTGGCTGGAAGCCAAAGTAGCAGTGCCATTGTTCGTGCCGGATACACCAGATAAAGACTCAGCCTCCCTATAAGCAGACCTATGATTTTGTAATATTTTAAGCAGATCACTGGCAGCCAGGCTTTTTTCATATTTGCCAAGCATATTGCCCTCCCCATTGAGTATGATGATCGTGGGCAGATATTGTACTTTATACTTTTGTTTCCACACAAAGCCATCGATGTTTTCTACATCTACTTTGACGGGTACATAATTGGCATCAACATAGGATGACAAGGCCGTATTTTTAAAAGTATGTTCATCCATCCACTTACATGGCTCACACCATTTTGCATAAAATTCGATGAAATAAAGCTTGGATTCATTCCTGGCTTTCTCCCTGGCAGATTCTACTGTCCCATTGAAGAATATGACCTCTGCTTGTTCTGCAGCCAGATGGCCTACAAATATAAAGATCAAGATCACCGATCCTATCCATTTAATTGTTTTCATGATTGCCTCCTTTGGTTTAAATTATTAATTATGATCGTATAGGTATAAAAACCTCATCGACATTATATCAGCAATTAGCGTACCAGTTTTGGTTATATTTATTTTAATACAATTATAAAATGCTGATTATTAATAAAATATAAGTTATAAAATAATTTAATATTATTTTATCAGATAGCCGGCGAATCCGAATATTTTATACATTTGTGACATGAGTGGAGATATTACGGTGGCCATCACTGGCATTGAAGGGTATGTACCTGATGATATATTGACCAATAAAGACCTCGAGACCCTGGTAGACACCAATGATGCCTGGATCATGGAGCGGGTAGGTATCCGCGAAAGAAGGATCCTGAAAGACCCGGACAAGGCTGCTGCATTTATGGGAGCCGAAGCGGTAAAAGGTTTGCTCAAAAAAACCAATACCAATCCTGATGATGTGGAGTTATTGATTTGCGCGACCGTGACCGGAGATTATGTAGTCCCGGATACGGCCAATCAAATCTGTAAGCTGAGTGGGATCAACCATGCCTATGGATTTGACCTCAATGCCGCTTGCTCAGGATTTTTGTTTGCTTTGGCTACCGGTACACAGTTTGTCAAATCAGGCATGCATCGCAAAGTAATCGTGGTGGGCAGTGATAAAATGTCTACCATCACCGATTATACCGACCGATCCACCTGTATTTTGTTTGGAGATGGCGCCGGAGCCGTATTGCTGGAGCCTTCGCTCAATGATTTTGGGATCGAGGAGATATCGCTCCATGGTGATGCAGGAGGCAAAGATATGTTGCGTATAAAGTCAGGCGGCTCACTGCGACCACCTTCTATCGAAACGGTGACCAATAAAGAACATTATGTGTGGCAGGATGGCAAAGTGGTATTCAAAGCTGCGGTCAAAGGCATGGCGGAGGCAGTGAAGGAAGTGATCAGCAAAGCCGGGCATCAGTCTGCAGATATCGATTGGATAGTTCCTCACCAGGCAAATCAGCGTATCATCAAAGCAGTGGCAGAGATGTTGGATTTTCCCCTGGAAAAAGTCATGATCAATATTCACAAATACGGCAATACGACTGCCGCTACTATCCCATTATGTCTGTGGGAGTATGAATCGCAGCTCAAAGAAGGGGATAAACTCGTGCTCACTGCTTTTGGAGGGGGATACACCTGGGGAGCCATCCTTTTGACCTGGGCTTATGATGGTAAAAAGCAATAAAAAAAACCTGTTTTACTGTTCGAATCAGGTGTAAGTATTTGTAAGTTAATACTTTATTCAATTTATTACCTTAAAGGCTTATTCCACCAGCTAATTGAATAATTACCAATCATATTCTTATCTTTGCGGCCGCTAAAAGATAAAAAAATATGGCTTTTACTACAGAAATTAGAAATGGTATGTGTCTCAATCACAACAATGATTTGTGGTCTGTGATCGAGTTTCAACATGTCAAAAGTGCCCGTAGTGCTGCTTTTGTGCGCACCAAGCTCAAAAGTATGACTACCGGTAAGACTATTGAATATTCCTTTTCAGCAGGAACCAAATATGACGAAGTGCGGATGGAGCGACGCAAATACCAGTTTCTTTACAAAGACGACCAGGGTTACAATTTTATGAATAATGAAAATTATGACCAGGTATTGATCCAGGATGGCATGATCGATGGCATCGAGTTTCTAAAGGAAGGTATGGATGTCGAAATCTTGTTTCATGCCGAAAATGAGACCCCACTCAGTGTCAGTTTGCCGCCATTTATGATACTCGAAGTCGTGTATACAGAGCCGGGGATAAAAGGAGACACGGCAACCAATGCCTTGAAGCCTGCTAAATTGGAAACCGGAGCAGAAATCAAAGTCCCTTTATTTGTGAATGAAGGTGATAAAATAAAAATAGATACTCAGAATAGGTCGTATATTGAACGAGTAAAAAACTAGTCCATATGGAGCTTAAAGAAATTCAGGAACTTATCAGGATGATGAGTAAATCAGGCCTGGCTGAGCTTAAAATGAAAAAAGGTGATTTTGAGCTGGTACTCCGAACAGATATGGCCAGAGATACTATCACCTACGCATCTGCACCCAGCCCGATGGTCATGGCTCCGGCAGCTACCACTCAGGCTCCACCAGCTCAACAAGATACGAAAAGTACCAGCCCGGCAGCAGCACCAAGTACGCCAGAGGTTTCCAATAACTATGTAGAGATCAAGAGCCCTATGGTGGGTACATTTTATAGGTCACCTTCACCAGACAAAGCTCCATATATAAAAGTCGGAGACAAGGTGGAGACCGGTCAGGTTGTATGTATGATCGAAGCAATGAAATTATTCAATGAGATTGAAAGTGAGATCTCAGGTACTATAGTTAAAATCCTGGTAGAAGATGCTGCTCCAGTAGAATATGATCAGGTATTATTTTTGGTAGAACCGGCATAATGCCACAGCCAGCTTCATATGTTCAATAAAATATTGATAGCCAACCGGGGCGAAATAGCACTCCGGGTGATTAGAACTTGCAAAGAAATGGGGATTAAGACCGTGGCAGTATATTCTACAGCCGATCGGGATAGTCTGCACGTGAGATTTGCAGATGAAGCGGTTTGCATCGGACCACCGGCCAGCAGCGAATCATATCTTAGTATCCCCAAGATCATATCAGCAGTAGAAATCACTAATGCCGATGCTGTACATCCGGGATATGGATTTTTGGCCGAAAATGCAAGATTTGCAGAAGTCTGCACCGATTATGGGATCAAATTCATAGGTCCTACCCCGGACCAGATAAGGTCGATGGGGGACAAGATCACAGCTAAAGAAACTATGATCAAGTCGAAAGTGCCTGTAGTGCCCGGCAGTGATGGCTTGCTCAAAGATTTGAAACAAGCCGGTAAGCTTGCGAAAGATATTGGTTACCCGGTCATACTCAAAGCGACTGCAGGGGGTGGTGGCAAAGGCATGCGGGTAGTTTGGGAAGAGTCTGATCTGGAGAATATGTGGAATGTCGCCCGCAATGAAGCCAAAGCAGCCTTTGGCAATGATGGGATCTATATCGAAAAATTTATTGAAGAACCAAGGCATATTGAGTTTCAGATCATCGGCGATCAATTTGGTAATGTCATCCATCTCTCAGAAAGGGATTGCTCTATCCAGCGACGACATCAGAAATTGGTAGAAGAATCTCCCTCTCCATTTATGACTGATAAGTTGAGGAAAAAAATGGGAGAAGCTGCCATTGCCGCCGGCAAAGCCATCAATTATGAAGGAGTGGGCACCATAGAATTTCTGGTCGATAAATATCAGAACTTCTATTTTATGGAAATGAATACCCGCATCCAGGTAGAACATCCGGTGACGGAGGAAGTGATAGACCATGATCTCATCAAAGAACAAATCAAAGTAGCCGCAGGCATCAAGCTCTCAGGTAAATCTTATTTTCCAAAGATGTGGGCGATGGAATGTCGCATCAATGCAGAAGATCCATTTAATGATTTCAGACCTAGCCCTGGTAAGATCACCTCATTCCATACACCTAAAGGACATGGAGTGAGGGTAGATACCCATGCGTATGCCGGATATACTGTACCACCCTATTATGATTCCATGATAGCCAAGTTGATCTGCCGTGCGCATACCCGTGAGGAAGTATTGGCCAAAATGGACAGAGCACTTGATGAATTTATCGTCGAAGGGGTAAAAACTACAGTACCTTTCCACCAATTACTCATGGATAATGAAGATTTTAAAAAGGGTAATTATAATACAGGTTTTTTAAACAATTGGGACTTTAAGAGTCTCAAATGATCTGGGGGTGCCAGGCTCATCGCGCCTGCAAGGCTATAAGATATGGAGACACTGGTCAAACTATTTGTATACATCAAGCCGTATAAGTCCAGGCTCGTACTGGCTGCTTTGTTCAATTTGTTGTTGGCAGTATTTACTGTAGTGACCATACCGGCATTTATTCCATTTTTTCAAATATTGTTTGATACACAAGCGTCTACAACCTCCGTGAGTGCTCCCGGAATCCTCCAGGAAATAAAATCTTTTTTTGGCAATATGATTCTGACCCAGGGCAAACCGGCAGCATTGGTGTATGTATGTCTCTTTATCCTCCTGGCGACTTTTTTTAAAAATCTCTTCAAATATCTATCTCAGTATATGATGAGTCCTTTGCGTACTGGGATCATCCGCGACATCCGCGAAAAGCTGTATGACAAAATACTGCAGCTGCCGCTCACCTATTTTAGCAACGAAAGAAAAGGTGATCTTATGTCGAGAATGACCAATGATGTGACGGAAATAGAATGGTCTGTGATCACAACGGTAGAAGCCTTATTTAGGGAGCCTATCATATTAATAGGTAGCCTGGCCTTTATGATCTATGTCAGCCCAGCTTTGACAGGTATAGTTTTTTTGCTGATGATCGTGATCGGATATCTCATCGGAGGTGTCTCCCGCAGACTAAAAAAACAATCGCAGGAAGCTCAAGATCAACTAGGATTGGTCAATAGTACGCTGGAGGAGACTATCGGCGGTGTGAGGATCATCAAAGGATTTAATGCCGAACCCTTTATGATGAACAGGTTTAAAAAGGAAAATGATGGGTATCGGGTCATGAGTTGGAATATGCTCAAGCGTAGGGATTTGGCATCACCCTTGTCTGAGTTTTTAGGGGTGACCGCAGTGATCGTTTTGTTATATGTAGGCAGCAAACAAGTATTTGCCCATCAAATCTCACCTGAAATATTTTTAACCTTCATTTTTGCATTCTACAGTGTCATCGATCCCAGCAAAGCTTTATCCCAGGCATGGTTTAATCTTCAGAAAGCGAGTGCAGCACTCAACCGGATAGAGCAGGTACTGAATACTCCGAATAATATTCAAAACCAGTCCAACCCTATCGTACCTAATGGGTTTAACTACGCTATACAATTTAAAAATGTTTCGTTTAGATACCAGCAAGATCAACCATGGGTGTTGAGAAATATCAATCTGGAGATACCAAAAGGCAAAACTGTTGCACTGGTCGGTAGATCGGGATCCGGCAAAAGCACTATGGTAGATTTGCTCCCGAGGTTTTACGATGTAACTGAAGGTGAGATCTTGATCGATGGAGTCAATATAAAATCAATGGATTTGAGTGCGCTCCGACAAATGTTTGCTATCGTGACTCAGGAAGCGATCCTGTTTCATGGGTCGATTGAGGACAATATCAGGTTCGGTAGTGAGGCGCCTTCTGACGAGATCAGGGAGTTTGCCCAGGTAGCACATGCCGCAGAATTTATAGGACACGCACCAGGTGGGTATGCATCTCAGATCGGTGATCGGGGTCAAAAACTCTCAGGAGGTCAAAGGCAACGGCTCACCCTGGCCAGGGCTTTGCTGAGGAAGTCACCATTGCTCATTTTGGATGAAGCTACTTCTGCTCTCGATTCGGAATCAGAAAAGCTCATTCAAAATGCCCTGGATAAAGTACTGCCTGATAAAACGGCCATCGTGATCGCACATAGGCTCAATACGATCAAGCAAGCAGATCTCATCGTCGTCCTGGAGGATGGGGCAATTGCGCAGGTAGGCACCCACAATGAACTCATAACGCAAGGCGGAGTATATCATAAAATGCTCGAACAGCAAGTCTGACGCTGTGTTAAGCATATTCGTTTTTTCTGTTAGCTTATATTTGTCTTAAATTATTGTCCGGAATGAAGGTGATTATAAGCAATAAAATTAAATGGCTTTTGATAGGGGTACTCCATGTATGCCTGGGCAATATGATCGTCCTGGGCCAAAACATTGGCAATGAATATATGGTCCCCTTTCCTAATGATACTTTGTTATACATGACTGATTTTTTACCCAAAGGTGTACGCTGTGACAATTTTGGCAGCGATAGCACTAAGTGGGACCTTAATGGAGTCAAAGCGCCTTATATCCGAAAGACTGTGGTCAATCAAGTGGAGGAACCCTCAAGCCTGTTTTTTGGGTCGACAGGCACTATCGCTATCGGGAAAAATGCAGTAGAGTATTTAAAGATTGGAGGAGACTCAGTATCGTCATTTGGATTGGATCGTATAGATCTGTTTGGTGATGGTCATCAGTACTACGGAAAATATATAACACCAAGAATTTATAGACCCCTGGAGACCGCACCGGATCACCAACCGACTTTGCTATCCAATAAACTAATCTACCAGATCGATTTGACCAACCTGCCACCCTCCTTAAAAAGTCAGCTGCCTTATCCTCCGGATTCGGTCAGGGTCATCACCTCAATTGAAGAAAGAACTATAAGCTTTAAAGACATCACGCTTGATCTCAATCTGGAAAGAAACAACACGATTCTATATCACAAACTCATCGTGTTAACGACCATACTCGAGACCCGCAAATCCAATCTGGACTGGCAGAATATCACCAGGTTTGTAAGATATCCTTCCTTGTTTAAATCAGATACGATCAGAAAATCATCTTTTTATACTCAAGCCACTCAAGAGCATGTGGCCACCATTTTTTACAAATCGCTCACAGAGCCTGATCGTATCATCTATAAGGCACCAGATACATTTAAAGATTTGACGATCATCCAGGATTTTAACTCAGGATTATACTTCTTTCCTAACCCTTATACGGTGGGTACGCTTCGATGTGAACTCAATATACCTGCAGCAGGATTGTACACGCTGAGGATTGTCAATTTAGTGGGGACCGAAATTAAGCGAGAAAACTACTATCTCGAAGCGAATAAAACATTTGATTTGGATCTCACTGCATTGTCCAAAGGCACATATTTCATAGCGCTGGAACAGGATAAAAATCACGTGATTTCGACCAAAAGATTATTGGTGATCAAGTCTTAGGCTTTAAAATAAGCCTCAATCACAGTAGGATAGTGTTCATACTCCAGTAGGTGTACTTTACCGGCGATGTCGATAGGCGTGTCTAATTTATCCACTTCACATTTTGCCTGAAAGATGATGCGGCCTTCATCAAATCGTTGATTGACTTCATGGATCGTGATGCCGGTATATCGCTCCTCGTTTTTCCATACTGCCTCATGCACATGCATGCCATACATGCCTTTACCGCCGTATTTAGGCAATAAAGCAGGGTGGATATTGATTATTTTTTTATCAAACCTGGCTATTAAATATTCCGGCACTAACCATAAAAAACCAGCCAAAACGATGCCGTAGATGGCATGTTCTTTGAGCTTCTTTAGTAGGCTTTCTCCTGATCCATAATATGATTTTCGATCCAGCACCAGGTAGGGTATACCTGCTGATTTGGCTATGTCCAATACGCCAGCTTCTTTATGGCTGGACACGATAAGTCCTATTTTTATAGTAGGATGCAGTTTAAAATGGTCGATGATTTTTTTAGCATTGCTTCCTTTGCCTGAGGCAAATATGGCTATTGATTTCATGGATGGGTGAGAGGAGGTACCTATTGCAGCAAAGGCTTAAATTTAGAGGCTGAAGATGGGTCTAACCTGCTGAGTATATTATGAATGCTCTGTTGTTGAGGTTTATCTCCCTTCTTAAAGATCTCCACGATCTCGGTCGATTTTTCATCTACGAATATTTGTATCCATAGTGAGGTGGGATAATTTCTTTTGGCAATATCGATGGTCTCCAGTGCTTTGGCTATTGCTGCCCGACCTTCAGTA